>Ga0179591_1352482_pt1 | contig 15740 bp, 15 predicted proteins | sample CZOMad2_1_08_16f_FD_182891 | JGI IMG/M metagenome (GOLD analysis project Ga0179591, IMG submission 182891) | Vadose zone soil fungal communities from Angelo Coast Range Reserve, California, USA - CZOMad2_1_08_16fungal (PacBio error correction) | ecosystem: Environmental > Terrestrial > Soil >...
AGGAAAGTTCACCGGTCTGTGCACGTCTCCGAGGTGGGAAGAGGTTTTCCCTCCTTACCTTCCATCACTACTAAGGGAGGGAACAGGGGAATCGTTGGTGAGGAATTTAAAGAAATGGCCCCTGGCTCATCAGCCCTAAGAAAGGAAGGAGGTTCCTTAAAGGGAACTAACGCGTTCTCAAGAAGAGATCAGTCCATAAAAAAAAAAAACTTCTATGATCGCGGGGAAACTGATCTAGGTGCCAGTTCCGGGCTGAAGGGACGATCTTCCAGGGACTAAAGGAGTCCCCCGAGAATCGTAATAGAGGATCACCGAAATCTCCAGGAGGTCATTCTTCGTTGTTACTCAGAGGGGGTCTCCTCCCTCGCTGTAAGGGTTGATACTGGGGAGCAAGTGTGAGATGGGGCAAATTTGAAAGTCGCCATGGGGAGCTACCCGGGAGGACGGGGACGAAGAGAAGGACCAGGTTGACAGAAACGGGTAGGGGAGCCTTACGGAAAGGCCTCTATCATTTATCGGGAAGCGTTTACCACTTAAAAGGAAGAACAGAGCGAAGGATTTAAATTCGGCTTTCAGGGATTCTTTGAAGGGACTCAAGTTCTGGTCACGGTCACCTCAATTTATATCAACATGACGCCTCTGAATGCCGGGGAGGACGGGCTGGAACTCTTCCTACCTAGGTCTACGGGAAAAATCAGGCAGGTTGAGGAGAAACGAAAAAGATCTTGGGGAGATGGGTTTCAGTTCATTCGCACGAACTTAAGGGAACTCAAATTCCTTGCGAATTGTATCATGAGAGAGGGTAGGGGCCTCTCAGGTACTGTTCCATATATCTAACGCCGACCGGTCCTAGGAAGGACGGGGAGACCGTGTATCCCCAAGCTCTAACCCTGACGAAATACTGAGGTGTAAAAAAAGATCTGCCGAGCGGTGGGATGGAGAGGGAGGCTTTCTGAGCAAAAGTTCGGGGGGTATTCGAGCAACCTGCGCAGATGCAAACTTACATAGGGCTGGGAGACGGGCCCTCCGGGGGTGCTTTGAGACGAACCCGGCCGGGAGGAGGGGTGTTTTCGGCTATTAAAGGCGGCCTGGGGACAAAGCCACAGTGTGTCGCGAGGAGAGAAGTGGGGCACTACCATCTTGGGGTACCGTTATGCTGAGGACAGATTCGTGTAGCGGCGAGAAAGCAAGGGTGGTCTTCGCTGCCGACTGGCCCTTACGGCGGAAGATCCCTAACTGGCATTGGATGCTTGATCAGGGGGGGGTCCGTGAGGGCAATGCAATCTCAAGAATTAAGGACAGTGCGCGACCGTTTCGATGAAACGACGGAGACTAGGGACTAGTACTGACTTGTGAAGAACTGCTCCCTGAGCTTTAGGAAGACAAAAAAGCTTCGAAGGGGACTGAAGCTCTAAGAAGAGAGGACTAATTTCCGGACCTTACGGGGGTACCGTCCGGGAGTGAACTAGTATCTTGTCCGAATAAAAATACGGGGTAAAGTATGGCCTGAGAAGGATCAAAGTTTTTCTAGAAGAAAATCAGGTGAGGAGGTATCATGGGAAAAACCTTCCTTTCAGGAAACGTGGAATAGGTCCCTAAAGAGACTTTCTCTTAGGAAGTCTTATTTTTTGGTGTTTGGGGGGGTCCAAGGAACTTTTTCTGGCGGGAAAGACAGGAAGCTAAATCAACAACCAACAAAAGAAAATAGAGATGAACTTGCCTATCATCCACCATGCAGTATCCTCAGACTATCACTGATTGGGGAAACTCAGCCACTTGAATCACGGAAGGTGGTCCGTACACCACTCCTGCTGGGTCTCAAAAGAACGACGTTGATCGTCAAAAGAACAGCTCGACCGAGTTGCCGGAAGGGAAGCGTCGAAGCAGGAAAAAACCTAAACTTTTTAAAGTGCGTGGGGAGCGGGATAGTTAAGCGAAAAAAGAAAGAGTGGAAAAGAACGTACGGACTCTCCGGTCTCTCGTCACCAAGGGACCGGGGGAGAGTCCACGATTAAAACGTCGGTCGTGAAAACAAGCCTCAGTCTCCCGACCGTCTGGAACAGGACCGAACAATGATCAAGAATCGTCCATGGGGGGGAAGACGTATGAGGCAAAGGGGCATTGAAGCGTTCGGGCGAAAGCTGACCTCTTGGAGACGCTGGCCCGCCTGGGTACCGAAGTCAGGACGTCATTAATCAGGGGGGGAGATAGGGTAGCCTACCCCACCTTATCAAAGTGGACAGTTGATTTCTTAAAACGAGGGGGAGACCTAACCCTTCAAGCGCCGGGTGCTGTCCCCATGACGACTGGAAGGACAAGAGGAAGGTCATTCCCGTTCAAAGTAGCGCAGGGGGGTATGAGAAACTTCGATACATTCAAGTGATCCCGAGCCGGCTCGAAACGCAAGGGGCAGAGTATCTGAGATTTTTACATTTTCATGGGTAAGGGGATTAGAATTTTGGATACAGGTTGGGGGCCGCCGGACATAAGGAACATAAGTCACATGGTCGAGCCTTACCTCGGGGAAGCCGAAGGGAAAAAACTCTCCAAAAGCGATCCTCATCAAAGTGAACCTTCGGAAGGCAATTTCCTTCCGAAAAAAAAGAGAGAACACGCCCTTTTGACTACTCCAAGAATCGCACAAGAGGGTCGGGAATTGGGGGGGGATTCAGTTTGCACTGCCAGTCGCCAACCTTGAAAGGGAGGAAATTGTCCCTTGCGGGTTCCGGTCCAGACTTTCGGGAATCGAAAGCAATTAAATAGTCGAACATCTGCGTGAGGGGAAAAATGAGCGGTCAGAACCCGATCATGATCGATAAAAAGTGAGAAAATGATCGTCACGGGACTCGTCGGGAGTCGTCAGAGGAACCTGTCGCCCATGAACCACTCAAACAAGGCCTTGACAAAACCCTTTCCCTGTAAGTGTCTGAAGAAAGGAAGTTCCTTTACCTTTAGGCAACCCGTAAAGCATGCCATGTAGGGTTGTCGTTGAAATTATATATGAGGGTAGGGTCCCTTTCAGAGAATGAACCCATAGGCCAGCCGACTTCACCTGTAGGATGGCAGGAAGGGGGGGGGAGAGAGGAAACCCCTCTATCATTACTATTCAGGGAGTATACTCAGGAGGAAATCGTCCTCGCATGAGGAAAATAATCTTCGAGGAAGGGATTAGAAAAAAAAAACTGGCTTGGAGACCGAACGGAACCACTAGAGGCGACGGGGGCGGGGGGAGTCGGGTTCTGTCAGTCTACATTAGGCAACCTCGGTAGACTCATAGCAAACGTGACATGGAAGGTTCACCTCTTTACTAGAGGGAACAGAAAAGAGGAGTAAAATAATGACTCTGTCTTCCGCGGTGAATTCTCCAGGGGGCTATGGGGGGGGAAAGGGGTTTGAGCTCCTTTCTCCGTCCATCACTAAACGAGATCCAACAGGTAAGGCCATCTGGGTTGCCGTGCGAAGGGGACTGGCGAACCTCCCTACTCAGCTTCTTGCCATGAAGGCGGACGAGCTACTCAGGAAAGAAAGTTATCTCGCCCACTTCATCAGGCCTCAAGGTGCCGAGGGTTGCCGGGCGGTTCCCGGGAAGAGGAGACCATTTAACCCGTCAATGAGCCAAAAGGAAAGATCATTAGTATACTCTCCGAGTTTCATGCGGGAAGCCAGGGGTAGAACTCTTCCGAGTTCGTCCCTCTGAGAGGGCATAAGGGGAAAACCATCCATGTTTCGAGTGGTGTCGGGAGGGAGGGGACAGTACTCCTGGCCTGTACCTCGTTTTAAAACTAGGGGGATAGTACCGGTAGCATGAGAAAGGCCCACCTTTCCATACTGCTCGATCATGTCAAAGTCTGAAACTTACGAACCTAACACTTCTATTTTCGCCTATCGGGGTAAGGGAGGAAGTATTTTCCTCTCCGGCGGGTCCCTGACGTGGCACCTCAATCGTAGAGTTCGCCGAGATTTCCATTGCCTGTACGTCACTCTCCAAGGATCTCTTCTACTTAGAAAAGAAACCGTAGAGGAGTCACTTCCTGGCGTCTAACCCTTCTCTAGCTGGGGGGGCTTCATGGAGTGCCTGAAATTTGGAAGAAAGAGCCATTTATGAGCTGCTGAAAACGGAAGAGTTGAAGAAATCGTCCGATTCATGAGAGACCGAAAAGTTGAGGGGTTCTCTAGGGGAAGGGCTGAGAAATTTATCAAAAGCTAGAAAAAGGCCACAAAAATAAAAGGCAAAGAAGAGTGCCGAAGCGGTTGTTGAGAGATCGGCGGGGGGGGGGGCGACGTCTGTCGACGTGCTACCTAAAAAAAAGGGGGCCCGTGCATGCGGGCTTAAAGAAAAGGGGGGGAAGGGGCGCCAGCACCCGAGTGGACCGTGTTCGGGCTGACAACTTCACCGGGAGAACTCAAGCAAACCGCGCTGGATCCGTTGGGGTGAGACAAGCAAGGGGGAGAACCTGTCCTCCTTCGGGGGTCATCCAGATACGTCTCGGCCCAGAGGCAGGAGGTCGAGAACAAAAGTCAAGTTCTTCTTCATCCAGGAACTTCGTAAGCGGGGAAAGAAGGGGTCTCTGTGAAGAGAGATCGCCCGCGTACTGTAGTGAGATTCTGGGAAGGGGGCGTCGACCTAAGAGGTCTACCGCGTGGAAGAGGACGGGAACGTGGTCACCGACGCAGGAAAAGAATCTAGTCCGCGGCCCTTACAATACAGAGACTGGGGGGAAAGAAGACGCCCGAGCACAGAACGGGCCTCCGTTCTAACCTCAAGGGGAGTCAGTGCGTCCCGAAATACGTGTTCAAGGGAAAGGGTAAAGGGAAAAAAGGGACAACGTCTTCTAGAATCATCTATAAATTAGGGAGCGAAGTGAAAAAAGCAGCGGAGTCTGAAGCGTGGCCTGCGTCCTACGACTGTGGGAGAGAGGAGGGGGAGGGGGAATGCCCTTTCTTCGGAGGGGGCAGTCATCTATCGAACAACACTGGAGGAAATCGGGGGGACAACGGAGGCAGCACCATGCAGAACGCACTAGGACGAAAAGGGGAGGGTGGGATGCCACTTTCACCGGGAGGGTTGCCAGGTATTTTCTCACCTCCTCCTAGAGACGGTTGGGGACCTTGACCCCGGCCGCGACCACGTGCCTACTTCAGCAGGAGGAAGGTATCTGATAGGAATGCCCGTGCGTTGGGATCGGTCGGAGGGGTACCAGAAAGATGAAACTCTGTAACAGCTCTCCTTGCCCGCCGGGAAGAGGGAAGCTCTTCACTATTTCTACAGGTGTCGTCGAAAGGGTGGCCCGCAAGGAAAATCCGGCCTTACTCCGGGCGGATCATGACCAGAAAAAAAATCAGGGGATTCCTAAGCCTCCCTGGATGAAGCAGCATTGAAGGGCGATTCGGGAGAAGTACCAAAAAGGAAAGGGATCCTCTGACCTCCTCGCGGAATGACACCACATACAGGGGAAGATTCAAAGGCTGTGCCTTTTCACAGGTCCGACCAACGTGGTCATCAGGGAAAAGGGAGGTTTTCAAGCAACCCTGTGCCGGGCTTTAAATAGAGGAAGAAATGGGGTCTGGCCCCATAACGACTTTAATCCTGGACATTAAACTCCCATAGCGTTGGCCTAGCTTCATGTGTTACGAGAAACGGAAAAGTCCTCCCTCTCCGATCGAGAAAAGCGGCGATCTTCTATTTGTACATCGTGGGGGGAGGGGATGATCCCCTTTGGTTCAAGCCGACACAGGAACGAGGGAGGGTGCGTTTCTATCCTCGAACAGCGAAAAAGCAAGGGAAAGGGGCCATCATCTCCTCAAGTCGTCTCGTGGTCCAGGCAGCTACTCCGAGTAAATGAGCCTAAACACATCTCCACAGCCGGTGCTCAAAAGTCGCCAAACGCAAAAATTCGGGTTAAGTCGAGCCGGGGCGGCTCCAGGAAAACGGAGCCCGAGGATCTCGGCGCTTTTGGGGATCCCCGCGCACTGCAGGCCAGCACGGGCCGGCAAGAAAAGAGAAAGAAGGGAAAAAGATGTCTAAAATCTGCCGTGGGTCGGGCACTTCATGAGATCCGTCGGGACTAAGCCTCTGATCGATCATGACACAGTGTTGAAATGGGAAATGGACTTCCCTTGTAGGTCAACGGCCCGTTAAAGTCAGAAGAGGCTGGAGGTGGTCAAGACCCCTTTGAACCTAAAAAAGGTCCTAATACCCTTTTATTTAGCGGAGATAAAGAGAACTCGGGGGTACATGACACCCTCAAGATCAAGAGGGGGGGGGATGGGGATGACTATAGGGACCGACGGGAGTAAGTGAACTGGAAGCTATTGACCCCTCCAAAAAAGGAGAAGAAAGAAGTTTATCACTTACTTGTTCGGAGGAAGAGCGGTACGGTACTATTGTCTGAGGTGAGAGGGAGGAGAGATCTTACGTAGGTCATTAAGTCCTTCTCTATGAGGGACGAGGGGGGGCCTCTTCTTGGAATTCATGCCGGAACAGCCACTACCCGGGGATCTCTGCTCTTTGCACTGGCCTTAAAGAGGGGAAAAAAAAGAAACTGAAACATTCCCAATGGCCTGGAGAAGGGGGTTAGGAGACGAGTTCAACCCACAACGATAGTAGGGATATATGAACTCTGGTCCGCTTGGGATTACTACCGGGGAAAAGGGGGGAGGGGGGGTGAAGACGTTTCCCTCATCCCTCCTTCACCACGACGCCCGAGGAGTTCGATAAATCTTTTACCTGGGGCAGGGAAAAGGCATCTGCTCACCCAGACCTCTCCTCCTTCTTTGACTTAAGGCTTGAGAGGGGACAAAAGACGTGTCTAACTTGCTCCTAGGGAACGGGTGGGGGGAGAGAGGCAACGTCATCAATGCATCCCAAAGTTCAAAAAGGTCCTTTCGGTGTCCTGGTGTTTGGGGGGGAGGAGAGGGACCAGGTTCAAACTCAACGTCAGAAGAGGGCAGCTTCTCTCATTAGGACGGGAGATAGGAGATTCTGGAAAGAAAATTTGTGAGCCTTCGCGTCAAGTTCTCCTCCCATAGAACGTTTCAAAGGGGGGCTCACTTGTCGAAAAAGAAGTTTGGGGGAGTTGTTCAACGGTTTGGTTAACGCGACCTTAACCGGGGACGGAAGGGGGAAATGTACCTACCTTTAGCTGTCACCGTAGCCTGCCCCTTAAAGATTCCCTCTATCATTGCGTAGGCTCAGGGGGGGAGCGTACAGAGTCCGGAATTTAATTCTCCTATCGGGCTTTGGAAGGGGGTCGGGGTCCTAGCAAGGGTGGGGCCCCCGGGGGGGGGGACAGTAGATTTCACCAGGGGCTCTCTAGATCTTTGGCAAAGGCTTGCGGGGAAAGGTGTCCGCTGATTCGACTGACTGCGATGGGCCGGGTCTCTTCAACCGAAGAAAATATACTGTTTGGTGGCAGGGATTATTTCCGGAAGGGATCGGTTTCCTTCACGATTGGAGGAGAGGCCTGGTGAAGGATAAAGTTCGCAGGAAGGGGCTTTTCCGATCAGAAATGGGAAGTATGTAATAACCCGGAAAAAAAGGATAAAAGGGCCCTGGTCTAGGGGAGATGGGAAAAAGAGGCTCATCCCCGCCCTCAACAAAACTGGGCGAAGATCGTCCGTCGGCTGGTGTTCTATAGGTTCGGGGGGGAATAGGTCTACTGGAGGGACTTGCGTCCTGGGGCTCACTCAACCTTCCCGCTGGGAAAAGGGGGAAGGGCGACCTGTCTCTCTTAAAAGTCGTGATGGGATGACAAATCAACAAGGAATGAGTGACGTTTGGCTTTCTGGAAGCGGCCTTGACTCGAAATCACGTTGCAAGAGTGAAAAGGACCGTTTGTGTCGACAAGGAGAAGGGGCGTATCCCTTCCTTAGGTTTACTCCATGAGCGTGAGCTTCAGCCTTATTTCATGCTCTCGGATACCTAGGCACTTCCTCTGGCTGAGCATCCCCAATGTATGTCTTCATGAAGAGGGGGGAAATTGGTTTTCTTTCTCCGTCGACCTCCGAAGGTTACTGCGGAGAAGCTTTCTAGAAGGGAGCTTTCGTCCTAGACTGACGTCTTGTGTGTCTCCCTATTGACGCTTCCGGGACCTTTTCCCTTAAGTCTTCGCCCTTGAGAATTTACTGTTCCGCTTGAAAGGCAGGTCTTCGGGATTGGATGTCCTCTGGCCTCGCAAAAATTGGAAACCGGAAGGTTTCTACCGCTACCTTCTACAGCTCCTTAATAGGAATAGGGAGTAAGGGGCGTAGTGCCTTGTCAATGACCAGATCAACGGTATCGTAAATCCGCTCGGGGGGGAACCTCAGTCCTTTCCCACCAGAAACGTTCTGAACGGGTGCCTTCCGCACTCACCTAGAGGGACTGAGGGAGGTTGCGCCGGTGTTTCTAAGAACGAAAAAGAAGAAAGAGAAAGGAACAACAACTTATGGGATTAATAGTTGACGGACCGAGCAGTCAGGATAGCTCGTAAGGATCAAAACGATCGGGTTATGGACACAGTTCAACACGTCCGGGGTTCAGGGAGTCAGACCTCCCGACCGATCTAGCTTACTAGAGAAAAGAAGGGGGTCCGGGGAACGGCCCCTCGACTAGTTTCCGGACGGAAGCTCTGATCAGGAGGGCGGGAAAAAAGAAAGGGGGTCCGTGCGTGGGGTCTAGGCGAGGGGATGTATCATCTGCCAAGGAACGGAGTACGAAGATCTCTCCTTGCTCAACCTACGGAAAAACACGTAATGGGGGGGGGGGGGGTGTGGTTGGGGGTTTATTCCTGACCACTATTGAACAGCGTCGTGAAAAATGTCCTGCATCTCTCCGACTCCGGAAGGGGCTGGGGGGGGTGACCTACGAAATGATCAAGCCTCGGCTGCCGTTTAGAAGGACAGCCGGGCGGCGCGGGGAGACAAGGAAATCCTGATGGAGACTGCTTCAGATCGATTACAAATCCTAAAGGTGTCAGGAGGCCCCCCAAACCCGGGAGGACACCTAAAGGGGGGAAAAAGGGATTTCATCACCCTTTTGTCCGCGATCATCCGGAATCGGGAAAGGGAGTTCGCCCAACGACATTCCCGCCGCATAAAGCCCTGCATGGAAAGGGGCCTGGGAGAGGTTGGAGATCGCAGACTATGAAAGAGAAATCTCCAGGATCGCACACCGGCTCGGGAGATTCAGGGGGGGTAGTCGTTGGTTCCGGGGGAGCTTGGGGATCCAGTGGGGTAAACGAAAAAGCGGAACATATCCTTGTAAACCGGGGTAGAATAAAGAGCGCGCCTCTCGCCCGCGCTCCTTAACCATCAGAGGAATATGCGCCATTAGTTCGTCCTGCAGCGGTGTGATTCCCAAAACACAGTCCAGCGCCGGACTGAGAGGTCGGCCTCATCGCGTGAAGTCAAGAATCTTCTAAACCAGACAGACTAAACGTAGATCTTGGAAGGGAAATTGGATAACCGAACGTTGCCTCCTTCAGGGAACGGGCCGCGGAAACGATAAAGTGCAGAGAAATTACAAGGAAAAAAGGAGACAGCGCAACTGTACTATACTGTCAGAGAAGAAAAAAGAAAAAGCGTGGGCACTAGCGCCCACGCTAAGTTTAAGAAGGAGTCGTCAAAACAGCGCGGTCCTCTTAATGGAAAGAAAAAGTGCCCCTCGAACAAAGTACGGTACCGCCTAAAAAAAAAAAAAACAAAAAAAAAAAAAAAAAAAAAAAAAAAAAAGAAAAAGAAGAAAAAAAAAAAAAAGAAAAAGAAGGACAAAAAACACAACAAAAAAAACCAAAGAGAAAGAAAAAAAGAAAACAAGAAAAAAAACAACACAAAAGGAAACAAACAAAAGAGAAGAAAAAACCAAAAAAAAAACCACAAAAAAAAAAAAGAAACAACCAAGAGAAAAACCCCAACAAAAAAAGAAGGAAAGAACAAAAAGAAAACAAAACAAAAACAAAAGAAAAGAAGAAAAAAAAAAGAAAAGAAAGAACCAGGAGAAGAAACAAGGACCCCCCAAACAAAACACAGAAGAGAAGAAGGAAAGAGACAACGACAAGAAAAAACACACCGAAAGGCCACCGCCACCCCAGATAGCACCAGAACCACACAAGAAGAAAAAAACCCAAAGGAAACCACCAATAAACCCAAATAAAAAAACCGCAACACACCAGACCCACACAAGAAGAAAAAGAACATTTCTCCGCTTTCTCTTCTCTTTTCTTCTCAAACTCGAGTCCCGGCGTCAAGAAAGCAAGGCCCCGCGGATGTCGGTTTAAAGATTAAAGAGGGACCGGGGAGTATCATTGCATCGAAAACGCCGAGAAAAAAAGACGCAAGGAACAGAGGAACACATTGGAGGCCGAAATGTGGCGCCGAGCATCACGAAACGTCCGAAGGATAGTCGAAGAAGACGCTTCCGAAGGCAGAAGAAAAGTGGGGAAAGGTGGGAAGGAATGAGAGATTCGGTAACGCACGGCAACGATCGCCTCAGGAAAGGGGGGAGAAAGGGTCGGAATGTCCGGCGACAGGCGGGAAACACAGCCTACCTCCATCGCCCAGAGGGAAGGAGAAGGGGACCCGGCAAGAGGGAGATCTGAGGGAAAAAGAGGTATGAAAATATAGGGGAAGGTCGCGCTTGTGGTGGGGGCAAAGGTCGCGGTAGATTATGTGCCCGTCTTTTTACGCCCTTGAAGACGAAAGAAAAAAAAAAGAGAAGTACTGCCACGATGGGGTGCCTGTTCTTTCAGGTAGAACGGCACGGTTCTCATCGAGGCCTACCTGCCGCCTTCTATGACTTATTAGAGGGGGAAAAGACTAGTTCTCCTCGAGCCGTCGTCTCCATTTGAACGTCGGGGGATCCGACAAATCAGGACTGAAAAAAGACCTGTGCCAGGTGGACTGGAAAGGTGGAATCTGTTTTTTTCTTCGTGTCTTTCTCTACTCCATTCACCAAAAAACACAAACCCCCAAATTTCCCGAGGGGGGAAGAATAGGGGACCTCCTCTCCTGTTCCTCTTTAAGAGTTTGTCCTTCCTTTCACCTACTTGCTCTCCCTCTATCAGGGTCGACCTTGGGGCTTAATTTTTTGACTTCCACTACCGGTGGTTCTTTTCTTTTCTCTGGCCCTTACAAGACGTTAAGCCTCTGGGGTACAAGAGTAGACGACCTCTTCATCTTTCCTTGCGATATGGGAAAAGCCTTGCGTGAAATTCTATCATGTCTTCGGGGGTCCTAGGGGCGTTATCTCTTCCGCTGGACGACACTATTCTCCGTAGGTCACGGCTGACTTCAAGGATCTGTGGCGAACAAAGACTCCCTTCCGACACCGTCGATTTGCTCATGTAAGACTATAAAATCCTTAGAGGGGGAGTTCATGTTCCGAGCCTCGAGATGATTCGCTTCCCGTCGCGGGCGGGGGATCCCTTCCCTTTTCTACAAATGGGAGCTGTGTCATGGGCAGGGCAGAGGATAAAAATTACCGGAGTTTTGAATCCTTGAGGCGGACTTTAGTGAGGGAAAGAATGCGCTCTTAAGTATCTGAAGTCCAAAGAATGTTCCTGAGTCCTGCTGCACCACCGAGAAAACTAAACAGAAAAACTAAGACCTTGAAAAACAGAATATGCCTGGGAGAGCGAGGGAAAAGGAGGGCTAATCTTCTCTACGGGCTTTGGAGAAAAAAAAAAGGGAAAAAGATACGGGCATGAAGGCTTTTCTCCTGTCGTCGGCCTTCTGACAGGTGAGGAAAGCCGAGGGTACGGTTCGGGGAGAGAAGAGGAAAAACCGTGACGTCCACCTGGTGCCACATGCGCTAAGGGGGGGTTGACGAAACCTCGAAAGTACTACCCTGCCTGCAAGAGGGGGGGAAAAAAAAGCTTCAGCAGGGGAAAAGAAAAGGAGGCTGCGCCCCGACGAAGCAACATTCCAACTTAGGCAAGAGGAACGGATTCAATTTCCGGGGGCTTTATAGGAGAATTGAGGGGACCTCGAAACGACCGGCGCGGGGCTGGAACCGGAGCCCTTTTTCGCAACGACGAGTAGAAAGCTGGGGACGAGGACGGGAAGTGGTCAAACCCGCGGGGCATGATAGTTAAGGAACAATCACGATCTTGTAAGTGTCCTCTCGCCATATACAACGCGGGAAGTTACCAACCAACGGACGGTTGCAATAAAGGAACAGCATCCGGACCGCGGAGGCAGCCTTCCGTTCAGGAGAACTAGGGTAGGGTTCCTTTTCACTGACCCTCAAAATTAGGTCGAGAAAATCTCGGGGTGAGAACCTCTCCGGGACCACCCGGCAAAACTTTCTTAAGGGAAAGTTAACCCAAAAAAGGTTGCTCGTCGAGCTGGGGCGACTGCCTGGTTGCGGGCGGAAAGCAGTGACCCTCAGAGAGGAAAGACCAAAGAGAGGAGGAAAAAATAAGGGGAGGGACTTCAAGCAGCACCAGCCAATAAAATCGCCGAGCACCGAATCGGGTCAAAAGAACAACGTTCAGCAATGACTTTTGGGAGAGTGGAAAAACGGCCAACTCTCGGAAAAATGTCAGGGAACTCAACCTTTTGTCATGTCACTACCTGCCCTCAAGGAGGGAGAAGCGGCTTCCTTATCCTTGGAAGTTACTGAACCTAATTTTGTCAGGGAGAAAGTGCGTTTTCTAGGGGGGGGCGAGGACCCTCGCAGAGTACTTGCCGCGAAGATCAAAAGACGGTCGCCGTCACACGGTTCCCGCCACGAGTAAAAGGTAGAAGCTTGCGAAACGGTCAAGCCCTCACGAACCTCGGATGGAGGGGCGGAATACCTAACTAACATCAAGCAAAGGCATGCCGAAGTCACCTGGGGGAAAGCAGTGACGCGTTCGGCGGCAGCCTAATAAAGGGGGGCCCTGCCCGACTCTGATGCAGAAGAGTCTGAAGAACGTCTACTCTTTTAGTCGAAAAGAAAGGAAGGCACCATGTGGTGGTTCTAGGTGAAAAGAAGAAAAGGAGAAGGTCCCCCCTTTCCTGGGCCTGGTCTAGAAGGAAAAAAAAAACATTGGGAGCCTCATTCCCAGCAGCCGAAGGTGGTTCTCTCTCGAGAAAACTGAATTCCCCCCTCGAGATCGCAAAACAGCAGTAGAATCTTCATGTGGGGGTGTATTCGTTTTGTGAAAAAAAGGGGGGCTTGGGGGGGGGGGAGACTGTGGTGCCGCAGACATCGGAACAGTCGTATCGATCCCTAAACTGAGAAGACAGGAAAAAACCCTCTCTCAGTTCAAGCAGCTCCCTCAATGCAGAGTGGAAGAAGTACGAAAGCTTGACGTCCGCGCCCTTGAAATGAAAGAAGCCAGATCAAAGGGACCGTGGGGTCGTACCCATGATTCGGACGCCGGTTCTTGGGCTAACCTAGGGTTCCACACGAACGATCCCTTTCCCCGGCTAACTCGTCGCGAGGTAGATCAGCCAGGGGGTAACCTTTCATTTCAAGCTGGATTAAAGAACCGAGACGCTGAAATTAATATGAAGAATACATAGAGGGGGGTCGTCATCTTTACTAATACTTTCCCCCTGACGGAAATTATCCGCGTACTAAGCCAAGGGGAAAAAAAAGTAACTCCTGTAAGGGGTCAACGATGGTGTAAAAGGGGAAAGTCAGCTCTTGTCGCGGCGGCGAAGGAGTCGCCAGGTTAACCCTCGAATTGATACAAGAGGAAAAGTAGAAACTTCCTTTATATTCTTAGACTAACGTACAGGCGTCCACCACTTCATGCAAGACCCTCTTATTCGGGAACGGTTATAAATATAGAGTTTGAGAGGGGATGGGAGCCTAAGTAACCAAGGCACGCCTCCCGTCCCCGGACAGGGGAGAATTACGGGGCGCGGCCTCGACATCGATGGCGAGGGGAAAAAGAAATCTTAAGCCTCCGGTCAAAGGCATAGGTCGGTATGGATGCGCGATTTCAGCCGTCGGAGAAACTCAAGAAAAAAAGGAGAGGTGGCCGCGACCTTTGAGCGGCGTCGTCAGGTCCAGAAACCTGAAGAACACCAGAGGGACCTGGAGAAGGTGTAACAACCTCAGGTTGTCAGGAGAGAAAGAAAAAAGAAGAGAGTATTAACTATAGATTAAATCGTCCTCCTCTTGGGGACAATTCAAAATGGCCCTAGGGGGAGAGGGGACCTCGGCCATTTCCCTGAAAAAGCACGACTCCATTCACATTGAGGGACCGGGAGTGGGGAGCTTCATGTCCAGAACGCCTGGACTCACTAGACTCAAAGCTCCAGGGGTGGTATAAGAAACGTCACGCCGAGTGGAGAAGAAGAATATAGAAAAGAAAAGTCTTAGATACGCTCCCCGTCAATAATCCGTTGACTTTAGGGAAGAGGGTCCGCTCTTCCAAGGGAACTACTCCCGTCAGGGCACACTCTATCGAAGGAAACCGCTCCTCCTCGGGCATGTTTACGGGTGACGCGCAAGGCCAGGTTTACTTCCTAGGATTGAAGGAGGGGGGCACAGCTTTGTGAAGTGGAAAAAAAAGGGGGTGAGCCAGGTCCACGACCGGACTGCGTCATTGTGCTCTGAACTGCCTACCGGGAGTGGGTCGCAGCTCGGACAGTGGCGTTTAGGGGGGAACTATAGGCTAGTCACCGCTTCCGTAGGATGAGGGCGGGGGGAGAGGGGGGTCGTTTACTTATCTATGAGTCGAAGGCCCTTGGCGGGGCCTTCGGGGCACAGTAGAGGAAAACCATTGTTCAATACTCAGGGAATGTCTATTGCTTTGACCGCCGCCTCTCTTGCTGTCGCTTCGCATTCCGCACAACGCGTGTTGTGATACGTAAGCTGGGACGGGATCGTTGTTTCGTTACAGATAAGGAAATTCAACTCCCCTGTTCCCTGCTCCTTGAATGAGCTGAACTGGGTGTAGGGGCTCTTAGAATGAGCTGGACGATTGTCATTATACCCTTAGAAAAGAGAAATTTGAAGGGGATCCTGCGGACCAACCTGGCCAAACTCATCCCCACTTAAAAAGGTTGGGAAACAAAGACGAAGATGACTAAGCTTAGGGTTGAGAAAGGAAGGTGCTACTTGCTGGGTCTCAATCTTGCGATCAGAAAAGAGAAACCTCTTGGAAAAGGGGCAAGGAGAGGTCGCTCCTGTCCCGGAACCTTCTCTGTTTCTGAAGAGGGATCTGGAGGGTGGAATCGGCCATCGTCAACTTGACGCAAAAAAAGCTGGGGGAAGCGAGGGGAGCCTTGGGTTCTACGACCAAGCCGTCGCCCGTGAGAACTCGGAAGACCGATCATAACACGGCGTCCATCGCTCGCGTAAAGAGGGAGGACAAGAAGTCCGCACCTGGCACTTCTGCTTCATCCTAAAAAACTTCTTATGTCGGAGGGGGGGTTTAAGGGGGTTCGTGACGAACCGGATTACTCGGGAGGGAGGGAGGTGGCTGGCATTGGCCGGCCCTATACTATTGTACTAGGGGGAGGCTACTTTTACCGGACGGTATAGCCCGGACATCTGAAGTAAAGGAGTTCAATCTTCTTTCACTGACTCTCCCTAGAACGCCGGTCAGAAGGGTTTCGTCACTTGAGCTCATTAGAGAAAGAAGGGTCGGGGGCCTGTTCAAGGGACCGATCACTTTGCAAAGGAGATACAGAAAGGGGGAGTGATTTGGAAGAACGCTCATCCGGCCCAACCCGTCCTTGATTAAAGAAACTCTTCTACCCCATATTTTTAGGTAAATGATTATGTCCTGCCTGTGCTGGGGGAGGGGGAAGGGAAAGGA
>Ga0179591_1286419_pt1 | contig 15739 bp, 17 predicted proteins | sample CZOMad2_1_08_16f_FD_182891 | JGI IMG/M metagenome (GOLD analysis project Ga0179591, IMG submission 182891) | Vadose zone soil fungal communities from Angelo Coast Range Reserve, California, USA - CZOMad2_1_08_16fungal (PacBio error correction) | ecosystem: Environmental > Terrestrial > Soil >...
GCCTCAGGCAAACGCACACGCGGTGCAAATTAAAAACCTTAAAGTGCACCGGGGCGCGATGTTTTATAAGACAAAGTCATACCGGATGTGGACCATGCGCCAGAACATTCAGTTCGGAGGGTACAGCTAGGAAGGGGTGCTCGGAGTGTGGTTAAAAAGGGTTAACAAGAATTGATGGGAAGAAAAGCAGGTTATAAAGGGTTGAAATTTCTGAAAGAGGGGGGCTTTCAAGCAAGAAATGCTGCGCCAAAAGAAGACAGTGGGCGAAAAACAAGCCTAAGAGTAAAACGGGATTACGTTGAAGTCGTTTCAGATACAAAAGACGTAGCGGATGTGTGTTGCGGAGCTTTTGGGTGGAAGAGGGCTAGGGGTGGAAAGTTTTTGGGGATCGATTGGGGTCGTTGCCAAGATACACCTCTTATCTGTTTTTCGCTTAAGCTCAATTTCCTAAACTAGCCAATTTTGCGACCAAACTAAGTTTTCTAGCTAGCCGGGATCACGGAAAAAATAAGCTTCTTAGGGGCAATCAAATAGGGGGAAAGGGAAATGCAATCCAAAACAACGTTAATAAAAAACGCACTAAAATTGGGGTGACGGTGTAAAACAAGGCCGGAGTTCTACGAGTTCGGGCATAATACTAAATGGCCTGCGAAGTGGAAAATCGGCAAGCCCAGCGAGAAGCTGGGAGGGGACGTGATGTTGTTTTCGGAAAAATCTTTGAAAAATGTGGTAATTTTCACATCCGATTTGGCTGTTGAGGTTGGTGAATTTACAAGAGGGCTTCCGAATCAGGCTGGCTAGGGTTTGTGAGGGGAGGTGAAAACGGGTCGGCTACAAACGCTCATCATGATACAGAAGCTGTAGCCAAGGGAGTATTGCGATTCGGTGGATTTGGTTAACCCTTATACAGGCGAAAATAATGTGGGGGGGGCATGTCATCGGGGAGCATAAATCCATTTGAAAAAATGGGAGAACTGGGAGGACCTACTTAACATAGTTACAGAAAGGGTGGGGGGAGGGGGGGGCCCGAACGCAGATAATTTCACACGATCTAGGGTACGTTCAAGTATAAAAAAATCAGACGGTTGTGAAACGGGGCCACCAAATGGCACGCAGATGGGGTGCTCACAACGCGGGGGGCCGGCGACTATGCCTTCCAACTCGGACTAGTTGGTGAACTGTTAATGCGGGTTGAATGGGAGTCTTGCCCTGAAAAAAAGGACCCGAAAACAAGGGGTAGTCAGAAAGATTATGATCGGGAGATCCTGAACGAATAGGTCTAATGCATAAAACCAAGAAACAAGACCAATGTTTAGTGACAAGGAAATGGGTTGACGGGGGGTTCAGAAATTTGGTGACGAACGTCTCACTCGTACAGGGAGGACCGGCTTCGGCTGGGGGGTCATACTTGTTAAAATCTTTGTCAGGGAGATAAAGATCCTCTGAGAAAGAATCGGGGTTGGATGTCGGGCAATATTCCGCATTAGGACTATTTGGGAGTCGGAGAAAAAATAAATTGGGTTAGCAGTGTTTTTCTGAATGGAGGGACAACGGCACAGCGCCTCAGGGGGACGGTGCCGCTGGGCAAGTCGTAAATTCAAGGGCTCGCTTGAGGTTGTCAAGAGAAAGGTTGAAAAGGAAGGAATTATCCTAAGAAGGAGTATCGGGTAATATCTTTCATCGTCAGGTCTAACTAGACAAACAAGGAGGGAAGGGAATAAATTCTATTTCTGAGGTCCAGTAAGGGGGTTGGGGACTCGAAGAATACTCTTTATATTAAACCGGGGGGGGAGGGAAGGAGCAAGAAGACGGTCCGAGAAAGATTGTAGAGACAGCAGGTAAGAGAAAAAGATTTCCCTCAATGAGGAGTGGTGGGGGGAACTTGCCTAACATTCTAACAAAATGGAATAAAGTAGCAGGGGGGTGATTCGTCTGAACAACTATTCAGATAGTTCTCCCCTTGATGGAGGGGGAGGCTGGGAAGGGCCAAGGAAGAATCTTATAAATGAAGCAAACTGGAAAAGGGGGTATAAAGAAAAAAAGGAAATTTACAGGTAGGCACTATCACATTCCCTTTGGTAGGGTTAAGTTAGCTAGCTTAATGTTGGAGGGAACAAACGGCCAAAGACCCAACTCAATGAGAGGATAAAGAAGGTGAGTTGGGGGGGGGGGGAAGTGACAGAGACGGAAGAAAACAATACTCCTTGGAACAGACGGGGGGGGAAAAGAGAAGGGACCAGAAGTAGGGTCAAAAAGAAGGGGTGGTGGAAAGGGGAAAAAGGACGAGAAAACGGGGAGGGGGGAAAAAGAGATGAGCTCAATCAAATACTCTCAAGGAGAACGGGTCGGGGGGGAGGCGGGGCAAGTACCAGCGGAAAAAAAAAAAACTGAAACCACTCCCTGGCCCATTGAAAAGGGTGAAGCTCCATGGAGGAAAAAACAAGGAGCCTCTGACCGGTAAAAAAAAGGGATGATGGACCTACAGGCTCCTTACCAGATGTTAGAATTAAAAAAGAGGGGAGCATAAAAGAACGGTACGATCGTAGCTGAGAGAAAGGGAAAATCGGGGGGTGCCCAAAAAAGGGAGAAAGGGGGAAAAAAAAAAACTTAACCTGAGAATCACACAAAAGAGAAAAGGACCCAGAAGCCCATACGGGAAAAGACCTAAGACACGGAGAAAAAAAAAAAGGGGGGCATTGAGATTGCAAAAGAGGGGAAGGTAGGGAAAGAGAAAGGGGAGGAATCAAGAACTTTTCGGCTGAGAAATTCGCACCTGGTTTATTGAAAGAAAAGAAAATTGGAGGACAAAAGAAAACACCACAGAATCAAAAGAATTCTGAAGCCAAGTGGAAAGCCAAAAGATGAAAAAAGAAAAAAGGGGAAAATGATCTTATGGGGGAAAAAGCAATCACAGGAGAACTTCCACAAGTTTGGAGGCAAAAAAAGCACAGAGAAGGAAGACCAGGCGCTGCGGAGGACGGGGTAAAAAAAGAAAGTGGGGCTAACCTCGGGTCCAGTCAGGTTGACTGTAGGGGAGCAGGCAAACGAGAGAAAGAGGGGAAGCCAGAACCTCAATTGATACACGCGTAAAGGGGGATGAGAAATCTTCCCAACTTTTTGAAGGAGGGAGGGGGTACTTGAGGGGGGGGTTCAACATGACTAAGGGACTAAGTGAGAGGGGGCCGGGGGAATCTCTCCATTCGGAAGTGGGAGAAAAATTTCCTGTTCAGGGGGGAGTCCTCAGGTCGAATGAAATGGGGGAAGTTCTAGGAAAGAAAGCTTTGAGAAGAGGGGACCAAAGAAGAAAGGGAAAAACCATCAGGCTTCTTCAAGAAAAAAAGAAGACCTAGCAGACCTTTGGAAAAAGCTCCCGACCAACAAAGGCGAAAGCGAGAAGGAAAGCATCGGTGGGGGAAGGGGGAATCCTATAGGCCAAAGACGAAAAGAACACTTGACATTAAGAATTATGGGGGGAGCTCGCAAACAGATTGAATTTGAAATGAACGAGGGACATGGAGGGGGGACAGAAGCCTAATTCTCTTCACCCTTTACATAGAAAAAAAAAGTCAATGGAGGGAAGGTTCAGCAGGCGCCGTGCTGCGGGGAAAGGAAGGGAAGGTTAGTTATTAAAAAAACACCTTACGAACATAGCAAAAGGCAAAAAACTTTGACTCTGTCGGAAAAAAGACCTCCCCGCACCGAAGGGAGATCGTCAGTTGTCCCCTTCTGCTACTAGCAATAAGAATCACTCGATACAAAAAGAGGGGGGGGACTAATGACATCATGTCCACTCAGAGGTGGAGTGCAAAAGAGAAGGACGAGGGGGTTCTTAAAACCTGGATCAAAAAAACTTAGATTATTATATAATGCCGCAGTTAAGAGAGCAAAGGGTCCAAGAGGTGGGAAAGAGATTGAAGCTGCAATGGACGTTGGCCAAGGGTCTGAGGGGGGGGAGGGGGGGAAGTCAAGGATATCGAAGCTAGGGGAGTTACCGAGAGAAAGATATCATGAGGGGGGGGGTCTTAGGATAAAGATCGTGTTTGAGGTGAGACAGGAGGGAAGGGGGGGGACTAGGGGGAAGCCTAAAAGCTGAATATCACAGAGCAAAGGGATAGAAAAGAAACTGCTAAGTTTCAGGGTGATTCCAAAAAGATCAGGGTAACATGAAGAAAGCTGGGTAGACCCAGGGAAGGAAAAAGAGCTGCGAGACGCGGGAGTTGAAAGGGGCGGTTTATTTGCGAATAGAGGGGGGGACTTCAGGGAAGGCACTGGAACGAGGGGAGGAGGGGGGGGAAGGAGAGTGGTTTGGCACATTGAGCGTTTGTGGGGACCAAGCACCTCGCGGGCGCAGGGCTGAGGTGGTCAAAGAGGAGCAATGCACGGGGAGGGGCGAGACACATACACAAAGGGACTGAACGCTTTTTCTCACAAAGGGGAAAAAAAAAGGGAGAAAGGGGGAGAACTGTCTCACGGAAGACGTGGGGGGGTCTGATGGGAAGACGAAAAGGGAAAAGGCCTAAATACAACGAGGGTAAAGCAACCAAGGGAAAGGGGGTAAAGGTGAATAAGGGGCACGTAGGGGCAGTTTGGTAATCTCAAAGGTGAACTCACATGGGGCGACGCGAGGAGAAAACGGCCTGGCTGCGAAGGGGGTACTAATCATCTTGGATCAAAGTTAAAAGTATTGGGGGTGGGCGTTCGGAGTAAAAAAGTGTGTGGTGGTGAAGGAACTTTCGGTATATTTGTTCGGGTGGGAGGGTGGAATTTGGGGGGGGGGGGGAAAGATCTTGTGCAAGAATGTAAAGGAGCAGATGCGCGGGGAGGTAAAGTGCCTGTTGGTGGTTCCCAGCGTAAAGAACCTGAAAACCGTTGAGTAGATTGCTCGAAACAGGAGACGCAGGAGGTCGTGAGCCACATTCGGTTGACAGAAAGGCGTTTGGCAGCCTGGGGGATGGGGGGGTCTCTAATGGACTTCTTTATTGTTGAGGGAAGAGGACGTTACGCATCCATCTGTGAAGAAGGGGAAAACAAAACCGGGGGGCTTCTTCGTCATCTTTAATAAAGGGAAGGGGGAAGGGGGGGGACTTACTGAAAGATATGAATTCGATGATACAAGAGGAGGGGGAACGATAAAGGAGGCCAGACCTTTGCCCTTTGTCAAGAGAAGCAGGGGCCCTGAAATTGTGGGACTAAGAATCAAACATGCCAGGAAAAAAGGCACGGGGGACACCCAGCTTATTCCAGACGGAGAAGAGAGATGAACATGAAGGGGGGGGGTGCAGAAAGCGTGAAAGCCACGTGGTCTCGGAGTGCCAGGAAACCCTTGGGATAACCGATAGAGGAGAGTAGGTTGAGGGACTACGGGGGAGGTGGACCCCCTAGCTTTCCGGTCCACTCCACCCCGCCCATATGGGTCTGGGGGAGAGGAATGAGGTGTTTGTTTTCCTCATTTGAGAAAGTTCAGCTCAGAGAGAGCTTATTTAACTTGCACTCCATGAAGGATTTGAAGTCTGTGTAAGGGGGGGTCGTCAATCCGTAGGGAAAAGGGCTGGCTTCCACTCCTCAATTCTTGAGCGACGAGAAAGCGGGAATACTAACAGGACTATGTGCGCAGTGTGAACGGTCCTGGAACCCGATCCCAAAAATGGGTTCGGGGAGGGGGGGGAAAGAAATGTAAGCTTTCTCGGGCGCGCGGCGTGGTTGTAAGAACGCTTTTATAAGGGAATCGTCCAATCGCAGACGGGTAACGTATCTGGAAAACTCGCATACAACACTTATCGGAGAGAAACCAACAACGATAGACGAGATTCCTATAAGGGTGGAGTACGGCGAGCAGCACCTAGGACGGAGCTTGGACGATGTAGAAAAGTCAACATTCCACTGGAGGGGAAAGCCCGAGGGCCGAGAAACGTGTTCGCGAAAAGCGTTGAACAAAAATACCGGACTGGACCATCAACCCCAGCGGCGGGCAGAGTCAACGGACAACGGCCAAAAAAAAGGCCTCCCGTATTCAGTAGGCGCAAAAGGTCGTTAGCTCCCATGAATTGATCGGGGGGAAAACAACTTGTACCGGAGGTAGTACAAAGAACCATGGCTAACGGCGAAAATCGAAATCCGAAAGCGTCCATTAAGTGCTAGGGGTCAGTTTGCTTGCATTCAGACACCACGCCGGAGCCGATGGCGGGGGTTGGTTGCTGAAGGAAAGGTCTAATTTAATTGGGGCTTGCAGGATACTCACCCAAGTAATCCTTACTCGGTTTCAGGCTAAATCACTTTGGAATGGCTGCGCAAACTGCAGGCAATCGAGCGACCCGCAAGTGCTGATAGGAAAAACTTATCCGCCGTCAGGAACTACCCTTTCGTCCGCCCATGTCAACGTTGTTCGGAGTGAGCAACCCGGGAGCTTCGGGGCGAAATTTTGGCAACGTTCCAAAACGGTCGCTGGCACCGTTCTCCGTGCCCAAGGACAAAAGGGTGTTGGGGTCGCCTCTTGCCATCTTTGAAAGCCTGCCCCCAGAATTTCAAAAGATAATATGACCTGCTTCACGATCCCAGTTTTGGGGGAACACTTGAACCGGAGAAAGGGAATAGAATACATAAAAACCCAAAGACGAGCAACTAAAACTCTCGCCAAATCCAGGCTCCACTAAACATACCCTGTACAGCGGAAAAAAAACTCTTCCACGAAGCGTCTGCGTATTTTCGTTATGAGATGAAATGAAACAGTTACAGCCGTTGTCCAACCTCGGGACAGAAAGATAATATTCTCGTTGCCCCGCTGGGGGAAAATCAAAATCAAGCCAAATCTCGAGGGGGGGAAATCCAAGGTTTGGGGTCTTTGTTTACCCCGAACAAAAGAACAGCAAGGAATCCTGATCAAAATGCTAGAGGGCTACGCCACGTTTTAGCCCGTTCGTGCCAACTTGGGAGTGATATGTCAAACCACGAACTCCGGAATTGCGTGACCAACAATTCAAAGTGATTGGTCAGCGGGTACCACACGGTTTGTGGAAAGCGGTTCCAAACAATCGCCGACGGTAGATTTTCCGTGCGCTGCCGAGCCAAGAGGGGGTCCGTTGGAGAAAAAAAATTCCGGGCGCGAACCCCTCGTCGGCCTGCTTTGCCAGTAACATATAAAAACTATGGAACAGAGCCAGCGCCAGGAGTGGCGGCGTGAAATAAAAGAAACCCGCCTTTCAAAACTCAAACCTCAAAAGGAAAAAAAGAGCTCTCCGTCCCGTTTCTGGACGAGGCAAAGAACCGATCGACTAAGCAAACCAAAACGAAAAGGCAAAGTGCCGAGGTTAGTGTCGCTCGCCCAGCGGGGAGATTCAGATCTTTGATCGAAGACAGTGTACAGAAAATTTTAGCAAGGGAAGGGCGCAGGGCATCTGAAATTGCTCATTGTGATTAATGCGGTTGGCTGAAACACAAACGAGAGAACAAGAACCGGGGAAACTCGCTGAGCATCAGCATGGGGGGGACCAGTCGGACGGAGGAGCGCGAGTACAGAAGGGAGAGCATGAAAATCATAAACACCTCAACAGGCAAAGAGATTTTAATCGAGGCAAACGGACCGGTGTCGGCAAAGGATCTCTCAACACAAAGGTAAGAACAAGCGGCAGAAATCGCGCGCCACGCGTTGAAAAAGAGTAGTCTGCAAAACCTCTCCTCCTGCTTCGGTAGTTCGTAGGGGTATCGAGGCTTCCTTCTGAGCCTCCCGGCTTCGAACTTGAAGTGGCGAACAGAGAGACAGGCCGGGCGCGGATCAGCGGGACAAGGGTTGAGGAACTCTCGTAACGTAAGGGGTGCGCGGTTTCCAGCTACATTCGATGAGGGAGAGTCGAAAATGCGAAGAGGTGCTTGGTAAAATGTTCGGATTTAAGCAGGAGTCATGAGCAGAGGCCTGGGAAAAGACCGACGTTGCTTCTCATTTGCCCGAGGCGTTGGAGGCTGGAAGGTGAAGGCTCAGCGTGATTTAGCAAAGAATGCCGAGCGCAAGCGCTTTTTTCTTTTTTCACCTTGCTGGCTCGTGGTTTAAGGGGAAGGCGCCATCGCTGCCGGCGGGCAGAGCCTATCAAGATTTTAATATACTCAACAGTTACATACTTCCGGAAGTTATGGAGTTGCGGCATCGCGCCGATCGCAAAAACACTAGGGGGGGGCCAACGGGGGGATCAGGCAAAATCTCCCAAGGGGCGTGACTCATCAAAATTGGGGACGGTTTATCAGTGCCGGAGTTTGGCGGCGGAATCGAGTGAAATGAAAGTTTGACCTGGATGGCAAGCTTTCTCCAACGGCGGGCGTGCGAAACGTCGCGCAGGAGGGAGGAGACTGGAGGACAGGGGACAAGTTAAGTTGGGGGGGAAAAAGTGAGTATGGCCAAGGAGGCGGGGGAGGGTTTCAAGCGATGGGAAGTGGATTTTGGGCGGGTGCAATCGAGATGGCCAACTTGATGAAGTCTGGGTTCTGGCCGCGGTGGGGTGGGGGGGAGCAAAAAAGGTCGTCTGAAATAAAAAGCAGACGTTTCAATCACTCTCTACAAGAAAAACGAGCGGGATATTGAACCGGAAGTCTTGGAAGGCTGATGCGTGGACCGCCGGAGGATTTGGGAAAATCACGCTAAGTGGGCTGGGTTTTTGGGTCGGGACGGGACGGGGCGTGCGAGGGTTCGAGCAAAAAGGAACTTGGCGTTGAATTAATTTATCTGGGGAAAATAAAAAGGGGGTCAAAGAAACGGAAGAAAAAATTTTCAATTCGAAAAACGACGATAAGAGGCGGGCTACGGAGAAAGCAGATCCTTTTTGACCAATGGGAAAGAAGAGAAGAACAGTGAAGGCCTAAGGTCATTCCATCCTGTAGAACAGAATTGCGGCGGGGACAGGGATATGCATTTTGGTGTGAGAAGCGCAACCAGTTAGATCACAGAAGGATTAGCAGGCTTCTCTGGTTATGAAGGCTTTCCCGAAGATGTCAATCCACACAAAGTTTGAGCAGCGAAAGGATGGTGGTGGCCGGGCAGCAAAGTGCGTCAACAATAAGAAAAAAAAAGGACGAAACGTACAATCTGATAAATTGCTGGGGCCGGTTAAAGAGCGCTGATATGCCGTCGGCATGTGGGACGGACAGAAAAAATTCTTTCAAACTAGCGGGAGCGACGTCTCCACGTGGCCGGAAGAAAAAAAAAGGGACTGAGTGCGGCAGTGGTGATGACGTCGCGGAGGAGAGGCGCCGGGGGGGAGGGTCGAGGGGGGGGGTTGGGCCCCACGTTTGAAAACTCACATGGAAGGAGCGGTAGTTGGTGGAACGCCAGGTGGAATGGACTGTACGACGAAAAAGGCCGTAAAAAATCCGACTCTGAAGAAAACATTACTCCTCAGAAAACAAAAAAAAGGAGGGAAGAAAGAGGGAGAGAATGGTATTCACAGCGAAGGCCGAGAAAACGCGCGATGGGGGTGCCCTTGACACCGGCTTAACCAGGGGCGCCAAAAGGGGGGGGTCAAGCGCCGCTTTACAAAAGACCCGCATGGACCAAAGCCAAAAGTCGGCGGGCAGAAGGACCGAACGTCAGAACGCAAACTCAGTACGCTCTGGGACTTATTGATTACTCAAGAAAAGAAAGAGAAATTCTGCGGGACGCCACCGGCACCGACGCTGATAGAAAAAAAAGGCGATATTTATACAACGGCAACCAGACTGGCACGCGAATTGACGCAATCAACGTCCTGGGCTTTATTTCGATCTACGCAGTCTCATTTTAGGAACAAAGAAACCAAAAATCTCTACCATCATCGACTGGTAAAGGGGAGGCGAAAGGTGAAGCCGTGCCAGAGAAAAACCGACTCTTCCTCAGAGATTTCCGCTCATACACTTTTGTGTGAAGCGCGACGGCGGCGGCGAGGCTCAAAGCAAAACAGCCTTAATATGACTTCCCCCTACACAGCAATCAACGAGAAAGAAAGGGCACTGCATGGCACTGGGAAGTACACCTTATCCCGTGACAGAGTGGTCACCTTGCAAAACGTTCCAGCGCTGAATGACCTTTGATCTCGTGCCAGTGGAAATCTTGGGACACCACGCCCAACTTCCTGATAACGATGATTGCCTCACCGCCTCCTGGGTGTGAAAGAGAACAACCGGATCGGCCGCCCGATGAAGCATAAAACCATACGCAGCCCGCAAAGATCCGGAAGGCAATTCGATTATAATCCTATTCTGGTGAGAAAAACAGGTTCGCGAGTGATGAACACTTGGCATGCCCGCATATTTTAACAAACGCCAAGGGGGGCATCTCCAACCCCAAAGAACCAGAAAGGTGTCCGCTGGGGGGGGAAAGGCAGACCTATGATTGAGCTGATTAACCCTCAAGTCCCCAGCTCTCTTGCCCCCTGAAATGCGTTACCCTCCTGAGAAGTTTAAATTCACAACGCGTTTGCCTCCGAAAAAAATCACTCAAGATTGCAAGCCACCAGCGATGCTGTGGCGCACTTGAGGCGACTCTCCTGTGGGCAAAAGATCAAAAAGGGGGAAAATCAATGTGCGTGACAAAAGGGGATTGCGCTGGGAACGAAAGAAAGCCGCCAACTCCGCATACACTTCCCCAATTCCTTTTAGTCTTAGCCCGATGGGGGGGGGATGTGCGGTGGAATTGATGGGGACAATGCTCTCGCCAAAAGATAATGTTTCCGTCCTCCCACGGCGCGCTGCATTCGTTCCTATAAAAAAAGTCAAACGCACTCTCTCCTGGATGTGAGCGTGCTCTTAACAGATAAAGCGGTGCATAAGAGGGCAAAAAACGGACGCCATTTTGGGGCTTCGTTTCCAGGAAAAAACGACAAACCGAAAAAAAAAGTGAAAAAAGATCGGCAACAAATTCGCCGGAACGATGAACTTAACATCGGAGTGAAGCGGGCAAAAGCGCTGGCGGCACCTAATGTCCTCCAAACCAACTCCATAAGGGACCCGGGGATTGTCCAAGCAACCAGCGTCTGCTCCTGGGGCAGCGAAATGGCAGTTGCAGGATTACTATGAACGGTTCGCGTATCGGGAAGTTCACTGGAAAATCTGTTTAAGAAAGGTTGTTAAAGCAAACGGGTATGGGCTGAAACGCGAACACATTACGAGAAATAGATTGGATCGGGGACATCCGCCCGAAAGGCATGTATATCGGTCGCCTTCCCCGTTCGAAAATACTTGGACTAGAAACGAAGGAAGTCCGACCATCGAAGATTCATCATGGGCCACGCACAAGAGTTCAGATTCAGAGATGGGGGACAACCGGAACCGGAAAAAGATTGGTCGGCCGCGGATTATCTATCAACTTCTGTATTAAAAGAGGGCCATGCCTAGGGGGGAAAATCACGCGGTTGCAAAAAGGTAAAGAGGCACCTCTTGCAAGTGACCAAGGGACTTCGAAGGGTGTTATCGACATCAACTGTCAGGAGGATATAGCAGCTGTCGGGAGGGCTGCTCCGATGGGGGACTTTGGGGCTATCGAGACGGTGGTGATTTCTCCGAGATAGATGTGTATTTCAGAACCAGGTCTTTACACCAATTCAGCGTCAAGGCAAGTGACGGTGGTCGGCATTTCCAAAAACGAGCTTTAATGAATTGACAAAATTAGGTGGGATTGGAGGATCTAGCGAACCGGGGAAGGAAAGGGAGCGGTGGACGGAGCGAAAAAGCGCGGTGATTTTTGTACGCAGGGACAGAAAGCGGGCGAATTTGTTTCGGGATTTTGACCGCTGGAATTTCTTGGGGGACGGCGCCAACCCTGGGGGGGAAGTCGTGGGGGAAAAAGAGTAATCACAAGCGTTCACAAATCCAGGATGCTTGGCGGCGCAGCGGAATGTTGGTCTCCAACGGCCATTTGCGAACCGCCGGAGAACACGAAATCTATCCAGCGAGTAGCAGCTCCTCCAGTCAACTAAAAAAGAAAGACAAAACCAGCGCGTGGTACGGAATACACGGGGGTGGGAAGGGGATGTTCCCGTCGGAGGGGGGAGGGGACATATAGATTGGTCACGGAAGTGGAGGGTCGCGTTGCCCGGGTCGGCCTCAATTTCGCTGCCAAAAATCATACTGGACAGGTGGAAACTTGGGTTCAAAAAACCCAAATTGGGGGACAGTGAGGCGGTCGTGGTTTGTGCAAAGGGATTGAGGGGGTGGAGTTGAATTATTGCAAGCAGGGCAATTCTTCTAATATAAGCTTTCAAGCGGGGGGGCCCCTGGAACGGGCGTGTGACTGAGTGAAGAGCAGGCCACAGGCGAAGGTCTCGGTTTCTTATAGAAAGACAGGAAAAACCGAGTCGGTGAAGAGAGTCGGTCTTTGTGCTTCCGGGAGACGCGGGGCTGGCAACGGTGGATGGGTTTTATGATTGTTCTTCGAAAAAAGAAATGGAGATGGCAAACACCGAGGCGGACGTTGATGCAGGTATGAAGGATTCATCGTTATCCGGAAAAGGGGGGGGAAGTACGGCAAAGTTTCAGGGAAAAAGGAGGCTGAATGCGAACGGACGAGGCCAAGCGCCGTTGAAAGAGTTTCCACAAGAATCACGCAGGTTGTCACCGATACTGGAACACCTGGACGGCCGCGAGAAATTCCTCGGGATTCGCAAACGAGAAGAATGGGAATGTGTTGGAGGGGGAGTTAAATGCGGTGTTAAGCGATTGCCCAAGGATTAAACGAAACAAAAGTGGGGAGCGGAAAGCTAGGAAAGGATCTTGGCTCCTGGCAGCTTCCAAGGGAAAAAGCTGTGGGAACCAAATACCGCCAGGATAATTCGTGAAAGACGGGTGGGGTTGAAAAAGGGTGAAGCATTAACGCGTCATAATAACTTCATTGGGGACTGGGCGAGGAAAAGCTAGGGTCTGGCGATGACAGGAAATCCTCAAGAAAATAAGGTGCCGGGGAACGCAAGCAAGCACACAGGAGCGACGAAGCATTGAACGGAAATAATAATGACTGTTGTTGCTCAGTAAAAAGGGACCGGCTGGGGACGCCGCCGAATTGAAGGCGCGGAAAGTGTCGGAGGCACGCACTTTGAAAAGAGGGCTTCGGGCTTGGGTGTTAACGGGAAAGGGGGGAATGGGGGGGTAATCAGTGTCTCTTTTCCAAAACAGGGGGAGATGAGAAACAAAAAACTGAGGGAGGAAAAAGAGAGATACGAATATGTTTGGGAAAAAAACCGCTATGAAAAAAATTCATCCCCTTCGGAGGGGATCCAGGAAAAATGGGGAGGGTAACAATCACGCCAGGCTCGAAAGGGGGGTGCGAGTTCACAGACAAAAGTCAATCGTGGCCACTCGCCACGAAAAAGGAGCGGAAGCGGTCCACGAGAACGCGTCCATAAACAGTCAGTCAAAGGGAAGAAGTTGTATAGCCGAGGCAACTTCTGAGAGATCTCGCAAAAAAAGGCGAAAAAAGCGGCTTCCGCCACCTGGCACCGACGTCGTACCAAAGAAAGGTTGCGAAAAACACAGCTGATGACCGGAATTGACGTCGCCAGAGTCAATTCTGAATTGAAAAAAAAAAGTTCGATCTTCCTTTCCAGGAAGGTGAACACAAAAAAAAAAACACCAAACCGTCGCGACGACAGGAAGTGAGGTTGTGGGGTGACAGAATCGAAAACTTTCTTGGGGTCACTGAACGGATCCGCCACCAATCTTGTACGCGATATTCCCGCACTTTTGGGTAACAGGAAGCAACGGCAAAGCGCGGAGAACACGCATCAGACTGAATGACTCCGAAAAGAAGAAAACCGTTGATGGCACGAAAGCGAGCGCAAGAACTGGGGGGAGGATCCCACCAAAATCAAGCGGGATCAAGGACACCGGAAAAACGGTCGCTGGCCGCCTGGTCTCCGAACCACAGCAAGAGTTGAACCCTCGTGGTCCGCCTATGGGCTACGTAAAAGACAACTTGCCTGTAACGTGATATAATCGTAAGAAGAGCCGGTGGGGTGGCAACTCAAAGCGCCGCCGACAGAAAAAAACCCATCCAATGCCAGCACCAACAAAAAGACAAAAGAAAGCAACGGCCGGCAGTATCACATATTTTCCTGCTGAAAGTCCAGGGAGAAAGCGAATCAGCCGGTTCGCGAAGGGAATCGATGCACAAGTTGTGAAAAAGAGGAAAGATTTATCAGTGGTGAACCAAAAACCAGGACAGAAAGCGCATCTTCGCAGCAAATGGAAACGCCTTCATCGACGATATCAAAATCAAACGCCAAATCGAGATTTAAAAATCAGGGGCCCAAGGGGAAATTACCCCAATTGGGGCCGCCGCAAAGCACATCAGGCATTCCCGGAAAAAAATGGATGAGAAGGGGGAAGGAATTGAGAAGAGGTGCTAGTCCAGTGGGACGGGCGCCTTTTGGGGGCAAATCGTATGAATCCGCAAACGGAGGGGAATACCTAAAAAAAATGGCCGCGTCAAGTTCCCAATGGTTGGGGTGAGGGCAGTCCTTGGCGCTGATGCAAAATGCACAATCTCAGAAAGGCCCAGGTTTGCGGGGCCTAAGCAGCGAATTCTGGTTGGAAAAAGGGAACAAAAGGACGCACAAAAACATACGGGGAGCGGTAAAAGACAGTAAAAGGAGTTGAAAGAGATTGGCAAAAAAGCGAAATCGAGTGGGGTCCCGGAAAACAAGAACCTCGCACCGTTTCAACAAAAAGAAAAACAAACAGGAAAAAAACCGGAGAGACGCCGACAGGCAACATCGTTGCCAGCAATCAACCGGAGATGAAAAAAAACAGGCAGGGAACCACACTCCTTCAAAACAGTGGTTTATGGGGGGGAAAAAGCAAACCGTCGCTTCACTGGCGCAGGCCAGGGTATGGGGGGGGGAACCTCAGTTATTAAAATCTTCCGAAAATTTGCAAAGACCCTTCATTTCACTTGGGAAAAAAAGGGGTATTGTTCTGAAAAAATTGGTGGCTGAAAAACGCAAACACATTAAACGAGGAAAAATAAAAGTGTCCTCTGTGAGTCACTCCTCCTCACGAAAAGCGGCGGAAAAGAGGGAAACGGAGCCAATCCAAGACGACGGCTGGCATATTCCGCTAAAAGGGGTCGCGATAACAACAAAAAGTCAAGGCCAGCAAAGGAGGTGTACCAAGACGGCGGGCACCTTGGCCTGAAGGGTCTGAGTGCAGTAGAAAGAAAAAAAAGAAAACAAACACGGAGAGGAAAAGATAGGAGAATAATGCCGCGGCAGAAAAAAACACAGAGAAAAAAGTGGGCCCCGAGAGCTCTGCCGGGCCACTTTTCTGTAGGGGTTCGAGATGCGAAACCTGGGGGGACATGAGAGGACCGATAGGATTGGAGCCGTTTGGTTAGACAGAAGAATCATGACTTTTGAGGGGAGGAGATGTGATAGGACTGTTGGGATTTTGCTATCTTCGGGGGGGCCAAAAACGACGTGGTTCAAAAAGGTAGGGATCACATAAGATGCGAAGATGAAAAGCGAAGAAGGGTTTGCGAAAAAAAGTTGAAAGGAAAGCATGTAAAAAGACATAAAAATGAAGGAGAAACGCTTTGAACAAGCGAAGCAATGTGGGGACGGGTGGGGCTTGAAGCGAAATATGGGGAGGGAAAAGGCGTAGGCAACGATAGACAGGGAGGGAGCGATCTGGAAGTTGCGGGGGAGTTGGTTTGAGAGGGAGTGGGACTTGGGGGGGGAGGGTAAACGGAAGAAAAAAGAGAGGGAGGAGGGTGCCAGGGGGGGCAGCGTAAAAA
>Ga0179591_1307779_pt1 | contig 15739 bp, 15 predicted proteins | sample CZOMad2_1_08_16f_FD_182891 | JGI IMG/M metagenome (GOLD analysis project Ga0179591, IMG submission 182891) | Vadose zone soil fungal communities from Angelo Coast Range Reserve, California, USA - CZOMad2_1_08_16fungal (PacBio error correction) | ecosystem: Environmental > Terrestrial > Soil >...
AATACTCAAACAAATAAACGAATAGAGACACAAAGACCAGAGAGGAGGGAAAAACCTCGAGCGGGAGCTGACCATCTCTTCTGCTCAACCGCCTGCGAAAGAGAGAAAATCATCCACAGTCAAAAAGAGAAAAAGAAAGTCGACCCAGAGATAGGCTTTTAATGCAGAGGGAAACAACACCAACACGAGGGGGGAAGTTAGCATGAAACACGGACAGAAAGAGAAGGGAGCCTTTTGAGGACCTGCAGGGGGGCTTGTGTCGCGGGTTCATCTGAAAAGGAAAGGGGTCTGGGAGAAGTGCTTTCACTCAAGGGGAAAAGGGGGGAGGGGGGGAAGCGGTGTGTGGACAAAAGTCTCGCTTTTATTTGAAGGTAGACGTAAAGAAACAGCCAATCGTAACGCGGCGAAAAGGGTTCGTTATAAGTCCGCTTCTTTCGAGAGGGGTTGGTTGGGCGAACCTCTCTGAAAAAGAAAATAGGAGGATCCTGATGGGAGAGAGTTTACGAAAAGGGAGGAAAAGAAAGGTCACGTCGCGTGAGAGGTATTTCATAGTAGGCTACTTAATGGATGGGAGAAGGGAACGCCCGTTATGGGAGAAAGGTTGGGACGGGCGGGATGGATTAGGATAGAAAAGTACGGGTATGGCGGATTTTCGCGGAGAATCAGTCTTAGAGGAGATTTTAGACAAATAGTTGAAAAAAACAAAGTGGCATCCCGGACGCGCCTCGACTAGACTGCCGAATTAATTCGAACGCATTTCGCACGTTTTGGAACAGTTTCGGACCTTGTCGGACAAGGGAACGTGATGAGAGCAAAAGAGAAACCGCGACTGGGCTACGGTGACCCCCGCATCTCGGGCGCCGGGGCTTAGAAGAAGAGAATGTCATTCGTTATATTGTGAAGAAGAGGGGATGGGTATGCGTGCGCATCCCTTGGTTTTCACTGTAGCAAGAAAAAAGAAGAAGCCAAAGTTCTTGGATTCTGATAGGGTTTTCGGACTTGTACCGAGGGAAGTTACGATGGGTGCGACGGGGGCATCCGGCAAGTCGGTTGGTTACTCCCTCGGACTGGTAGCGATTGAGTGGCAGCACAAAAGAAACAAGGCGCAACTTGTAAGGGCTCAAAGCAATTCAAACGGTCATACAGACGACAGGATTAGACTCAATGACCAGGGAAAAACACGCCGGGTCGTGACCTCGTAACGCACCACAAGGAAAGTAGCATTCCACGGAGAGGAATATGGTCACTCCGGGGGATCCGCGCATCAATGCGAGTTATTAGGGGCTTTCAAACAGAAGTGTCCGGACATTTGACTCAAAGAAAGGTTAAATCAAGCTACCTACGGGCCGCATGAACTTGAGACTTTCGGGGGGTAGAAAGGAGGGTGGCGGGGGCAGATCCTCAAATTGTTAAGGGATCACTGACCGGAAAAAAATCCGAACGGAACCGGGTCGGGAAGGGATAAGAACCCCCACGCCCAGCCGACACAAAAAAAATAGTCTCTATGGAAAAGTCAGGGAAACAAATTGGGCTTGTAAAGAAAAGGAAAAGGTTAATAGGCAACAACCCAGGGCTGCTTCGATTAAGTATATCTTCTGTTTTCGTTCGTACTTTTTATTTAAAAGCCTTCGGCACACAGGCAGGGGGGAAACCAAACCACGTCAGCACTCGAAGGGACGGGAGCGGGAGGAGAGAATGGAGGGCTTTTTAACTAACTTTGGGAACAGTGGGAGCTTGATGGGAGCAGGGGGAGGGGGCTATCATTTTTGCGAAAAGGGGGATGAGGACCAGGAGGAGTGTCTCGGTTGAAGCGATACCGCAGAGGAAAAAACACCAAGCTGCGGGCGGTGAGATCGAGGTCCCGTGTCGAAAGGTGAGGGAAGCGGCTCTAGGTGGGGAGGAGGGGAACCAGGTGATCAGGGAGAGGGACACTAGCTTGAATAAAAACCTGATTTGTAATAGTCAGAAAAGAAGTCAGGCGGAAAAAGAGGGTTCGGTCGGTAGAGGAAACGAAAAAACTGGAACGGTTCATCACAACTAATTATCCCCTCGTCACATCTGCTGGGCAACCCGACGGAAGAAAAAACAAAAAGGGGGAAGGAGGGATTAAATCCGCTTAAGGTAAAGCGGTTTAAACGCAACTCAAGACGCGGAGGTTATTTATAAAACAGGGAAGGAAAAAATCATTAAAGGGGGAAAGCCAGATTATCAGGGGGGGGGGAAGTGGGGAAACGGTGCGGAAAGGAAGCATCGAAAAGGTTTAGGAGGGGGGAAAGAGCTGCGAAAGAACCGGGAGGGGAACGCGACCAGCAAAGCAATCGTCTTGATAAAAACTTCGCATGGATAAAATGGGGGCCAAGAAATAATAGGGAGGGGAGAAAGAGGTCGGTTCAGATGCCCAGAAACGTAGCGAGATGGAGGTACGGGGTAGAACCTTAGGAATAAGAGTGGAGGTAGGGGGAGAGAGGAATTGCAAAGGCAGTCCAGGGAAGATGAATCCACAAGTTAAGGGATTCGACAGTAACTGATCTCAGATAGCAGAGAGTATTCTGGGTGGAAATGTACGGGAGTAGGAAACCATTCGACGATAGTCAAAGGAGACGACTGAGGGAATCTAACAAGAAAAATCGCAAGTAACGACCGACGTAAAACGCTGATTGGGGGGGGGGAGAGGAGGGAAGAGGAGAAAGTGGGGGGAAAAAGGAATTGAAACCCGGAAATTGGGGGAAGAAAGGGGAGACGTCCAAGAAGATAAAGGGGTCGTCAGCCCCTTCGTTTAACATGAGTGAAAAGACCCTTGAAAGGCGAGGGGTACAAGGAGGGCAAACACGACACAGCATTAGGAAAAAAAAAGGGTATGGAGACTGAAACTTACCGAGGGGGATTTCTACACGAACAAAAGACTCAATGAGGGCTAGGAACCAAACTGGGAACTATTAAGTACGGCATGTCCTCAGAGAGAACTGCTGCTTTGGAAGGGCACGAGGGATGAGAAGGGAAAGGCCGAAAGTACAAGAGGGAGGAAGGTTGAAGTTAACACATACAGACTGGGATGCCAGGGAGAGGTTACGTCAAAGCTGCCAAAGTGGGGCGCCATGGAAAGGAGGGTGAGGGGGGAGAGAGAGGACGCGACCCGTAAGAAGTAAGGGGTTGGCTTGGGCAAAACGGTGATGAAAAACTCAGAAGAAAAAAAGGGTTATTGGTGGTGGGGGGACCTAAAAAACTATCCAGGGAAAAGGAGGGGGGGAGGAAAAAAAACATTTCCAAAACCCAGAAAGGGGTCCAGGGGAGAAAGGGATAAAAAAGGATGTAGGTACCAGTAGTTTGGGGGGTCAAGCATCCTTTCCGGGAAAAGGAAATCAAAAGGCGCTCGAAAAAATTAAAAATTTTGGAATATAAGGAGGAGGGGAATGAAGGACACACAAACTAGGATCAAGAACAGTGTCAGACAATTTCAACCGGGGGGAGGTATGAAAGGGTTGGGCGTCTGCGATACGCTCCGGAGTGGGGTGGATCACAGGAGAGAGAAGGAACCTCCAAAAACTAACTAGTTTGTTGTTGTGAAAAGGTGGTTGGGTGGGGTAAAATGAGTATATTACACGTGCTTTCGTGACGAAAGCCCAAATGCGCAAAAAAAAAGAGCAATTGAAGGCCAATGGGGGCTGAAGATGCGAAAGGGGGGGGGAAAGAAGGCGTCAAAGTACGCTCTTGGTGAAATATCCAACTGCCCCGCGCAAAAAGGGGGACGGACATGGGCCTGTGTCGCACTGCAATGAGGAAAAAGAAGCGAACGGTCCGTCGACATTGAATTTGAAGGGAAGTAATAGAGGGTCAATTGCCTAAGAGGGGAGCTGCTCCAGAAGAGTAGGGTGCAACTCTTCAAGAAAACTCGGTGAGTCAAGCACTCAAAAACTCGCTTTTGGAGGGTGGAACGTTCTAAGCTCAGCTCCTCTCGTAAAGGAAAACGGGGGAGCCAAGTATGGCCTGGTCTGCTAGGAAACACAAGAAAGGATAGTAGTACCGTCGAAGGGTGGAAATCAAAAAAGGTGGAGTCGATTGTCCACTGCACGCAAGCGGAAGGGCGAGGAAAAGAAACAAAGCAGACTTCCGAGGCTTGAACGGGGGAGCGACTGCAAGGAAGGAGGGAACCAGCGGGAAAAAAAGTTTCAGACATCGGAAGGAGGGGCAAACCATAGATACGGGTGACTCGCCTTTGAGGGGAGGTGCAAGTGATAGTTGATCCGGCATAAGGAAGGGAAAGAGGTTACGACGCCAAACGACGGGCAAAAAAGAGGAAGGCCCAAGCTGAGCGACAGCTGTATCATCATAAAGGAAGAAACGATAGGGGGGAAGAAAGGCCCCCCCGCAATTCATGGCTCACGAACGTGTTGTTCTTTGCCACTAGAAACTTCGGTGGGGGGGTGCCGGGCAGGTCGAAAGGAAGCGCACAATTATTGCCCTTCCCTCACCGGTGCCGACAAGGCATGAGGAGAACACCTGATGAAAAGAGGAGTGGTACTACAAGGCTTCACTTGCCAACGGAGATGCGGGGAAAAAACTCAGTTACGAGGAAAGCAGAGGGGAAGGGTGCTGGTCAGGGAAGGGCGGACCGACGAGTGCCTCTGATGATGATCTCGGGTAAACCGGAACGCCGGGAGGGTTTGCCCGAGGAGCAGACAAGGAGGGGGAAGCCGGAAAATGTGCGGGATGAGAAAAAACTGTTAGTCACACTCATGTCGGCGACTAGAATCAGATCACCGTCTGGAACTCCAATAAATACTGGAAGGTTGGAAGGCGCTTCAGAAACGTCATGAAACAAGACGATAACCAGCTTTGGTTTTTCTCAAAGAATGGGATAAAACAATCGAATGAACGAGCCCAGCCACGAGGGAACAGCCCAATGACAAAAAGACAAAAAAGGGGCCAGGACAAAGTAGAAAAAGATTCCCAAATTTAAAAAAGTGAGAAAAAAGGCAACACGCCAAGTAATGAACTCTCCGAAATAGAGACTCCTCGTTCGTGTTTTGGGGCCTACGGGGGGCGGGAAGCCAAGCTAAACGAAAGTGAATACAGCGGAACTGGGGGAGGTAGCACAAACGTTGTTGGATAACTTCGAGTCGGAAAACCAAGTGGCTGATAACGCTTTTCATGCCCGCCAACGCGTTGAGGAGGCGGGGGTTGCCTCTGTTATATCCCGGTTTGCGCTCGCGGGGTGATCAGCAACATTTATTGCTCCACGGGAAAAATGTAGCACCAACAAGCAGAAATATAACTTTCGCGGGGAAAAAGCGGCTCTCCAAAAGGGAGAATCCTGAGGTCAACACCTTGGAAAAAAAAAGGGGAGACAGTCTGCGAATGTTGAAAAACTAAATTGTGTACAAAAGGGGCCCCTTGGAGCGGATTAACCGACCATTTACGAGCTAACCAGTGGGCGGATTTCTTGCTTGTGTATGATAGGTCATCGCTTGGCGCGCGTCCGTTTCGTCCTTGAAAACTGTATTGATGGGAAGGGGGTGACGGGAATGATCAAGTCGGGGGAGAGGTGCTCTTGTGCGCACTGAAGCCTGGCGTCCCCGAGGCGGTGGCAAAGGGGACTGGATGAAAGGGGGAACATCATTCAATTGAAAGGTGTATACCGAACCTATCCACGAAATTGGGTGGGCGAAAGTGATTTTTCATGTGGCTAAGCCAATGCGGGCTGCCCAGGGCTAAACGCTCAGCACCCGACTTCACTTCCAAAGAGAAAATGAACAATTCTTCGTGCCCCGGGATCACCGGGATTGAATAAATCCGTAGAATTGCTTGCGACGCATACGTCAATCTCTCAGGTGCCGAAGTGCCAAAGGCGACATGCAATTCGGACGAAAAGGCGTAGTTCCGGGGGAGATCCCTACCCTTTTGTGCTGCTCAACCGAGGCTAATAACGCGACGAAGCGATGGCATAAATCCGGCATCACAGAAAGTTCTATCCGACCTTGCCGCCCGTTCAAAAGGGCCAAGGCACGATCACGCGGTGTAACGGCTCCTCTCCGGGCAAATACGTCCGCCACACCTTAGTCACCAACGTACGCGACGAACTCAATCTGGAAGGCGCTACCTCTCTGGCGGAGAGCGAACAAAGTCGAGCTGCCGGCGCTCTCCCACCACCAAACCCCAAGTAGGACAGCAGAAAAAAGACACCTCAGCAAGCTGCGGAACAAAGCTGAAGCCATTTGACCTAAATCGAAACACAGAATCGCGGCAAACACGCATCGCGAATCAACATTCCCTTCATCTAACCGAAAACACTGACGTTCGCCGAACTATAGAGAACGCATCAAGGTTCCGCTCCAATACTCCATCCGCTCATCAGGTGGGACCGGCAGGGGGAATTGGGGGAATAATCTAAAAAAGGAGGAGGAAAAAGAGAGATTGCGAGGACCAAAGCCTGATTACTCCATAAGAAAAAAAGGGGGCGATTTTGCGGTTTTCTATTACCGCAATGCGTTTCGATATGTACTGACCGTCGGGGGGCGAACTATCTCTAAGTGCTTGCCGAGAAGGGCTTTCGAGCGGCAAGCGATTGTGGATCTCGGATTGGGTCGGGATGGGGGGCGCGAGTCAAGTCCGCGAGGTAGCCGCCGCGGCGGCGCGGGGTTGATCGGTATTCAGAGGCTGTCTAGCTGGGGAGTTGGGGGGCGGAAACCGCAACTTCCAGGAAACGGCGAGCGGGGAACGGCCAGACTGGAGTTCTCGGACAGGTGGCGGAAATAACCGGCGGATTAATTAACCGGGAAAGATAAGAAGTCCCCGGGCGGTGAGTGCGGAACGGGCGGATCGGGGGAGGAAGGCACCGGTTCTAGGGGGGATGCGAAGTGAGCTTCGCGGAAAGAGAGCTAGCCGGGTATGACACAAAGGGGTAGGGCCTAGACTCCTAGTAGCCGGCAAATTGCATCTATCTCATTCCTACTTTGCAAGTTTTCGGCATGGAAGCGATGTCTAAGTCCGTTATCGCGGCCACAGAAAACATAAGCGCGGACTCAAGGGTTTCCCCACAACGCGGCACTTTCCGGGCGGGACAGAACCGTGAGAAAGGGGTCACGACGATGGATCTTGGGGTTTCAAAGTTACTAATCGGCATAGAAGGTGGGAGAAGCGTGCTTTACCAGCAGAAGGTGGTTTCACGAACATAAGGCAGAAACCAATGGGATCGGATAGGGTTTGACTTGGCTCTCTTTCAAAGGAAGGAATGACTATGGCATGTTTAAGGCATCATCTTGAGAACTAAGCAGGCTTTCGCGCACAATGGCACCCTCGAACCTGAGTAAGATCCGCCATCATGACAGCACGTTCATAAGGATACAGGTACGTACGCAAGGGGATTGACGCAAAAATCGCAAAGGGCTTCAATCACCATGACTCACTTCGGGAGATTATTAAAGCGTCACCCTGTTTTGCACGCTCGGGCTTGAGCTCGTCACAATCTTTCAAACACAGAGTGTCCGGAACAGTGTTCGCCACAAGTTTTAAATCATGATTCTAACGAACGGCCTAGCCCGTGAGGGGAAAATGAAGATAGCGGTAGTCAAGGGGGGGAAGGGGGGTATCCAAACCGTGTGAACATTGCGAGCAATAAGTACCTCTTAACACCGGAAATCGACGGTACTAAAAAGGAGAAACCAAACACTAAGCCAAAAAGAAACCACCTGTGCCGATGGGACAGCACTTTATCAGAACAACGGTCTGGTTTAAGCTGCCATGGGAAAACCCACATGAAGCGCTTCGTATCAGTTCTTTCGGGTTTTTCGTTTGAAAGTGGTGCTTCCGCGTGCCTTCGGAACACCACCGAGGAACAACCAACAAAAGCAACTGCGAGGAGAGAAGGCGTTATATGGCTTTTTCTAATTTTGGTTTCCGATTTGGCACGTTCTCATGGGGGAAAGGTGTCATATCAAAGGGGGGCTCTTGTTGCGGTTGGTGGGCTGGGTTATGTATGTCCGATTGAGCCAGCCGCTGAGGAAAACAAAAAGCTGCGCTGCTGCGTCTTTTGCGAGTTTCTCCGGGATGGAACCAACCTATATCTTGACAGAGCTAAAGTAGAGCAAGTGAGCCGACGGCGGTGAATCACTACTCGATCTGTCATCCGAGCTTCCGGCGCAATGAGGGGGTCTTTGAGATCGGATTAACCCCTGAAAAAAAAGTTCAATACCCGAATGATAGGCCGCGCGAAAGACGACCAGACGTCGACAGAAGGCCGCTTAGGGGTCAAAATCCGTTGGGCAGCCTGGTGGAACGCAACTCACGAGCGAAAGGTTGTAAAGGCCCCTTGAACCAACTATTCCGTCGGATCAGATCAGAGTGTTCTAGAATTTGATCTGAGACCGGGCAGGAAGAACAACTTCAATTGCTGCCTGTACGTCGACGGAACGAGCCAGATCGACCGGGCTAGTGCCAGGCAAGAACAAGGTACAACTTTCGGGGCTTCGGGGGCTTCACGAGCATAGGCGGGGAGTTCGTTCAGATGTCAACGAAGTACTCACATGCGTGATCGCCCGCCGCAGAGCTGCTATCTTCAAAGGCCAGTCATGGACGCCGAGATACTCTCTCTCCAAGAAATATGCTAAAAAAAAGCGATATGCCGTATCTCTTTGGTGGGGGCTCCGACGGGAGTGGGGAAGACCCGCCCGTTTCACGGTCAGTCTTCCTTCCAGAACCGACTGGTGCAGAGGCTCCTCCCTACCAAGATCCTTCGCCGTCTCCCTAGTAGTAAGGCGTCAGGGGGGCGGGTCATGCACGATGGTGACAACACCTCCACTTGACACGAGTGTTGAAAAAGGTAGGGAAGCGACGGTCCCTACTATAAACGGCGGGTTCGTAGTGCAGGCCCGTCTGCATATAACTACATCGTACGAGCCTTGAGGCCGGAGGTGACTGAGGACGTATAAACCGCTCCGCCACGAAAAGCGATTTTCACACATGGGGGAACCCCTTGGAGGGTACGGCTAAGAGGGCCCACTACGCATGAGGGAGCAAGATAGAAAGCTTAAATTGACGATGGAAGTCCAAAGTCCATTTCTACTGCGGGGCGGACGCAGGATTCTTCAGGAGCTGCAGCAAAAAATTACCCCGTCCATGACAGAAGGGCGGGTTGATATACCACAAAATGACAGGACGGGTATGGCCACCTTAGTAAAAGAAGCCACTTGGGGGAGGCGAAATGCGCCTTTTTTTTTTGCGAAAGGGAAGTCAGCACGCGAACCGATACCTCAAGGAAATGGGTGTGGGCAGGTGAAGTTTTCCAACTGGCATAAAACAGGAAAGTTATTTGGCGGAGCGCTCGAGAGAAAACCTTGGAGCATTTGGGAAGAACGCCTACCAGTACAAGAAAAACCAGCCGGACCGGGCCTCGTCGTAACTCTTATCCATCGTTCTCTTGGGGGGGTGGCCAATCCTTAGCGTTAATTAAAAGGCGCTCAACACAGAAGGAGGCAAAAGAGAGAAGAAAAGAAGAAAGGATGCCTGCACCCAAAAGTAGACCCGAAGATCATAGGTGACACTATCCGGGAAAAGGCCTGGGTGAGTTTGGGGGGCCTAAGTAAAACGGCGTTTTTCCAAAAGGCGCACCTCCAAAGAACTATTCTTGGGGTGAGACGTTTGAAAGGGGAACATTCCCATGATGTGGGGTGACGTGTCTTCGCGTGCAAAACAATTTAAGCGCATGGCGAAGCCCTTTGGCAGGGGGACAGGACTCGGACATTATAGGCCAGTCGGTGCTGCTTGAATATAAAAATGAACCGGGCCCATGTACCAGAAGGGGGACGGGCCTTTGCCTTGCCGCATCGCCCTTGCTTCAGCAGGCTGTCCGCGCAGAGGATGGGGACTGTACTGGGGGCCTAAGGTTCCTTGCTTAGCTTAAGGCATCAATCAGAGGGAAGGGGGGCCATCACGGCCTTACACCTAAAGCGCAAGGATGAACTACCCCAGGGGCGCTTGGTGCGGAAGGCTGAAATCCAAGTCAAGCCGGCCACTTCCCTGGATCAAGATGGCCCATCGAATTAAGACCGGGCTGCAATCGACCGCCCATTAGGAGTAGGTACAGAGCCGGTAATGACACAAAAAACGCAAGTGTCGTAAAGCGAAAAGCAAGCGCCGAATGAAATACTAAACGTTGCGGGCGGACGGACAGAATCTTGGAGCATGAGCTCCTCGCAAAGGCGGCCGGGGAAAGCCCCCGAACCTGGGGGGGTCTCAACACAAGCCGTCCGGTAAACAATATTGCGGAGGGACTCGGGGTCACCTAGGCATCATGGTGCATTGCGGAGAGGCCGAGGCGTCAAGGCATTTGAATATTCACGGTGCAACGCTCGAAAAAACTGAAATTATCCCCCAAGGGACTTGCTGAGCATCTGAGGAATTCTCCCCTTAGATGAATGAACGTAGTCAAAAAGTAGCCCATACAGGGAACGGGGGATGAACGGCCTCTGCTTGTGCACTAGACTCTTTAAAAAGAGAAAATTGCGAAAGGGCTCGTTATCTAACAGTACCTTTCAGTTGCGAAAAAAGGATGACGAACAGGGGCCGGAAGACCTTCGGATAAAACTCTGGTTGATCCGAACGAAATTGGGGGACAAGTGTCTAACGGCCACCTGGCGAGTTGCGTTGGCAAGGACCGAAAGAGAAGTTGGAAACGCGTGGGGGCCCCCCCCCTGGCTGGGTCGAAGTCGGGCGCCTACTCATTCGCGAGGATCGGATCATTCTAAGGACCGGCTTGTAAATCCCGACAAAACAAAAACCACAGTAGCCTGAATCGCGGGGGATCGTGACAGATCTTCGGTGAGTGGGAAACCGCAGAGAGGAGCTATCTGATCGTCACCTGGAAAACAATAAATAGGCTTAGTGGAATAAGCTGTGAAGGATAAAATCATTCCAATCACAGGCAGCTTTGGTGGGTTTTCAGCTGCGATGGCTCAATAGCCACAAAGGAAAAAATCCAGTCCACAGAAATCCGAGGCGAGGGGGAAAAATCAAAGGGAGGAAACGATCATCGGAAAAAGCCCTGACAAAAACACCGATGGATTAAGCTACTGCTTCGGCGTTGGTTGGTCCCTGTGGTGTCCGAAGGCGACAGGGGGAAATAGAGCAACCTCCTAACGAAAAGGCCGACTCTCGAACTATAAGGGTATGGTTGTGCATTAAAATGGGCACTGAACCAGCAAGTGGCTGAGAAGGTTGGTAGCAGAAACGCGGCAGAAAAAGGGAGCCAAGGTGGTACTGCGTGGGAAGATAGTACCGTGAAGAGAGGTGTTACCTCCCTGGATTGAAAAAAAAATGTGATGCTACCCCATATTGAAAAAACTAAGCGATAACGGAACGTTGAACGTGACACTCCCCACGTAGGGAATTGATTTCCGTGTCTTTCGGCCAATGTCATGAACACTTAGCTAGGGGGGGAAGCAACATTTAAAAGCAAGCCTGCCTTGAGCGCAGGGTGACGATGTAAAAATCTCCCGAGAAGGACACACCTGCTTGCTTGGGCGTTACAACGACCAGTCGAACGCGTCGTTTTCAGTTGGATCATGAAAAAGTGGTGCAAGGACTGATCAGCGGATCTTTACGCATTTGCGAGGGTCCTTTGGTTTTGCGGCAGAAAATCCGGCGTCAGGGAGACAGCAAATACGGAGAAATCAATATTCAGGAATTTCCAGTTTGAACGAACGATAAAGCCGCTATCCACTAAATGTTGTTGGCGTCTGATTTTCGTGGAGGTAGGAAAACCAATAGCGTAAGTGCGCAAATCAAGACCCATCTATGCCGAGGGAAAAAGATAAATGAGTTCATTCTTCGTCCAAACCGCAAAAGAGCCCCGCAGGAGTGCGACATAGCCGTAGAGATGTCTTTTGGCGAAAGGGAAAAGGATCACAGAGGCCTCGCGCCATGGAAAAGTGACAAAGGCGCACGGCGATGCGTCGGCACCGGAATCTCATGAAAAGGGCTATTCGTCGTTCGGGGGCACCCCTTGGTGGTGCTCAGGGTGCTAATCCCTCAAGAAGTGGAAAATAAGAGGGCCAATCCTCGAACATCCCGGACTGGGCTAGAAGGTCCATCCCCCTGGCCGCCCGTTCCACGCCCAGAACGAAACGCCTTGAACGGCGTGAAAAAAAAAAAGAATAAAACCGGCGTCCGCAAAAGAAAAGGTGGACAGTCCAACCTCGGAACTCCCGTCTGGCCGAGCACGCGAGGAAGAGAATGCGGCTGAATTCCCGAGAGCACGTCCTCGAACACCCAAGCACTCTTCGAAGGAGAAGAAACCTATCGCGCCTCCTGTCTTCTTCACCGATCTCGCGGTTTGACTCCTAACGGGGGAAAACCGTAGCGCAACCACTTCCGGACACCCCGCTGCGCTCTCGGACGCGCAAAAAAGGGGAGATTCGTGTTCAGGGGATTGGGGAAGCATACCTCAGCAACGCGCCAAAACGGAGGGAGCGCGGTAGATGGCACGGCATATTCTTGGGTCTGCGCCATCTACTCCAAGATGAGGAGGGGGAAGGTCGCATTACAAACGGGTCGCCTAGCCGCATCGCTGCTGGCCAGGATGGTCTGGGGGAACCTAACTTTATGAGTTCACGAGATTAAATCTGCCGGCGGGGCTATCCGACTAGGGCTTGCGCTAGGCCGCGTAAATCGTAGACGGGGGCTGTACTTGGGGACTCTGGGGAAGGTATGGCTAACGGAGTCGGAAATGCGTCGGGATCCCAAGTGCGAGGGCGGGTGGTCTGGGTGGTTACGTAGCTTCAGGGTGGTTATGTGGGGACGACGCGGCATCTCTACTTGAGCGTATACTCGCTGCGGGCCCGGCTGTGCCGACTGTTTCGTCGCAGGTTACGGTGGTACAGTACATAACCGGCTGGGCGGGAACGTACCATGGCGGGTGGAAATTAGAAGTTCAACGAGAGGTGCGGGAGACTTTGTAACTGGGGAGGAAGTTTACTTTAAGGAACCAGACCGTTGGGCGACGGGGAGACCAGATTTTTTCGGGCTCTTCATGTATTCTTTAATCGAAGTGAGTGAAAAAGCCTCTTGAAGCGCGGGGAAACAACCAAACAGGGGGGTGAAGGTCAATCTCCGCAGACCTAACGGCCTGCATAATTATGTGAAGGGGAATCTCGAGTCGGCCTTGCTAAAAGGAAATGGAAGATGTCGGCCATGACCGTTATAACGCAGAAAAAATCCACTGATACTCAACTCATGGCGCCGTGCGGCTTTGGACGAAGAACGGAGCAAGGGGTCCTTCTTGATCTTTTTCAGACGAGATCTGTCAGAGGTGGAGGGAGCTGCTCATGCATGAGGTGTCACATTCAGACACAAACCAATTTCGATAGCGATATTTCTGGGGCTCTTTCAAACTGGGGAAAGGATGACTATGCGCATTTTACGGCATCGGACATGATGGCAGCCGTAGCCCCGTAACCGGTTTCAGGGAAAAAGGATCCCATACCAGACATTGCTATCCAAGGTACGTCATACAGAGCATTACAGGTAGGACGTCAGCTGAGACAGCGAGTCGATGACAGCGTCAAGACAAGAAATAAATCGTAAGGAAAGGGCTTATTGGGGGGGGCCGAGGGGGCATCCGCGCTCAAGGGCCGGCGGAGTGCGTCACAATCGTTCAACCGGGGGAGACGGTGTCCGGCAGGGGAGAAAAAAGACAGTTTGAAAGGAAAGCGGATGAAACTGTGAAAACCGCAACGGTTCATGTAGCATTTGGGCGTTTGTCAGATCCAAAAATGGGGGACCCAGGCTACATGTGCAGAAGCCAGGAAAAGCGGACACCCGAAGTAAAAAGAAAACCACCGAAAACCACATTTGCTTCGAAGCTGGGACCGTATTTATCAGCCACGCTGTCGAAGCTGCCATTTATAAGCGCAAGCCAAGACCGGCTGCGAGTAAATTGCTCCTTTTCGTTCGTGCTTCTATAAAGCGGCGGGTCACACCGTATGACAACCAAACAAAGACGCAGAATGCGGGCGAGGGGGGAAGTATCGTGAATACATCCTTGCTTTTCTTATAATTTTTCCCAGAATGGGGGGTCACTTTTTATGCCATTTTGTCTAGGGAAGGCTTTGGAAATGTGGGGCGGGTGTTGGGCTGCAAAACGGACGTGAGCTTGCTCAGTGTGTCTTGGATATTGAGCAAATAGCCGCTGACACACCAAAGGCTGAAGGGTCGTTGAGGACGTCTTGGCAATAGAGTTTCTCCTGATTGGGGGAACAGCTGGACAAAACTCAGCTTTAGGGATTTTCCAGAGGGCGATAGAGACGAGTAGCCGCCCATGAGAGTGGAAGAACTACGAACTGGATGGTCATCGACCAAAAAAATGCCCACGGGCACTGGTCGTTTCTATGTAACTCGGACCAAGTGAGGGAAGTACCCGAATGATCCGATCGCGCGATAAAAATCGCAAAAGGGGCAGCCCTAATACGAAACAGCCAGGTCGAACGCTTATTCATCAGGCGTTAGGGGGTTGAAAGGTCAACCGCGGTTGAATGGAGAACCTTGAAGAAAAATTGTAAAAAAAATTTATGGATATCCATCAAGTATCCGAGGCATTTGGAGAGGGGCACCGTTTTCTGTCAAAGCCAACTGCATTGGCTTGTCCGGGGTCGTCACGCGAACAAGAAAAATCTTAAGCATGACGAAGGCCCGAGGGGAAGAGTGAGCAAAGAAAAATGATGGTCTCCCCAGTGGTTTCTTCATATCGTGCGGGGATATTCGTGGGAAGACGTCAAGACACAGAGCTCAGAGGGCTGGAATAGTTGCAAGTCCTCTAGTGCGTCGTAAATTCAAATGCAAGCAGACGACGGCGCGAATACTCCGACAGACGGGAGGATGACCGAAAGCTGCGAGATCAAACGACTATCTATGGGATCCTTGCGAGGTCTGTGAGACCTCGCACGGGTGGGTACACGAGGAATGTCCGCTCTCCTCGAGTTCAAGGAGATAAATGTACAAGAAGCAAGCGAGGTATCAACGCTGAAGGGTTTGGATCCCTTCCATCTACCGTGGGCCGAGGGAAACCATCCTTGCAGGACAACTTTGGATTGGAGTCAATACCGGCGACTGTGAAGATATAAGATTGTCGAAGCGCCAAAGGTCCTGCATTAGGACTTTGTCCATAGACCCGGGGAGAGGAGTGACGGCGGGTAAATGGGCTCACAAAAAGGCCTGCCATAAAAAAAACGATGGGTCATTAACCGTATCGAAAGGGGTGTATGTAACGTGAACACTTATTTGCCCACTACGAGGGAGCTAAGCAAAAAAGCTTAAATCCTTGAAGATAGGAACTTAAGTCAGTGAAAAAAGCGCGGATCCTGTAGGTTGGGTGGGAACAATTTCGCAAACGAGGAGCATTCATTTCCTCCCGTACAAGGATGGTCATATGGGGGCAGGGAGATGTCAAAATATCCTACTGGGGAAGAATATATTTCCGAGAGTTCTGTCTTCTTCAGCCAAATGGCTAGACGCGCCTTTTTGGTCCATGGAAATCGCAACAGGGGAAATACTGGGGTGACTTGAACATTTTCCAACGTCATCAAAAAAGATGTTATTTTTGTGGGAGGCGCGACGAATGGAGAACTATCAGCCAAAAGGTGGTTACACAAATTCTAGGAAAGGAAAAACCCAGCCCTGGGGGAACTCGGGCTCGTCTTCAACCTATGTCCTTCGGTATAATCCTAGTTTGGTGAAGGGCATCCTTAGAGGA
>Ga0179591_1319566_pt1 | contig 15739 bp, 29 predicted proteins | sample CZOMad2_1_08_16f_FD_182891 | JGI IMG/M metagenome (GOLD analysis project Ga0179591, IMG submission 182891) | Vadose zone soil fungal communities from Angelo Coast Range Reserve, California, USA - CZOMad2_1_08_16fungal (PacBio error correction) | ecosystem: Environmental > Terrestrial > Soil >...
GAAGGGAACGGGAGTCCGCAGAAACAAAAATTTGTGGAAGTTCAATCGCTATTACAATGCCATAGAATGAAAAAAGGTGGGGGTCAAAAGGAGCATATTGGGATTTGGAGAGAAAACGAGAAGAATGGCTCAACCTGGAGATAAAGAAAGGGAATAGATGGGGGGATGAGACAGGGTCTGATTTATACCCCTCGATTTTCCCAGTCCTGAAGAAAAAAAGAGCCCAAGGTGTCAATGGGGAAAAAAAGAAAGATGATTGTCAGGAGGCGAAGAAAATAAGAGGGCTCAAGAACGGCTCATCAGCGCAACCCTATTGACATTGTAACTCTGGGGGGGGAAACTGAGGATCGAAAAGAAACAAGGGATTTACAGTGGAGGTTAGGGCAGGAAAATGGTGAAAGGGAGGACCACCAAGACGGGGAACACATGAGCTGAGAACGGAGGGGGGTTAGGGAACATAAAGGGGGAGGACATACCTAAAATAGCCGACACACAAAAAAAAACTTACAGCATGGGGGGGGGATTCAGCTGTCGCAAAACTCGAAAATTGGGGGTCCATTCTTAACCTAGGGTTAAAGGAGGATTGGTCAAAGAGAGGGGGAGGCGGAACTGTTCTGATATGGGGGTGGGGACGCAGGGGGGGAATCGAATCACTAATGCCGGGAAGATATGTTCTTCATTCTATCCTCCAAAACATAGGTAAAGCCCAACAAAAACTTGCCATTTAAAGGGAGGGTACTAACGTGGAAAGGGGTTGTGGTAAATTCTTACTGTCTTTGTACTTTGAATAGAGTAAGGAAAAGGACCGTAGCCGGTTGTCAACCAGACCAAAAAGGGGGGCAGGAAAAAGCGGAAGGTGTGCCGCCTAACAGAAGAAGCGGGTTCTTGAAAACGAGCCAAAGGTACGACCTGAGAGGCCATGCCCGAAGGAGAACAGAAATACAAAAAATCAGGTGGGCATCAGGGCAAACTCTTCCCCCCGAGAAAAGAAAGGGGGGCCTTGGGGAAAGGAAACGATGAAGGGGGGAAGGAAACGCTGACTGAACCATTTTAAAACGTCTTGCAGTTCATCCGGGTCAGAAGAAAGATACATTTCACACAATGAAAATAACGGCTGTTGAAAGAGGAGCAAAAGTCAAAAGAGAATAGCGGGCCGGAAGCTCTGGCTGCAGTAAGCTCTGAAACAAACCGAACGGGTCCGGGGGGGACGCAGGGGGATCGGACAAAAGGTTTAAAGGTGGATATGGCCGAAATAAAGTATCGGAAGCAAAAAAACTATGGCTTGCTCATACCTCAAAAAGACTTCCAAGGGAAAAAAAAAAGAGGCTGAAGTCTGTGCGGGAGTATTCACCAAAAAAGCAAGGTTGAAAAAAAAACCCGCATCCGTATCTCGATCATCCCGCCATATTGTTGAAACAAAGGCGCAGGGAACATCAAAAAAAAACTGGTCTGGGGGAAGAAAAGAATACGCAGTTGGTGGACCGCTCAAATGAGGGGGGGGAGCAGCACAACGAATAAAGGGGGGATAAAGGAGCTGCTGCTTGAATGCAGAGATGTCGAGTGAGGAGGGGTCAGGCAGGCAAAAAGCGAAAAGAACAGGGGGAGAAAAGACCGCGGCGAAAAAGAGAGCAAAAAATTGGAAAGGAGATAAAGGGGGTACACTTTAAATTAATCCATGGGGGGAGGACAGGCGATGGAAGCAAATTTGTGCTGATCTGCAGAGCCCTACGGCATATGCAGAAACAGAACTAGCAATGTGGGGGGTAAATTCAGGAAAAAAAACGGACATGAGGGGGGGGGAAAACCGCGGCCTGGGTAAGTCGGGCTGTAAGAGTCCGGGGATCGTTGGTTGACTTGGGGTGGTTATTCTTTCCTAATGATAAAAAACTAGGAGAAATTCCAAAACAAGGGGACCAGAGTCATGGGAAGGACTCGAAACAGAATAGGGGAGAAACCGGCAGCAGACCTAGACAACTCATCTAGAGGTATGACCTAAAATCATCAATTGGGGGGGAAGAAAATGCCTCCAAAAAATGAAAAAAGCACGAAAGAGTAATCAGCCTCTCACACCCAACATCTGAGAAATAATGTAAAGGTGAGGCCAGCAGGTTGAAAAGTAAGGGGAAAAATGCGCAACTTTTTTGATGTTGGGCAGGGCATATTTCCGGAGAGGAATGGGTAAAAAGGAGGGATGCTGGCTTGAAAGGCGTGGGATACGGGAGAAAGGTTAGGAGCTGTGAAGCTATCAAAGCGGGCAAGGGGGGGTGATAGGAAAGAGGGAATGTGAAGACAGGTATGGGAAAGTAATGAAAGAATACACCACAAGAATCCATTTCCGCAGCTCGCATCAAAGGGTCGGAAAGAAGGCAGGTGGGTAAGGGGGGGGAGTGTTTCATCCAATTCCTACTGGAAAAGGGTAGGATCGGGGGATGATTCTTCAGTACACTTTCGGCCCTCTTAAAGAAGGGAAGGTGCAGGGGAAAGTTAGAGACCTGGACATAAAAGGGGTTGGGGGAGTTGCTGGGCAGGAAAACTCAAGCCAGTTTAATTTTTTCATTTCTTGTAAATCATAACTATTTCTCGGGGAGAAAGAAGGGTGACTCGCGGCACTTGGGGGACAACACGGGTATTCTTGTGGTAAAAATAAGAAAGGTCCAAGGAGACGGTTATAGTTGTATCAGTACTTGTTTGCATGAGGGGACAAAGGCTGGTCTGAAAAAAAAAAAAGAGTGGTATTGGGGAAAAATTCTTTCAGATCAGGAGTAACTGTAGACATGAGAACCTCAAAGTATGCTGGGGTGGCTCTAGAAGAAGGACCGGATCGCAGTTGTTTTCTTAAAGGAGAGGGGGATGGGGAAAAAAACTGAAGAAGGAAGTCATCAGGTTTGTGTATGGGGGGCAGGTAATATTCTTGGAAACCTCTTGGAAGGCAGAAGGAAGGGCGAGGAAAGACAAGCCATACGATGGAGTGCAGCCATACTTCCCAAGATAGACGTCGTAAAGTAACAGCGATGAAAAAGAGTTACGCCTGGTCTGCTTGCCGGAAAGGAAGGAACAGTCTTCTTGTCTTATCTGGGGGTATGCGATCAGTGTTCATGATATATGCGTAGTGGAATGGTGGGGGGGTGGGGGGGGGGGGCTGGGGGGGGTGGGTGGTGGTGTGGGGGGTGTGGGGGGGGGGGGGGGTGAGGGGGGGGGGGGGGGGGGGGAGGGGGAGGGGGGTAAGCAGCGGGGGGGGCGGGGGGGTGGGGGGGGGGGGAGGCGGGTGGGGGTGGGGGGGGGGGCTGCGAGGGTGGGGGTGGGGGGACGGCGGAGACGGGTGGTGGGGAGGGGGTGGTGGTGCTGGGGGGTGTGTGAGTTCGTATCCTTGCTCAAGGAACGTTGTCAGGGGGGGGGAGCGGACAATCCTAAAGGGGTCACATGAAAATCGGGGGTTGACTGGGAGGAGGACTTCCAATGGTCCTACCGAAGAATAGAACGGAGGGGGGGGGGGAGAGGGGAAGATCCCAGCGGAAGCTTGTTATAGCTGAACAGAAAAAGGAACGCCAGCGGGGCGGAACCTTTGGTGAAATATCGTAGAAGTTACTTGAAGTGAAGAAAAGGAAAAAAGGGGGGGAAAAATTAGAAGTCGTAAGATAAGAATAATTGTGTTGGGGGGAAAGGAACACCTTCACAGGAAAAAGAAATAGTTCAACGGGGGTTGGGGGTGGGGCGGGGGTAAGTAAAGAGGCCTTTGTGGTTAAGTGAAGCGCACCATAATGGAGAAAAAAGGAAGAGAAGACGAGGGACATAGATTTTCTTCCAAACATCTAAACAGTTAATAAGGGACAAAAAAAGGCGAAGAGAACAGAGGGGCATACGGGGGGACAAGGTTGGAGGAGCAAGTTGGAAAAATAAAAGATGTAGTATCTGAAAGGGGGTGCTGGTATCAGTGTCCTTTACCGAGAGGAAAATGGGGGAAGAGGGGGTAACAGAACGAGTAGAACAAGAACTTTCACCAATCTGGCTTGATCATAATAAGAAAAGATGGAAGAATGGTTAAGCTAATCGCACCAAGCGTCTCCTTGTAAAGGGAGCGGGGGGAGTGAGTTTTTTGGCATCATTTCAGAAGAGGTTGAGGAAGAAAGAAAAAAGAGAGTGGGTGAGGGTGGGTGAAACATTGTTACTTTCTCACGGGCGGGGAGGCGAAGGAGGCTATCACCTTGGAGGCAGTCAAGATCCAGAAGTGGTCATTTCTTCGTTCATCATCAAAAGAGATTGTTGAGGGGGAAACCTCAAAAGTGGGGTAGCAGGAGGGCTAGGGTTGGGGGGGTGAAAGCAGTTACAAAAAAAAGAAAGACAAGAAGGGAAAGAAAAAGGGGAAAAGGGGAAATTTCAGGGTCCTTGGTTCCATATATATAGACTCCAAGGTGAAGGAAAAAACTAGAGGGCCGGGGGGAAATGGACCGGACTTTCATGTTTACATAATCTCAGCCAACAACGGAAAAGGAGAAAAAGGGGTGAAGGGGAACATGTAGAGCACCGGACCGAACTTTTCACAGGAGGATTCAATCATAGCGAAGCATAGGGGGGGAAAAAGAAAAAAAAAGAACGACGTTATGTGACAAAAAATGCGTGATGGGGGAAGGGGAGGGTCGGGACCATGGCTCCCACTGGACATCAACAATGAATCTATGGTAGGGAAACAGAAATGTAAACCAGGCGGCCTGAATCCGGACCAAAAAGGGGATAGGAAGAAAGAAGGGAAAGAACTCCAGGAACGAAAATTTTTTTCAAAAAAGGCAATAAGCAAATCTTAAAATTTGGTGGGGAAACGGGAGCTCAAAATTGCACAGTTATGCACCCTTCTACGCTCCCGGAAAGTATAAAAGTGCTTAAACGAGGGGGGGGGGTATGAGAGAACTTCCAAAAACAAATTGGTTGTTTTACAGTTGGGGGATGATGGATAAGAAGAGGGGGGAAGGGAGGAAGAAGAAGCTTCCTTAACAATAGGGATGAGACGTTTGGGGGGGGGTAAAGAGGGTCATGGTGTCAAATAGCAACTGGCAATCCAGACCATAAAAAAGAAAGGACAACAGAGGGGGGGAAGACGATTCTCAATACCAATGAGTTGCATTACCATTTAACGAGGGGGAGGGGATAGAGGAGGGAAGGGGGGAGGGAGATGGGGTTGTAAATCAAAAAAAAACGTGACCCCCATAATGGCTTCAGGGACAGGGGAGATGGTGGTCTTTACTGAGGGAGGAAGAAGGACAAACACTGGGTCATTCATACGGCCACACACGGGGAAAAGGGAAGTTCAGTCTACTTTAAATTTTTCCAGAAAAAGGAGGAAGGTAAGAAGAAGAACTGGGTGGAAAGACTTTCCAAGTTAAGATATCAGTGGGGGAAAAGATACTTCAGTAAGGGGGCATAGGGCAAAAACAAAAGCCTTAACATTGGGGTAAGGGGGGATTAGGAACGGAAGAAAGGAAATCAAGAGGGGGGAATCTTCAACACAGGACATGTCAGGAGGGAGCGGAAAGAAAGCAAGGAGAACAGAAAGAAATCCCGTCTAAACTTCATGGCTACCAAAGGGGGAAGAAAGTAAGGTGGAAGGGGGAAAGAGAATCTGAAAGGGGAAAGAAAAAGCGCCGCTGAGAACAAATCCTTAATTTAAACAAGGGGCTTGAAGAGGAAAAATGTGGGAGAGTATACTTCACCTTATATAGGGACCTGAAATGGGAAAAAATCAGGGGGGGGGACGGAGAGAGAAGGAAAAAGATACCAGAGGGGAGAGGGGAAAAACTAACTTCCGGGAATCTATTGGAAAAAAAAACGGAACGAAAAGATCTACCGACCTGATACTCGAGTTTTTAAGTATAGAGAAGAACCAGAAAAAGGGAGGGGGGTAAGAGAATCTCATAAAAGAGACGGTGAAGAAAAAAAGAACGAGTGAGGGGGGGAGGAAGTGATATCACACAAAGGAATGTTAAGTTTGGGGTCTCGGCCATCATTTCTACCAAAAGAACGGTTAAAGAAAGGGGGGGAGAAAAAGGACTGTCGCTTTATAACCCGCAAAAACGGGGTTAGGGGTAAAAAGGGAGAAAAGGAAAATCTGAAAGAGAAAAAAGGGAAATGGGCCCTTCATTTATCAGCATACTTTGAAAAAGGTCTAGGTCGGGAAAGGGGGGGAGTGAAGATTTCGAGTGTGGATAGTGAAAGGATTTTGGGTGAAAGAATCATATCAAGAAGAGGGGAAAAAAAAAAATGGAGACTCCTGCATTCATAACTATCTCAAATTGTATGGAGAAATTGGGAAAAAAGAGGGGGAGTAAAGGGTTGGACCAAATGAAAAAGGTTAAGGGAGAGCTAAATTGTGATGGAGATGCAGCCTAAAAAGATTACCTTCTCTAAAAAATTACTTTAAGTCTGTGGAACAAGAAAATGAGAAAAAAAAAGAAAGCAGAGGGGAAGGAAAAGAGACCGGGAAGGAGAGTGCTGCTGGTGGAACTGGGGAGGGGTGTTGAGGGGATTTTTGAATAACAGCTCTACCATAATCTGGCAGCCATGAAACAAGGGGGGAACCAAAGAGTCATTTTGATCGCATAAAAGACAGAAAGTGAAACAAAAGATATCAAACGGAGGGCATACACAGGGAAAAAAAAAAAAAAGAGGATAAAGGGGGAAATATTGAGGGGAAACAGAGAAAAAAGAATTTGTGCCTACCCGAACGGCCTGGAAAAAACTCGCGTGCAAGAAATCTCTCTCACACGGGGGGGGGAAAGTGGTAAAAGGAAAAAAAAAAAGGGAAGAAAATGATTGGTTAGGCCACGCTTGGGGGGAAAAGGAAATGGGAGGCGGGGAGGGCAAATGTCTTTTCTGGGTAAAATGAAAAATAGGAAGGAAGGAAAAAGTTTGGGGAATAAAAGAGAGTAGGGGGGGACTGACAAATTCAGGAATAGGGGCACGTTTAAAGGCGAGGGGCAGTGGGAAAAAGAAAAGGAAAAGGAATTTGGTAGAATGGCTGACAATAGGGAGGGGATAAAGGTTGAGGTAAGAAAAAAAACCAATTACAAGGGGCAGGCGGAGGGGGGCCAAATAGAAGAAAAGAGGGCGTACCCAGGATGATTTGTAAAAATTAGAGGGGGGGGGGGGGGGTGGACAGCCGGAAAGTGGGTCCATAGCTTAAGATCCTTGGGTAAGATTCATTTTCTTCAGGAGAAAAGTGGATGGAAGAGGAAAAAGGAAATGAAGTTGGAGTAAAAAGTTCAACAGGGGGATCATTTCCAGGATAGAAGGGAACGAAACAAGGGGGGTATAAAGGGTGACCTGAGGCACCAGGGTCAGTCAGATTCTTGAAAAAGGAAAAAAAAAGCAAAAAAAAAAGATCAAATCGATGCAATGGAAAATCCGCCAACCAATATTCAGTGTGGACTGATAAAATAGGAAGTGCAGAAAGGAGAGAGTGAGGTTAGGTTGGTTATCCATAAAGTTGGGCGGGATGTTCACGAGGGCATTCAGTTGGGAGAAAAGAGGGTATGGTCAAGTGGGGGGGGAGGGAAGGGGCCGGTCGAGTAGCTACTCCGAAAGGAAAATGCTTTGGGTGGGGGAAGAGAAAGAAAAACGAAGAAAGAAGGGGAGGTGGGGTAGTTCCAGGGGCTGGCTGATGATGAGAAATAACTGGGGGGGATGGGGGACGTTCAGCAAGACTTCCAGGGAATGCATTGACTGTCATCATTTACCTTGTCGGAAGAAAAGAACGGAAGGTTGGGGAAAAAAAGCGGAAAGATTTACCTTCAAGAGTCAGGAGCTTTCGACCTGATGAAGAAAACAGAGCTGTGACAGTGGTACTCAGACCGTTTTCATTGGGTTAACGGAAAAAAGGATGTAAAACATGCTGAAGAAAGGACCGCTGTGAAAGGAAAGAGGGGGGGGGTTCAAAGAAGCGCGATCGACCCTTCAGAAAGTGAGGTCAGTCAAATCCTAGTTCTGGGGGGAAAGCGTAAAGCAATAAGGGGGTGCACTGAAAACTCGTTTCTTGAATCGGGACAGGGAGGGGTCCTCCTCTCATCGCTTGTAGCCGGGTTGGGGATAAAAAAGAAACTTAGAGGGGGAAGAGTTCATCAATCAACCGTCCCGCCCGCCTGTGACAGGAACCTGGGGTGGGGGGGGGGGGGGGTCGGGGGGGGAGGGGAAATGGATAGTAGACATTATCATCCTGGGTACAAAGGATAAGGCAGTAATGGGGGAAGGAAAAGGCCGGAACCTACAGATTATACCAGTACCGAAAGGGAAAAAGTTTGTTTGACCCGTGGGTGTGAGACGCATAAAATCTGGACAGAAACAATGAGGTCTAGAAAGGAGGGGGAGCACAGTTGGGGGGCACATCTGTAGAAGAAGGGAAGGAAATGACAAGAATCAGAGGAAAGACGTTGACATAATTGGGCCATCATAGTAAAGATGTAAGTATCTTGGTAGGGGGTGGAGGGGGAAGGACAGTGGGCTGGGGGGGGAAGGGGAGGGCATGTGACAAGAAAAGGGTATGTGGGGGGGCCGGAGCGGAGTAAGAAGGGGAAAAAAAGCTGTCTTATCTAAGATCCAAGGTCAAGAAATTGGGTATAAGCTTCATCAAAAGAGGGAAAGAAGGTGGATAATAAATTGGAGGGGGGGGGGGAGCAAGGGTTCATCAGGAAGAGAAAGAATATTAGGGGCTGGAAGCAAGAAAATCATCGTGGGGTCTGGGATAATGGGTCTCTCCTTTCGTGGGGGAGAGGGGATTGAAATTGGGAGGAGAAGAAAAGGTTAAAAAAATTCAGGAAGATAAACGCCGGGGGGATGTAAGAAGAAAAACTGTAGGGAATGAAAGAAATCTATGGAAATTGGAAAGAACCCCCTTGGCGTCTCTTTTGACTATTACTCAAAACAGAAAAAACAAAGATGAAAAATAAAAAAGGGAAGGAGACGGGGAGGGCTTGTCATGCAAGAAGAGGTTATCATAACGGTGAGGGAAAGCCGGAGCGCGACAGGGGGGAAGGGAAGGGGGACGTAAGTTGTCAAGGCTCTCACACAACGTAGAGAGTACTAGAGAGATGTGAATGGAGCATGAAAAGAAGAAGGAAGGGAAGGCGGGGGGGTTTGTTGAAAAGAAAAGGGGGGTATGGGAAGAAGAAAGCTCTGGAAAGAAAAGGGGACCTAAGACCGGGACAGGGGAAGGTGTAGCTCTGTTTTTATTTGACTGTATATAAACAAAAAGTAGAAATCTCCACGGGGGGAGAAAGTAAAGGAAAGAGGAGGGGGAAGAAGGAAAAAAAGGGGAAAAGGACTGAAATTTACAGTCCAAGAGGATGGGGAAGAAATTTGAAAAATGGGTGATAAACGAAAGGGGGAAGAGGCTCACAGCCCGTGAGAAGAGATTGGGTCAAATGCACAGGGGGGAAAAAGGAAAAGAATTACTGGTTCAGTGGGGGCACGAATAAAAGATTGGGGGGAGACATACTGCAACCAGGGGGAAAAGAAAAAGCTCAAGAGGAAAGGGAAGGAAAGATGGTGATGATAGTCACCATTTCTTTACATTTTGATCTAAAAGGAGAACAGGGGAAAAGGGTGCCCACGAATAAGGTGGAACCAACATCGCTGGGGATAATCTTGTGATGGTACTGCAGGGTGCAAGCCCAAGAACTGGACAGAAAAAAAAAACAGAAAGATCCTTAACATCTTTGTTTGTTCGCCTCTGCTCCTCACATGGGGTTAAAGAGGAAACGAGGGAAGGGGGGAGACATTTACGGTTGAGATGTTTGAAAAGTGCCTGCCCCAGAAAAAAGGCAAAGAACATGAAGGGAAGAAGGGGGGGGTTCATGAAGATGGTACTCCTTTCACAAAAACGGAGTAGGGCTACACAGCCACCGACATAAGGGTCGTACTCGTCTGGGGAATGCAGGGGTGCCGGAAAAATGAGTCCTTAGAAGAGGATGATTGACCAGCGGATCATGTCCAGGTGAGGGGGAAAAAGGGGGAAAGCACAAGAAAAAAGGAATGACTGGGGTAAGGTTGGGAATTTACGACGAATAAAAGGGAAAGAGGGAGGCGGCAAACGAGAACAGCGGCTGTCCTGCGGGATGGTGGCGGGCAGGAAGGGGAAGGAGAAAGGAAAAAAAAAAAGGAAAATCTCTTGTCAATCAGTAAACATTTGGGGTTGTCAAATACAAAACTAACTATATGGGGGGGGGGGAAATGGAGGAAAAAAATCTGGGGGGGGGGATGGGAAACTCTGGGGAAGAAACAGAAACCTTAATTTACCAACTAGGAGAGGCGGGTTTATAGGACCGTGTAGCTCACCACTGGAAGAAATTTGAGATGGCCTAAAAAGGGGAGGAACAAATAGAGGGAGGGACTAAACTTAGAAAGAGAAAAATCTGTGAATATGAGGTAAAGTCAAGGGAAAGAGGGGAAAAAAAAGGGAGGTGATTACGAAAAGGGAAAATAGGATCTGACCTTGTGGGGGGGGGGGGGGGGGGGGGGGGGGGGGGGGGGGGGGGGGGGGGGGGGGGGGGGGGGGGGGGGGTGATGGTTTCCAAGGGTGGAAAAAAAATGGAAGGGGGGAGCCTGAAAGAAACTAAAGCCAGAAAAAAAGAGGCTTGATCAAAAAGCGCGCAGAAAAAAAGGAAGTTCAAGGAAAAAAAAAAAAAATAAAAGGGAAGGGAAATCAGGTCTCATGCCACCAAAGTTCGGGAAAGCGAGAACAGGCAGGGAGAACTGGATAAGCGAAAATCGGAAAAGAAATATTGTTGTAGACCGAACTGGAGAATGAACATCGAAAACAGGATTTTAAATCTAAACATTCTCAAGCTGAAATATGAACTGCTAAGGGAAGGGGAGAAGAAAAAAGAAGGGGGGTAATCGCTGGCGTAAACGTGGCGAAAAAGGGACAGAGGGGATGTTAGGGGTATGGGAGGTTTATCAAGAAATAATTAGGCTGAAAGAAGGAGGCGAAAACAGAGAAAAACGGGGGGGGTACATGATAAGTTTAAGTAAACTTTTGAAACGGGTCTTGAAAAAGTGAATGCTCTACCGGAAAGGGTGGGGACTGGTGAGGAAGAAGAAATCAAGCCAATAAGGGGGAAGGAAAACAAGACTCGGAAGGGGGGATTACCACCAGGATTGCCCTAATGGCTGGAGAAACTTCCTGAATTATGATGCGGGAAGGGGAAGGTGGGGGACATTGGTTCTTTTGGGGTGGCGTGTGGTAGGGGGGTAAGGAAAAGGCCCAGAAAAGGGAGAGAGAAAAAAAAGAGAATAAAGTCAAACACTCTAGCTCAGGTGGAGACGAAAGGGAAAAACAGAAAAAACCAGAAAAAAATGTAAAGAAACAGAATCAACTAATTTCAAGGAAAAAGAATCAGATTACAAGAACAGCCATTCAGAAAAGGGGGAGTCAAGAAAAAAAAGGGAAGAAAAAAATTCAAAAAGCCAGACTTGCAAAAAGAGAGGAAAGATAATATCAGAGATAAACAAACACAAAGGATTAGTCAAAATAATATAGTATTGGGGAGGGGGGGGGGGGAAAAGGGGAGGGGTGGGGCAATTATGGAGCGGTGTATTAAAAGGATTTGGTTGTTATTGGGGTAGGATACTCTTCGATTAGTTTTGGAAAGTACTGATGGGGGAAGGAGAAAAAGCTGGTTATATCGGGTGATAAAAAAGTGGTATGGAACGTGCATTGTGGAAAATTACGGCGCCCGGGGTGGGGGGGTAGAGGGAGGAAAGAGAAACTGTTAGATATCCAGGTAATGAAGGAAAATACTACAAACAAAAAAGAAAAAGATCATGGCCACAACAGGAGAAAGTCGGAAGCTTTCTCCTGCTGCGTTGGTAAGATGGAGTGTGTGTGCATCCATAAAAGTGCAGGAGTCTTTCGGTAAGAAGAGAAAGGAGCGAAGAGAAGAACAAGTCGGACATACTGCCGCTGAATGTTCAAAAGGGAAAAAGATGGTAAAAGGGTAGAACTTACATAACAATGTTTGGGAGATAGTGTCGGAAGACTTCCAGCCAGGGGTGGTCCGAGACGTCAAAAACATAACTCGAACAGAGAAAGTGAGAAACCAGAAAAAGGTCAAAAACTCACTGGAGCACCACTGTAAATGTGCAATTAAATAAGGAAAGCAGTTCTGCCAAATTTAAGGGTTGGTTTGCCATCAATTGGGAGTCACGCGAAGGGAGGGGACAACAAGATGGGAGGTTCAGCTTTTCGAAGGTATAACGAATGCGGGCGACGAGGACCGCCAAAAAAAGAGGGGGGTAAGACATCAGCCTATCTCTCTTTTATTGGGGTCAAGGGGGAAGCGGAAGGTATGAGAAAAGAAAAAGGGGTTTGTATTGCTACATCTCTGCGAGAGAAAAAAACAGGGGAAATCAGGCGAGTAGATGCAGAGCAGGCTCATTAGAGGACCGTAATTTACCGATTCACAAAGAGGGGGAGAGCAAAGAGATAACAAGGGAGGCTAGGGATGGGGCTCCGCTTCAAGAAGAGGTGAAGTAAGTAAAAAAATGGGGGAAATTCTGAAGCTCCGTATAATTTTGGGTGGCAGCGGACAATCCCTTAAGGAGGTGGAGGGAAAGCTCCTATTTTGTGGTGTATCGGCAGCCTAAAGGGGGCCTGATAAAAGGGGGGGGGAGGTTTGTTCTGTAGAGTGGGCAGGGGCGCCCATCCCAGCAGGCGAACAAGGGCGGGGGGGATAAAAATGGAAAAGATTCAGTGCGAACTTCCAGGCAGATGGCAAAGATCAAAGGGGGGGTGGGCCTCTTCAACGATCGGAATACGGTAATACTGGACTGAATGAGAAGAGGGTATCTGGAGGAGATTAAGGTCCTCAAATGCCTTAATTGTTCCAGACAGTAGAGAAGTACCGGCAATGGGGCAAAAGTTGGAGGGGAGTCAATTTGTGTTAAAGATAAAATGGAGACGGAACCATTATAGAAGGAAAAAAAAAAGTGAGTTCATTCCCCTTTGCGGAAAAATAAAGACCTGAGGATTCCATAATCAAGCGGGGGAAAAAACCCCTCAGGAAGAAGGAATGACAGTATTAGCATATTTCGGCGAGACGATGTAAGTATCGGGGGTATGTGTGGAGTGGGGTGAGGGGATGGATTTCGGTTCCAGGATCCCAGACATTTGGAGTGTGACGGAGCCCGAGAGGAACCGGACAAAATCTGCGGAGAGAAGAAAGAGCAAAGTACCGTTTTTGAGATAGATCCAATCGTTACTCTTAGCGTGGGAGGGGAGGCAGGGTGAAAACATTATGCGCAAGGAGAGGCGCAGAACAATTCCCCAAGATCTTGGCTTTAATTTTTGACATTGTGCCGCGGCTCAAAGTGAGCTGCGCAACAGGAAGGGCTGCTATCTTCAGTAAAATATCCCCATAAGCCGGTGGAGGATTGAAGAGGAAAGAATCAACGAAGTAAGATAGCACATCCCTTTGATTTCTTCTCTGGTATTGATCAATACAATCACAAGGAGAAAGACAGGGAAAAGAAAGGAGGGAGACTTGGAGGGGGGGACATTGCAATATGATGAAGAACGAGTCCATGAAGGGAAGGAAGACGTGAACGCCGGTGCTGGCCGGAGTGACAGGGGGTCAAGAACCTCGAGGGAGGGGAAAAGAGAGGAGAGGGTGAAGAAAAAGTAAAAAGTAGGACTGCAGACAGGGAGCAAGAGGAAAGAGGTTGGAAAAAGTGATTCCATCATCTAAAGAAAAAAAGAAACGGAACGGTTATTGGTCCAAGGATTCGCGTTCTTGGACTTTTTTGAAATAAGAGAAAATGGCTCCACACTGAAAGAGATAGATGGGGAGGAGGAAAGACAGTCTGAATTAAAAGAAAAGCGGGATATGAGAATTCAAAATTTTGTACGAAACGAGAACGCACGTGAGAAGAGGAAGGGGGGCCACTTCCCAAAAGATTAGGGGTTTGAGCTCAGAAGAGGGAGGGACAAAAGGAATGAAAGAAGCAAAGACCACCAATCCGGGGAAGGGAAAAAGAGGGGGGGGGAGGAAGGATGCCTTCAACAATTGAGGGAAGTTTTAGTCTCGATGGTATTGATTACCCTCAGTTACCACAGGCTGGAGAAAAATGCTTGGGGAGGGGAAAGGACGGGGGGGAAGTCAAGCCAGATACCCAGTCCACCCCTACCAGATACTGAAATCTGGGGTGGGGAGAGGGCAAGACGGGACTACTTGCAAAGTCAGGGATATTATTTCCAAGGGGTCGATTGTAAATCATAACGTAACTTGTGTACGGGGATGGGGAAGAAAAAAAAAAACGGGGGGGAAAATCAAGAAGGGGCAAAACCTAAGATATTGCTGGGACCTAAATTGGGGGAGCGAATGAAAAAAAACTGGAGGGGCATAAACAGCACCCGGTGCCCATGGATTGGGGGTCGAGTAATAAAAAGGAGGGGGAATATGTGCACAGAAGTCTGAAGGTACGCCGGAAAGAAGGACACAAGGATGCAAAGAAAGTGGGGCCTTCTCCTCACAGTGGCAGCAACAAAAAACAAGGAGGGACTGAAAGAGGGCGGAAGGTTGATGCCTGCACGCATAGAAGAAGGGAGAAAGCAAAAACCAGACGGGCCTGGACTGATGGGGGATATCTGCAAGAAAGAAATACCCGGGGGCAAGAATGAAACAGTAGGAGTTTCCGCCCGAATAAACAAACAGGATTGCACCCAACTCTAGAACCATGAGAAATAAACTTGTAACATCGGCTGCAGCTTCATTACCGGGAAGGGAATCAATGCAAAAATGAAGAAGGAGGTGAGAGGAACGGAAGGCCACGGTAGTATCGACAAGGGGGAGAAAAGCTAAAGTATGGAATAACAGGGGGCTATCTAAACAGGCGTATTGACTGCATAGTACTGACTAGACCAGAATGGGGACGGGTAGAAGAATGAAGATCCGGGATGGTGAGAAAGAAAGATAGGGGAGAAGAAGCTCATTCCCTGGGAATAACAATAAGGACTGCAATCGGGAGATGAAGATATAAAAAAAAAATTGTACATGGGGGGACGGAGCTAAACTCATCCCTCCTTTAAGGTTATCCTGCGACCAGAGACAAGACATGTGGTTAGCAAGGACTTAACAGCCCGCAAAACGGTGAGGGAAATATAAAGGGGAAAGAGAACGCGGAAAGTTGAAAATGCCGCCCTTGCAAAAAAAAAGTGTTTCTAAAATAAAATGGGAATTTCCGGCTAGTTCGCTCGTTCTGATTATACGTGGCAGATCAATGAAAAAGGAAACGACAAAAAAATCCGGAGGCAGCCACTATAAAAGTATGGTACAGGGAAAGGAGGGAGGAATGTTTGGAACAGGGGAGTGAAGCCAGTTCCTGGATCACTATGCACAATTTGGGGGAGGAATGACATCCAAGGAAGGAGGAAGAATCATGACAGCTCGGCGAAGGGGATGAACAAAAGAGAATAGGGAAAAAAGAAAGGGAGAACTTCGGGGTTTGGCTTGCCACGTATGAGGGGGGCTGGTGGGAGGTGAGTGGTCGTGATCAATAAAAGAATGAAGAGAGAAAAAGAAGGGCCATTCCCACGGGGACGCAGGCCTTCTTTGCTCAATGAAAAAAAAACAAAAAGAAAAGGGGGAAAATACAACGAATTTCAAACGATCAAGAATTTACAAAGCAACATCGCATTAAGATTGAAGCCAGACAAATCGGAAATTGGGAATTGACAAAAGCCTCGGTCATACAAGCAGAG
>Ga0179591_1374382_pt1 | contig 15739 bp, 18 predicted proteins | sample CZOMad2_1_08_16f_FD_182891 | JGI IMG/M metagenome (GOLD analysis project Ga0179591, IMG submission 182891) | Vadose zone soil fungal communities from Angelo Coast Range Reserve, California, USA - CZOMad2_1_08_16fungal (PacBio error correction) | ecosystem: Environmental > Terrestrial > Soil >...
GAATTCCAGCAGAGAGAAAAAATCCATCTCCAAAAGAATGAGATGTGGGCCGTCAGAGTCAACATGTTGCCCATAACCTGGTTATGTCCCTCTTGAAGAGTAGACAAAGCTGCATTCGAAGGGATGAAGGGCTGGGGATAAGTACTGCTTATGGGGGATCTCCCCCCTCTAAGGTTTCAGGGGAAAAGTCAGGCAGAAAAAGATCAGAGGGAAAGAACCTGCCTCTGGTAAAAGCAACCTTTCCAAAGAGATCAGTCGTACCTGTGCTCTTGGGATGTCAGTGCAACCAGAAGGAAACGAAGGAGATTCTTGTTTCGGTAAAAGTGCTTGTTTTTGGGGGGTCTCCGACCGCTAGGGCGAGATTCCGAAACTAGTGGCAGGGAAGAAAAGGAAGGTAATGTGGGTAAAAAGTAGTAATTACAAACGCTTGGCGGCGCACCGGTGTTTTGGAGAAGGGCCACTATGACAGGAGATAAGTTTGAGGTCTCCTTCCATGAGTTGAGTAAGAAGGACAGGAAAAAAAACCAACTCTTCTTAGCTTTGTGAATCCCTGCCCCTCAAGTAGGGTGGCCGGGTATAAACAATTAAAGTGATCAAGAAGTCGAGCCAGTTAGAAAAATCTCGGACAAAGAATAGATCTTCAAAGACTGGGGAGGGGAGGCTGCAGAAAGTGAAGTAAGGACGGGTCGCAGAAAGTTCCCGCAGATCTAAGGTAAGAAAAAAAAGAGGCAGTTAGCAAGTCTAAGGTGGAAATAGGCCAAGATGTGGTTAGTAGGAAGGGACTTCGGGTTTATTCTAAACTTGGGGGAGATAAGACTTGAATATGGTCGGGAAAAAAACGCACCAAGGTTGAAAAGAGGTTCTTCTAGAATGTAGGGGAACTGACGCCCTGTGGTCATACAGCACAACCTGTTCGAAAAGAGGTTTGCAAAATTTTCTATCAGTTAGGTAGGTGACTCAAAACACCAGACTGGGGGGGGCAGATCGATTTTTGCGTGTCCGAGAGGTTCCGGAGGATCTCCTCTAGACTGGGTACCTTGGCGATAATCCAGACCTTTAATACCCAGTGTACTTTATAACAAGGGACGAAAAGGGAGGGGAAAGGGCACAGTCAGTCATGCCCGTCGGCTGGGAAATATGACAACAAGCACCATCATTCAAGTCAAGGGAGCTCCTATCCGTGAGGCGTGTGGAGCCTTTCAGCAGCAAGCTAAGTATGAGGACACACTACAATAGAGTCTACAAGAGAGGGGATGTTAAAATGTGGAAGGAGAAAAAAGAAAGATGAGGTTTGTCGGTGAGAAAAGATTAAGAAAAGACGTGGAACGGCCATCCACAATGAAGAAGGAGGTTGGGAGAAAGGAACGAAAATCCACTTTCTGGAAAAGAAAATTCGGGAAAAGAGAAAAAGGGGTAAAACATGGTCAATTATTCGCTTTCAATGAGAGTGGAGCAACAACGAATATGCGACATACTAGAGAAAGGAGAAAAATGTAGAACGGGTAAAAAAAGTGCGATAAATCCTTTTAGGAAGAATTTCTTGTGAGGGGAAGATACAAAACGACCTACTTCTGTATGGAGTCAGGTAGGCAATACTGATCACAAATTGCTATGTGCAGCAACCGGGGCCCGATAGAAATTATTCATTAGAAGGTCGATAGGGGGGGGTTACCGGGATGTAACTGGGGGCAGTCTGTGGTTGAAAGAAAGAAGATGAAAAGGACTCATTGGGGGAAGGGGATCAGAAGGACAAACAGGCAAAGTACGGAGATTCAGGACTAGACGCGGGGTGGAGTCCATTTAGGGAAAGCTCAGTCACCAGGAAAAAGAAAAATGAAGGGTCGAGAACAGAGAAGTGGGGTGGGTTTCTTGCAACACCAGATTGGGGGTAACCGAAGTGTAATTTGTGATCATAGTTACTCTCATAATCGAGGGCATAGGGGATTGGAAATCAAAGGAGAGGGCCAACAAGAAAAAAAAAGAAAAATGTTGTGGGGGGGATAATCCACTGTGCGCAAATACGAGACCTTCGGGAGGCCAAGATCCGTTGGTGAGGTAAATTGGTAAGGTACAAGGGATTCAGGGACAATTTAAACCACTTGCTGTATCTTCTAACAGTCAAGGGAAAAAAAAGACTGAATGTTCCGTTGGGTGAAGAAAGAAAACTAAGCTCAGAAATTGTGGCGGTTACGAATGGGTCTTGGCCACGTTGAGAAAAGAATCTGCCTCAAGGATGGAGGCAGTGAAATCGTATAAAAAGACAAAAGCTTGAAAAAGAATATGCATAAAAAATCCTGAGCAAAAAAAAACAAAGAAAAAGAAGAAAACGACTAGTGAAAGCACAAAGACAACTGAGGGAACATTTGACGATCTGTGGGCTCAGTCAAAAAAAAAAAATTTCAAAGAAATTCCAAGAAATTCCCGCCTGAGAAAAACAACGGGGCCACATTGTGGCCAATTAAAACCTACACATTCAAGAAGAAGAAAAGAAAACAATGAGGGTAGAGAAAAGCCCTATGGGGGAAATGCATGAACACGGGATATAACGGTATCATCCTGGAACATCGGAAGTCATGCGAGAAAGACGTCTGCCAAGTAAATTGGGAAAAAAAGGGACCAAACAATAAGTGGATCATCAAAAGCCCACCCCAATGCAGACAGGAGTCCAAGGGGGGTATGCAAGAGGGATCAGGTGGATTCAATCAATGGGAAACCACGCTTGAAAGGGAACTCCGAGTTGAGGTGTTAGAAAATATGTGCTACCCTCCAAAGGGAGGGGGGGGGGGGGAAATTGGGAACCCTCGATGGAAGAGTCTGTGCAAAACAAAAAGAGGGAAATAGGGAAGGCTATAGCTAAGATTCAGATCGTAAAAGAAATAGTAAAAATTTAATCGAAGAGGAAATTAAAGCCGACCAGCGTAAAAGGAAAGAAAAAAATAAAAAGCCCACCGGCGACGGACCAATCCCTTTTGTTCACGAAAAAAAGGGGAAAAAAAGATACAAACGAAAAGAAATATCTTCTTCGCCTAGGCAAAAATTCGAAAAACGCGAAACTCCGTCAGCGTAAATACCCACCTTAGAAACCGGCTGATTCTATAAGCTCATGGGGGATGGGAATTGAAAAACATTTGGCTCTTGGAGGGGCAAAAGCAGAAAAAGAAAGGAAAGTAAGGGGGCTAAAAGGTGCGCCGAACTCTATCTTCCAATACCAGGGGGAAAAATCTTCAGGGGTTTGAAAGGATTTCCACCACAAAGGAGGGGAGTGGTCAAATGAAGGGACCTATGAGAAACTTGAAGGGCAAAGGGTTCCCTTGGGCACCCTGAGACTGGTCGGGAAGGCGCCCCAGGGGTTTATGTGTGATAAAGAAACAGCAACTAACTGTCCAGGCCCAATACGTTGTAACCAAAAAATTTCACCGGGGTAAAAAAGGAAAAAGAAAAACCAAAAACGTCAGGGAGACGGAAGAAGGCGTACACCTAAATGGAGAGATAATATACAGGATTAAAAAAAAGAGACTCAGGGACACGAGAGTGCCGACGGTAGGATGGTAAGGGAGACCAAAAAGACGCACAATTCAAGGTTGTAACAGTGCCCATCGCCGAACCATGTGGGAAGATCGAGAAAAGATGACTGGACTGAAAATGAAACCAGCGAACAAGAGAGCAGGTAGAAACTATTTTAGGAAAGAACACTACCCCTCACCTCCCAAAGGAAAAAAAGGAGGGGTAGACTTTATAGAGGTGACACCAAAGGGATCCAAGAAGATAAAAACCGTCGGCCTTAACAGATAAAATTTAAGAAGGATATGAGAAAGAAAACGTAGGTCGGACAAGCCCAAACGAGAACCGGCTGAGCCTTAAAACCAAGATCTAGGTTTCAAGCGATAAGCAAGAAGGTCCGGACCTTATCTCCAGGGGGGGGGAGAAAAGAGGGAAAGCAGCAAAAAAGGGACCCAACTTAATGGGAAAGCCGGGGGGAGCAACACGATAACGAGGGGGGGGAAGAGTGGGGAGGACGACATAAATGGCAGCACCGAAGTCAATCGACGGTCCTCTTCGGTGAAAAAGAAGAAAAAAAAGCCGGAAAGCCGGTGGTAAAGGCAAGCAAATGGAAACAAGACAACCAAAGGAAAGACCTGAATGAAACGAAAAAGGATTGTATTAAATTCCATGCTAGGCGCAAAAAGCCTAATCAGAAAAAAAAGGGGACAACATCAAAATGGAGGCAAGGAAGTACCGAAAAAAGAAGGTCTCTAAAAAGACAAACCTGTGGAACCTCCCATGTCTGCACGAGGCGGGCCAATCGCAAAAAAGGTTAATGATAGAATGGGGCCCTAAAGACAGGGATCGGGCCAACCTCCAATATTGTAAAAAGAGAAAGGAAAAAAACCACAGCCAGCAATGTTGCGGAGAGGAGGCCCGACGGCGTCCCGTACTAATGAAAATTACCCCATGAAACATTTTAGTCCAACTACTCCCACATAAAATATCCAAACCCTTAAGAAAAGCATAAGGCAACTAGTGAGAAGCCTGCCCCTGACGAATATAATAAAAAAAAAAAGCAAGGAGTAAGAAAGAGAGATAGAGAATGTAAGAGCCAAACAAGCAGGATAGAGGGGCAGTGTGACGGTGGTGGTGGGGGGAGAGGGGGCACCTCAAAGGTCCTTTTCCAAGGGATAAAGCGCTTCGTCGCTGGCCAGGGGAGAGGGAAGGGGGAAAGGCAGCGAGGTCCAGTGGGTGCTTGGAGTCCCTTTGTCGATATCAACGAGGAAGATTCTGTCCAAAAAAAAGAAGGTATTGTCACTTAGGGAACTAGGACCACGGCCTTACAGCAACTTGGCCAAGGGACTCGAGTCAATTCCGGGGGTCGGAACCATGGGGAAAAAAAAAAAAAAACGGGACGAGACAAGGAAAGGTGAGAAAAGACTCGGAAATGAAGGAAAAAGTTGGTTGGACACGTGGGAGGAATAAAGAAGGTTCTGGCCAACTACCAGCGAAAAATGGGTACAAAGAGGAAATGTTGAGGAAGACTTAGTAGAGTTTGGTCGGTAACCAAGTTCTTGAAAAAAACCGTCCTTGGGAGGAGGAGGGTTGGGGGGTTTCCCGTCCCGGACGAGAAGGGAACGGGGAGCAAAGGAAAAAAGACTGTGGCGACACACACCCCTCCATGAGGCCGTGACGGCAAACTGGTGTTGGTTTGCAGCCAAAAGAGCCTCCCAAGTGGGAAACCGAAGAAAAGGAAAAAAGGAGAAAGAGGTCAGCTAGGCATGGCGCGATACAGAGCCTAGAAACATGAGAGGAAACTGGGGAAGAAAGGCGGATACTGACTAAGTTGGTCGTCCATTTGATTGACATAATGAGCCATATGGAAAAGTCAGCGGGCCCTAAGGAAGGACGACAGCAAGGGGTTTAAAAAAAAGGGAATTGAAGTAAAAAGGAAAAAAGAAAAAGTTCTACTCAATCTTCCGAGGTTTGAAGGTAAGACTAAAAGGGGGGAGAGAAGTAGCGTTAGGATGGTCCAGAGGGGTGGTAAGAAAGAGGGCCCGAAAGAGGGTTTCTCGCTCAATAGACAGCGGCAGGGGAGAACATGCAATCAAAAAAAAAAATGCCTGTGGGAGGGGAGGGGGAGGTCGGACCTTCCATCCTAAGGGGGTAGAAACGTGTTCAAAAGCTGTTGGAAAAAGGGGGAGGAACATTCCCGGATTCTAGGACTTCAAGGATCCGTGACCAAAGGAAAAGGCGACGGCACGCTGAATTCAGCAATGCTGGGTGGGGGGAATTGTAAAAGGAAAGGGGGGAAATCCTGTCGGAAAATTCTAGTCGGCCGCTGGCTGGGGGGCCAAAGAAAGAAGGTAAATCAAAGAAATACGGCGCCTACAGCGGGGGAATAGTGGAGTCACAAGGCCAAAACAGGATGGAGGTCACGAGGTCGAACCAATCCTTGTTGTAATGAGGAACAACGACAAAAAATGCGGTGTAGGCTCTAGGGCGATATGGGAAAGCGAACTAGCTAAGCGTCGGGGTTGGAAAACTGTCCCAGTTGTGGGTAAAGTACCGACACAAGACAGTTGCAGGATCCCTATAACTGGACAAATTGACCATCAAGAAGGTGATGCGGGGGGGGGCTGAAGCACGCCCAACGGGTAAGAAAAGGGGAGGGAAGAGGGGAGAAGAACAAGGATTAGGCTAACTGCGTCAAGAGTCAGCCAGGCCGGTGTGAGAGGGACGTGTAAGAGGGAACATAGGGGAAGGGGGGGGGGAGGACGACCCTTCTGGATATGCCCCAGAAACATGGCCAAATACTGAGGTAAAAAACGTTCCTCGTATTAAGAGAAAAAACGTTTCGGGGAAGGGGAAAACTACTCGAAATGTAATTCTCAAGAAAGGGGAAGTAACATGGTAAAAAAAAGGGGGGGCGAGATGTGTGGAAAGACAGTCAGACAGGACGAGAAATGAGCATTGGGGGCTGAGTAGGCCATAAAGGCATCACCAAGGAAACGTCTACGTTACAGTCCGAAGCTTTGCAGTGGTCCATGTTCGATACACCAACCGCCGCGGAGGCAGAAAAATAATTGAGAAGAAGAAAGAAATTTGGTTGGCGTTCTATCAGCGTGGGGTTTGTCCCGCAACAGGGTACACAGTTTAGAAAGAGCTTCACAAAAGGGAGGCGAAGGTCCATCCAGGGGGGATATCCATCGTGTATACCTTGGGGGCAATGCAAAGCAAAAAAATCAAGGGACGGGGGATCAAAAAGGGATGGTTGAAGGGACAATTGTTCTTTGCGTGGGGGCCTCAACCACACCGGGAATGAACCCCCCATCTTCAAGTCAGGGGAGGCCGAGAAAGGGGGAAAGGGGGGGGGGGGGGGTGGAAATAGCCACAAGGGCGAACTGGTCCTAAGGGGAGAAAAAGTTTGGAACGCCGTCAATGAGCATACGTCGGGGGTATAGAAAAGGGATTGAGTAGTGCGGACAGCAGGCTGGGGGCATCGGAGTCGAAAAGAAAAGAAGGAGGAAAGGATAAAAAGAGTATCGCCTTCAAGCGATGAACCGCAAATCTGAAGGCCGAGTTTATAACAAGGCCCGTAGACCTAGGAAGGGACCGATGAGGGTGCTAGTAACAAAGTTCGACTGAGAATGCTTAGAAGGCGGAGGACCAATAGAAAGGAGGGGTTCCAAAAAAAAGGAAAGGGTCAGAGAAAATGCCTCATGGAAGTAAAAACGAACAGATAGGGGGAGGTCATTCACAACGGGGAACACCGACGTGAAAAAGAGGAAACCATAGCAATCCTCCAGGAAAGCCGAGGAAAAATAGAGTAAAAGGGGTCAAACTTGGACGGGAAAAAAAGGACTGTCAATGCGAGGGAAAAAAAAACTGTAAAGGAAGCCTCTTCCCAAAAACTGGACCGATGGTCTGAAAGGGGGGGGGGGATGCATATTGAAAGACCCCTCTTCGTAAAGGTAGGTACCGGGGGGGGGTCATGATGGTCGACATCCTTCCAACAAGGAGGACATTGATACTTGTTAAAGAAGCCTCTCAAAAAAAAGAATGGCACTAAACGAGACAGGCATGGAACTGGCAAATGAAGGAGGAGAAGGAAAGAATGCGGGGAAAAGACATGCTCCTAAGAGGAAAGAAGCACCTTCCAGGGGGAGTTATGATCAAAGAAACTCAACAAATCCGCTCACAACTACAACCGAAAGGGGTGGGGGGGGGTTTCATGAAAAAAATGGTGCCGTCCACATATGAAGTAAATCGTTCAGCCAACAAAAAAAAAAAAAAAAAAAAAAAAAAAAAGAATTGGAAGGCTGCCTCACTAACCATCTCATCAAGAAATAGAAACCTTCATCATGGACCAAAGAAGGGTAGGGGGGAGAGACAGTGGGATGTGATTAACTAAAACAAGCCAGGCGCACCGGAATGCACTGTGAAGGACAGCTGCAAGGTGGCGAGTACCACTATCCACATAAGAACCGAGAGTCGATTTGGTCCTGCAGATGGACCACAACGCAACGCGGTTCACGTGCACTCAAAGGATCAAGAAGAAAGTCCGTCGAAAAGAAGACCGGACTGTCTTGCAGAGGTTGAAGGTAGAGTGACCAAAAACAAAAAATTCAAATGGGGGAAGCATCAAGAACTTTGCAACAAAGGGTCGGGGGACAAAAAAAAAAGGAGGGAAAAACATGCTCTGATGAGTTGAAACGTACATTGGAGCGTAAAGTAGTAGGAATTAGCTCGTCCACATCGTGAAACAAGGGTACAAATTAGGCAATGGGAAGTGCAAAAATACGACGCGACTCACAAGACTGGCACGCTGAAGGTTCTGCCTCACGACGGGGAACATACGGCTCTCATCACTGCACCCCGGAGGAACCGGGGAAAAAGAAAAGCTTGAGAAAAGAAGGGAGGGAGAAGCCATTCAGACTCCCAACAGAAGTCCGTCCGGTAGAAGGCTTTCTAACATGGGCTCAAGTTGGGGGGCAGATTACGCAGAAAAAGGGGACTAAAAAGGCACCAGGGACCCTCCCAATAGGCACTTGGGAAGAGCAAGAAGACTTACGAGAAAAACAGAAAGCAGTGGGAACAACAATCTCTATTGTTTAACACGCACAACTCATGGGACACCGGCCTGCGTCCTGATAGCTCCCTAAATTAGCCGGTAGGAAAAAGGCTAGGGGGGAAGCCATTTGGAAACCCTTTCACAAGAAGTGACAAAAAAAAAAACAAAACTCTGGGGTAAATGGGCTGCACCTTCAGATCAACGGAAGTAAAAGGGATTCACTAGAACTGAAGAGGACGTCATGACAAAAAGCAACAATCCGGGGGGCTTCATCATTGACACAAAACACATTTAAAGGGGAATAAGGAAATCCCAAGAAGACGAGGGAGGGAGACTTACCAACAAGAAATAGGTACGGGAGGGGGGGAATCACTAAGAACTACCATGCACCAACAGAGAGGCACACAAGGTAAGAAAAGATTCATCCGATCTCTAAGAACCTGCCTGAAATCCGGAAGATGAAAGAGGAGCACAATGCTGTAGCATGACACGAGACACCTACTAAGTTAAAAGATCTCTGGAGGGAGAAAAGAGGGTCCGAATATGAGTCTTCACCCAATACGCAGACAAATTGGAGGGGGACGGGGACAAGGGGGGGGAAACTCCCCAATCAAGAGGAAGAAGGCTAAATTAACAACAGGAACCATGGACCAGGAATTCCGCAGCCCCACAAAAAGGAAAGACAAAACCCAGGAAAAAGAAAAAATCTTTTTCTTGAAAAGAGGGCAGGGAAATATGAAAAAGGGGGTCTCAACACAAGAAAAACACGGGGAAAAGTCAAGGGGAAAGGGGAAGAAGACAAGCCGTACTCGTCGGGTTTCTACTAATTTTGAGAGGGGACTCAGGGGGGTCTCATGGATGGGATAACCTATTAGGAGGGGCAAGAAAGAAAAAAACTAAGATCCTAAGATTCTTGCCATGGGACGATAATCCAAGAGGAGTACAGGGGAGAGCCAAAAAACACTGGGATCGGTAGTTTGCTCGGCAAGTAGAAAGAGTCAGAAACTTGAGACTGAAAGGATGGGGGCCCTAATTTCTGGCATGATCCATTCCAAAAGAAAGGCCATGTTGAAGAAGGGATATGAGCGGGCCCCGCGTCCCAGTAAAGGGAAATTTTTCTGTGGGGAATTGAAGGAGTTGGGGGGGGCGCCAGGACAAAAATGGGCACAGGAGGGGGAGGGGAAGGGAACGCCGGTCACGTATAACCGGAAAAAAGTAAGTTTGGCGGGGTTACCATGCATCAAAAGTAAAAAAGGCCTGGGCCAGCCGGGTGGAGCGGGAGGACAGGAGAGTGAAGTCTATGCCTCGTTGTGTCCGAGAAAAGGGGACAAGAGCAAAAAGGTAACGGGAGGTGTTGCAAAAAAAACAATCTGGGGGTGGGTAAAACGAAATTGCGCACTATCAAAAAAAGGTTTCGAAACGAAGGCAAAACTTAAGCACCATCCAAAGTGCTCTTAACACGATCCAGTAGCGGGGGTAGAACCGCAGAACCGGTTCTAAAAAAGGGAATAGCCGCAGGAGTCTGGCTAAGGTCAGAATGTCTGGAAAATCACTTTGAACTCAGTAGGTCCGACAGACTATCCGGGGGGGGGGAGGAGTTAACTCTCTAACCAAAAGTCACAACAAATAGGGAATAAATAAAGGGAGTACTCTAGGGTCCGGGGAGGTCAGGGGTGGTGGGGGAGTCGCCGAACTGACAGGTTCCCAAGTAGACTGGTGAAATCGACGAAGACCAGACTGTCTGGAGAAGAACTAGGTTCCATCATAAAATTTTCAGAAAAAAACATCTGCAAGGGGTTTCCAAGGGAGCTGCTCGAGGGTGGAAACCACGGGAAATCCGACTTTAGACACCCTGGGGCCGTAAAGAACTGTGGCGAAGTTCATGCCGAAAGGCAGGACGGGCTCAACCGGACTGAAGACGGGAAAGGTCGGAACAGAGGGGCACCTTTAAATTGCGAATTACCAAGGGGGGGGGGTGTCCTTGGCAGACTTACAGAAATGGGGGGGGAGGTGGAACTTATCCCTTCTTAATTGTACGGGGTCAAGACAAAAGCACCACACATCATCGGGGAGACCCCATAGCTCTCAGAGGGGGGTAACTGGGTTTACAGAAAAGTGAGATTCAGACAAGTGTGAGGACCGGGGGAGGCCAACTGGGGGGGTCCATGCGAAACAGGGACAATGGGGAGTGGAAGGTATCGGAGTAGGAACTCTCAACTCCAAAAGGAGGGGGTAAAATACCTCAATCGGTGACCTATGAAACTTTATTGTCCGCCCCCAAACAAGCCTTAGGAACGCCAACACCACTTCTGGGAGGAAAGGGAAGTTTCTCAGTTGGAAGGAGTCTCAGCTGAAGTCGCCGTGAGAAGCCCAGAAAGGGTCTAGCCAGAGATCACCAATGGCAGGGTTAGCTGGGAAGTTCAATACTAACAGTGGGGGAAGGAAAAGAATGGGGGAAAGGGACAGGCGTTTTGAGGGGGGGGAGGGAAAGCCTCCGCAGGGGGGTAGGAGGGGGGGACCAAAAATGAGGGGGGCCCCCTCAGCATCAGAAGGGGTCGATTATGAAGGGGAACATCGGGAAGGACCTCATAGGGTGGAAGAGGGGGATGAGGTCGAAGGCTTGGTGAACACCGGAAGGATCTGTAGAAAGCGCCGTGTGGTCACGGGACCGAACCAAAGGGAGAAAAGCACCAGGCCTTCAAGAGAACTAAAGTGGGGAATCACAGGATGGGCAGACAAATAAGCTGAAGAGAATCCAGTTGGTGAAGGCAGAAAGTGGTGGGAGGGGGGGGGGGTGTAAATATTTGGTGCGAAAAAACCGTAAGTGGGGGGGGAGAAAGAGATGCAGCTCAAAAAGGAGGGGGGGGCCTGAGGGGCTTGTCATCCATCATTGTGGGTCGGAAAAAACCAGGGGGGGGGGAACAAGACAACACAATAAAATCAAAAATCGGGCAGTCTCAAAGAGTGAAAAAAGGGGGGGGTCTGTTTGACAAGTCGAACATTGGAGGTGAAAAAGGGGGGGCACTCTGCTCATTGAAAAACGAAGGGTGGGGGATCTTTCTGGAAGGGAGGGGGGGGTTGTCAAAAGCCCACAACGGTAAAAGCTGGAGGGATCAGATGCTCTGGTTAAGGAACACGCGGCGATTGGCGGGTCGTAGAGAGACACTTTGGGGTTGAAAAATAACTCCTATCAACACCAAGAGAGGGCAGTCTTCGGGAAAAGAAAGGAGGTGGAACTCAAACGGAGCCGGCCTGATCGAAAAAACGTACTCAGAAAGTGTCTACACAAGACAAAGAGGGGAATCAAGATGTGCTTTGTGTCAGTTGGCAAGACTCCCCACACCCGACCATTGAAAAAAAAAAAGGAGGGAAGGACATTCCTTGCAAAAAAGAAAAGAAACAGAATACAGGCACCGTTGGGAAGGGACCCGCTAAAAACAGGACTACTACGAAGACTAGCAAAAGAGGAGGACCAAAAAAATGTTCTTTGGACACCCACGTGCTATACAAGGGGAAGCACCCAAACAAAGCAGTCCCCTGGATATAAAGGAAGATTTACAAAAAGGGGAAAGGGGAGCCCATCCAGAATCGCAACTCACACAAACGGACAGCAGCTTAAAAAGAGGGAGGCTAGTCACTCTTTGGGGTCCTGCAAGGACACTGGGGAAAACGCGTCGATCTGGTAGGAAAAAGGGGAAGGCAGAAAGGGTTTGATGGAAGGAAAAACGGCCGAAGTTCTCGTTCTCTAAACGGAACCAAATCAAAGGGGAAAAAATCGAATACGCTAGGAAACTGAAGAAAAAGGAAAATGGAATCTCTCCAGGGAATGAACACGGGTGTCTCATGGAATTGAGTAGAGGGGGACAGGCGCAAGTCCTGGGTTCTGAAGAAGAACAAGAAAGAAAGGCGCGCAAACACTAACAACAGGTTGGGGGGGGGTCCACGAGGAAAAAGGGGGAAACTCTAAAAACAAAAAGAAAAAGAGAAACCGGGAGAATGTGATAGGGCAAGAATCTCCCCTGCAGCACTCAAAAAACAGTAGAACAGCCCATCTCTCAAACACGAGAAAAAACAGGGAGTAAATATCAGTGGCGGGGAGGGGAACTAATGGTTATTTCTGGATAAAAATAACACAGAGCGTCCAAAGAAGCTGGGTAAAGGAGATTTCGCGGACCATCGAAACAACAAATCAAGAGGGTGCGCGATGGGACCCAAAGAAACTCAGCGCGGCTACGTCGTGCCACTCGGAATGAAAGTCGGGGCAAACCTGGCGACCAATCACCGGAACAAAATAAACAACCGGCGCAGAAGGAATTGACCTATAAAAAGGGGGGGAACAGACCTCCACAGATGTGAAGAATTCACGACAGGGGGGATGGCACCAAGGTAGGGAAAAGAGCAAAAGAAAACCCACAATTGCGACTGTCCAGCTAAAAAAGTTCGAACGTGGGATTCCAAGGGAATCTATGGAAGGAAGCTTCGGGCCCAAGGGCCACAAGGGGCAAAAGAAAGGGGCATTAGTGACAAGGCTTCGTGGGAATAAGCTACAACTCACAAAAAAAACCAAACACAGGTAAATTTCCTCCAGGACACTGTCTGAAAACAAGTGATACAATGTCCTACTTCATATTTCACCAAAATCTTCAGGAGAAGAAACCCGGAGAAGGTGGACCAAGGGGGGGAAGACGACGTGGGTCTCCAGAAGAACAAAAGCCAAAGGAATCCCTATAATAGCGGCCTGGCCGGACCGGTGATCGAGTTTTCCTGCCAAGAATAAACCATGCAGGGTCCTGAATGGGGAAAGGAACCAAAAAACCGCTTACGTCTGCGGCAGAGGAAAGGAAGAAAAACAATAACGGATAAGGGCAGAACTCTATTCAGGTCCTAAAATCAAAAGCGAGTTGGGTACCGCAAAGAATTCTCTACGTAACGGGGGGCCGGGGACTTCAAAGAAGAAAAAATAAAATTCACGCAATCGTCCACTACTGGAGACCTCCGCCGGGCAAAAAAAACGGCAAAAAAAGGGTCCTGCAAAGCGGTGTTGCAAGGTTTGGCAGGGGAGACCACTGGAAAAGGGTCCATAGAAGAAGGAAAACCACGTCTTGAAAGAAAACTCGACCGACAAGAACCAATTGGGGGAAGACCGAAGGGTACCAAGCGCCCAGTGAAAAGCAAGGGAAAAGAAGAAGACAATAAGGAGGAATCAATCGTACCAAGAGTGTAGCCAGTCAACATGACAAGCCATAAAAGTAAACATTCCCACATCAATCAATCGGGAGGGGGGAAGGGCCAGTTGGAAGGTTAAAAACGGAGGGAACGACTCAAAAAAAGAACCTAGGCCGGGAGCTGGAATACCGCAGGAAAAGGCCTTCCTGGGGTTCAAAAAGACAGCAAAAGGAGTAAAACAGAGCCACGAAAAAGAATCTGAACTTGGCCCCGAGCAGAAAGAGACCGACGTTGACAAAAAGAAAAAAGATGTACCGTAATTAGCACTAAGAGAAATTTCTGAGGTCTTTGGAGGGGGACACCTTCATACCGAAGAAATAATATAGAAGACCATTGGGAGTCAACTCTAAGGCAAAAGCAAAAAACCGACTATCGATATAGGCCGGCGAAGTGAGGAAATAAGGATCCAGAAAAAAAAAAAAACAACGAGGGTTGAATAAAGAAATAAATATCATGGGGGTGAAAACAAGTTTCGCATCCCAAAAAAGAAGTGAATAGAGGAAACCTGTTTATAGCATGGGTTTGGGGGGAAGGGGGGACCCAATGTGACAATGGGAGGGGTCTCAATCGCGGATCTCGAGGAAAGGAACCGAATCATCCAAAGGGACAGCTTTCACTTGTGGCAGGTCTCAGAGGGGTACATCTGGTCGCGAAGCCGCAGTATGGACTATCAGATCAGAAGGAGGGGGGCTCTGAAATTGTCCTCCCTCAAAGGCCCACCTGCAGTGGGGAGTCAAGGTATTGCAGGGCCAGGGGGAATCTAAAGAGGGTCGGAAACGGGGCAAAATGCGGAGGAAAGGCAACGGTTGGGGGGGAAATGGTGACCTGAAGGTTCGTGGGTAGAGGGGGGACTCCGGAAGGTCACTAGTTTCTAAAAAGCCGAAGACCATCGTTTGGCGGTATGCCTTCACGAAGGGTGTCCAAAAAAACTGGGCAATCAAGTGAAAAACCGGCTTGGGCTGCTTCTTGGGTTCTGTAAGTATACGGACAGATATTAGTCATGGAAAAGGAAAATGAAGTGGGAAAAGGGGAGCATTGAAAAAAGGACCTAACAAACGTCTGAGGGGGGGATCTGGTGGTTTGAATAAACCCTTCGCACGCTTGGGAAGATATTCTGCAACCTTCACAAGGGGGGGCAGCGACCGCCGGCCCGGACTGAGGGGGCGCACAATTCGCGGGGCGGAAAAAACAGCTAGGGTAGAGGGGGAAGACCAGGGTTGAAAAGGGGGGTATGCCTTGTAATAAGAAGGGGAGTCACTTTGACGTCAGAGAATAAAGTAGGGGAAAGAAAAAAAAGTAAAGCCGGGCAGTGCAACCTCAGACAAAGAGGAGGGAGGAGGAAGTCCTTCGGGAGGACGGGAAGGGGTGGGAGGCGAAGGAACGTTAGCATCTTGGTTCTCTGGGGAAACGCTTTTAATCCAGCCCGGGAAGGGGGGGGACTCGACCCAAGGAAAGGGGCCACAAGCCCTGGAAAAAGACGGCAAAAGTTGGCAACAGGGGGAAAGGTCTAAAAGAGTATGTGCCTGTAACAATCCTAACGGGGGGGACTATAGAAGGGGGGTACCCAGGGAAAGTGGTGAGCTTAAAATGCCGTCTGGAAAGGAAAAAAACATACATGAATGTAACAAAACTGGGGAAAAGGAAATTCTAAGGACACCCGCGGAAGGACGGGGGGAAGGGTGTTGGTGAAGGAACCATCAAAACGGCTTATGAGGCCCGTGGGGGCCCCAAAAGAAGCAATGTTAAAGAGAGGCGCTAACCCCAACCCCCAAACCATGCCCGCCCGAGCCGCTGGGCGGGGTCTTCCCAGAACACATAGTCTAGGAAAGCCGTCAATACCGCGGAGGGGATTTTGACAAAGAGGGGGAGAAAAGACGAAAAAGGGAGGGGTTTCCCTTGACCCGAGGCGCGCTCAAATCATAAAAAAGAGGTGGGAAAGTAAAGCGTTGTGAC
>Ga0179591_1188009_pt1 | contig 15737 bp, 18 predicted proteins | sample CZOMad2_1_08_16f_FD_182891 | JGI IMG/M metagenome (GOLD analysis project Ga0179591, IMG submission 182891) | Vadose zone soil fungal communities from Angelo Coast Range Reserve, California, USA - CZOMad2_1_08_16fungal (PacBio error correction) | ecosystem: Environmental > Terrestrial > Soil >...
GAACCATAGGCAGCGCAAAACAGGTTGCAACAGGATCCCGGTCAACAAGTCAAAGGGGGGGAAAAAAGAAGGGTTTCAGGTTTCAGAAAAGCAAGGAAAAAGCAATTGCATTGGGACCAGGAAAAAAGAGACAGGGGTAAACTAAATGGCCACGGCCGTGGAAAGAAAAAGGGAGTGATAGGGGAGGGGGGGGGGAACGAAGCTGCGCCCCAGGAAGGTAGAGGCAACGAGGATAACCGAGGAGGGAGTTACAAGGAACTTCCATCTTGACTTCAAAAAAGTCTCTAATACAGCCGGGGGAGGAGATGTCTTCGAGGATAAAGGGTAGCGAGGTCCAGGGGAAAAGTCTTTGGAGAGAAGGAGATGTGAAAGCAGTTCTATAGGGCGAATAGTCAATGGGCAAACTCTGGTCCTAGCTTGGCGCGGGTTGAATCAAGTCGGCAAAGGGCCACAAGGCATCGAGAGGAACAAAAAAGGACTCAGAAGTGCAAGATAAGAGTCTGAAGAAAAGCAATGGGGGGAAAACAATCACTACCGTCTGCAAGGGTCCGGGGTTGCAAGGCAAGTCCTTGAAGAGAGCAGGAGTTCCAGGATGGGGTCGAAGGAAAGGTTGCTCGGAAATCAGTAGAGGGAACACTTTCTGTGAGTCCGGGATGGGGGGAAAAGTCTGAAAGGTATTTAGTACCTTGGAGTTGGGGTCGTTTCCAGAGGGCCCCAATCCAGCAACCATCGGGGGGAAAGCGTTCATAACTCATGCTAACGGTGGTGCGTATAGCAAACAAAGAACCATAGAGCGAATCCAGAGCATAGCAGAAACGGTCAAAAATAAAGAACTAGAGGAAAATACAGGAAATCGTTTTTTGAAGGAGCAAGGGGGTCAGGTCCTTGCCAGGGAACTAGCGCAAAGAGAAAAATAACAGGCAGAGCAAACAGCTTGATCAGGTCGGGGGGAGGGAACGAGCCGGTTTGGCCAGCCCTGGAACCACTGCCTCTTCAGGGAGAGATCAAGGGCCCTCCCATTTTGCAAAACGGCAAAATCGGAGATAGACATTCAGAAAAGGAAAGAGGAGATAAGCAACCTGCCCTAACCACCACTGTCGGACCCCAGGGGGGGGCAATACTAAAACTTAGAAAAGTACGAGAAAAGGGACGGAGCCATAACTCATTGTTGATAACGTGGGAAAGAATTGGGGTTCGCCAAGTGGAAGCTTCGGGGGAAAAAGCCCAGGACCCAAAGCACGAGAACGACAAACGAAAAAAGATGTGGGGAAAACCGAAGGGAACTGACTGGGTCAGAGAGGCTGCGTAAGCTCTTGACACAAAAAAACGCGTTGGAGGGATGAGGAAAAAAAAAAAAAAATTGGAAATGACTATACCTGAGCGACTATGCGAACAAACGTTGACGGACGCATGCTATAACGGCCGTAACACACCATCAGGGACTCTCTCTCAACACACGTCTGGGACAAGAGATGGTAAATTTTTTGGCGAACTGAAAGGCATTGCGGAAAAGACAACTATTGGGAACAACTGAGCCCGAAGGATAGTCACCCGAGAAAAGTAGGTCCGACCATAAAAAGCCCAGCAAAATGTTTTGCGGGACAAAGAGCCTTCCGCAGAAGTTAACAGTCATGAGTCAGGTCCATTTATAGGAAAAGGGGGGGCAGAAAAACTTCTTCAAACATGCGAACTTTCGACTGGCAGTGGCAAGCGGAACCGTACGCTGAAGTGGGCGAAAAATCGAAGGAACGAACTGACCCGGTAACACCTATGTAAGGTAGCTTCACCGGGAGTCTAATGGTATGCAAGGGACGGTAGGGCCGGCGGTCACAAAGGGGGTTGTTTCGGGAAAGTGATTGGTGGGGAGAGACGGGCCCTGGCGACTAGACAGAGCTAGTTTGGAGGCCAGGTGAGGACCTGAATGACTAAATGAAAAAATCGGGCGTGTTAGGTAAAAAATGGGAACCACGAATAGGGCAAACGACGACGTACATCTGCGGCTCGGAACTGGAACAGATGGCCAAAGCTTTCGGGGCAGAAAAGAAGAAAGAAAAAAAAAGAGAGAGGGGGTTGAAAAACAAGTTCGTATCTTTGAAGGGGGGCGATGCCGAGGAACGCTCGAGGAAAAAAAAAGGGAGGTTGTTTGAATAGAACCACGGAAGCAGACAGGAGGCAGTTGATCAAGAGGTGGGCGGGGGAAGAGGAAAAACTCAGATAGAAAGGCAACCCACGTATATCGGCCGCGCCCGAAAATCAAACGAGCCTGAACTGATAACATGACGACCACCCTCGAAAGACACATCGAAAAAAAGCGTAGGGGGGGGATACTGAAACCTAACGTACCAGGGTCAACGGGGGAAAGTCTTGGGTAGCCATTTGGCTTAGCCTGCGAAAAAAGGGAAAGATCGTATTTGGGGGCATGCACGAGAGAGGGGAATTGGGGGGGCGAGGGGAGTTGCCTTGTTGACCGGGAAATCAGCAACTCCCGAACAATAGTAAAGTGTGAAAGGAGGATTCTGCAAAGTGAGAGGACAGGCATCAATGCTGGAGCCGAGACTCCGACCAATGCTAGCAAATAGATCAGTCTCTAAATATAAAGCCCAGCCGGGCGTCGGCGAGGTTGCCGGACCGAGGGGACGTGAGGGAAGCAGAAGAGGGTCGCCTGGGGGGGGGCCAATCCATAACCTAAGAAAGGGGGGGAAAGACATCACTATCAAATCGCCTGGGTTCAAAACGGACCGGGCGAAAAAGAGGTTTAGACAAGGTTTTCTGAAAGTGGGTTCCTGGTCCCGTTCATTGCGTTGTGATCGTTTAGAGGAAGGGCACTGCCCAAAATGATGGGTGGACTTGATCCGGCGGGCAAAAGGGTGCGCTGCACCCATTTCGTAAGGCGGAAGGGATTGGCCGTGGAAACGGGGTTGTGATTTGTGGCATGGGTGCCGAAGGGGGACTCTCAAATCGGGGCGGACGGAACTATCGCGTCAAAAAGACTTGCCGGGTTACGCCGGAGGTAAAGGGAGTATTTGGATCTTCACGGGCGGAATTGAGTCCTAAGAATGCCAAAGGGGAGCGGGGTTCGCGGTTACAATATTCGTTCTGAATTAAGTGAGACGGGGCCGGTTGGGTACAGGAAGAAAAAATGACGATCCGTCGGTGCTGTAACATTTTAAAAGAACACGACCTGGTGCTGTTTGATAAGCTAGTGGGTAGCAGCCTGGAGCCAAAGGAGTGAAAAAAAAACAAAAAACAAACTGGTCCCAACAATTACTCGTATCGTTCGGGCAAGAGGGGAGGACATAGAGGACTTTCTGAGGCGGTTGGAGGGGCGGGGCGGTTTACAATTAAAGTCCGAAAGCTCCTGTGACAACGCAGGGAGGGGGGGGAGATTGAAACGGAGAATATTGGTCGACGAACGACGGCTGGAGGAGTACGGCGCGAAAGCAAAAGGAAGAACGGAGAGGACGGCACTTGCTTTGTAGGGGAACGACATAATTTAGACAGGGAGACAGGGGGACTGGGCCGAGCGGTCATTCGATCTCGAGTGCCTTACTAACAAGGGCTCACACACAACATGAGAAAAGAAGAAGTAAAACATAAAAACGACAACAAGACCAGGCAAGAGAACCGATTTGTCTCCCACCTGCGGATTTCATGCTCGGGCACCGGTACAAGAGTTCCCTCTACCAGGGAAGAGGAAGGAGAGTCGGGGTAATGCGTCCGTACGTGGTGCGCCAAAAGGGCCGAAAATTGCCGGGTCGGCGCGAAAAATCAAAAAGGGGGTCAAGAGAAAAATATGAGGGGGAAGTCCGAAGAAGGTAACGCACACGACCACAGAACCGAACACAGGGGGGGAAATTCTGACAAGCACGAGGACGCAAAGAGAGAAACTTGTGGGTGGACCACTGTAAGAAAAAAAAGAATGGTTTTTGGGGGTGGCATCGGGGTGAGATGAAGGCACAGCACCAAAAGAGCGGCAAAAAAAAATCGGGGGGGATGCAAACGAAAACGGAAGCAACTTAGAGGAGACAGGGTCAGGGGGGGAATAAACCAAAGTTAAATGCAAGAAAAAAAAAGGACCACGCCACTCACTGGATAACAGCGAGGAGGAGAGCACCCGTTCCATCGCCAAAAATCTTAAAAGTACAGAAAGTGACCTAGGAAGGCCGTTCCGGGGGAAGAACGAAGATGTAATCGAAAGCTTTGATCTTTCCAGCACAATAATCAACAAAGCCTCATGAAAAAAGTGACAAGACGAAGAAAAGGGGAAAAGGAAAGGTGCCAAAGGAAAAGGGGCACGCCATTATGAAAGAATCCAATTCAAAAGGGGAGAAAGGGAGTGACTAGACCATACGGGGGACACGACGGCAAGTGGCCTGGGGGACAACACATGTATAAACGACTAAATTGGGTAGCACCTTCTGTCTCACAGAACTTGAGGGGTGATTTGTCACGGAACGACCAGCTAATAGAGAAGGAGAAGGGGTGCAGACTGGACTAAATAGGGTCACAAAGCGCTAAAAAGTCCCGGGTTCGGCGAAGGATCGACATTAAAAAGATTCCAGTGTCAGGAGTTCTGATGAAACATAAGTGAAACAGGGGAAAGGGAAGGGGGCGGTCACTTTAGGTGAGAAAGCGTCCCTGGAAATCACTGGGACCAGCATTGGGGCGTGCATTCCGGAGAACACGAAAGGGGAGAGAGAGAACAATTCTCAGCTCGAAACTGATCACAAAGAGACGAGCCTTCTAGAGGAGGGCACGTCGGAAAAAAAAGCTCACGACTTTGGCCTGTAAGGGCAGAAGCAATTGCCAGCTCTAGGAGGGAAGGGGGGGGGGGGTAGGGCGCTTGGTTGTATGTAAGTCTACAATTAGTTGAACGGCCTCGTTATTCCGCCTGGGCGGCCGAGGAAGTGTCAGACCGGGGGGAGAAGTTGTCGTTTTTCAGGGGGGCCAAGAAAAGAAAAACATATGGAGAAAGATTATTTCCGCGGGGAGACGGTTGGGGTAGAAAGAAACAAAAAGCGTTCTCCTCGGCATACAGAAAAGGCAGAGAAGACCCTCGGAAATCAAACGCCTCTGGGTTAAGGAAGGAGGGGGACGGAATTGCCGAACACAGCCTGGCCGCGGAGATAACAGCAGGGGAGCGAAAAGATGGGAGCGCGTCGGGGTGGCCCAGAGCCGGGGGGCCCAGAAAAGCCGCACCCCTGCTTGGTAGACCGTCAGAGCCCGTCAATGACCCGCACCTTTGGGCACCAAAGGGGGGAAGAGGGGGGGAAAAAGGAGACAAGCCCCTCCGTCGATAAAAATAGAAAAAACAACCTTGGATACGCCAGTCCTACTAATACAAGCGAGAACGAAAAGGGGGGGGAAGAGAGTGAGGGGGAATACGGCGTTGCGAGACGCTGGGGAGGGGGAAAGGCCAGATGGGGGCACCGGGTCAAAGGGGATAAGAACCCTCACTGAGTAAGAGAAGAAAACCCTTGACTAGAACTCAATGGGAGGAGGAAAAGATAGGGCTCAAACCGGGAGGTTGGAGGGAAAAGAGGACGTATTGAGTTGGGACTATATTGGATACTTCCCCAAAGTGTTTTCACAGTCGATATAAGGACAAACGAGGGGAAAGAAGAGAAAAAAAAAAGGAGATGAGGAAAGAGAAGAAAGGTCCCATGGAATGGGGGAGTTGGGACGGCCCTATCGAATTGGCGGAAAGTCAACGGTGGTGGAGTACAGGGGACGTCCTATTAGGACCTCGTCTAAGGTACTCAGGAAAAAGATGTTTGCGAAAGGAGCAGGAAGCAGAGGGCCAGGCTGAAAAACAGTTTAGTAAAGTGGTTGGGCAAGCCGTCCTTCAGGAATAGCCTTTCTGACGCGAGTGGAACTTGCTTGCCGTGAAGCGGCCAAAGGGGGGGAGAAACAACGACAGCAAAGACCCCGTATCAAGATAAGGTAAGGGAGAGGAACTGAGTTTCGATGGTATTCAGTCGATAACTGGCGTCGTTGGGGTGCAGGTGAAGGTTAGGAGAAAGGAAGGTGTCGAGGCGGAGGATGGGGGGGGGAAGGGAACAGCGGGGGGCCGGGAGCAGGGGGATCAGAAGGTCTTGTTTCTCAAGTCCCCAATAGAGACAAAAGAGAAGGGGAGGAGCGGCCCTGTTATTCCAGAAGTGGCAAGGGACGTAGGGTTCAAGGACGCCAGAATGGAAAGAAAACGAGCTAGGGGTATAAAAAACGTAAGAAAGGTGCTGGGTACATTTATTTCCGCATGAACGCTCAAGAGGAGAGGGAAGGGGGTGTATAGTAAAACAAAGTGAGAAAGAGAGATAAGCAAGTGATCAAATGGGGGGGGGGGCTGGGGGAGTCAAAGAAAAAATAAATAATAGCCAGGTCATTAAAAACGAGGGCCGAGGCCAAGAAGAGAAGGAAATAATCAAGGGGAGATATCGAAAAACAAAAGCGGCCGACGAAAAAGACTCGGATGAAGGAATGTGACTAGGACGGTCGTGATGGGGCCATTCACGCAAAATAGGAGGAAGGGATACTATGGTGGGGCTAGGCGAAAGGGAGTGTGCGGGCACGTTTACCGTGACCTTGGGGGGGGAAGGGAAATCATGAGAAAATTCGAAGGGAAAAGAACTAGATTAGGCAAGTTATCGAAAACAATCACGGGGAATGATGCAGATATCAAAGCCGAAGGAGAGCGAATTCAACGGGAGAGATTCAGACATCGAACGCGGGGCGAAACGCCCGCGGTGATACCTATTCAAGGCTCGGGGGAGGGAGGAAGGGCTATAACCGAACAGCTGGGAGATTCAACGGAAAAGCAAACGGAAAAATCTTTCCTTACCGTGGCGAAAAAAGGGGATTATCCATTTTCTTATTTGTGTTGGAAAAGGCAAATTGCCGTGAGGAGATAAGGACATAGCAAGGGGGGGGATTGGCGGTGACGGTACGCGGGCAAAGGGGAGCGACTTCTTGAATGATGATAAAGTTGGAGGGGCACCGGTTGGGGTGGAAGTGCCCTGGTTTCACGGGACGCTAAGAAAGGGGAGGAGGAACAGGATCGTCGACGAAACGGAAGGGGAAGGGGTTTGGACGGAGATCGAATTGGGGGCGAGGGGAAAAGCTTGATATTAATGAAGCGGTAGGCGCCATCAGATGCATCTGAAGGGATGAGGATGAGCGGGAAGGTTTGGGCCGGGAGCCAAATGAACCAGAAGAGGAGATTAGGTGACTGAGAAAAAAAAAACGTACCTGGTGCTGTGATCGAGCAGAATTGGGCGGTAATAACTGCAAAACTCTAAAACGGGGGGGGTGAAAAAACCGCGGGGGGCTAGTCTGGGAGCATCGGGAGGGAAGATGTGGGAGGGGAAACATCGTCGAAGTGGAGAGCTGGCGGGTGGGGCAGCGTACATCTTCGTCGGCCCGCTCGCTTGTCAAACGGGGGCGATTACAGTTTGGAGAAGGAGAAAGGGAAGGGAAATAGGGCCGCACCACCCAACGCGGTGAACCATCGGCAACGAAAGGAGTGGGAGCGGACGGAGGAAAAGGGTGCGGAAGAAGAGGGAAAAGTGTTCGCTGGAAAAAATACGTCTGTGAACGATTCACAGCGCGAGTGCCGGTACTATGTTCATAACACGGGAGGAGAAGAACTGGCATAGGTCGGACGACGAGAGAGCCTGAATGGGGGAAAAGGAAAAAAAGGTATAGTTCTAAAAAAGGGGACTAAAAGGGTACACTCGGTAAATTGCCGTTCAACCCGTCCGATTGGGCCAACATTCGATGGTCTTGCCCTGAGGACGGACGCAGAAGAGGAGGGAAAATTGCCGTCGCGGCGACAAGAGGAGAAAAAAAGGGGACCTGACACCTCATGCGTTTGATACTAGCGGGGGGGCCGAATATGTAAAAGGGGATCACCTCCCTGCAGCAAAAGAAGACGATGGTAAAACATACTGCTGGGGCCGAGATCAGAAAGGGGGGGACAGGGGGGGTAATGTTGGTTGGGGTTTGGGAATAGGGGGGCAGAGCGCTACAAGATCACAGCACAAGAGTGGGGGAGGTTTAGAAAGTAAACGCAAGGAGAAGTAATTGGACTTCATCAACAACCGTGAAAGCAGAAGAAGAAGAAAAGGAACAGGCGAACGAAGAACCTGTCGCAGGGGGGGAATCGTAACCAGCCGGTTCCACTCAACATCGAAACGCGGTAGACTCTTAAACGGAAAGGAAGAATAGGTAAATACAACGGGGAAGATCCCTAAAGAGCAAAAGTCAAAAGAAGACCCAAGCGCCAAGTCCAATCAAAGCGCATGTAACCTGAGAATTCGTCCAAAAGGGTGGACAGCCGGATCCCGTCAAGCAAAGGCAAATTGGGGAGTGCAGTGGGAGACAAAAAGCTAACGTCAATGGCTGGGGGAAGGAACAAATAAGAACAATGGGTACATAGGACCAAGGGAAGGGACGAACCGATTGTATTGATGTAAGGGGGGGAGGGGGGGAATGAAGAGCTCCCCGGGAGGTTCTAGCAAAGATACTATTCTTCCGACTAAGTTGGAGAAAGACGGGCTTCAATACGGGAGACGAAGCCCGGCCGGGCTGAGGGCTGGTGAAAGGGGGTTGACGAGAAATCGAGGTCCAAGTTTGAGGGTTCTTTGACTCGAGGGCATAATCGTTCACCGTAGCACGCAGAAGGCCGAGCTCTCATTGCAACGCTGGGTACAAGGAGCCGGGCCAGGATTGACACTGTAGCCAAGGGAAACAGGGAAGCGCCAATGGGGAATCAGCCAGCACAAAAAACGAATCCAGACTCGAATTCAAGGGGGAAAAAAAAGGCAAAGCATGGGCGCACATCAAAGTCAGGGGGAATGTGAAAGGGTCTCAAGGGAAGTTTAGAGGGGGAAGATTGGGTGCGAGGGCGGTGGGGGTCGAGCCAGATCAAAGCTCGGGACAAAGAGAGGAAACGACGAATGCACTTAAATTAAGTCGGGAATCACGGCACCGCTCCAAAACGCTTGATCAAACTGGGGGGTGAATCTGGGAACGTGGGTCGTAGAGAAACCAACAGGCAAGAGGGAATAGCGCTGATAGAGGGCGGAAGAAAAATAAAGGGATAACGACCTCGGGCAAATGACCGTTCGAATCGTTTTTGAGGAAGTACTGGGAAAACTAAGAAGGCCTGGCCTCGAGGGGATAAAAGACGCAAAGACTGGGGGGGGTGGCCCTATCAAGGGTGGGCCCATAACCGTAAACACCACGATTGGGAGGAAGACGAGCAACCTTCATGGCCACTAACCTTGGGGACAAACAAAAATATGAGAAAAGTCTACAAGGTCCCAAATAATACCTTCTCAAAGGAGACAACCCCTGGACTTTAAGAACTAGAAAACTGAATACCAATCGAGAACTCGGGGTGAAAAGAGAAGAAATATCAGTAGGTGTATCCGGTCGTTGCGATGGGGACGAGAAAATTGGGGACGAAAGGGGAATCCCGATCTCGAAAGATGCATGACTCCCGAAAAAAAACATGGGAAAAGAGAAATGTTGGCCAATCAGACGGAAAACGGATGGCGAAAAACCGCTGTGTTTGCGTGTTGCAGGGGGGGCTTACTTAGGAGAACTACCGCGAAACCGGTGACTGGGACCCAATGGAGGGGGTACAATCCTGGGACAGCTCTAAAACAGGGGAAGGAACGTATATTATGTTAACCAATGGATTGGACGGGGGGGTGCTTCCAGGGCTTAAAGGAAATGGGGGAGTCATATCTTAGCCGGGGGTAAAACGAGTAGGCAGACATACAAAGAGTTGACCATCCAGGCATCTGGTCAAATCTTAGGCCTAACATGGAAAATGGTTTCGGGTGAGCCTTTAACAAACGGGCGTACGAGGGGGGCGGCGGGTTGCCAAGGGCAGGAAAAAATATAACTCTCAAAATGGGGCGAACCATAGCTGAACCCGTCAAGTTAAGAAAAACTTATAGGGTATGAGTCGGCCCTGCGTCGCTTTTTTATTCTGAAAGGGGGGCCGGGGGGCAGGGGTGTATGGCAGGGAGAGACAGGGGGGTATACGCGGGCATTCGATGTCACCGAGGAAGATTTTGGAAAGTGAAAAGAAAGGAAGGGCTAGAATGGAAGATCAAGCGGGAGGTGTAGAATGAAGGGTGCACAACAGCGGTGGGCAAAAAATAAACGAGAAGAGGATGCTCGGCCTATGCCCGAAAAGGGGGTTCGGCAAGGAAAAGAGAAGAAGAAAACTAGCTAATCTGGTAAGTGGACAGGAAGGGGAGGGAGGTTCCAGGGCTGAATGGACGATGAAAGGAGACGAGGTCGGACGTTTGTTGGGATATGCAGCAAAAAATCGCCAAAGCGGGAAGAAAGTGATCAAGTATGTGGAAGGGAGCGGGGGGAAAGTGCTAACAATTAAAGAATAAAGTTCCGACCCGCTTATCGCATCGCAACAAGGAGAAAAGCGGAACTTACTCAAAAGAAGAGCACAACAAGCTACTGGACCCATCGCACTCAGGAAAAAGAGGATACGTGTATCAACTCAATGACATTGAATGGGGCAAAGGGGGAATGCCTAATTCAAGCGGGACCTGCGACAAGGTGATAGGCTATGTTCAGAAGGCGGAGAGATTTGGCGTCTGCAGGGTTGTCCCGGCCTAAAGAGAAAGCCGCGACAAATCGATTGGAACATGTTGAAAGGAAGAGAGGCTCAAGTACGGAAGCACAGGAAAGTAACTATAAAACACGATCCACTAGAGCGAGACCTTAGAGACAGAGGGGGGGGAATCAAGGAAGGGAGTAAAACGCGGGGACGACGAGGAATAAAAACCGGCCGCAGAGTCCACTTCGTATTTGCACTATCCACGGGCGAGGTCCTGAAAATCCCCTATCAAAATGGGTGAAAAAAAGGGGGACCAGGGGGGAGTTATACATTGTTCTTATGTTCAGGGAAAAGGCAATGCCGTTATCGATGGGGGGTTCTCGAAGGGAAAAATTCCCATATTTGACGGGCGTTGACGGGACTACGTTCAACCTAGCGACGAAGGGGGAAGATCGCCGTAAGGCTTGGCAAGTGCGGCTGCAAGGATTTGGGAGGTGAGGGGAGATATGGACACGACTACATGATCTGCCATATAAAAAAAAGTCTGTCGGGTCAGGAACGACAGGAAAGGAAGAGAGTTCGCGAGATTTGGGGAGAGGAACGGAAGCTGGGAAAGAAGCGCCAGTGGCAAGTTGGGGAGAAGATACTATTCAGATGAAAACTGCTCTTTGCAATGTGTGGGGGCACCGGCAGAGAGGTGGCGTTCCGGTTCGTGGGAGCAAAGAAACCTCCTGGTACTGTTTGAATGGGGGGGGGAAGCCTTCAGCACCCAACCATGGGAAAAAAAAAAAACTCTAACAGGTCAAAAGGTGCAAAAGAACAGAGGGGGGAGGGGCCTATCCGCAGGTCCATAGGGAAGGGTACGGGCTGAGGGGGGGGAAGGTTGGGGGGAAAGTCTTCCGTCGAAAGAGACGCTGTATCACGCATGAGGAGATTAATTTTAGAAACGCCGGGGGAAAGGAAAAACGACGACAGCAGCGAAAGAAATAGAGGGGAAAGAGAGAGGACGAAGGGACTTTTTACAACGAGAGAAGGCGCGTTGGAGACAAATACGTGGGGGTACTGCCGCTCGATGGAAGCGAGCTCGCCTACTATTGGGGGCCGCCAACAAGAGGATCAGAGGGACTAGAAGGCACTCAGAGGGAAAATGGGGAAGCAGAGAGGGAAGAAACCACTAGGGTCCCACCGGCTGCTAGGGTTGAAAAAGAAGTGCCGTTAGCCAGCCTTCGAGTCTTGCCATGAACGCGTCGGGACTGTGCGGCCCGCTGAAAGGGAGAAGGAGACAACAGTAACCTATACAAACAGACGAGTGATACAACAGCGAGGTGCGAACTATTTAAAAACGAAAATAAAAGACATAAAGGACCGACGGGAAATCCCATAGTTCGGCCGCAGGGCGCAAACCGTGGGGCTTAGGGTGGGGGTTTTGAAGCTTTTTCAGGAAAGGCGAGAAAAAGAGCGCGAAAACAGAAAAAGGTACGTGGGGGACGTTGAGCAAAGAAAGGAAAACAATTAGACGGATCTGGGAAGTCAAATAACAAAACCAACCAAGAGGAAAAAAAAGAGAAAGAGACACTCCCACTTTCGAGAAGCGGTCCTTATCGCACCGGACCAAATCTGCCGAGGGAAAACAACCGGAAAGGAAAAACACGCGATAGGGGAATCGCGCTTTTGAACGGTACCATAAGAAACAGGGCATAAAATCAGAAAAAGAAATCAAAAGAAAGGTATCGGATTAAAAAAAACCGCATCTCACCAAATCCGTCGTCCCCCAAACAAGCACATGTTAGGTCCTTTTGATAACCGTTCGAGAAGGGGAGGGGACAAGGAAAAAGGTATAAACGACGAAGGTGGGAGGAAAAGGGCACCAAATGCAAAGAAGGGAATTGAAAGTAAGGGTGGGCACGGAAAGCCGCCCGGGGGTTATGAAACTCGACTATATTGGCAGGAAGAAGGAAGGACAGAACGTTCACATCGCCAAGGCAGAGCTTTGAAATGAAAGGAAGGGACGGGATCGGATTCTGAGGGTCATCAGGGAAAGTGAATGCCGTGCGAGAAATTCCGCATCTCGTCCTAAGCTGGTCAGAAGGGGGGGCGAGGTTGCGGAGGGGGTCGGGCGTTCCACAAGGCATATACGCTTCAAAAATTCCTTCAGAAAGGCCCTCTGGACAAAGACGTCGAGAACGTCGGAAAAAAAGTAGGCAATCAAATGTCTGCACGAAGAAAAGTCGGGAAAGGGGCCGTAGGTTGACGAAGTCTCAAAGATCTAGAGTGAAGGAAGTGGTGACGAGGCCGAGTGGGGGTGCTGCGATGATCAGTAGAGGGGTGATTAGCAGACAGGGGGCGAGGGAGAGACACGGACATGGACAGTTGAGTATTCATTGAGTGTCGGGGCAACCAAAACAATCCATCTTGATCATCCATTCTGAGGCGCTCTGGGGGGAGAAAGTGGGGGGAGGAAGAAAACAACCGCAGAGCGAGAAGCGGACCTCCACTGGAAAAAGGTAACTAAAAATCAAACGTTCAAATACCCGAGTGAAGATTTTTGCAGTGAATCTGGGTAAAAACAAGGAGGCCTGCTCTGGAAGAAGAAAGGAACCGAATAAGGGGAAATAGGAGGGTCGGGTTCCACGGATCCTTTGCACAAAGCCGAAATCGGAAAGGAGGGATCTCCAGGTCGAAACTTCAGGAAAGGAAATTTAACGGCCAAAAAGTAGCAGAGGAAAGGCGACCCACGGCCCGACATCAGTCTCACCTGCCATAAACACCCGTTTGGCTGTTCTGACGCGGGCAAGGAAAGTCGAAAAAATGAATAGACCATCAGAGAACGCAGCGAGGAGAAAACAATAGAAAGTAGGGGGAATAGGGCGTTTCAGCGGAGGTCGCCAAATGGGATCGACGACAATCCCTTTGACCTAGAAACAGCATAGAAGAAGGAAAAACAAAACCAATTGAAAATAAATGGAGGGAAGAAGAACGACAAGTCTATACTCAGGGAGCAAAAAACCGGTGGCCGGTATATTCCCAGCTACAGTGAAAGAGCCCTTCGTCGAGACTACTGAGAAAAAAGGGGACGGGCAAAATCAATAAGGGCCGGAAACACAATCTTGACCATCATCCCGAAACAACACAAGAGTAATAGTATAGTACATTAGGCTTTGGGGGGAAAAAGGAATCGTGGTGATAAATCAACGTGTGGGGTGGAGGCAGAAGACTTAGACGAAGGGGGAGGAACAATAGGCCTCAGAAGCCAATTACGCAAAGAGCCTTCATCCTGGGCCGCGATGGACGCCGGTAGGAAATGGGGGGGGAAACGGGAGGTCACTGCTTCATCGCGGGAGGGGAGGTCTCTGGTTCTTGGCAACTGGGCTTTCAGAGAGACGCCATGGCGCATAGGCAACTCAAACGTATCCAAAATGATATCTGCACATTCGGGGTGATTGAGTAGGGGAATGGATTCACAAGAAAAGGGTTGGGATGGGTGAAAGTTATTGAGAAAAAGGAATTGGGATTAGAAGCGATTTTTTGTCCTAAAGGGTGCTGAGGATCGAACATCGTGAGGTGTGATGGGTCATCTGGCACAGGAGAGGGGCAAAAGACGAACTATCAAGATGAGACAAATTCCTTTGGGGATCCAAAAGAAGGTCAAGGCTATGTTGAATACTCAAAAGTCAGAAAGCGAAGGGTGGGGGAAGGGGAGATCTTTAACGTTGGAGGGATTAAGGAGGAGAAAGGGAGATGATTCTAGTGAGTTGTTTTAATCAAAATGCAAAGGCAAATTTGTGATCAGTGGGTGAGAGAGGGAAAGAAAACCCAAGGAATATAAGGGGATCCAGGGGAGAGGAAAGCCCTGACGAAGAGACGGGACGTGATCATCTTCAATCCACACCGCCGGAAAAACTAAAAAGGGGAGAAGAAAGGGGGGGCTTGAAAAAAAAATCCTTCACTCAGGACAAGGAAGAATGTCGGGGAGGTAAAAACATTTGGAGGGAGTGGAAACTGAGGAGAACGGTAGAGGCTATTTCCTCATCTACTGAATGAGGGAAGCTTAGGGGTTGACGGTGGGGAAGGGGGCGGAGTGACGCAAATCCAGAACCAAAGGAAGGTGGGGCAAAAGCTTTCAAGGATCGTACAAGGGGAAAGGACACATGTTAACGAAGCAAATGAGCATCAACAGAACTAAGACATTGAGAGCCTGTCGAGTCGGGCCAAAAAGGAGAAAGCCCGGATGTAGGCGGAGGGGGGGTTGGGGCCTACAGGAAACCAAAAAAACCGGGCCAATCAGGAACTTCGTATGTTAAACGCGACGAAGAGTGAAAGGGGGGGTTCCAATCAAAGAAGAAATCAGTGAGGGGGGAGCAACGGCCTTGAGCAAGGTTCTTCCTGTGTTTATCGGGGGAGTATTCTGTCACACTTCAATGCCGGGAGTGACGATGGTTCTCAAGGGGGAACTGAGAAAGTGGTGGGGAGGGAAGGAGGAAAAAAGGGGAAGGGCTCCGGTTCTTCAGAAAGCGAGAGGGAGGGGCAGTTTTCGTGATTATTTGGTGGGGGGGAAACACTAATGTACCGAACTCGCTCTGAAGCGCGTCGTCAAAAGGGCCCTTGAAGAATGGGACAAGAGGGGGGGATTGGGGGCTCTGTCAAGCTGGGGAGGAGGGAGAGATGAGTCCAAGGGGGAGGGGCGGAGGGTTCTTCTTTCGATTCGCAGACGTGGAAGTTTTCTGACAACCAATGCAAGGCAGAGAAGTTTGCGGGGACGGGGCAGGGACCGCAAAAAGGAAAGGGGGGTGACTGGTTTATCGGAGTGGTGAAACCTAAAACTGCCCAACGATGGGGCCAACCATCTATAGGGGAACAAACCGGGGGGAAGCTGAATCGTGCGAAGGGAGGGGAGTAATAGTAACGGTTGAGGGAGGGAGGGGGAGGGGGTGAGTGAATGAAGTCGCCCGCTCGCTGGAGAACCCAATGCAGTTGAGGGAAATGAGAATTCGACTGGCAATGTGGGAACAAGAGGCCAAAAATACACGCTTTGGAAAAAGTTGAGGGAAGAGGCCCCTTGAATTTGGAGGGAAACGAGAAGGGAAGTTCAAGGTGTTCTTTGGGGAGGGCCGATGACGGATTCAGCTCCGAGTGCCTTGGCTAGCCA
>Ga0179591_1296711_pt1 | contig 15737 bp, 14 predicted proteins | sample CZOMad2_1_08_16f_FD_182891 | JGI IMG/M metagenome (GOLD analysis project Ga0179591, IMG submission 182891) | Vadose zone soil fungal communities from Angelo Coast Range Reserve, California, USA - CZOMad2_1_08_16fungal (PacBio error correction) | ecosystem: Environmental > Terrestrial > Soil >...
CTGAGCGTTGCTTCAGGTGCAAAAATTGGAAAGCGTACTATTCAATCGGAACATCTGGGGGGGGAAAAACCAAGTCTGCGCCGCGGGATGCAGAAGAAACTCTAAAGAATTTCTGAAGGGGGACAGATCGTTCAAGGGACAGATGAACGCCGGGCAGGCCTGATTGGGAAAAATAAAAAAGGGGACTAGGGGAGAGCGACCGGGAAGGCCAACTTCAAAGTTTTGCAAGAGAGGGGAAACCCCGCCGAAAGGTGTGGAGACACGTTACTTCTCAGTCTGACAGTTCTACAAGACAAAAACTTGGCACGTCGACATTAGTAGCAAGAAAGACTGCGGCACGGCCTATTCACATCCGGCCTGAGGTCCTAGGAAACCAGTCGCTGCTAAACCTCTTTCTCGGACGGCTTAAAAGAAGGGAGCCCTCCGAAAAAAAACGTTGGAAGAAAGCTACGGACGGCGGCTCCTGACTTACAGAGGAACGAAAGGTGCGTGGGGGGGGCGGAATTTCCAAAAAACGGGATGCAATAGCTCTACGTGCAATCTACTCAGGGGAGAGTTGCGAAGAAGGCAGACATCAGGCCCCTTCTAATCGGCTCATGAAAAAAAAAATTCGGGAGGGGGGAAAAAACGCTGCGGCGGCTGACATCACGACACGTCGGGAAAACTCTGTCTTCGAGGGGAAAAAGGTGTCCGGAGGGGGGGGCCTCGTCGGGGAAAGTGAAGTATTTTCGCGAAGTCAACGAGATCCATAGACAATAAAAGATTGCAGGCCGATAAGGAAACCTCTCAAACCTCAATCCCTACTCGGAACGATGGGGGAAAATCCCGCCTCTACAGGTCGACAGGAAAAGATTCCGGGGGAAGGCGCTTCAAGGGTCGAAAGATCTTTAATCTTCGGCAGGTGTTCATAAAAGGGAAAGGGGGGGCTTGAGAGATCCAACATCACAGAGCTGATCGTGGAGGAATGATCAGGAAGGGGTTAAGTCCTACTCTCTCAACAACACTGTTAGAGAAAGGAGACGCGGGGTCAATGGGGGCAAAAAAAGCTTGAGCATCTTTCCGGTATAAAAAGAAAGAGGAACTCTCTTTGAAAGTGATTCCACCAGCCGACATATACAATAGGCAAATGCAGTCCAGCAGTCGGGTGTGGCAGTGTGATCATCGGGGGCGCCGGTCGATGTCACAGAAAGGGTTCGTCAGGCCGAGTGAGGAGTCGGGATCTGTTCTCGGGGGGAACTGCAGGAAAAGAGCTCGTCGGATATTCGGGGCCGAGGGACGGCCTCTCGGGGGATCCCGATTAACCAGAGGGTTTTCTGGGTTCCGGGAAGAGCATATCGAAAACGCGGAGGAGGGATCAGCGCGTCGACCTGTGTGGGAACCAATATTCAGAGGGCTGCGGGACTTGGAGGGGGCGATGATGAACCCGCGTCCCGGGTCGCAAAGATTACCGGGGAGGATCGTGCAGGCAGAGGTCTTCACTGCACCTACAGAACTGCTCTGAGGAAAAGCAAGAAAGGAGGGACCGGATGGGGATCGCATCCTCGACGGCTATCGTCAACCTTGCAGGGAAAGAAAAAGGGGGGGGAGAGATCTTTTGCAAGCTTCCGAAAGAGACGTTTTTCATTCCCTGGGGAAATCTAAAATCGAGGGGGAGGGTGCCGCAGTAGAAAGAGGGAATGAAAACTCCTCTAAAGTCGAACCGTTAGGTATCACCGATCGGGACGTGGGAATCACCTCGGGAGTTTCTCGGTGTTGTCTGAGGAAGAGAGAACTCACTCCATGAGATTTTACGGGAATGGGGTCCCTAGACGTTGAAAAAGGAGAGCATACGCGTAAGCTTGCTCCTCTGCTTGACGACCGTAAGAAATTGTAACCTCGATTACTCTCGTCGAAGTGTCTTCGGGGCAAGAGGCATACGTGGGGAGTCCAGACGATGGTCTCTGAAAAACTCGTCAACTCGTTGTCAGGCACCCATTTCGTCTGGCTGTTCAAAGGGGATCCAGGCTGTAAAAAAAAGGTCTCAAGGCTCAGATGTCGTTCTCGTAAAGACTGGGGGAAAACCTGGTCAGAATTCACCCAGAAGGCGTGTCGTCTAAAGGCCACGTGTGGGGGGAGACGGGGGGCTGGTCGTAGAGCGCCAGGATGGAGCGTTAGGGGAAGAGGCGTGGGAGACTACTTAAGACGGGAGTCGAGCAGGGCAAAGCTTGGGGGAAAGGGGCGGAGGAGGCGCTCGTGTGGAACCGAGAGTAGGCTAGGCAGGCCAGACTTGAGAGAAAGAGGCTGCGAAAAAATCTCCTTACGATCCTCTGATCGAGGCAGCATATCGGTCAGGGAAAGGGGAGGAAAGTCTCCGAAATGGGTCCTTCTTCTTGGAATCGCTATCGGCGCACTTTAAATTTGCATCTCGCCTCGGGCCGATCCTAGTAGAGAAAATTTTCGACATCTGGTCTCCAGGGCCGCGTTGAACTCGGGCATACACGAGAGGGGAACCTTAAGGGGTCCAAAAAGAAATACAACCGAGGGCCTCCGGGGACAGGGTCTTGGGGCCCTTTCATCAAAAGGATTCTCCTCATGAAAAGGCCAAGAAGCGTCATCGATCTAAGGTTAGCCGGGTCTGTACTTGAAAGTGCTGAAAAAAACGTGATCCTTATGAACGGACTTTGGAGATAGGGGGGTCGGCACCAACGCACTTGCCTCTCGTAGGCAAACCTCGGGAGTGCCCGGATGACGCGGGTTTTAACAAGGAAATCTTGGACTTGACATCAGGGGGGAGGGAAAAAGGGGTGAGGTTGGAACGTGGAACGTTTACCTCTCTTCACTGCCGTTGTCGAATCACTCGGAGGGGTAATTGTCTGCATGTTTTTAACTGAGGATAGAAGGAGTTAAAAAGAGAGGTCAGGTGGGTTGGAAGGTTGCTCACCAGTATAGGTCATCGGACTTAGGAAGTCCAGAAAAATGAGGAAGCTCAGGGGTATCAAAGAACGGCTCGTATGGCAAGAAAGAGGACTGGGAAAAACTTAATTCACCTCGGGAGGAAGGCTCTCTTCTTCTGACCCTTCGAGTCTGGTAAGCCGTATCAACGAAGTCGAGGTCAGAGTTCTCTGGAGCGTCGCGAAAAGAGGAAGACTCTCAAAAAAGTACCCTGACTTCGGAATAAAGGGGTCCTTGAGCTCGCTGAAAAGGAGTAGTCAAAAAGGTCTAAAAAAAAGCCACGTCTGCGGGGATTCAACCGCCTGAGCGGGGTCTAGCGTCGCGACTAGTATTATAGCAGAGCACCCAAACGCCTCGAGTCCAAATAATCGCTTGCAACGAGCTGACAAGGAGGAAAGGGGGGCCGGTTCGAGAGCTCACGGATGGGGCCCCTCTTCCCAAAAGGGGTCTTCTGGTGCATCCGCTCAGACTAATTTAGCGAAAGAGGAGGAGGACCCCTCAGAACTTCAGTCGTCGACCTTTATGAAAACGCGGGAAGAAAAGAGAGTAGAAAAAGGTTCTTTGGGGGCTCGCCCTTCTTGCCTTAAAGAAGGCGTCGGGACGACTGTCGAGTCATCCGATCTCCGAGGGGCTGGAGCGGCCGTCATTCAAAGACGATCTCAAGTGGTGATCAGAAGGATCGTTTACGCTCCTCTGATCGGAGGACATAAGGAAGAGGGGATCTGCAGGCGCCAGAACATCTTCCTCTCGCTCTAGCGAGGGCAGCACATCCTCTTAAAAAGGAGAGGAAAAGGAAAAATCAAAGTCCAGTCTAAGCCCTTACCTTTCCCTATTCTAATAGGGAACTTCGAAAGCTGCTCTCTCAAGAAGGGGGATCCCTCACTCTGCCGTGACCTTGTCCCATTTCGGGGGGGAAAAAGGAATCTTGAGATGATACTCCTCCATCCTCAGACTCCGGTGCGATGAGATCCTGGTAGAAGAGAGAAACCAACAACGGAGAGGGAAAAAGAAAAATATATATCTTCTACCTCTCGACAAAGCAGGAGAAGGGGGAAGAATACAGTAGAAAGGAGAGCGCCAGAATGTACCGGAAAACGGTAGTACAAGACCGAGCAAGCCTTGAGGGAGCATCGTCCCGAGCTCGAGCAAGGCCCTTAGCACTTTCGAAAGGCAAGGAGAAGACTAGGGGCTTGATCTCCGCCTGAACCGAGAAAGAGGGAGTCCTACAAATAAGGGGCGGGGGGTGGAAGTGATTCTCTGAGCAAGATCACGTACAGAGACTAGAATAGAAAAAGGGAGGAAAAAAAGCGGCCTAAGTGCCACGCGCTAGCGAGGGGGCGTAGAGAATGCATTAAGAAGAGGGCTAGATCCGGCCGCTCTAAGAAGAAAGGAGGGGCAAGAGGGGATATCACCAATCACCTCACTGGGGGCGGACTTCCTACTACCTTTCGCCTATTGCGTCCGACCGAGAAAAAAGGTCAGAGAATGGGGGCAACCTTCTTAAGTATTCAAGCGGAGCCGAGAGAGGAGCTCAACGAACTTTGAACTCGGCCGTACTGGAAGATCCGCAAGGAGTGATCGACGCGAGTAGTAGGGGATATAGAAGTACATAGAGGAGAGGGGAACCCGAAGAGGTCTTCTTAGTGACTCCGTCAAGCGCCTCGAGCCGACGGGGAGTCCGACTCTCTTTAAAAACTAGCAGAGCTCATACCGATGAGGGAGAACGAGTTTCTGGGGGACCGGGGGGAGCGGAGTCTAAGAGGGAATTCTGCTCTACATCTACTCGCGACTAGACCTTAGAAGGAGGGAAAGATCAGACCTAAGCAGCGCGGGCAATCAAGCGGGCGGAGGTCGTTGAAAAGTCCTCAAGTACGTCCCGAGGGGGAGGATCAGATGGCCGTGCGCGCCCGGAGCTTCGCAATGTTGCAGGCTCGACGGAGGGAAGATTCTGGAGAAAGACCTAAAGAAGGGGGGGGGGGTTGAATAAAAAAGGGGACAAAAACTCAATCGGCGCCTCGACATCGGCGGAGAAGTCTAGAGAAAGACGCATAAGACAGCTTTTGACAACAACGGGAAGGCCGCGGCAAGCGAGAGGGTCCCAAGGGAGAAACTCTTGGGGGACTGAAGGGCAGCTGGAGGGGACATAACCTTCTCTTAACGATTCGACGAAAGGGGAAGAAGAGTTCGCGGGCTGGACGAGAGGCAACCAGGGAGGGGGGTCCTCAAAGGGGGGAGCTCGCTGCCGGAGAAAGGCCTTCTCTTCTATCGGGAAGTCCGTCCATAACATCAAGGAGCTAGACGAAACTGACGGATGAAGCCCGAGGGTAGGTACGTAAGGGAAGGGACGACTCTTCAGAAGAGTCTGCGGAGCTGCAAAAAAAGTCATCAAAGGCGGCCTCGTGGGATTGCTATGACAGGGGTCCACAAAAGGCCTTCCCAGAGTCAAAACGCGGACTTACGACGAGTAAAGGTAAAAAATCTTCCCTATGCTCATTGTTCGGGGGTAAGGGGCTAAGAACAACATCCTGTTGAAGGGTAAAGAAGTCCGCTGCGGACGAATCGAAGCATCCCAAATTGACGTACTACGCCATTACCTGCCTGCGATCGACTTCCGGGGAGAAGAACCGCACCCTTTCGACTCGACGAAAAAGATGTCGAGGTCTCCGAGTAGATTAATTCCGGAGGGAAGACGGAGCCTATAGGGGAGGAAAAACACCAAGGAAAAAGCACGCAACGTGCTCTGGTCACCGAGGGTGGTCTCTGGAGAGTACGTGAAATCTAAAGGGGAAACTCAAACACGCGCGCGAAGGACTACACTAAAAAGACCTTCAATACCGACCGGGGGAAGAAAAGGATCCACAACCTGGACCCAAGGGCCGCGAATATCAATCGAAGCTCAAAGAGTATTTCGGAACGACATCGGGATACCTCAGAAAGAATTATTAAAGAAAAGTTACGAGCAGCGCGTCAGAAAAGTCACAGGCAGTAGAACATTGCCAGGGGAATAGGGCTTCACAATCGAACGACCGATTCCACCTAGAAAGGACGAAGAACTTCGACTATCAAAAACCGTGAGGAAAGAGTCTCCACTCGGGAGGCCCGCATAGTCAAGCCTAGGTTAGGGCTGAGGGAAACGAACCCGAAGGGCGAATCACTCTAAACCTGGGGTAATGGAGGTGGACCTTCTTACTCGAGGATTTAGAGAGGGAAAATGAGACACAAGGGGGTTCTGGCGACACGCAGGAAAGGAGGAGCCCGGGTGACCGGGCCATACAATCACCCGTCTCCGGGTAGACTTCAAGGTTCTATCCAGGGGTTGAACGGCGAGCTGCACGATCCAGGATCTCAGTCTCTCAGTGGCCTCTCCTCCTGACGCTAAAAAAGACGAAATGGGAGAAACTCAGCCTAGCGGGTATAGACCGGATGCGCGGAGGGCGATTATCTAGGCGACGTACCTGACGAAGTGGTGAGGAGGGGGGAAGAAAAACCCAACCTTCCATTTGCGGACTAAGGGGATCTTCAAACAAAAGGGAGATCAGTTTCGAGTCTGCCGGAAACGCGTGGTGCATCTCCGAAAAATCGGCCGGAAGGAAAACTCGTAAGGGAACACCGGGGAGGGAGGGAGGCTGAACAATGCAGGGGACGTCGTCGAGAGTCTCAGGAACCCTAAGGGAAAGATCGGGGGCTGGAGAGCTTAAAGGACGCGGGCCCAGGGAGACGACGGGAGGGTCTATCTTCCTATAAAGGTCGAGTACCATACCGACCGCACCGGTCGAAGAGAAACTGGCCGGGGAAGACCCGACCGGGCCCGGAACACACCTGAGGGAGGAGAGGGATTGAACCAATCGCGTCTGCCGACACGTGCCTACAATAGTTTTCGTCGATCCCTACAAGAACAATCTAGAGGATCTTCCCGTCAAATGCCTCAAAATTTGAAAAGGAAGGGGCTACCTAAAAGGGGGGAAGGAAAATATAATCCGAGACGCAGTACCAAGGCAGAATCATTTCCTGTGCTTGGGGGGGGAGTCTCGACCCCGGGGGAGAGTGGATACGTGATTAAAAGACAGCAAAGGGATCGCAAAGGAAGGGCTTCTTTTTCGACCCTCTTTGAGGGGTCGCCATCGATTAAAGGAAGAAAGAAAAGATTATGGAAGCGGCGGGTGTGCTCGGTCCTGCCTCTCCCTCCGCAGTCTCGGATGGAGGGGGTTGAACTGGCGGAGCGTCAGAAGGAAGACCGAAGGAAATCCAGGATGCCCTTCGGGGTTCCGTTCCTCGAAGATCGAAGACGCGTTTGGGAGGGGACTCTCATGACGCCCGCGGTGTTTAAAGAAAGGAGGGTGTTAAAAAAAAATATTCGCGATGATTCCCACCGAGTCGAAACACGGAAGTTGCCTGGTGAAAAAAGGACCTTCATAACTTTCAGAAAAAGGTGGGAGGCGAGAGCAACAGGACCAGCACGTCATTGTCTCAAGGGAAAGACCTCAGAAGGAAGAAGATATGGGAAGGTCCGCATCATCGGAGGGGAAAATCTTAAAAGGGGGACCGAGGAAGAGGGTAACGTCGACGAGCACGCGACGAGCAACTGGGGGACCTTCCTGAGAGCGGACATCATCTATTTTAGTCCGTGCCGCATGGGAAAGGGAAGTATGCGAGGAGCGTCATTCCAGGGAGTTACAGAAGAGGTCCGCAAATTGCGGGCGTCCGGGGACGCGATGGACGTACTCCCCCGAGACGCAAGGAAGGAAAGCCTAAAAGGAGACTGCTCGGTGTGAGACCTCCGCGCAATACCAAAGGAGAAGGAATCTTGGAGCGGGGGAGTGGCCCATAAAAAACTACCTTTACATCTCTCGAATTTCTTCTGACTCTAAAAAGGGGGTGGCCTAAAAAAACGGATCAGGGGACCTAGGATCGGTGAGGTCAGGAGTCCCCTAAAATGCTCGTACCCCTCTCAGGGAGCCTCTCTTCAGGGGTCCACTATGTCGTTGGCAAGGGAAAAAAGGTTCGAAGGAAAAAACTGGGGATTGAGAGGGAGCACGTGTGCCGCTTGTGGGGAGAGATCTGAGGGGGTAAGTGCGGCCTTCTGAGAGGGGTTGGTTCCCGAAGGGAACTCGTATCTCTTCTCGGCCTGCAAAAAAAAAACGCCCGAGAAGGAGAGCACGCGGCCCGGCGTCGTCCAGGGAAAGAAGAGTTTAAGGGAAACTCGATCGTTCTCCTGACTACGTCCTGAATCTAGAGCGCACCTCTGATAAGATGGGAGTGAAAGTTGCAGCAAGAGAGCCGGCAGGTCCTGGGAGGCGGGTGGAGCCTAGCAACCCTTAAGAGGGTCGCGATGCTGGCCCGAGGCCGGCGACAGGATTTTTTAAGAGGAGGGATAGAAAGCTCGGCTGAGAGCGGCAGTTCCCGTCATCTGGAGGGAGGACCCGCGGGGATACATGGGGACCTGAGAGCCAAACCTCGAAGAGGATCGGCGAACTCCTGGGAATTCATCAAGACATCCCGTCTGCGATCTTCCTTACGGAACCGACCTCGCTGAGAATACAGTGGGCGCACGCCTTGAGATGGAGGACAGTACCTCTCTACTATCAAGAATATAAAAGCTTGAAGAGGACTCGATCTAAATAAGTCCAAATCAAGGGGGGGTCCTCATCTTCGCAACCTCGACGCAATGGGAAATTCAGACTTGCCGATCAATTTGGGAAACCTGCCCTTCTTTAATCATCATTTCGACGGGGGAGCGACAGACAGGTTGACCAAGTTCCTCGCTCCGTTGTGGTCGACTGCCTCCTGAGAAGGACCCTGATCTTTGGGGGAAGACGCCTAGGGGATGTTAAGGGCAAAACGTCTTTAGAGCGTTCAGGTAGGCTAAAGTCCGTCAATCGAAACAGGGGGTTCGAAGATCCTTAGGGATCACAGAACTTCCGGGAAGAAAGAGCAGACGTTTTCTGAAGGAAGACCTTCCACCGGTGATGCACCCGAGGGAGTCTTCAGGCCGACTTGGAAAAAAGGCCAAAAAGCTTCCTGTCGAGAGGCGCCGCAGCAGAAAAAAGCTCCGCAAGAACGAAGGAAACCCGTACGTCAGCGAAAGCGGTAAAGGTGATCTCGCGGGAAAAGAGAGGTTAAGGAGACTAAAAGCGGGAAGAGCCACCTGAGTCGAGGGCCCTTGACGGGGAGTCTAAAATGGACGGCGCGACAAAGTCGAGTACATCGATCCAACCTCAACGCACCGGTAGGAGCGCCAATCACGAAGGACTCTCGTCGTCCCAGCACAAGGTATGAGGCTCGAAGAATGTCCGCGGCAAGCGTAGATGGGCTCCTTCGCAGGCAGAAAGGGCTCCGAAAGGTTGACGGCCCTCGGCAAAACTTCAGGACTACTTCAGGGAAAAGAAAAAGTCCGACGACGCGAGAAAATGGGCTTGGATCGCGGGCATTTACTTGGGAGCCGGGGGCAAGCAAAAGGCCGATAAGGAATAGCTCCGCTTCCCAGCAGTACAGAAGAGAGTGAGGATGGCTCGCGGATGGAGGGCGGTTCCGAAATCGCGGATCGGTACGGCGCATTCGGTAGAGAAAAGCCAGAACAAAAAAAAAAACGCTCAATCAGTAGGGAAAAGCCCGGAAAAAAAGGCCTAAAGAGTCTGACACCTTCGCCTTGGCACCAGAGGGACGCAAATACGAAGGACGGGCGAGGCGCGAGAGACTCGGCTAGAATGCCGGGCGACGTGATCCAGCGGACAGAGCCTTGACCGGGAAATTCAGGGGAGCGCCCCCTTTCGAGGGGGAAGGAATCTACGCGTGAAGTCCCTTCAGCACAGACGCGCGATGTCGAGACGAGAGAGACAAAAAAAAAAAGCCGTAGGTATTCTAACAGAGCACCGAGAGCTGGAGAAGGTAAGACTTCGAAGGAGAGAGAGTCGACCGTGAACCAAAGAAGGACCTTAACGACGGGACAAGGTCAATGCAGAGTCCGAGCGGACTTCGACAGGGTAGGGCTAGCTAAGCGCCCCGTCACCCGTAGGGACGGAGGGCAAGGAGAAGGCCTTCGACTAGGACAAAGGAGGTGGGGGGACGAGGAGCATGTGCCGACTCTCTAGTATCATCGGAAGCCTGGGGGTAAAGGGGAGGCCCGCAGACTTAAAAGATCCTCGAGTTCGAACGCCGCGATTCCGCCGAACCGGGAGAAGCTTCGAGTACTTCTCTTCTAAAGTCGGGAGAAGATACAGATCTAGAAAAGGACGCAGATAGCCAGGCGAGAGGAAAGAATTTCTGGAGGGAAAATTCATGCGGAGAGGGCGAGGGCAGCGCGGGGAGGCGATAACTTCTCCGGGGAAGCTTCTCGAAGATCGATGTTAGCTGAAGGATGCCATCAGGACGGCTGGAACGATGGGGAAAAGTTCGAGAAAAATGACTGCGTAACCTACTTTAATAGTCAGTATCTGAACAGCGCTGTAAATTGGGGGGGATCTAGGGGGACAAAAGAGAGTCCCTCCGCGCAACCGATGGACTTCCTGTCTGACGCCGGGAAAAAGGTCCGGGGACTTGGCTATGACCGCGCTCAAGATACCAATCTACTTCGTGAACGACTGCAGCGGTTGAAAGAATGAAAAGATGGGAGAGGGGGTCTTCTTACTTAAAGGGAGCGATGAGATCCGCAACTGGCTAAGAAAACCTAGGGAGACTAGAGCGAAAAACTATCAATCCAGGGTCAGAAGCAGGAAGCTCTGAGAGTACGGAAGGAGAAATTCGGGACCGTCCAAAGATGGTGTCCTCGAGGTACGTTCATGGATCTTAAGGAGACTCGACGGGGGATCCTCTTCTCGACTCCGACCTTAACACGAAATCGACGCCTGTGAAAAATCCTAAAGAAAAAATCTGCTGAGGAGATAAACGAGCAGCTCATGCTCCAGAAGGCTCAGAAGGAGAAACCTCCGACGGTCACCTGATGCAAACTCCCGCTTAAGGACTCCACATCGGATAATGCGTCCTTTGGGAGAGGTGCGACTATCGAGGTCAGCTCGTTATAGGAAGGTTCAGGGAACCTGGGAAGCTGGGGGAGGAGAGGGAGCTCTTCAATCAAGTCATCAGAAAGGCTCAGCGTCGGAGGAAAAAAGTCTTCGAAAGCAGATCGAGGTCTTCTTCCTGGAGGCTAGGAGGGAAAAGGGCTGCAGGAAGCCACCGACGATTATCGCCTCTTCATCCAGGATTTCCGAAAGAAGGCTAAAAGGGAAGAAGGTCTAAGCAGTCAAAAAAGAAGGGTTCAACGCGTACTCAAAAAACCAAGGGGGCCCCGCTCTCGAGGAGGCTCAATGCCTATTCAGACGTATCCTGATGCACTGTCTAGAGGAAAGATGCCGGATAAGCGGACTCTCCAACATTGGGGGAAGGGCGGACTACACTTTAGTCTCCTACAAAAATGGCCGGAAGGGTTCCAAGAAAAGCCCGCACCCTCTGCTTTATAAGAAAAAAAAAGAGAATCTATTTAAAGAAACCGTTCGGAAATGGGTCGATTCCGGTTCAACAAAAGAAACTACGCAAGCTCTTCAGAGACGGGTAGATGGGAGAGCTCCAACTGAGAAGATTTCTACGGGAGGTGGAACCTCTCGAGAAGAACTACACAGGAAGGGAAAAACCAATAAAAACATCCGTCTAAAGAAAAAAACGCTAAAAAAGAAAACTCATACTATCAAGGAGGAGAGTCCAGTACGGCACAGGACTAAAAAAGACATCTGACCGCCCGAGAAGAATATAAGAAAATCTCGTGAAACAGTAGATATCCCGCGAGGGGTACGAGCGGCCCGAGAAAAGTCATAGTCCTGAACCCCCCCTTCTCTCCGCGAGGACCGAATAAGAGAGAAATTCCCCAGGATTTCCAAAACGCCGCGTCTCGTAGGGGCATCTTCTAAAAAAAGAGCCTGATGCGCGCCTGGGGAGAACCTCAGGGGGGGGGGACTATCTCGTCGGAAAGGAAAGCCTACTGAAAAGGAACTTTCCTGGGGAAAGGCATAGATACTCAAGCGCCCGCAAGGGGGGGCTTAAATGCGCGCCTAAAGGCGACTTTTCGCGTCTCGACTGATCATCCAAAGGAGGAGGGATTGGCTGCATCCCCTCAAAGGGCTGAAAAACTTCTAGAGCGCCGGAGCCGAACGTCGTCAAAAAACCGTCCCGCTCTCAATCCGGCCGCCTCGTTGGAATAAGGAAGTCACGATAAACCAAGACGGAGATCCTGACGGAGCTCACGTCACAGGGGGAAAGGAGAGGAAGACGGGAAAGTTCGAAGACTCTCCTAAACGTTGGCTGCAAGGCTGCGGAAATGGGAAAAATGGGAGATAGCGAGATAGGGCTACCGTTGCAATGGCTCCCATGAAAAATGATAAAGAAAACTTGATGAGGGTTCCAACAAAAGGCTGGGGGCAGCTCTGGAGACTCACAGCCTTAAAGAGTAGGGTCTAGATCGAAGTAACGGGGGGGGTGTCCACGAGTCGTCGGCGGGAGGTGGTATCTAACAGGAAGTTGAAACCGGATCCATCCGAAGGCTCAGAAACTTCATATGTCTATGCAGTAAGGACTATTAAAACAAAAGGGTCACATAAAAGAGGAGTTCAACTTGGCCTCGAGAACCCACCTAAGAAAGGGGGAAAAAGGAACACCGGGTCCCTGCTTTCCAAAAAGGGCTCTACTCAAATAGCTTGGTCTCGTAGGTTGAAATAATACGGAGAATCCATGGGTTTCCAAGCACTCTATCTGATAGTAGAGAAAGCAGAAATCAAGAGACCAAAAAACAACTTTATTAGGATTGACACTAAGATAGATCGACGAAGGGGGGATCCTAGGAAAAGACTGATTTGCTGTCGTGAACTCTCTAAAACTTAAAAGTCTTCCCCGGGGGAGAAAAGATATCATAGGAGTTCTGGGAGGAAGCAACTTGTAAGGGAAAAAAGGAACGTACCCTCGGGGGGTCTCATTTCTCGAGACGACCCTGAGTAAAGCTTGAGGAGCTGGTACTAAAGGGTGGATAGGCCTCCGACGGCCCTCCGCCTTGAGAGTGAAGTAGAAGGACATTAGGAGAAATCTCTGAAACGAGGACCTCGACGAGTCGGGCTCCAAGGGGGGATTAAATCTCTACGACGGGAAATTCATTTCTTTGGTCCTCGACGGGGCGACGCCCTGAGGTGGAATAAAGTCATGTCACGAGGTCACCACGCGATCTGACTGGGGAGGAGGAGAAATTGAGTCTCCCAGGGAATATTCCACATCTCTTGCGACAAGGTTGGGTTCAAAAAAAAAGGCAGAAACTAAAGGCAAATCGTCGACGCCTCTACGCTCTCCTTCCGGAGGACGTCGGAGGAGACCCGAAGTCTTAGGACGGTTGCAAGGAGACGTTCAGGTGACGAATCAAAAAAAAAAGGAAGATCAAGCTGTGAAAAGCGGAGTTCCCATCAGAAGGGATCGGCCGTGCCTGCCGTCGATCTGATAGAAGTACAGAGACAGGCTAGGGTGTTGGGGGTAAAAACTGCTTCCCGCGTGCTCAGGCTAAGGAGAAGGAGAAACGAACAGATGTGGGAAGATGGAAAACATCCGCAGGAAGAATTAAGGGATCGGAACGATGATCTCTTCAGGAGGGGTGAGAAAATAAAGGGCTCGACATCCCGAGAGAGGATCTTCTAAGCCAAAAGGGGAAGAAGATAACTGTCGAGTTCTTCTGCATCGCGGGCGCCCGGGGTTGGCAGGGGGGGGGGCCAGACTGAAACATGGTCCCTGGAAAAGGCTTAAGGCCTCGTTATCAAAAGGCCCATTTCGTAATGGCCTCACCTCTGAAAAAAACTAAAATTACACGAAAAAGGAAGAAAGTCTGCCGTCACGATGTCTTTCGGAAGAGGGGACACCGGAAGGGAAATTTAACCAGGCGGTCGAGCACGCCAGAGTTTGGTCTCCTTATCTGGAATGAGAGCTGCCATGAGGGGATCGGTGTCGGGCGAAGAGTGGGTTCCACAAAAAAGAGCGGAAGAGCTCGTAGGGAGAGAACGCGCCGAGTTGAAGAGGCACGCGGCCTGATCAGAAAGTGGGGGGAACCGTAAAAGGAGAGGGCAGTCTTTCAAAAACGCTTTCTAAGAACTACGAAGAAAAAATGGGAAACCGAACAAAAAAGTGGGATCGAGCGCTCGATCGGGGACGCAGTTTCAAGGGTGGATACTGGAAAAAGGGGGGCTGCAAATCCTGCGCGGGGAGAGAGCGGGTCTCCTTATGCCGTCTGACATGATGTTTAGGAAATTAGAAGGAGCTTATTCGTCGGGAGAAGAGGGAGGGTTGCACCGAAATCTTCAAAGAGTTGACGCTTTGACTCCGAGCCGGGTTGTAGGACAGGGGGGAGAGAGGTGGATCGAACGCCTGGCCGATGCTATGACAGTTCAGGAAAAAAGAAAGGGTTATATCCGCAGGAGCCTCAGGGATCAAGACCTCTTCAACGATCCCGACTACTGATGGAAAAAAAAAGGGTTCTTGGCAGAAAACTATCGAACGCGTGAAGAGCGGAGCGCCATAGCTTCGGCGACCTAAGGGGGGTTCGGACAAGAAAAACGAAGCGGCATCGGAGTCGAAGAGATTGAAGTCAGTTTCGGGCGGAAAAGACCTTCTGGAAAGAAAAGTTCCGAGGGCGGGGTTCACGGGGAGCGCGGACAGGGGAAGGAGGTGGCTACAGAACTGGGAGGGAAAAGGGGGGAAGACTTCTCGTCAGGGGCAAGGAGTCGCTCCTATTTCTTATTCTAAGCTTGAGGGAGGGGGTCAGGTTTAGCAAAAAAGGAGGTAAAAGGTGAGGAAACTGAATGAGCCGCGAACCATTTGTTCAGCAAAGGTATCAAAAAAGGGGCGAGAGACACGAGGACTTTCTCCGTTAACTGTTCACTACCTCGCTTTAAAAGATTCTGAGCGAGGAGAGGAGCTCCGTCGGCCTCCTTGGCGGGTCCGAGTGCGAATCAGGAGACTCCATGGCCAGGCACCGTAATTACAAAACCCGGAAGGGGGAAAGGGAAAAAAGCTAGGGCACGAAAAAGATTGGGCTCGATCTCAGAACTGAATCTAAGAGTCTGGTAAAAGGCGCAGGAAAAGTCCTCTCGGGTTATCTCGAGGGGGGAGACGTCCATATAACAAAAAACCTGTAATCGATAAAAGAAGCCTGCGGATCTTCACGAGGACAAGTCCCCAGAGGGGGAGAGGAACTGTCCCTAGGAAAGCCTCGAGGGCTAAGGACATGTCAAAAAATGCCGGTTGCCCAGAGCGCAAACAGGCTGTCGGCAAAAAAAGAGTAGGCTTAAACCTTATGCGCCTCCCCCGAGGAACTATTCGAACGACTCGAGAATGTGCGGGGAGGCCCGGGGCGCCGTAGAGACTTCCGGGGCTCCCTCACCGAGCCGGGAAAGTAAGAAAAAGAGCTGACTACGGAGCTCGGGTGAGCTTGGACGGCGGCGTCGGGGAAGACACTGAGGATCATAGAGTTCGTGAGAAAAACGGTACGAAACAGGAAAAGAAGGGCCACACACGCCTAAAGGCAGTCAGGCTAAGAACAAGGCTGCGAGGCCGCAAAGAGTTCGAGGGGATAATCCCTAGGAGATACAAGGAGAAAAGGGATATTCTGAGGGAAGATGCTCGCGAGATTCTCACACTAGACTTTGGAAAAACAAGAATTGCCTGTCCTCGATTTCCTTAAAGGGAAGCGAATTTTCGTGACGATCGACGCGAAGGGTAGAGGGACCTTCTCCAGCTACGTCTGTTTCGGGAAAGATATCTCAAAAAAAAAGGAAAGACTAAGATACGGCGCT
>Ga0179591_1364162_pt1 | contig 15737 bp, 15 predicted proteins | sample CZOMad2_1_08_16f_FD_182891 | JGI IMG/M metagenome (GOLD analysis project Ga0179591, IMG submission 182891) | Vadose zone soil fungal communities from Angelo Coast Range Reserve, California, USA - CZOMad2_1_08_16fungal (PacBio error correction) | ecosystem: Environmental > Terrestrial > Soil >...
AACTTCCATTGGAACTAACCTCAAACACACAAAAAGAACAAACCCCTGCAAACCCGCCACCCCCGACCACACCCAACTCTCCCAGTCACCAACGACACCCAAAGGGGGGGTAATGAAGATCTGGCTCTTCATCGGAAAAAGGAAAAAACCAACCAAAAAACCCACACAAAGAACAGGAATAGGGTCGGCACCCCCGCAATAAGGGGGGGGGGGGAAAGAGGAACCTGAAAATCAAAAGGGCCCCTACCACCGTAGAAGCCTCGGGAGGGGAATTGGAAGGGAAAAACACGAAGTAGAAATGAAAAGAAAAAAGCGAGAGAGGAGTCTTCAAAAAAGGCCTAAGGGACGGGACACGGCAAAAGGCGCAAAAGAAAAAAAAACCAACATCGCATTGAAAAGCGAAAAAAGTTACGTTGAAAAGGTGATGGCAAGGTTAAAAAAAGAAAAAACGCCGCCGCCCAAAAAGAAATAAATAAGGGGGACTACGTCCCGAATAAGGGCTGAAACACTAATAAAAGAGCCAGGAACAAAAAAACTGTCAAAAAAAAGCCGGGAAAAAAAGCCGGGAAAATCCAGCCCCGACCTTTCAAAGAGCTGGAACGAGATTGAAAAACACTTGGGAAAAAAAAGAAAAATACAGAAAAGAAACTGTAAATCGACAAAAAACACTACAACGCCGCGGAAAAAAAGGGCCCTGAAAAGGAACCACAGCAGAAACTCAAAAGAAGGAAAAAAAAAGACCAAAGTTCTCAAAACTCCGCTGGCGTGGGGGAGACCGAATCGGGGGAACGCCGAAACGATTGTCGAGGGTAAGAGCATCTTTAAGGGAAAAAAAGCGAGGGAGTCTCAAAGGCTCCCTCAGGGGGAAAACAGAAGAGGAACCACTTCGAAAGGTCAATTAAAAAGTTAGGGGAACTGCTCTCCAGAAAAGACTGCAAGATGTGAAGTAGAATCGCCCAGAAGCAAATGGGGGAGGTCGTAAGGAGGGAGCAAAAACAACGCGAACGCCTGGGGGAACTTTCTCAACCGTAGAATTCAGTGAAGGAGAGAGTGGTTCCGGAGCTGGCGGGACTCTCACGCAATATCAAGGCGGGGTCAAAATCGGGGACCCTGTGAGAAGGAAAAGAGGGTGGGGAACTGGTAATGAATATAGGAAAGTCATGGTCCGGAGGAAGAGGAATAGAGACTCTCTTAATCCTTCAAGAAAAGGGCCTCTAAAGAGACGAGGGATTACTCCGGAAACTAAGAAAAAACCGGATAAGAAGGCACTCGGGTAGGAATCAACGAATGAAGATTCTGAGCCACTCCCTATAAACCTTCATCATCTAGTAGGGCCCCTAGGGGGAAGGTTATCCAGAAAAAAGAAGACGCAATGGGACCGGAAAAAAAAAGCAAAGAAAAACCCCTTGGGGATCCTGAGAGGAAGTTCGTAGCGAAGAGGTTTCACGCAAAATTTTTGCCAAATCAGTCAGTCAAGGCGCGCCTCCTACTGGAAGAGGGAAAGAATCCAGAGGATCATAAGAGCGACGCTTTGGTAGGAGACCTCCGACCCAACTCGACGACTTAGGATCGGTACAAGGCTTCGCCGGATTGGAAACTAATGGAATCAGCCAAACACAGATCACCTGCCGGGAGGGGACAGAATACACTCGATCATGAGCCCTCCCTGGGGAGGGGGGGGGGGGGGAGGGTGGTGGGGAAGAAACGAAACGCCTTCGTGTGGTGTCATCTCCTAAGAAAAGAAAGGCTCTTAATAGAGAGTCAAGGGAAAAAATCATCACGAAAAAAACCGCACTATAACGTAAGCCTTTTGAAACATTCTTGGTGGAGGGCGGGTTCATAGGGCACCCAATTGCACAGCGACCACGAATCCGCAACCAGGGGCCTACATAATAAGCCACCCTCATTTCCGATTCCCAAAAACCTTTGGAAGGAGAAAGCGGCACAGTCTCACTCAGAAAAAAACCGCTAAAAGGCATCAGGGGGGGCAGCCCAACATTCAGACAAGTGACATCCTAAGGAAAACCGGAAGGTCAGGAACGACAAGAGAAGAAAATCGGGTATACCCGGGGATCACCACCAACAAAGGGTATAGGATCAAAACGGGCCGAGGTCCGCGACTTTTTGCAGTCTTGAACTAGGAGGAAGAGACTCCCCGAAAAAAAAAAAAAAAAAAAAAAAAAGGAAAAAAAAAAAAAAAAAAAAAAAAATAGGGGAGCACTGCAAGCGGCTTGCGAGAAAAAAGTACCAATGACAAAAGGGGTCTAGTCAGTGAGAACGAGCAAAGCGGTGGTGTTCACGCAAAAGCATAGATGGGTCTTCTGGACCCCGAATAACTAAGCAATGAACGTGACTGACTAATCTAAGTTGCTCAGGGAAAGGGGAAAGGAAGATTTCTCACCGGGAAAAGAGTAGCATGAAGAAGAGCGCATACAGGGAACTTTAAGCACTAAAGCGGATTCTGCGGAATAAGGGTAGACTTCCACTTGCCGAGACCATAGCTGCCGCCACCAGATATATAAAGCCGGCAAAAAAAAAAGCCCGTAGAAAACCAAGAGCTGGGAGGGTCACACGGGGGCGCTCTTGAACACACACACGAGAAGAACCTATGGCAAGGGACTTCTGGGCAGGGAAGAAAAAAAGAAAATATTCAGAGGGGAACCGTCGGAAAAAACGTAAGCGACCGAGGTCTGGAAGTCAAAAACTCTGGTGGGGGGGGGGGCCTCAAGCGTGGGGGGTACGGGGAACCTACGGGTGGGGGGGACAGAAAACTTAAAGCGGGGGGAGAACACTAGAAAACCTACAGCGGGAGGAGCATAGTGGGGTGGTATCTGCATACTTTATCCACGGGGGGGGGGGGGGAAAACCTCATCACAAAGAGAAAAGTTGCAGAAAGGATGGGTCGAAGGTGTGACAGGAAGCCAGCATAGATCGTAAAATTAATTTCAATGGGTTCGGCAGGGGGAAAGGAGTATAAAATAGAATTGGGAAGGTCGAGTTGCTGGAGGCAGAGGCCGAATGCATGGTAGGCTTATGGAGCCGGAAATTTGAGGGTTCCGCAGGATTAACCAACGACCCGGAATCTTGAGGGGGGGATCTGAAGAAAGGTCATACAAAGGAGGGCCGGGAATGCCAACTGCGAACAAGTGGCCATAGAGGCGTTCGGTGAGATCGGGCGGACTTGAGAGGCGAGTCCCAGGACAGTTTAGGGCGCGTAAAGCAAAAGAAATACAGCGCCGAGATTCCAACGAAAAGTAAATTAGAAGAAAACGGGGGGGCCAAGGGGGGGATCGGGACCACAGCTCGATGAAATCGAATTGGGGGTGTCAAAACAAAAGGGTGGGCTCTCGGAGTCGGAATAAAGGGGCACACCGTGGCCAAGGTTTAAGTCCCAACATGGGGAATCACCGCCACCGACGAGACTAACACTCCAAGTCTCGGCTCTGGGGGTGGGGGGGGGGGGGGTTGGTCCCGCAGGCCACGGAGAAGTAGAAAAAGGCCACGTACAGAGCGCGAAAGGTGAAGGAAAATACAATCTTCACGCGAAGGCCGCGAAGAGCGCAAAGGTTTCGGGTCGCAGGGGCGGACATATAAGGTGCCAGCTGTCAAGCCCCTAAAAGGAGGCGGAGGCGCGGATTCTTGGAAGTCGGGGACCAAGAACAAGGCGGTGTCTCAAGCAGTGGGGCTGAGACCTGGACCTGGGGCACCCCCCAGTCACGTTAAATAACAAAAGTGTAGCCTGATTCAACTCCATACTGCGCTATTCTGAGGGAATTGAGTATTTGGGCTGAGGCTGGACCGAGGGGCCTTAACAGGCTTGAAGGGGAGGAGGGGCGCAGCACCCCTCCGGCGTTGGGAGTGTGGTCAGGAGCCCTCCCACATCGCGATCACAGGAAGGGGGCGAGCGGTAGGGTACCCCAAAAAAAAAAAAGAAGAAAGAAAAGGGGGCAAAACCCAAACACAAAACAAACACCCCAAAACCCACACACAAACAGCGTGTAATCCGGGGGGATAAGGCGAACTGGCGGGGTCAGCACCACGATGGTTATGGAAGGATTCAGCCCGACTGCCGGCCAGGAGTCCCAGGGGAGGGGTTCGAGCGGGGGGCAAGATGCGGGCGGGGACCCTATACGACCATCAAACAAAGGGTGGCTTGCAGAGGAACTTAAAATAGAGAAGGAGAAGTACGACGGGAGGCAGGTCGGACAAGGATGAGTTGCCTCCGACACAAAAGGTCGACAAAAAAGTACAACACAAAAAGAAACGTCCTAGGCCGAAATCGGACGCACCGCGAGTCACGGGTTGTAATTAGACTTGGGCTTAATCATGCGCACTCTTTCCAGAAGATCCTGCTTGTCGGGACTTCGACCCTTGGGTCATGTCTACCATAGGGAATCAATACTCCTTGAGAGGGAGAGCGGGGGAGTTAATTTTCTGAACCTCTGGGTCACGAGCTGAGCAGAAGAACCAAAAACCTGGGGATTCTTGTTGATTAGTCTTGGTGTTATGTTTTTGTGTGAGAAGGGGGTTTTGATTTGTTTGGGGGCTGTGTGGGATGCGGGTTTCTCCGCTGAAATACAAAACACCACCGCTTCTGAGGAAATCTCTGAGTCGGTGCTTAGTTCCCCTCCCTCCAGGCCAAAAAAATCAACCCAGTCCACCCTAACACCCCCACCGGAAACCCCACAAAAACCCCCGACCAAAACCGGAAAGTGAGTGGGTCTTAATCTCTTACCAGACACTCAGGTCATCCACGGGACGAACTCTATAAAATATACGCAGATGAAAAAGAAGGGCAACGCCCAGAAATAAGTCTAAACGGCTCCCTCAGCCCACTCCGGAAATAAGCCGCAAAAAGAAAAGCTTCAGCTGCCGAGGGAAGGGCAAAAGAAAAGAGGGAACTCGAAGGAACGCCGTCAAATCGGGATATCTCCCGGTAAACCTCGGAGAAGGGGCAGGAAAGGACTCCCAACCGCGCTGGAGTCGTCCTCGGGAAAAAATGATTCTGAAAGAGAAATGGGTGGTCACTCCACACCTCTCAAGCAGCGAGGGTGTGGCAGGAGGAAACGCTCAATCGAAAACGTAGGGGCTGTAGACCGTGCAAAAAAAATCGGGCGAAAAAGAATCACGTTTAGGACTATAAACCCCCACAAAAAAAAATACCCACGGGCCCACTTAAAGCGGGCGAACAGCTGTGGGGACGAGTCATTCTTCGGAACCGTCAAAAAGAAACACCGAACCAAAAAAACACCGACACAAAAAACGAGGAACAACCCACGCCTGCCCTACTCGAAAAAAAAGACAACCACAGGCCGACAACTCGCGTTCCAATCCTCCCAGCAGAATCCGACAAAACTCGGGCGGGGTTTCTTCTGTGGCCCGCGCAGGGAACCGGTTGTTTTGGACCCAGGAATAATCGTGTTCCTGGCAAGAGTGTCACTCCCGCATAAAAGAAGTCTCTGGAAAAGGCCTACAGTAAAAGGAAATCCAATCCGGAAAACCCGGTCTTGGAAAAAAACAAATGCCGCTGTTTCGAGGGACGCGACCACAATCAAACGACCGGAAGAATGATGGATAGCTAACCTCAGGCAGGATAATGCTTGGTTGGTTACCAGGAGTCAATTTCTCAACAGGTGACCCGGAGGAAACCTGTGACTTTATGGTCAGACTTCTAAGAGCTTAAACCTCACGCGGTTGGACTGGAACCAAGGTGAGGTCCCACCGATGAGTCGGGATGCAACAAAGCCAGTGCGCCAAAAGGGCCGGAAAAGAAAAAAAAATCGGGAAATGGTTAAGAGGAGAAGTGGACGCCGAGGGGTCCAGGGGGTTAAGAAGATTTTCATAAAAAGGGTTCTTAAGCCAGAGAGAGGAAGAATGGGGGGTAGGTTGCTGAAAAGAGCCCACCAGAATCGAAGGACTCAAGCGAAAAGCCGGGGCGCAAGAAATTCCTCATGACGCGGACAGCAGCCAGAAACTTCATCACAGGTTGCAATCCTGAAGGGCGGGAAGCGTCGAGGCCGGCTCAACAAAGAAAAAACTAACATCAAACCGGCCGAAATAACAACGGACTTCCCCCCAGATAGGCAAAACTTGGTAGAAGTGGACTTCTACATTTTGATCCGTTGTATGGATGGGGGTTCTCCGTCGCCCACACCAGTTAAATGCAACCTGTCAAGGGGGGCCGAAGCCGATGCGCGGGGGTCGAAAAAAAAAAAAAACAAAATAACAAAAAAACCACACCACACAAAAACACCACAAACACCACAACCAAAAAAAAAACACAAAATAAATAACACAACCCCCCAAAAATGTAACAAAATACAAAAAAAAAAAACACACACCCCCTACCCCCCAACATAAAAAAAGCGCTCCTCGATCAGGCCACCAACCACTGACGCCCGGGATTCTAGAATTCGGGATTCTGTGTACATTCTCTAGGTTCAGCCTCATCTTAAGGTGGTCGACGACATCAGATTCTCGAAACCACTCCGTTTATGGGGGGGGCGTTCCTCCCTGTCTGGGAGGGGAAATCCTGAAGGGTTTGGGCCTCTAATAATCCCGAAAAGATTCGAAACGAAAAGGGCCAATTCTCTTAAAAAACAAACAGAATCGCGCTCGAGGCGGAAAACAGCGTGTCATCGGAACCGCCAGTTCAATGAAAAAAAACTCCAAAGAAAAACCGGTTAGTGCGACCAAACTTTACTCCTCAAGGGCCAACCTTGGGGGACCTGCTGCAAAATCACGGGAGGAGGCTCATAAGGCTGGGGGGGAGTTCTCTCAAGAGCCTCTGAAAGGAAAAAAATACTAGATCTGGGCGGGAAAAAGCATAAAACGGACATTAGAAGAGACTTCAAATGCAATAGCCGAGGCTCTCGCTAAAACACACAAAACTCTCTATAAAAAGTAGGAGAGAGATGACGGGGGTATTGTATCTCGCGGTGGGGTGGGGGGGGGGCGGAAAACCCACACTGAAAACTTGGAGAGATTTCACGGGAAACCTGTTGGCGTCTGCAGGCCGGAAAGCCTCTCAAGACACGAAACACGGGGACTTCGCGAAACTGGGAGAACCCAGAAAGGATGGTGTCGGTCAAAAAGGGTATTGGGGAACCTGAGTAGGCCAGACCGTTGCAAATATCGTAGGGCGGGGATCGCTAGGGTAGCACCCGTGCCCGGCGAAAGAGCTGGAAAAGAAGGAAACGTGTAGGCTCTGACCTTGCGCCATTGGTTTAAAATCAAAAAGCAAGTGGGATCTTCTCTTCTCTGCCATCAAAACTCGAAGTTCTCTAAAAAAAAAACCCCCACACCAAAACCTCGGAGAATTCGCGCTACCGGTTCGGTAAACTCGAAAAGTTCCTGGGTGGGGAAGGGAATCTCAGCATATAAATATGGCGCCGGCGACCGGCGTGACTAACTAGGTTTGGAAAGAATTAAAGAAGGGGGCTGGTGCGCCGAAAAAAATAAAAAACGCGCTAGGCAGGGTTTTTTTGGGGCTCGATAGATTCAACGGGAAATCGGGCCGATCGAAGATAAGCAGGAGCTGTCGGATCGAGAGATCAACGGGCACGCGGAAACGGGTCAAAGTGCTGGTGGGTGATTAGTACCATCTAACACAGCAAAAGGTCGATACTAAAACGAGCAGGAGGCAGAAGGGGGTTCTCGCACTGTCTGTTCGGTCGGCCGAGATTCTCAACGGTTGCTCGAGAGAACGTGGAAAAAAAACACACCGGACAGACGAGATGGGATGACGGGGGGGGGCTGCGGGAAGCTTCAAGGACAAATGGAGACAGAAGGAAAGGTTGAAAGACCGGAAAGGAGAGCAGCAGAAAAGGAGGAATGCGACCTCGTTAGAAAAGAACCAAATGGGGGCGGGTGGGGGGGGGGCTGGAGTTGCGGTAAAGATCTCCTCGAAGGGGGGACCCGGAAAGACTCGGATTAAGGACTCTTCCGGGAACGAGGGCCTTGCAGGCTTGACCCAGCAACGAGGGTCTCGATTGAGGCGTGGGTGGAAGCGAAAAATGAGAAAGCGAGATCCAAAACCGGGGGACACCTTGGGTCCAAAGACGCACGTAAGACATCGGTCGACGAAGCGGAGAAAACCTCCCGGTACTAGCCAGCGAAAAGGGGGCTCCGAGAAAGAAGAAAAGTGCTCAGAAGCTTCCATAGGTTCTGAATGTAAGGCGAAAAAAAAATCCCGCCACTCTTCCTCACTTGCGGGGGTCGTCAGGCTCGTAAATGCACCATTTCTAGGAAATTGAAACAAAGCCCGAGGTTGAGAATCTAAAAAATTTAAAATATAGGGTTCTGTTTAACTTCGGAAAAATTTTAATTTCAACATTCTACCTCTTTACTGCGGTTTGGCGGCGGGATTCGTATCAGAAAAAAGCGTTTCCCGGGACAGGGTGGAGCTTATTGGTAACAACCTAAAAATAAGCGCGGAGTTTGGCGCCCCACCAAAGCTTTTGAAACGTAACAAATCCATACTTAGGTTGGGGGGGATTAGCTGCGGTAGGTTAGGTTATTCGCGATGTGGGCTTGGGGTCTCAAGCTGACCGGGAAGTTCTTAAGCTTTCTGGGCATTTCCCGTCGGAAGGTCCGTGTTTCTAGGTCCTTGGGCCTAATCTGGTAAAAAGTCTGATAGTCAGCTCTCGTCGGACCGTTCGTTATCCCTTTGAAATCTCCCTCTAGGGAAAAGTCTGGGGGATCTAAAAAAAACGAAGATGCTGTCTGTTCTGGGGAATCATGCCAGGAGGTATTAGGAGGGAGCCGCTCCGACGGTCCGAGGGTAAAGAGTCCCATGCGGTGTGATAAAATGTGAGCATCGCACAGAACCATGATTCCCTTGGCCGGAATTCTGGGGGTACAACTAGCCTCCGAAAAGGGTCTGGAAGGGGATCGTTACCGTAAAGGAGTCCTTCTGAGACTATTAAGACGTCCAAAAAGGGTTGAGTCGTCCAAAATCAGGGGGGTCCGGCAATTTCTACAAGCACTCCAATGGAATGACAGAAAAAGCCTAGGGACAAGCGTCCTTGCGTACGATGGGAGGGGATGAGGGGGTTGCTGGTCGAGAAGAAACTCGCTAGTTTCGGATACGGGGCGTGGGATCGGGAGGTCGAGGAAAACACAATTTCTTGGGCAGGGCAGACCATAAATCATGTCATCGGGCGAGTAGGGGGGGGTGGGAGCCGGCTTGGGAATGGCCTGGGGGCTGGCGATGACGGAAAAATCGAGAGCCGATCCGCGCGGGAGTGGAGGTGGGGTCATGTTGATGGGGGGGGTTCGGTGGGGGCTGGAGTGTCAATTGGGGGGGGCTGGACGTGGGATTCATTCATATCTAATAAAACTGGGGGCTTACGGAGGATTCTCACGGGCCCTCCGCAAAAAACCTGAAAATCCCTTGCACCACCAGAAACGCAAAGCCCCACGGAGATCACCCCGCACAATCCAGTGGGGGCTTGGGGGGGTTGCTATTAGACACTATGTCAGAAGGGTCCCAACCCAAAGATCGCTTAGAAAATTTTGCGACAGCCGCAGAAACAGTTGTTCCATACTACTGCGCACGACCCCTCGCCAACTTAAAATATAAAAGGCGGTAATCACCGAACCCCAATTAATCCGTGAAGTATCCCTAAAACTTCCTCGCTTAGAACTGAAAAAAATTTCCCTGGGGAGGGGTTCTTCTGGAAAGCTAAACTAACCAAAATAAGCTATGACTGCTGAGGGCTATACCTCGTACTGGAAAATCAATAAATTCTCCTCAGCACCAAAAGTCACTAACGGGTCCGGCTCCTATCAACGCGAAAAAACAATAGAATTTTACTACGCCTTGCGGCCATTCCGCAAGGATGCTCAGGGGAGATTCGAAAACCGGCACGAAAGGATCTCCAACTTAATACACCTACGGGAGAGTCCACTTACACCTCCAGACTAGAAAGCCGCCCAAACGAAGGGGTGGGGGCGAATCACTGCAAAGCAAGACAGCAGGGACGGAAAACGAAAACTGGAATAGCCTCTCCACCTGTAGAAAACCTCCAAACCCCTCCTACCTCCCTCCCCCTCCTCCCCCGTAAATCGCTCATCTCGGTGAACGACTTCCTGATTGAAAAGAGAGCCAAACTGTGGGTGATGGGCCAAGACAACAAAAGAAACCTGGGCACCTGTTAAAAAGAGAGAAGCGATCTGAAAGAAGGAGCGAGACAATCGCGCCGACTTACCCGGAAGCATAACAAGCCGACACAAAGGGGGCCTAAACCGCAGGCAGGGCGGCTCAACATGGCTAAAGGGGAAGGACTCGCCCGAGCTTCAGCTTTAATCGTCAGCCGAAGCTCTCACTAAGAAGGGAAGGGGGGTGTAAAGGCATGCTCACACACACCGGGGGAGCAAAGAAAAATGTATGCAAGTTCTGACGGACCGCTATCTGAATGTAAGGGGGTAAAGCCCCAATGTGAGGGCAAAGTTGATATCGAGGGACTCTAAAAAAAAGACTCAAAGGAAATAACTCCATCGAGATCCGAAATGGTTCCCTCGAAGAAGGCACAAGTTGGAAAAAGAAAAGGAGTAAAGGAGGGTCCCTGGAAAGGGTTCGGGAGTGCAATGTAGAAGTCGCAATCGGGGAAACCCATGAGAGGGATTACCAGTTCGGTCTAAGAACTCACGAGACTTCGCCGAAGAAAAAGTCGCCAAGAAGAAGAGGGCCGCAACAGAACCTTCCAACACTGCAATACGCAAGAACAGCCAGAGCAGAGCTCAAAAACCACCGTCCAGCTAGGGAAAAAAAACGTTGCCGAGGGGGAACGGCACTCGAGCCTCACAAAGGTGCACAGGAAAACCGAAAGCGCAGCACGTCGTGAAAAAAACCTCTCAGGACCTGCAGACCGGGGGATAGCGGAAATGCGGGACTGGGAGATGGTGACACACAAGTCTCTAAAACCACATGAACGCTTTTAAAACCCGAAAAAAAAATCGGGACCATTAGCGAAGAGCCCAGAGGCTAGGCAGAGCGCGGAACTTAGAAACGTCCGCCTCAAACGGAAATAGAGACCCAAAAACAACAAGGGAATTAAGGCCAAATTAGATTCTCCGTCTCCGGGCGTTTTCCCAAAGCCTTTAAATCATGAAACTCAGCGTGAGGAAGCTGCCCTTATAGTCACCCGATCAACAAACCACAAAAAAACGACATGGTAGTCGGTAAAAGCGAGACAAACCCGATGAGGTGTTGGTCGCGCCGTAATACGCCCGGAGAGGAAGAGAAGAAACCAAGAACTTCTCACACGCAAATGATCCAGGAGGAAAGGAACTTTTTCATAAAGGAAAGTGTTCATCTGCCAATCTCCAGCAATGCAGAGACAAGTCGCCACCATCCTGGTGTCGAGGACGCCAAAAGAGTTTCCCATACTCAGGGACAAAAAAAGTTTGGGGAATAGCAATCGTCTCTGGTCTTGGGACTTGACACTCGAGAAGTAAAACAAAGCCAGAGGGTCGTATTCGGCCTGAAGAATAAACCCCGGCCACATTATAACTGGGAAAGCCTGCAAGGCTGGGGGAAAGAAGATAGAAAACACCTGGGGACGCGCTCTCACCCAAGGGTAGAGGGGAAAAGAGAAGGAGTGTATAAAAAAAAATCGAAACAGCCGACATCAGGGGAGCAGGTATCCTGTTGGCCTTTCGGATCGTTCAGGACCCAAGAGCAACAAAATAGAGGAGCTGGGTATCCCCGCGAGAGGAAGAGAGATGATGGACTGAAAGGGAAACTGTCGGGTTGTCCCGAGTGAAATCAACTGGCGAAAATGAAAGTATAAGGAGTCTCCTGGTCGCGGATTGATTGATCATTCAATAACCTAGTCAAAAAGAACCCCCGAGTCAAACTCAAAGGAAAATGTCACCCGATCTTTGTATAAAAACCCAGTCGGAGCGACAGGAGGTCTTGGGAAGCTGCCCACAGCAAGCGATCGATCGAAACCCAAGGTGCGGGCTCATGGGGACGCATTCCGGGCGAGGACTGCCCGAGAACGGCAGATTGAGGGAGAGAAAAGCCGAACAGCCGGAACGATATATCACAAGCAGTCAGGGCTGGTTTGGGGCCAGGGGAGATGAAGGTACAAAAAGCTAAAAAGATAGTAAGAAAGAGATCGACCGGGCGGCCAAAGAAACGGGGAAGTAATTCTTGTGGGGGTCTAGCAGGAGGAACCAGTACCCAAGTAAACTGGAGAGACGACTCTACTAAAGCCTTGGGTTCCGCGGGGGGTTCGAGACTGGGCGGGACCTAGGGGGTCCGCAGGGAAAAACCGGGTTCAAAAAGCAACCGCACAACGCGCAAATGCTTTGGGATCTCTTAGCTCTGTCGGTCAAAAGTTCCGAAAGTGGCTAGGCATGCGAAGACCCGGCAAAAAAAAAGGGAAAATCGCGAGGATAGGGGAGGAAGGGCTACGTACTTCGCCAGGACAAAAAAAAACTCGGCGCGAAAGGTTGGCAGCGGAGACGCGTATTTAAAAGATCCAGGGCCCGTCCCAGGGCGGCCGGACGGAACGCGGGGTCAAACAAGGGCAAAGAGGTGCCAGGGATAAAAAGGAAGGGCCCAACAGGGGCAGCTGAGAGTACTTTGAAAAAAACGCGCTCATCAACCTGGGAAAGCACATTGGAAAGGGAACCGGCGAAGATCGGCAAGAAAAGAACCATCTGCCTAAATTGGCGCGGACGTTTCCGGCGCATGTGCCCAGACAACACAGTATCGGAGGGGAGAGCTGAGGGATACATACGGCTGCCCCGGCCGTGCGGGAGGGAAATGGCACACCATAAAAAACCGCTTGAGGGGTCGGGGAGGGGTGGCGGCTTCTGTATGAGTTCAGTGGACTCGGAGGGGCAGGAGGAGTGGAAATCAGCGGTCCGTGAACCATGGGGAAGCCAGGTGGCAAGGTTGCGGCCCAGAAAATCCGCGGGTGGCTTGAACAAACATACGAGTCGGGTCGGGGGAACTGGGGGTTTACGATGTAGGTAAAACTTCATGAGTCACAGCTCCTTGCGGCCTCTTCTTAAGTTCAAAGAATCTAGGATGTGTAATGGTAACAGGTTTTAGATCGCAAGTCTGCCGGGACTAAGGGGGGTCTAAGTAAGTACGGGTGTAGGGGTTAGAGGTCGCAGGAATTCGGTAAAAAAAGTCCTCAGTGAGAACTTGAGTCAAGGACTGCACGGGGGTAAAGGAAAAGTCGATGGGATGGGAAATCGGACTGCACCGCACTTCTTTTCACGGGGGTGGAGACGCCCGAGAAGCCTGATTGGCCAAGCAGAGGAAACGTAAAAAGTCAGGTATCGTGAAGACTCAGAGTTTTGGGGGAAACTGCAATTCCCATAACAATCCGAGGACCGGAAAGGACGACCGCCGAATTGCGGCACGGAGAGTTCGGAGAAAGACTTGAGGGGTGGCGAAAGACGAAAATCGAATGGGCTTCTTTGTAATTGCGACGATGATGTAGTATGGGCTGGATTGAAATACGATCTAGGCAAAAGGCGAGTAGGGGGGGGGGATGGTGGGGGAGGTCCTTGGCAGGGGAAGATGAAAACATCGAAACACACTGAGAGGGCTGGGTGGTTATCGGTTGTTGACGGTGGGGTTTATGGGGTGTGGCGAAAGGGTGGCTGACGTTTTATGGGGGGGGGCTGTACGAGGGAGAATCATCAGAAAAAAAGAGGAGGAAAGGGGATGTCCGGGGGAATACTCATCCGCCCAACAGAAAAACACGGTCATCAATATCAACAAAAAGAACACCGAAAAAAAGACACCAATAACACCAAATCAATCTTTGTGAGGGTTCGCTTAAGCTCGTTCGGATCAGAAACAGCCAAAACCAAATCCACTGATCATAGGGTGATTCCCAATAAATCATTTGGCACTATATACTGGCAGGGAAAAAGGGGGGAAAAAACTAACTCAAAAAGAAGCCTCGGCCGAAAACCTCAGGAAACGAACAGAACGAGATACTCATCGCTTTCCGGTCCTCGTGTCTGGTAACGCCGGTGAGTGCCGAAGGAATTCCCAAAAAGAGAGGTATTCAGGGGGGGGTCAATGAAGATTTAAGAGATAGGCAATCCTTTTGGTCTGTAAAAGAGGGTTCTTCAGACAACACCCAATAACGAGGTTCCGGGGCTAGCCTAACGTCACTGAATTCTGAGAGGAGAAATCCAGGGAGAAAAAGGAAGACGTTCGATCGGGCTCTATCAACCCGAACAAAAACGGGAATATGGGCCACTAGTCCAACTAGACACTAACGCAGGAGAGGGGGAACGTTGACTTCCACCTTCAACCACCGACATAGCGACCGGGGAAACGAAGCGCACCTCGCACAACAGTCAAAAAAATACACATACCTCAACAACAAAAAAAACTACCGAAGTAAAAAACTTCCAAGAAAGGAACACAGGGCACTGGGTTCTGCTTGCTTGGGAAAAACGAGAAGGGCTCGACAGTCCCAGGGGAGTATGCACTTGACTCGATGGCTCATCCGGGATAAAAACGCGCGCCGCGACCAAAACATGACGTCCGGAAAAGCGCATTAGAAGTCCGCCCATCTTTTGCATCGACATGTTCGACCTCTGCCCGAGAAAAGTCTTCAGCAGTGTAGGAAAAAGGGTTAGAGCCATAGGAGGGAACTATAAGTCTTGTGGTGTGTCGGGTAAAACCTTGAAAACTTGAAAAAAAAAGCTCACCGGGATAGAATACTAAAAAAAAAAAAGTCTATCTGAAGGAAAACTGCTGGTACGAACAAAATTTCTGGACCCCGGGGGAGTCGTTTACTAAAAGAATCTCAGCTAAGGAAAAGCCTAAAAACATTAGAGACGGGCCTCGTAAAAATTTTGGAAGACGTCCTTAGAGAGGCCTGGAATGGACCACTCGTCAGGGGCGAAAATTGATTCGCCTGAGGGACTCACCAAGCTCAGAATTTCCTTTAGGAGCCCGTCTAAGGAGGATCTCCTTCTCGCCTCGATGCAACAAGGGAAAAATCAAACTTAAGGGTCGACGTACAAACACACTCACCAAATCATCACCTGATTGTCAGCGGTTGATGGTGAAACCGATCTCAGGCGGGACGGGGATCTCAACCATCCTCGGCGACGAAAGAAGGGGCTAAAGGAACGCCTCCAGGAAAACCATATAGAGGGAAAAGTGGAGGTTTCTACAAAGCCCACAGCATGAACTTGAAAAAAGGTTGAAACGTCCGCCGACCGAAATGAACGATCGAAAATTTTGAGGGAGGGGTCTCCTAGACATCCTAGGAAAACCACCCAAAGAAGGGCCTCCTGCCTGAAAAAACGGGGAGGAGGCGCAGGAAAAGAATTGTGTATTTCAAAAAAAAGAAGCGGCCAGGCAGTGCTATGTAAAGGGGGGCTCGTCAAAAAGAAAGCCCTCATTGTAGTCGTTACTCCGGGGTAAGAATAACCGGAGGAGGCAGCGTGAAGCAGATGCCGAAAAACGGATGAAAATGCCCTGTGCCGATCCGCGAACTAGGGTTTGGAAAATTTCAAGAAAATCACCGCCCGACCAAAAAAATCGAAAACCGGCTGAAAACCGGATCGCCCTCAGATTCAGAAAGGACAAACAAGTGGGGAGAAAATCCGCACCATCGTCGGGAAGGCTCGAGGGACGCACTAAGACCGTAGAAGTCTGGGGCTCGTGATCATTCCCTGAAAGACGAGCCACTTCCCACAGAGACCTGGACCTGGCCTGACCTTCACGGCCGACATCGAAG
>Ga0179591_1291518_pt1 | contig 15735 bp, 7 predicted proteins | sample CZOMad2_1_08_16f_FD_182891 | JGI IMG/M metagenome (GOLD analysis project Ga0179591, IMG submission 182891) | Vadose zone soil fungal communities from Angelo Coast Range Reserve, California, USA - CZOMad2_1_08_16fungal (PacBio error correction) | ecosystem: Environmental > Terrestrial > Soil >...
CCTGGAAATCCCATAAAACCTCCAAGGGGGGCCGAGGCCCAAATCGGAAGGGGAGTAAAGAACCACCGTAAAACCACGAGGTTTTTTAAGTGAACGGACGGACGACGAAAAACGTTCCGGAAAGGCCGAACGTCGCTTGAGCACTTTCCGTCCCATGGAGGGACGGGAAGGTGTGGCCAAAGGGGGAATAAGAAGCCAGGGGGGCCTTTCGTCCAGGCAGGGCGCAATCGGTCACGACGGGATTCGCTGGGGGTGCGAGGCAGTGGGAGAAAAGCTCGGGCCGCCGCGCTGAGTTAAAAAAGCAAAAAAATCTTGGCGGGATGGGAAGTCTTATACAACACATGTGAAGGGGGGAACCTCGAGGCAGGACAGGGGGAGTAGGCCCGCGCCCGCGCCGAAAAAATAAGAAAGAGTAGAAGCGGTCGAACCGAAGCGAAACGATGAGGGGTTGCCGGAGGCTCTAATTCTTGGCGGGTCAGGTCCTCTAAAATCTGGTTGTAGGAGGAGGACGATCGCGGTGAAAGAACAGAGAGGCCGGGGTTTAAGACTGCTATAAAGAATCTGCGCAAGTAATTCTTGGACCGGTCGAGAAAAGGAACGAACGAAAGGACCTGGGAGAAAAGGACATTAGGGGGGCCGATTCCAATGGGAGGCGGAAAGCAAGCACAAACCAATCCTCTTCCAGAGAGAGGAAGAGGTGAGATTCCTTCCTAGGCAGGAGAAAGATCCTCGGAAAAAGGCTGAGACCAAAGAAATCTCGCGCCCGGTCGCGCGCGATTAACTGACTACTAGGATTCTTCTGCCCTATGGTTAAAAAAGCTACCAACAGGGAGGGAGGGAACTCACTCGAAGCAGAAGCGACACGCGCTTGACCTAAAAAGAAAGGTTGGTCTGAGGACGAACGCGATGGGAACGAAAAAGAGGAATCGACTAATTTCACTCTTTCCAAAAAAGCACAAGAAAAGGGCAGGGTGTCTTACCATCAGTCCTAGGCGCGAATCTGAAGGAGAAGGTTCTAGACCAGCTGAATAAAAAAACGCTGCCTGAAACCTAGAGGCAGGGGTCTCTGGGGGAGGGGAGGGTCCGCCAGGTCAAAGGGGGGCGAAGGCATGGAAGGACGCGCCCTCTTTGAATCTGCCGCTCCTGTCGCGGGGTTAATCGCCAGAGTAGGTACGATGCTAGTCTAACAAAGCTGCAACTCGTACAAGGATAGCGGGAGGAGGTACATCTTATCCCTAAAAAGAAGGGAAAACGGTGGGAATCGATCGCGTCCTAGCAAAATACGGGAAAGACGTTTCGCTTAAGGTCGTCTCCGGTTACGCGGCCTGGACATCACGAGGTGCGCACAGGGGGGGGCAGTTAGGGGAAGTAAAAGCTACACGCGGTGTAGACAGGAAAAGGAAAAAACAATTCACCCTAGAGGCCCCCAAGAGGGAAAAAAGGGCTAAAGCTCGCCGCATAGTCTCAACATTAAAAAAAGGAGGATTAGGGGGACCTGAGACTCCTCATCCTCCACCTCCGATCTTCCAAAAAACGCAGAGATGGGAGGGCTTAAGCGCCCGAAGCGCGCCAGGCGGGCATCCCTCAGCGAAAAGCAGAAGGGAGGGGATTTTCCCGGACTCCTTCAATCTCTCAACCAGCTTATTAGGAAATAGATAGAAAGGAGTACAACCAACCTCCGCGAAGGCACGAGAGTGGGGCGAACTAGGAGCTCAGGCGTACGCAAAATCCTGCGCGTCAGGCACGTGCCGGAATCTCGAGTTCCGGCACGCTGAGGGGGGGATAGGAAAATAAAAAGCAAAATGGTGAGAAGAGTCGCGAGAGGCGGATTAACGCGAATTAGAATGGGGGGGGTAATCGCGGGGCAAAACCTATGAAGATTCGTCAAAATTGGGAGGGGGGAGGGAACTCACTACTATGCGGAAGGAAGAGGCCATACTGAAGCTCAGAAAGTATTCTTCTAGCTAAGTAGTATCCCTTAAGAGGGGACAGTAATAGACAGAGAGAAATAAAAAAAACTAATGATGTGGCCGCCGTTAAATGCGACAAGACAGCACCTACTTGGAGCAAGGGGCGACAGGCTATCCCTCTTGGGGAACAACTCGCGAAAAGGAAGGAGCTCCAAGGATCAAAGGGACATCAGAGAAGAAAAAGGAATCTTTTCGCTGGAGAGAGCAGAGCGAAGGCCCCATCCAGATCAGCGATTTAAGTCCAGTCTAGTTTCGTCCACACCCGAGTCCAACTGGGGGTGCCGGAAAGACGTGAAATTCATCATTGGGTAGGAATAGGGAAAGTCCGCGCAGAATGCTTGTGTCAAGCGCGCGAGGAAGAGGCTTTCGAAGGGGGGGGTGAGCGACGAAAGCCGAGATAAAAGAGGTTTGGAAATCGAGGGAGAAAACTCTACTCAATAGAAAAACTCGCGCCGGGGGGAGGGGAAACCGCCAATTCTTACGCTTGCTGCCGGCGGAACGGAGGCGAAAAGGAAGAGTCCCGTGGCTCTCCTTCAGCTTACAACAAAGAAGGAGAGGACTTAGTTAGGGTGCGTGCTGCTATTCCCCAGACCGTGGTAACCGACGGGGGGAATTCTACGTCAGGTACAAAGCTTGAAGGAAAGGGACATGTCTTCGACGAAACCAAAAGTCAGGGTTCGGGAGAGGGCAGGCGTAAACGTCTGTCAGGACGATCTGAAACGGGCCTACAAACCAAAGGTCGTCTCTGGGGGGACAAAAACCCCCCAGAACTACCTCTAGAAAGCGCCGCTAGGGAATCGCGTGAGCAGCTGCGACGCCGGGCAGTGACGGAGGACTAACGTGCAACGAATCCCCAAAGGCGGGGCGAAGAGAGGTTGACACCTTCTGTTAGTCTCCGCAAGTCACCTCATAACCGCGCGGGAGAGAGGGGGGAGATCGTATCCCCCTTCTACAGCATACCCCCCCCCGCGGCCCTGGGATTCTACAACTGGCGCAGAGCGTCCACTACATACAAAACGGATCAGCGGTCTTCGACGTCTGCGACGGGACGGTTCAACGAAAAACATGGTCGGGCGCCCGGACAGAGAAATTAGACCTTTCGCAGAGCCGCGACTCCCAGGAGCTTACTTAGTCGCCGACGAAAAAGCAAACCATTTGCTCTCGGGAAGAAGTCGGCGATCGAGGGGGTCCCACGGACAAAGGGCAAATCAAACAACAACCTTATGAAGAAAAAAATATCTGGCCGGGGCCCGCCTTTATTAACCCAGCGGGGGAAGGAAGGGGGGGACGGATCCTCACTACTTCTTCCTAAGAGGAAACACGCGGTGGGGAGGTCTGGCACAGGGAAGACCGATTCGAACGCGCATGATGCAGTGAGTCTGCGCGCCGGGGGGAAGGAAAGGGAAGAAGCGAACCCGACGTCTAAGACCGGAGAGAAGTGGTGCTTTTCTCAAACACGATCACATCCAGGACCGAAGGGAAAAAAGGCGCGGGGGGTCATTCCTTGGGGAAAATCATCCTCGCGGGGGGCCCGGGGGGGGTGAACGCTGAGAGGTGTTGCTTTCGGATAAAATCGTGCAAAAAAGGGTACAATCACTACCGCGAAGGAAAGAAAGGGCCCAGAGCCCGCTCCTGCATGAAAACTCAAGAAGTAAAACAGAACGGGAAAAAGACTAGGTTTCACGGAGGGGACTCTAGGTCTATTGCTTCAACTGGTCCCCTCTACAGAAAAGGGAGGCGGGAGAGCGGGGAGAAGCCCTACGGACAGCGGCAATCGCGAGAAAATCGCACTCAAATTGCCGGATAGCTAATAAAGGAACAGCTCAGAAGACTGGTCAAGAACGGAGACCCCCTTCCGGGAAAGGCAGCGTCGAGAAGAGCATCCCCGAAGCGCGTCCGCTCTCGACGGCGGGGGGGAAGTGAGCAAAAAGAGAGCACGGAATTCTACGACGACAAGCAAACGGAGGTCGAAGGCAGCGTCGAAGGTCCGTCCAAAGCCGCGAGCAGGATGCGCTCAAAAGTGGCGGAAAAAAGAGAGGTTTCAACAAAGGGGGGGGGAACGGTAGGCTGGATCTCTCAGGCAAACATTCTGGTCCTTCGGGGGAAAGCGAGTTCACTCGAAACAAAAACGGGAGGCGCAGACCCTGGAAAACCATTGCAGAAGCTTCAAGCTACAGGGGGGGGGGACAAGAAAAACGGAAGAGTTCCTTGAGACCAAAAATCAAAATAAATCAGAGAGCCATGCGTCATTGCTGCGGACCGGGAGAGATGCGAAAGGGAAGGGACCCCGCGGCCTGGAGGATTAGACGGTGCAGGGGCTTCTAATGAATGGTCGCCGGCGCAAAACTGGACACACACCACACCCTGAGCACCACTTGCCGTGTAGGGGGGCCTGGGCTAGCCGTGCACTGTCGGGTCCTACACGAAAGACAGCTCCAAAACACACAGCCCAGCGGCGGGGGGGCAGGGCCCGTACATCGAGCAGCGATCTCCGTAGGGGAAGGCTGCCAGAAGAAAGCCCTACCGTCTTAGGTCGCGGTCCAGGCTCCTCAGCCTCTAAAAGACCGTTCGAGGGGGGGCGCAGACACGTTACGGGACGAAGAGGCCTCTACATCGGGGGGGCAACCCAAGAAGGGACAAAACACCATAGTCACAGCCGCCGAAGAGCCGCTCGGGGCTAAGTCAACGCCGAGGGGGTCCGCGGGACAACTCCCATACTCCACTGCCAAGCGTAAAGGCTCCTACTGCGCCTGCTGAGCCTAAGAGAGGGAAGCGCAAGTGTCCAAGAGGAACGCGGTAATCGGATGGCCAGGAATTTCCCACTCGACAAAAAGGAGGAAAATAAGAAAAAAAGGATCCCGGGTACCACGGACGCGCCCGATCGAAGGAGAGAAGGGCGCGCGTAGGGAGCCGCGAAGAAGAGGGCTGTCTTACCGCTTCCAGGGAAAGGAGTTCGAAAAATATAACAGAAACCGCTAGGCCGGGATTAGGAGTTTTTTCCAGGGTAAATCTGGTCCTTCGGATTGTCCAAGGGAGCAGTACAAAGGGCGGTGGGCGTCACGCACAGAAGGACGGCAGCGTGTCTTGCGTAATTACGACACGAACTTAGCAAAAGCTCGAAGGCCTACCGGAAGGGTTACTCCGAGGCCGCGGAAGACAAGGCGGGGGTTTCCGACCTGGAGGAAGGAAAAGAAAAAACGTCGGCTCTACGCAAAAGGTAGCCCTGGACGTGCTAAGAAGCACGCCAGGAGTCCCGGAGGCAACCGTCCCATCCGACCTGTGAAACGGAGGGTGTACGGTCTAAGACCGATCAGGGAAAATAGCTGCGCTAAGTCCCGCAGAGTCAACCAGGAAAAGCGGGGGCAGGTGGTCACTTTGATTCCAAGGGAGCAGGTGTCATCTTAGAGGGTACTCGTTTGCTGCTGAAAGCGCGCGAGCCGAGGAGTTCTCATGGGCACAAGAAGCGAGGGGCCGCGGTTGGTGAAACGGGGCACAGCATCGAGCCGGCTGGGGCGGCCAGACCGAGGATCAGCTCGTTGGAAAAAAGTAGGAGCCTTCCGTCCTCCGAAAGTGGGGAGCGGCCCGTACTTACACCGCCTAAATCTATAGGACCGAGCTGAGTTTCTTGATGCTTAGCATCCTTTTCATCGCCAAGAATGGGAGTTCTACGTCTTCGACCATTCGGATATCTGACGCGCACGTTAAGGACACGAGTTCTGCAAAGTATAGGGGGGAAGCGTGACCTTGAGTTCTCGTTCTTGACGGATTCCGACGTCTCCGCGACACACGGAGGGGTGTCCGATGAAAATGAATCTTCGAGGTAGGACGAACGCCGGCAAAAAATCGTTCTTCGGGAGGTCGCAACGCCTCCTGCTATTTGTAGGAGGCAATAAAGCGGCGGAAGGCAGGGTTCGCAAAAGCGTTTTGCTTCTCCTGCATCGGGTCAACTACAGATGACGCAAGCAGGTCTTCGGGAGTCGTTAAAAACGCTTCCTAAAGAAGCTGCCGACGGTCGAAAGTCTTGCGAAGGGCTCGTTGACCGAATAAATCACCAACGGAAGGGCGCGCTCTGGGAGGCGGCAGAGGAAGACCAAGAAAAGAAATGCCGTTGGGACCAGTCGAGGAAACGTCGCTTCTTCAAAAATCGAAAACAAAAAGCGTAGGGGTTCGGTCCGAAAAGTCGGTAACTACCAATGCGCTCTGGGAAAGAGAGATCCAAACAAAAAAAAGGAGGGGAGGAAGATAGAGAGAGGGCCAGGACTGGCCGTAGGCAAAAGAGTCGCCTTTCTTGCTACTAGAAAGAAGAGGCACTACTCGTTTTGGAGACGTCGAGGACTGAAACCCCTCTAGAAGGACCGAAAACGGGTCGCATTGAGCATGCGAGCGCTGGCCCGTAAGGGGGCATACCTTCAGGATCTACCCTCCGACATGAAATAGAAATACGGTGTGTTCTTGGGGGTGGCAACACTAAGAATAACGGTGAGGCCTCGAGGACTATCATTCTACGAAATCTCCTCCCTGGGGGTCTCTTTTTCAAGCATGGGTTAGGACTTCTAAGGGGAAGGGACAACCGCGAGGTCAGACTCCGGCCGGGGGAAAAAAGGTCCTTGTCCCCCCAAGGACAAGAGAAAATTCCGCCGACCGGCCTCCAAAAGAGAGAGGGGAGACGGCGTCGAAGAGAGGGGCGTAAGGGACCAAAATCGGGCTACGAAAAACTAGTGCGGCTTCTACTACGATAGGGCGAAGGGGGAAAAAAAACCCGACGGAAGGAAAGAGAGCAGACCGAGGGGAGAGAAGGAATGACTCTGTCAGAAATACTCACTCGTCTTGGAGAACGGAATCTCCCTTCTTGTCCTTTCCGAGGTAATCTTCAATCCCTCAAAAAAGGAAGATATAGATCACGTCGTTGGGAGTGACATTCTGTGAAGCTCAGGGAGTCTAAGAGGACGCAACTTCTCTGAGAGCATAACTGGTCCGGAGGTCACCTGAAGGATAGTCGAGTAGTCTTCTCCAGAGAGGTGAAAACGTCGGTTCCTATAAGTAAGGAGACCTAACCTTACTAGACTAATGATCAAGCAAGAAAGTCAAAGGCTGCTAGATCTCCGGGAAGACAATAAGCGAAATCCGGGTAACATTTTCACTACTGTCAGACCGGGAACAAAGCCGGAAGCGGGCAGGGAAAAACACGCAGGTAATCTCTGCGTACAGCAGGGAGACAAGTTTCTCGCCAAGAACAAATGCAGGGACGTCGGCCGCGGCGGGACTGCGCAGAATGTGAATTCCTTTTCTAAGGCCCAGGAAAAGGCCCATAAAAACGCTTCTATCGCACGACTGAAGAAGCAAACGGGAGGGTGGGGGGTACAGGAGGCGACTCGGGACGTGTCAAATAAGGTAAAGTCCAGGCTAAGGTCTAGCCGGCTGCTTCCTAGGAATGCACTTCGAACGTCCGGCCGCTGCCGGAAGTCGGATCGTGGAGGTAACACAATCCAAGGAAGAAGCTGACTACAAATCGAGGGCCAAAGAGAATCCTCGCGAGATCCAGCCAGCATCCAGATCAGATCGGTCATCACATCTACTCTAGGTGTCCCGAGCAGCCCAAGAAGTGAGCAGAGAGTCCACGTCACCAAAGAATGCCCGATGACGGCGCCTACTGCGAATCCAGGAGTCCTCAAACGGCAACCATCAGGTTTCGGCAAACTTGGCTTCTTTTCAAGGGAAAACAAGATAATACTGAACACGGAGGGGAGGGAAAAATATAGAGATGCAAAGGAAGTTGAACGCCAAAAGCCTCTCTGCTTGGCGCCCTTTGAACCGGAGCGCTTAGCATTCGAGGCGTTACGGGGGAAGGACGGCGTGCAAACATAGCCGAGGGAGAATGGCCACGACGCGTGGATGCGGCGGTGTGAAGCGGGGGCCTGGTGGTACTAGGGCGGGGGAAAAATGGCTATAAGCTGGTGGCCCGAAGGGGGAAAGACGGGAAAAAGGAAGGAGCAGCGGCGGCGAACGAAGTACCGGAAAGAGACTGAAGTAGGCTACGCATCCCTTCGACTGCGTTCCCCTGAGAACGAAATGAAAACTAGTGTAAGCCGGAGGGGGAGATTCCGATCGTCCAGTGCAAGTACAGAAGCGGGGCGGGAAAGAAAGAACGGCTTTCATTTGATCTTAAGAGAAAAGAATCTCAGTCGCTAGGCACTTCCTACGACCATAAAGTAAGGGCGGTGTCAAAGGAACGTCGCGAGAGGAGGTCTAGGCAACACTGTCAGCTCATAAGAATGGAGAGATTCAAAGGAGTTGAGAAAAAAGTCCCCACCCAAAAAAAAACCACCAACACCACCAAAATCCGACCCCCCACCCCCCCCACCCCCCCAAAAAAAAAGGAAAAAACCCCCAAAGAAAAGCCCCAAAAAAAAAAAAAAAAACCCCAAAACAAAAACCACAAACCACCAACACCCCCCCAAAAAAAAAAACACCCACACCCACCACACACAACCCCAAAACAAATCAAAACACCAAACAACACAACACCAAAACCAACCCCAAACAAAACCCACCACCCCCCCACCCCCAACCAAAACCAACAAAGCAAAAAAAAAAAACCCCCACACGACACAAACAAAAAAAACACCCCAGGACAAAGAAAAAGAAACCCCAAAAAACAAACAAAAACCCTCAACCACACCACCAAAAAAGAAAGAAAAAGAAACACACCCACAACAACCAAAAAAAAAGGGAGCCCCACCCCCCACCCAACACCCCGCCACCACCACAAAACTCGCAACCCCCCCCAAAAAAAACACCCACCCGTCTAGACGAAATCCCTTTCTTGGTGGGGGGGGGAATAAAACATCCGTGAGGAAGATTGTATTTCGACCGATGAGCGCAGAAATTTTATCGGTAGATTGCAAGGGCGCGCCCACGAGGGTCGTTGCAGGCGCCGCTCCAAGCGGGTCTTTGAAAGGGGAGAAGAAAAGAGAAACGCGAGGGCTCACGGGAAAGAACCGCCGGGGGGGAGTCGGAGATCTGCATGTCGGCGCCCTGCCTCTCTACGGGCTCTGCAAAGAAGGTCAGTCGCCTGCTCATACAGCAGCGGGGTGGCGCTGCGCTTCCCGAAAGGCCAGGGCCCCGACGGGGAGGTGTCTACGAGGAGGAATATAAAACTATCAGAAGGGATTCCAACGTTGCACGTGAACGCGTAGTCGTCAGGAGAGGAGCAAAAATCTATCTAGTAGGAGAATACGCCGGAGCCGCCGAGAAAAAAAAAAAAACAAAAAAAAAAAAAAAAAAAAAAAAAAAAAAAAAAAAAAAAGCCTCTTTCGACTCCTATTTCACGGAAACGGGGCATCTAAGACGAAACGAACCGTGAATCGGGTGCGGCGGAAGGAAGTACTGCAGAGGTAAATAAGAGGGGGCGTCGGACCCCCTTCCGGAGGGACGCCTCGTCGGAACCAGGCTGTTCGCCGAGGTCAAGACCGCAATACACTTAAAATAGGAAAAGCAGCGGGAGGGAGATTAATTTCTCACCGGCAGCCGACCTCAGGACTACCTTGAGAGGCGATACCCGACAAAAAAACGGCGCGGTCGGAATCTTCGGCTGCGAGGAAACGGCTTACTTTCTAAACCGAGGGAGCGACATCTCAAGTGAAAAGTGTAGGGAAAAAGAGAATTAGGGAAGGGAAATAGACTTATCCGAAAAAACGCGTAGGTGAGATCGGGAAGTCCAGGAGTTAGACAGGGCTCATGGGGCTCCTAAGGGGAAGGGAACCATTAACGAGCGCCTCAACTTATTAAGGAAGAGATATCCGTGACTTTGCCTGTATGAAGCCCCAGGAAGAAAGGTTGCATAAACTTACAAAAGAAATTGGGAGGTCTCGGAAAGAAAAAGAAGCGACCCGGTACTTCCGGAAGAGAAATACTACCTTCTCTTATCGGCGGGGACGCGACACTTCCTGTCGACCCAGGGGATGAGACAGACGGGGGTCGGTTCTGGTCAGTCAGACGGTCGACGGGAAGTCCTCGGGTTGGATATGGGAGACGAATCCTCTCCTTCCATGTCCGGGACGTTGCTGTAGGAGGATGTAAGAAACGAGTTGGGAGGTTGAAACTTAAAAACACCTGGGTGCCGCCGCAACGTCCTTTTATTCGAACCTCGCTCCTAATCGTGAAAAGTAGGGAAGGGGGGGAGTCAGCTACGGGGAACCGGTGGCGGGGAGGTAGAAGCGGTCGATGAGGGGGAATGGCCTCTCTTAGACAAACTTGGTGTTATCAGCGACTCGGATGGGTCGAAGGCCAGGGGAACTGACGGCCAGAGAACTCCGAATAGGAGAAGGGAAGCTTTCCTTCAGGTAAATTCAACTAAGCTGAAGGTTCTCCGACTACCGTCGTTCCGAGGGAAAAGGGGAGCTAAGGATCCTCAAGGCCGCTACAGGTAAGAAGTATGTCGTTTTAGACAGGAAAAACTTCGCAGAAAAGCATTAGGCAGGACGCGGGCATTAAGCCTGAAGGAAAGATATCATACGCCTCGGCCAGGGCGCTCTGCAAACGTAATTGAGGTGGCATTATTGGGGGTGTAAAAATCGAAGGGGCGACTAAGAGAGGCGCGGGGTGCCTCATGTCAGACAAATCGAGACCTTAGAGGGAAGGGACCATTGCTGGCGAAACGCAAAAAGAATGAAAACTAAACAATCAGGAGGGCAGACGTGAAGGTAAAACAATCCATGAACTTGGGGGGGGGAGAGGGCTGACCACGATCCTAGAGAAAGCGTGAAGGGGAAGGGAGGATCATAGTCCTCCTGGTGCGAGAACAAGTCGTCTTCTATCTGGAAAGGGGGGAGGGAAATAGGGTTCTAAGGAACCCCGCTATCACGATCGGGGCGACAGCAGGGTCGCAACTTGTGAAAGGTACATCGTTAACTAAGCACTTCTAAAAACTCGAGACTCGGGGGAGGTACGGGACCTGCACGTCAGGGGTCGCCGGGAGGAGCTCTACCGCACGGCCTGCGCTTTCGCGTTAAAACGTGGCCGCTGGAGGGAACATCGCGTTCTAACTTCGGGACAACTGCAGCTAGACAATATCTGTGTCCCCAAAGGACGACACCCATGGACTAAAGCGCGGATACAAGCATAACGCCAGAAGAATTTCTGCGCAGAAAGAGGGGGGAGCAAGCCGACTAAAATCTCCGAGTCGAACTCACTATAGCTCTCCTGATCCTGAGTAGGAGAAAGCGGAGATCCAGGGAGCCCGAGAATCTAAGGTTCTCTTTTCTTGTCCCTGTAAAAGAAGATCTAGAAAACAAAAAAAAAGGATAGGGATGAAAAGAAGAAGAAGATTAAAAGTAACCAGCCGCTATTCTAAATCGGGGTAGAACAGAATGGGGGGGAGGACCGGATCTACTCATCAGGCATGCCGGCCTGCTTGGCGTCGGGAGTCTTTCGACGGCCATAAACTCATGTGAAAACCGATCGAAACCTCCTTTATGCCGGGGAGGAAAAGAGGAAGGGGGGTTCCCGTAGGGAGAAAAGAGATGTAGAAAAATTGCCTGCCGAGGGGTGTCGCACTCTAACATCCTAGGAAACGACGCGGACGACGTACGCGAGGCGCAGGAAGTAGGGCGTCTAATACCCTTCTAAAGTCGTGTTTACTTCTAATGTCAAGTAGCTGGGTAAAAAAAGAAGTGGGCTGGGAGAGATGAAGCGCCCGCGAAGTGCGGGCAGAGGCTCGAAAAAGGGGGATTATCCCGTCGTCAGGGTCTGCGGAGACACCTCATTCTCGGCTTATCCGAAGAGAAGAAGGACAAGGGGGGCATACGCTCAGACCGACAAAACAGACGCCTGCGATAGAGACCATGAAGATGGTCACGAAAAGAAACCCTCTTCCCTTTCTGTCCGGTTAGGGAAAGTGCCGGATGGGTCTGGAAGACGGTCATGCTTAAGGGGGTGGGAAATCGGAGTGCACTCGAACGGCGGACTGCGTTCGTGAGTGCGAGAGAGCCGAGAATATAGTCTCCCCTCTTGACCATCTTGGGGAGAAGCACACCGGCCGATCGCTTACGGGATGAGAAAACGCCAATTGAACCCTTCCGAGTCCCCTAGAAGGAACAGGCTCTGCAGCGCTTCCAACAAAGAAGGAGCGAATCTTACCTGCGTCTGTTCTTCCGCTCCCCTCTAAACCGTTAAAAGAGGAAATACGGGACCCCAGTCAGTGAGGAAAGGAGACGCAGGGCACTGCTATATGGAGAGTCCGCGGGAAAAAGAGGTCCCAAGAGGATATTTCGGCTCTATCGGCGAAAACCACGCTTCGTAGCCAGGGGATGCGAAGCATCGGGAAAAAACGAGTAAAGAAGGCTCGGCCACAAAATCGCGAAGTTCGGGCGGCGAGCCGTCTGCTAGTTGGTACGCAAGGGAAGGCACGCTGGGAAGGCAGAGTGTCCGGCAAACAGGAATGGGGGAGGAACTCAGAGCGTTCACTACGGGGCTGACACGGGAAACGGGCAGCGGCGGCCTCCCTTCCTGCTGAGAAGACCTCAACCGGGACGACAGGTCAGTAAGGGAAAGACAGCAACACCGAAGGGCGTCACGGAGGCGGCGGCGAGACGGCTTACTTGGACTGCCCGTACCCAGAAAGGAGATAATGCTCGTTTCGTAAACACGCCGTCGACTTCCAAGGGAGGAGGAGGAGACGAGACCTACCAGGGAGAGGAGGAAAAGTAAGCGGTAAAGCTCCACAAGGCGCGCTGGGGTAAAAATATGAAAGGCCCGGCCATGAGATAGAAAAAAACAACACTTAGGAGAGGGTATAGATATTACGGGATCAACAAGCGAGCTTTAGACGCCCTTCGGTCTTAAGGAGGGGGGAGGGGGAGTCGTCTCTAAAAAACGCGGGAATTCTAAAAAATGGTCAGGGGAACGCGCCCGGGAAGCGAAGGTCAGACAAGTACGTCTAATCCATCTACCTGTTGTTTCTTTCGTAGGCAAAAAGCAAAGGCCTTTTACGGGGGAGGCGGGGGAGACGAATCTCCGGGTCGACAGCCGCTCCCGAGGGGGAATCTATGGATTCGTTTCAAGGTACAGTTTTAAGGGTACAACGCGGAGAGGGGAAGGGACTTCGGGGGGAAGAGTGGAAAGAAAGCACCGACGAGAGAAACATAGACGTAGAGTAGGGTCATCCCACTAAAGGGGGGCTTCGTATCGAAGTTCTAGGAGGTAAATGTCAGGAGAAACATCGTTTGGGGCGGATCGGCGGACCGACCGACCGACTCAGCCGGGAGATGCAGCTGAAAGCGCTACATGACGACATGAACGTGTACTGTCGACGGACACGAGATCGAAAAAAAAATGGGCTCAAGACTGCCTAGGTCTTACTTGGCCACGTGCTCAAGCATCAGCCACTCCAAAACCGAGATGGTCGGAAAACTGAGCCTTCTTTTTAGCTTAACAAAAAATTCGGTTGCAAAGTGCAGTCAGACAGAAAATTTACATTGACGGCGCTCAAGAAGAAAAGCTCGGGCAAATCTTTAGGCAGCTATCCTTACTTCTTCTTATTGGCAGGAGGGCGGAGGGGGGGGTTCCAACACGTTGACTGATAGTCGCAGGCGAGGGAGACTCACATCATCTCGGACGGCGAGCCTCTTCACTCTAACGATAAACGGGAAGACTTGATGAAGAGGACTCGAAACCAGGAGAAATATAAGGGGAAATGGGGTCATCTGGGGGGCCATCACCAAAAAAGAACGGGGGGATCAAAGGGTGACTAACAAAGAAACTCCTAAATCGCGGCGTCGGGCTGCTGCTACAAGGGGGGGTTCTCTCGCCCTCCGCCTCCTCGAATTTGGGGATAGTCTAGAAAGCGAAGGCCGTTCTGAGCCCCCTTCCCAAAAACTAGCAATTTCTACCTAGCTACTTCTACCTCAGCGTTACTATCTGGACGTTCCAGGGAAAAGCGTAAAAGGCAAGCTCGGGAGGGGAGGCAGACCTTAAAATAACTGGGGGGCAGAACTCATCCCTACTGAAGGGCAGTTCGCGGGAAAAAAGAAAAACGCGGAAGGGGGGGGCGGAATCGTCTGCGTGAAAATAAACACAGTCGGACTCATCGCTACCAACGGTCTTCCAACAAGAAGGAAATAAACCATGAAAGACCTCCGGAGAAGAACCGGTCCTCATCCTCTCTCTCAATTTCTAGAAAAGATAGGGGGGTCCGCCAACTCCCTCCACGCCGCAACGGTAACCTCAACAAAAATCTTCTCGCCTGAGCAAGAAGGAGCTCCAGGCGGGCCAGAATTGAGGACACGAACTTCTTGGAAGGGGGGTACCCTGGGGGGAATGCAGCAAAACAACAACTGATATTACATATATGCAATAAAAAAAGCCTCTAAGGGCACGGGCCACGAATGGCGCGAAGTAAGAGAGTATAGAAGAAGAGGGCTGAATGCGTGCCGCTACGTTCCTTCGGGGCTGAACGAGGTTCATCTTGACTCTGAGGCGGTGGTGAAAAAAAGAGGAATGGTGGGTCATCGGAGGGTGGTGCCCAACCTATTTGAAATCAGGCTGCGGTTGGGAGAAAAAAGCACGAAAGATCCTAGGGGGGGGGATAAAAGGACCGAAAATACATTACTAGGCTGCGCGGAGCTCCGGCGAAAACTGTGGACTTAGGGGATTCCTCGCTCTCTTCAAGACGGGCCCGGGAAAAAACATGTAAAAGAAAGCGCGAAGCGCGAAACGCGGAACTGCTCCGGAAGAGGGGGAAAGTTCTAAACCTCCAGTCTCCGCGGCAAAGGTCCTAAAGACAAGTTCAAGTCATTGGAAGCGTCAGAGGCGGGAGACGCTCGGATGACGATAAATTCTGAGTTTTCACAAACGAAACTCGTCCACCTTTGGTGCCCGGCGAGTGACATGACTGCAAGGTGGAGTATCTGTCAGGAAGGAGGGGGGCGTTCGAGGGCAAAGCGCGAAGAGCGCAGGGGAAGGTCGTTCGTCATGGGGGCGGCATCACTGCAGAAGAGGGCGGGAAACGCGGGACATGGCTCAAAGGGCGGGAGCCGGTCCGGACGAGAGACAGGAAGGAGTCTGCAGGTAGGGGGAGCAAAAGCCTGTCCCCTTCAGGCAAGGCAAAAAAACAGCTAGGGAACAAACTCGCATACTAACCACGCGGAGGGGTCGGCTGGCGCTTAACCGACTTTACGAAGGGTCGGGGCTACGTCTAACCTCGCGTCGGGGGCCTTGGACGCAAAAAGGGGGGCACTTCAGAGGAGGGGGAACGGGTCGCGGGCAAGCTCGCGGCAATAGACGGGTGCTAAACGATAGCCCGGGCTAAAAAACTCTGTGTCGTCTCCGACCGTACACGGCATCTAAAAAAAAAGTAATAAAACGAGGACTCATAGTTCGGGCAGGGGAGGGGTACCGTCTACTCCTCGAGGGTCAGGCAATCGTCTGTCTGGCGGCGGGAAAGACCAGAACGTCTTTTTAACGTTCAAAATGCTGTAACGACAGTCCGAAGAAGAGAGGGAAACCAAAGGCAGCGGCCGGAGGGAGGGGAGATATCAGATGAGAGAAAAAGAGGGAGGCCTCCTTCTACGCTGCTCCTACAGGACAAGAAACCGGAAGGGTCTTCTAAGGGACGGCGATACCTTCTTACTGTCGAAAAGACCAGAGAGGGCGCTGACATGGAGCAAGTAAAGGCGCCGTCGACGGCCCCGCTCTGCTGGGGTAGAAGAAGAAGAAAAAAGATTCCTGTACAATGCTCTTATCCTAAGAGCGGGGCTCCTACGGTGCC
>Ga0179591_1248351_pt1 | contig 15734 bp, 17 predicted proteins | sample CZOMad2_1_08_16f_FD_182891 | JGI IMG/M metagenome (GOLD analysis project Ga0179591, IMG submission 182891) | Vadose zone soil fungal communities from Angelo Coast Range Reserve, California, USA - CZOMad2_1_08_16fungal (PacBio error correction) | ecosystem: Environmental > Terrestrial > Soil >...
TTGGGGTTCATTTAACGAGCCAAATTACACACAAGAGCAACAGGGACATTGCTTTAAAAAATCCAAAGGCAAATCCCGCCCGCGAGAACGAGCTTACATCACAAAAACAAAGAGGTTAGGCCTGTCAGTGGGGTATTGGGCGTGTTGACTATCCCTTCTACTTTCACACAGAAATATAATTTGTTCTTGATCTTCTCCTCTTTGGGTTTTTGGAAAAAGGGGTAAAAGAGTACAGGGGTAAAGAAAAGTTTGACCATATACATATAAACAAGAGCTGGGTAGATTCAGGCATATATTGGTTTGGTTGGTTTAACGCCGACTGCATAAAGAAGAAACTTTTTGCATTTTCTAATTAATTTTGTGGGGGCCAACGACGAATTAACATAGTTGCACTTCGCGGCTTAAAAGAGAAAATCCCAACAGGTGAAAAGTAAAGATACCACCAGGGACCTCCCCACCATAATACAAAAATTGGCAAAGTAAACACCCTAACCGCCCAAAGGATTAAAAAGCTTTTGGAATAAAAATACACAACGGTGGATGAAGAAGTTCCCCCTCTAAACAAAAACAAGGTGGAAGGGGGATTAAGTTTTTTTTTGATGTAGAATACGGACGGGTTAAGAATTAAAGGGGTTATAAAAGAGGTTTAAAAATTCCAACAAGGGATTGATATGGAGTACGAATTTGTGAGATATAAACGACACGTGGGGGATGGTGCTTTATAAAATACAAAAAAAATGTGAAAAAAAAAACCCGTTCAGCGATGGCGAAAAAAGCACGAGAAGTGGTTGTGGGGAATAATGTGGAACGGTTTAGGGATACACTAAAAAAACACAAAAAAAAAAAACCCAGAAACAAACCAGACAAAACAACACACAGCAAACGAACCACGAATAACAAAACAAATGAGAAACTACGGAAAAAGCCCCCCCCCCCCGATTGAAGAAAAAAAAACAAACTACACGAGATCGTGAAACACCAGAGGCAATAGGTGGGGAAAAAAGACCCCCTAAAATCCGGATAACTTTCTAGGATAATCTCTGGGGTTTGAGGAAAAACTAATATTATTACCAGTCAATTGTTGGTTAGAATACGATCAAAATATACAACAGAAAATTTTGTTATCAAAGAGGGGCCTAACAAAAAAAAAAGGGGCAACACACAAAGCATAAGCAAAAAATAAACCTTTGAGGGAGGTTAAAATAAATTACATAATACAATAACGCAGAAAACCACCACAACCGGCAAAAATGAAAAAGAGGGGGGGGAAAGAGGGTGAATTGGGTTTTAAAATTTATCGCAAAGAGAAACAAAAAACGCCAACTCTCGAGAACCGTCCCGAAACGCCGAAACCCCGCACAAAACCCCCCCCCCCATCAAAGAACCCCCCCCCGCCCAAACAACACTCAAAACAAAAAAAGAGACACACAAGTCCAAATGAAACCCAACACGTAAAAAAAAACCCCTACCCAACAACCGAATACAACAAAAACGAACAAAACCCACAACATGGGAACATCAAAACAGTCCGATCCAAGCTAAGGGCATCGACTGACGGGGAAGGGCGAAATTGTTTTTTTTGCAAGATCGCCCCAGGAAAATCGGGTGGCAAAACAGGCCCATCCATGCGGTAAGAAACCACGGGGGTATCGTGGTGACGCAAAAAGCAACACCCAACAAAAGAAAAACATGGCCGGCAACAAAAACAGCCCCCATAAAGTTATGTACATGGCACACAAAAACACCAAAAGAACCCACACACCACCCAACCCACACCAAATTTGGTGGGTGGGCTGAAGCCGTTTTTTTCCGTTTCGCAACTTGGGCAGATAAAAAAGATTGGGTGTCAAGAAACGGCCCGAGACCCACGTGTTTTTTTAATTGAGGGAAGTCAACAACGAACACATAACCAAAAAAAGAAAAAAACGGGCCGAGTCAAACAAAGTGGGGTTTTTTAAGCGTACACTAACAAACACAAATCCCAGCCCCGGGAAAGGAAAAAACAAAAAGAAAAGGCACGAGGCAAAACCCCAAAACCCCAACCTCAAAAAACGCCCCCAAGGCAGCGTGAGGTAAAAAAAAAAAAACACCTCCCGTAATCAGCTGTACGCCTACAACAAAAAGGAAGGAACGAAGGGCAAACACAAATAAACACAGTGCGGTATGTGCGGAACAAAGGGGGACATATTTGGGTTAAAGGATAAGGGGGAGTCCAAGATTTTCGGACACTTGGGGCAATCAGAGGGAGACTAAAGGTAAGGGGAGCAATGTAGTGGGAAAAAAGGAAAACGTATCATAATGGAAACGAACTGGGGGTCTGTCGGATAATTGTAATGGTTTTTGAATTTTGCACCCTAAACAAAAAACAAAAAAAAAACCACTAATAAAGGCCTCAAGAAATGTGGGTGGAATCCACAGAATCCCAGAGAAACAACACGAGGGTAGGGACCTAAAAACCTGGGTCATGAAAGACGATCAATTGATCTAACGAAGACGAGATAGTAAGGCATTGGGGGTCTGAGGCGCTCGGATCTAAGGTTGAACGTGGGGATAAGGAAAACTTAAAAAAAAAGTAAGGGAAGCAATGCTGCGGAAACATGGGGGTTAGAACATCAAAAAGTTCAAAAAGGTAGGGTAAGTGCGCCAATGTGAGTGGGGAAAAAAATGATGGTATTCCATAGAAAAAGGGTAAAGTTTAAAATATTCCATAAAACAGGATTAAGGATGTTGGGTGGGCCATTAGATATTTTAAAAAAAAATAAAAGGGGAAGTCTCCTTTGTATAGGGGGTTGAAAGTGGGGGGGGGGTTGGCGTTTGTTGGGGGAAAAGGGAGGGGGATTAGGTAAAAAAGAAGCACAAGCGGGTCAATGTAAAAATAAAGGAACTGGAAAAAATGAAAAAAATCGGTTCACGACGGGAGGCAAAACTGGGGGAAAAGTGAAAAAAAAACGGGTCGCTACTGACAAATAGGAAAGGAAAAAAAAACCTGAAAGGGAAAAAAAGTAGCAAAGGGCTGGTACCAGGTGGATAATAAATAAAATTCAACAAAAGTTGTTGGTCATTGAAAAGGGAGTGTGAGAGAAAGCCTAAAAGGGCTTGTGTATCTGTCATTCATAAAAAGAAGAAAAATGCACAAGAAGGGGGAGGAAAGAATGGACCCGATCCGGGAAAGAGAAAGAAAATGACTGGAAAGTGAAAAAACATGCTCCTGAAGTGGTAGAGAGAAAAGATGATAAGGGGATGTGATATAGCTCCATATCAGCCTCCTATTATCTTAGGCCATGATGGAATTGTTCAGAATGGGGGGGGAATGAAACAAACAAGTTAGACCTACCACACCAAAACCGAAACAAGAGCCCGCTCTCAAAAAGTAAAGAAGCGCTGCTAGGACAAGTTTTTTCCTACAACGATCAAACGGTGACAATGAACACGACTAATAGTTTTATGGCGTGCGGGGGGGGGGGTAGCAACACACGCTTGATTGAAGAAAGGGTAGAGCACAGAAATCCGACCTTGTGCTATGTTGGGGATCGACTGAGAGATTAGAAACAACCAGGGCATGCTTGAGACCCATTAAGCCCGAAACCGGAACACCAACGGACCAAATTGTTTGAGAACGTTCAGGTGTGGCCTTTGCGGGAAGTAATAAGAAGAGTTGGGGGTAAAGGGAAAAAATGAAAAGTAATTCTAGGGGTTCGTGAAACTCTAACGGTAACAGGGACGTAAAGGGAGGGCCCATTTATGTTGGACCAACTGTGAAAGGGACTAAAAGGTAAACCTGGGGCCGTCCGTCAGAAGAGATAACCCCCCAAAAATCAACACCCCAAAAAAAGAAATTTTTTTAAAACAGGAACACTTTGAGGGATGGAGAAAAAGTGTAGTGGGGGGGGAAAATTGGAATGGTTCCCTAACAATGACAAAGCATTAGAAAGGATTATACCAACAATAGAATTAGTCTCGACGAAAAGAAGGGGGGGTTTTACTTATTTTAGTAAGTTAATAGGCTGTTAGAGCAAAAATCGTCGGGAAAAAAAGGGTAGAAATCCTCATAGCTCAAAGGGAAGGAAAAAAAGGTTATTACCTGGTCCAAACTCTTAAGCTACAATTACTTAATAAGGGGGTGAAAAAAAACTAAGCAAAAAGAACACGCACTCTGTTCGTTTGTTTTTTGGTGAGAGGGGGTGGGGTTATCTGAAGAGTGATTCGTAATCTGTCTCAGCTAAACATTTTTCCCTCAGTTTGATAGGTGAGAGGTGAGAGAAAGAAAACAAATAATGGCACTGAAATTTAAAAAAGTAGTCAGTATAACAGAGGGGCAGGGAGAAATACCATGGCAGGTTCCCGTAGGGTTAAAGTTATTACAAAAACAAGGATGTGCCGAGAGGTTGTAAAATGTGACGGTAGGATAGGGGTTGTTGAGGACAAAAATGGCAAATTAAATCGACTGGTCGTGTCCTATCGTATTTAAGGAGGGGGGAGGGTGCCCATACCGCACTCCTATTTTTTTCCAACTTGCGAGGGATCGTAGTAAAAGACCCATAACAAAAAATTGAGGAGATTTAGTTGTGCTCCGGCCATTCATATAATAACTTTGTAAAGTGCCTGGAAAAAGTAGTGAAAATAAAATAAAAAACGGGAGACACAGACAAACACCAACCATAAAAAAAAGTCAGTACCCTAACAAAGTGCAGGGCGGGGGCGCGGAACTAACGGGCAGAAGACCCCCCGAACCACCAACAAACTCGGACATAAAATAGCAGCTATTTGTAACACAGACCTGGGTGGTACAAAAGAAAAGCTTTGTTGTTTGACAAAAAAAAAGGAAAGTTTTGATCTGTGTTGGTAAAGTATGACAGGACTAGATACTCATTGATTTAAACTTAACATGGGAAGCCGGGGGTAACAGAAAAGGGCATCCCCCCTCACCACAATATGCAAAAAGAAATTTAACGGAGTCGAAAAATGGTGTGAAGGGAAAATTTTGTTTTTTGTGAGGCCAAAAGAAAAAATAAACCCAAAGACAGAAAAGAAGGTTTTCCACAGGTTGTAGATCTGGAAACAAAAAAAAAAGACATGATCGCCAAACGACAAGACATTAATTTTGTGGACAATGGGGTCGCCGTGGTGAGGGATTTCAACAGGCGGGTGGGGGTCCGGATACTTTTAGATTCTGTGCCGATTGTTTGACGCGTGTGGAAACCTGTAATCTTTTGAACCTTGTCTGGTGGGGGTCATTGGGGGGGTCAGGATGTTAAGTTCTGTGTGAATTGCCCGAAGTGCAGGCGGGCGTTGAATGCAAAAAAAGCAGGAACAGACGGGCATTTGGGACTATTTATGATGTTGCACTTGCGTTGCTCAACAAGGGGGGGGGCGGTAAAACACCACCCCCCGCAACTACAAACACCAAAAAACCCCAACCCAGCCTACAAAAAGAGGAAAGAAAAATGCACTATGTGGGTGATTTGTTTTGTTAAACTATTTATTTACTTTTTCAATTTTTTCTTAGATTATTCGGTAAAGTTCTACCGCTTTCTTGGTTGCTTATCTTTTTTTTTTGTAGTTTACTACCATCATGGCTATTACTTTAATTTGCCGGGGAAAGAATATAATTGGGGTGTGGTCTCGTTGCTCGTTGTTAATGAAAATAGTTTCGTGCAAAGGTGGGTTTTGGCCCGACTGGTATCACGGTTCATCCTCATTGGAACGATAAGTATGGTTGGCAATACTTGTAATTACGTCACAGCGTGGGATGGCGAAGACCTCCGGGAAAGGATACAGGTAACTGGTCTGATTAATATTTTGTTCCTGTGGGTGTGTGTGTGGGTAAAACGAACTTTTGTGGTTTGGGGGGCCGAAACTATTATAATTCACCGAGGCAGAAAAAAATGAAAACGAGAGCGCTGAAGAGTCTAAGGGTTGGTATTTAAATGGGGGTTAAACACTGCATCAAAAACAAGGGTGGGGGGTGGGGGGGAAGGGTCCAACAACCATGTAACACAGGATGGGGAAAAATACACAGTTATTGGAAGAAACCGAGTCTGCAGGGACAAGAAGGAGCAAGGGGAGACGTAACTCCCCCTCTACAGTGTGTAATGACCGAACGCACTTGCCCGGACAGCGAGAAAGAGACGAGAATGGCATAATTTTAGGGGAGGCCACACCGGACAAGAAAAAAGGCCCAGGCTTAAAACAAAACAATGATGAAACAGTGGGGTCTTATGTCTAGCCAAAGCAACAAGTAAGACGGGACAAAAACCCAGAAAAGAAAAAGAAAGCGCGCAGAACAAGAAAAAACCCCCACACAACAAGGGGAATGAACCAGGCCACAGAAACTTTAACCCAATCCACGGGGGATGGGAAATCTCAGAAGGGCTAACACCGTACCCACACAAAGTGTGTTACAGTATAAATAAAAGCACCCACCACAACCCCACATACCCAACAAGGGGAATTGGGTTAAAATAGAGAAGACGCGCCCATCTGTAAAAAAAAGGGGCGCAAAAACAAGCCACACAACCAGGGAGCAAAGTAGACCAGCTCCGCGCGGCAGGGTAGCCACCCGAGAAGGGGGGGCGACAGACTCGAGGACTAAAACAAGGAAACTTTTTGTGCAAACCAGGGATTGACAAAAAACACCATCCTCGATTCCGGGCACGACAAATAAAAAAAAAAGACTCACGCCACCGCTGGGTTCACGATTGGCGGAAAAAAACAAAACAACAGCAAACGAAAAGACGACAAACACTACGTGAAAAACAGGGAGGTGTCTCAATTATAAGGGGGGACCACAGTGTAAGGACAAGACGGGACCCCACCACACAAAGACCCTAGAGTCGCAACAATACAAAACAACGGTCGACAAAACCTGCGCCAAGGGAGTCTGGATGAGAGTACAGGTACAACCACCAACGAAAACAACCGGACCCGTCGACATGGGACAACGCGCCCGAACTCACAGAGAAGGGAAAGAAGCGGGACCCCGAAACGTCGTGCCAATCCCAGACAGGCAGGGGAGTGTAAGGAGGTATTTGGAGGTGAATCAGCTTGCAAGGGCATTGGGAATTTACCAGCATTGTTTTCCGTTTTACCGGCCTCAAGGTGAGGGGGAGGACTGTTCACAGGTAGTGTGGGCGGAATGAGAGTGTGCAGGGTGGTTTGGTGCTGTTGGACTGCAGAAGGGGCGCGTCGGGGGAGGGGGGCAACAAAAGGGCAGAGAGGTGAGTGGAAAGGCAGAATTACCTGTGCGCGCATAATGAAAGAAAAAACACAAGAAAATTTCGCAGAGGGTAAAAAAGCAACACGACTGCGATACATCCAAAACCACATATCACAAAAAAAAAAAAAAAAACGAACGCGAACGTACGTAATGCCTACGGAAGCCAACAAAGGTGAAGCGGCCCCCTGCAGCACACACACAACGAGGCAATTGGGGGGGTAGGGAAGGAAGGAACGTTAATGATAATGGGCGAGTGTGCGGGGGGGTAATAGAAAACACAAAGATTGGTATTGACGTTCAAATTTCTAGAATGGTAAGATAGGGTGAATTAGCGGTTGGGGTTGGGAAGGTGAAAAAAAAAAGCCTTTGGGGGGGGGTGAGTACCGTCGAAGTGGATTCTTAATAAATTAGTGGGGGGGGGAAAAACGAAAGGAAATCGAAAAATCTTAGAACCAAAGTTCAAAAACAAAGACCGGGCACATAAAAGGATGGGAAGTCTAACACCATAGTGACCGAGAGAAGAAAAACGAAAGCAAAAAAAGGGGGCGAAAAAAAAAACAAAAAATAGCAAAATCTAAAAGGCTAGGGGTTTCACGACAAGTTGTTTCTCATTGGAAAATAAAGTTTAAATCCAAAAAAAAAATTGAATGGGAAAACTGAAATTGCATCGGAGTGAAAACAAAAAGGGAGCTCACTGGTGAATAGTGGTGGGGGTGGAATACTCATTGGCGTATTTGTGAGTCTCTAATTTCTGGGAAGGTGGGGTAGGGGGGGGAAGAGGGGGGGTGTGTTAAAAAGGAAAAAAGTTGGCACGCGTCATTATAACGCAGACGTGAGGAAAGAAATAGAAAAATCGAAGTCAAAGGGGGGGTGTGACATAGATCCGACGAGTCGAGATAGTAACAAAGACCTAATAACTAATAGGGCTGTGGTTTTACTTTGCAAAGTAAATGGAATAAAAAAAAAGGGGAAAGAAGGAATTCAGGAGTATTTGGTGGTGTGCCGTTCGCAGTGAAAACCTATGCCACATAGGGGGATAGCCATCTGAACGAGAGAAAAAAGCAAAGGCGCACACCCAAGAATCTGTGGCATGTACCGAGAAAAATGTAACGCAAAGGGAACAACACACCATTCTTTTTCTGCAAGGGAAGGCAAACCCTTATAGTCATGGCCAGACGATTAAGGGGAAGAAAAAAACTTCTACAACAGCGCAAAAAAAAAAAAAACGGAGCGTGGTTTGAGAGCCTGCAGGGGGAGGACAACAACTTCCAACAGAAGGGTGGTAAAAAAAAGAAAACAGCCCCACACTATCTTAAAAAATCCAAAGCCATAGCCCTGCAAAAAAAAAAAAGGTGGGCGGATGAGGTGGGGGGGGCAAGTGGGTAAAAATTTGGCCTGAAAATCAATTTTGCGGAAATAGGAGTGTAACAACAGAGTGTGTGTGACTGGGAAGTTATATCTGTTGGTTTTGAAAGGGTAGTCTGGATATTGTTTTGTCTTTGGAGTAGAGGGGGGGGGGGCACGCGTTACAGGAGTCGTTACAAAAAAGGGGGAAGTGTCAAATGGGATAGAATTTTTTTCTATGAAGAAGGGGAATGAAATGGAGATTAGGTGAAAAAAAAAGGGTAGGTGCCAACTGGGGGGCTAATAAAGGGGTAATGGTGGGTAAAAGGGAAAGTAAAAAACAGCGTGGAAGGGGGAATGTGGGTTGTGAAGGACACAGACGTGAGGAGGAAAAAAAAAAAAGGAAACACATCCATGGCTTGTTTGTAGGGCGGTTGCCGTTGTTGGGGGACAAAGATTCTCAAAATAAAAAAGGCGATAAGTGTAGGGGTAAGATAATTTGACATGAGACTGTTAGGTTAAAAACTCAATAACGTTCACTCGGGGATCCGGTGAGTGGTACCGGCAAAAGATAAAAATTATCCAGACGGAAATAAAACAGGGGGGTGTGAAATAAATAAACGGGTGTTTCAGTCATGTGTTCATTAGACACTCATAGGTAGAAAATATTCCACGATGACCGTGTGGGCAAAATATTTGGGAAAACACACTTGACGGAAACAACATGTCGAAACCTGCTTACCCCACCCAGACCCAAAAAAAAAAGCAACACACCGGAACAGTTCACAGTGCTGCGCCGCGGGCGAATGAAAAAAAAAAGAATGGGGTAGTTGGTAATGGGGGTGTTACGACGGGGGGTCACGATGGCAAAAATGTGGGAATTGGTAAAATTACGTTGGTGGAAAAAAGGGGGAATGCCACATGGTCGGAGTTGGATGGGGAATCAACAAATGAGGCATAAAATGGGAAAAATAGGGGGGGGGGTCGGCAGTGCAATGACTGCAAGAATGGGATGTGCATAAGTTTTATGCGGCTCATTGGGTAGCTTGGTGGGCTAAACGGGGTGGGATACCTCGAGTTCTTTATGTGGAAAGACAAGTGTGCTCCTGCTTTAAGGTGGGGGTGTGGTGAACCTCATGGCAGGTTTATCGACGGTGGTAGATAATACAATTAAAAATTATGCGTAGATAATAAACTCAATGGGAATCAAAAACGGTGACGAGGAAGCCCAGCCTCGCGAGAAAGTATGGGAAGAAAAGTCTGCGGGGAGGTAGAGGGGAAGGGGACGAGGGGAAACTTCTTCCGGTGGATGGGGGAATGGAAGACGAAGGTCAGATGAATAAAAAAACCAAATAAACCAGAAACAGAGGAGAAAAAAGTTAAAAAAATGAAAACAAAAAAAAAAAAAAAAAAAAAAAATACAAAGAAAACGGAAAGTGTACAGGGGGGAACAACGTGGTACACAAAAGAAACTGAAGTAGCCAGGTCCTTTGTCGTGAGGCGGGGGAGGGAGTGGGGGGCGGTGCAGGGGGGGAAAGTGGCAATCGGGAAGATCAAGCTTGGAATTTTTGGGCACGTGTTGTACATGGGGTAATTGAAGGCCGGCGGTGAAATTAAAAAAGTTGCATTTGCCAACCAGGCCGAATAAGGAAGTGTGGGGATGATCAATGCTTGAAAAGGACAATGAGACTCATTTCTTCTGTGGGATGTCATAAAAAAAACATCCACTTCGGCAAGCACAAACAAAAAACACCGGCCTAGAACTGGGGAAAAGATTTTGGGGAAAAATCAGGTTGGCTTGTTCCAGTAGGGAGTTATGCAAGAGGAACTAAGTTGCATGGGCTGCCTCAAAGGTAAAAAGGGGGAAAATAGAGGACAGGGTTTGGCGAGGGTTAACACATGGACTCGCCCAACCAACGGCCGCATAAAAGCTTCCGAAAGGAGTTTAAAGCGGGGGCGGGGGGGGGGGTGATCTCAGTGGGCACGGTCTTTCAAGAAGGTGACAGTAAGTGTGAAACCTCTCCAAATTTCAAAATGTGAGTGTTTTATTAGCAAAACCATGCGGTCCTGAAAACTTATCATTATTAAGCATGCTGGGGGTAGGGTCCCCGCCCCCGGAACCTCGATTATTTTGTGCAATTGGTTGATACATTGTAAAACTCAGTAATTAAAAACCCGTGTGACGTGGGAACAATTGTGTACAAAACCGGTTTGCCTGGGCAGGTAACACTGTGGTCACCTGGTAAAGATGTTAATAAATAAAGGTTTATGTTATTTTGACGGTAAGGTGGGTAGGATGATTTGTTCGTTTTTAGTTGTGGGGTTTTTTGGGGTTGAAAGGTGGTTGATGATAGTTTTTAAAAAATTTAATTAAAAGGTGCCCTTATAAACTAAGACCTTTAAAGGGGAACAAGGAAGCAAGTAGTTCTAAGGCGCGTAAAATCGTGGTGATCATGATTTTACGAAGGGTACAGTACTCTCGACGATGGTCTGTACATGGTCTCGTTGGCGGGTTGCAGGTGGTTGGGAAGAAAAGTACAAGGGTTCGGGAGTGGTGGGGAAGATTACCAGCGGTGTTGGAGGAATGGGGGGGGGTTTTCGGATGGGTACCCTGAACGTCTACCAAAAAAAAAATAAACTTTGTTGGGGGGTGTAGACGGTTCTGCGTTCCCGATGGAAATAAAGGACCTGTCGACGGGGCACTAGTGCCGGAAAAGGCTAATGGAAGGTAAGAAAAACTCAGTTAACAAAGCTCCCGAGACGGGTCCACTAGGGTACAAGGGGAGAAAACTCCCGGGAGTTACCCACAGGAAGGGGGAAGGGGGGAAGGAAAGGAGTGGTAGCGAGCGCCATAAAGACTACGATGAGAGCCATGCGGAAATTTAAAAAAGGGGGTACGTCGTAGTGGAAATAAAGAGTGTAATGAGGGGTATTACGTAATCGAAAAGATTAATACATTCGTGGGATCTCACGGAAGTATGTACTATTGGACTGTAAGTCCGGTGGGGATATTTGCAGCTTCTAAGAAAGGTAGTGGTGCTTGTTTTGCAAAAAGGACACCGACACGACAGGCACAAAACTAGAGCAGGCAAGAAAAAAAAGTGCAAAAAAACAAAACAACACAAAAAGACCAATACCTACAAAATAACACCTTGTTTAAAAAAACGGGGCCAAACTCAACACAAAGACGCCCGACAACAAAGGACCAGACCTCAACCCACTCCACACGAAAAAAGGGTCACGCTACAGGCGCGAGACTTACTTACAAGGGGGTCGGGGGGGGAAGCCAGTTTCATCGTGGTAGTGTGGGATGCAAGAACCATCTGGAGGCGTTTTCTGAGAATGGCGGGGGATGGAAAAAAGAGAGAGTAGCGATGAAAACACTGCCATCAGCAGTAGTCCTAGAGGAATCAGGTGGAAATTGTTGATCACCGTTGGGAGTAGGGGAGGGGGATCAGCCATGGATTCTTGCCCGTAATCGCGGGAAATCCATGGGGAGGGGAAAAAAAGATCATAGTTTATTTGTGTTTCGGGTGCGTTTTTTCTGTTTTTTCAGAGTTTGTGTTTGTGTTTTTTTTAAACATTTTTTCATTGTGACTGGTCAATTGTTGTACATTCGGCGGCAGTAACAACAATATTTTTGGGGATCCTAGCTGCAAATACGTTCAACGGCCACCAAACAGTGCCCCCCAACGGGGGCCTGCCCCCCCCAAAGCCTCCTGGAAGTACCGGGGGGGGGCCTGACGTCTAGCCGGCACTCAGGTTTATTGGACAATTGGATAAATGGGGGGGGGCTGTTTGTATTTTAAACTATAACGGGGGACACTATGAAAAACAAAAAATGAAGCGGGGGGTAGTTATGGTTACAAATAAAGTCGGAAGGTTATGAAGTGGGACCTGCTCAGGGCCAGATTTAGTGTTACAAAAACCAATGCAACAAACAAAAACGGGTCCAAGTAATGTTAAAAAAAAACGCCAAAACACACAAAAACCCCCAACCCCCCCCCACAAAAAAAAAACACAGCGAATCAGTAAAAAGGACAAATGGGGTGTGGGGGCACCACCATACAATCAAGGCTGCCCACCCCAAAAAAGATTGAGGTGATGCTTACCTTGTCGACATGGTGGGGTTACGCGATCGATAGATAGGGGGGAAGGGTACGGATCAAGAAACACTAGCGTCGACCCACAAGAACAACCGCGCCCGATCCCACGAAAAAAACAAAAAGCATCTAACACATCAAAAGTAAGCTAAAGCAGGAAGTGATAAACCGAAAAAAAGCCGAAAGTAATAAACGTAAGGGGGTGGGGGCAGGTAAGGATAGAAGTGGTTTGGGGCGTCTTTAGCAGGAATTTACCAGTCAACAACAACCAACACCAAAAACCCCCCAAAAAAAAAATAACCCCAAAATAAAAACAAGACGCAGCATGTGGCGGCCCCCAACACAAGAAGGCCCGAAAAAAAACCCAACCCCTAAAACAAAAAACTCTGCCTTCACCACACCCACAACCCCCAACTACCGGCGCTCACCCTGGAAACTTGGGGTAAGAAAAAGAAATGGAAAAGGGTGCCGTGTCTTTATTCGATCTACATTAAGAGGGAGGGTTATGAGCTGAACTGGTTTGTTCTGGCTCAAAAACTGTTCATTCGTTGGGAACTCAGCCAGGCAGTATAGGTTAAAATTAGGGAGTTGACTGTAAAATTCGAATTTAAACTTGTTTAACAGCGAACCCGCCCCTAAATTCCTGGAGGGTCAGACGGAACAACCATGGTTCGCTTGAAAAGCACACCCCGCGAGATTCCCCACAAAAGAAAGGGCCCCACAAAACAATAAAGGATGAAATTGTTTGGGAGTTTATTTAGGTCACACAACCTGCAATCTTTAGAAGGGGGACACGTCATCCGCGTGGTTGGACAGAAGGGCGTTGACATCATTTTATGGGGAGGGGCAATCGAAGTGGCAGGATAGGTCCGACAGAAATGGAGTAATGGAGATAAACGGTGGTCAAAAGGAGGCGTGGGGGGTGCAAGAACGAAGGGTCTTTCGAAACGCAAATTGGTGGGGGGGGGTGTGGGGGTGGTTGTTAATGGTTTCTGATTTTGCACCCTTGGGGGTAAAAAAGTTGATATATGCAATCGTCGGTTCGGGGGGTTGTGGTTGTGAACAGTAAAAGATGGATGGGGGGTGGGTAGTGGAAAGTTGAATGCCGAGGTGGAATCGAAAGCCAACTATGAATGGCACAGTGGAAGGCTGATTAAACCAATCTTTTCAGATCTTTCTCATGGAGTAGAAATTCTTTTTCTGTGAAACATTCCAAGTAACGTTGCAAGGCATATGTTACTAAAGCATGAAGTTGAATTGAAGGGGGGGTATCGGGGGGACTCGTCTGAAAAAAAACCGCTCCCACACCAATAAAAAAACAACTGTGGGCGGACACCAATGAAACAAAGCCTATACTTTTGTATGGACGAAACCAAAAACAAGACATACCCCTAATACAAAAACAACAACAGAAAAATAAATTTTGCGTAATCCGAGTGTTTTGTATGGTGGCCCAGTGTGGGGGGGGGGGGGGGAAAAAAAACGTCCAAATACTAATCAAAATCCGTAATGAACAAAAAAAGCCGCACCAAACACTTTTTGATCTTCCCCACCCCCAACCGGGCGACCAAAAAGAAAAAACTGGTGTAACCCAAACACCCCCAGACGCGGGCCCCCCCCCGACACAAAAAAACCCCGCTAAAGCTAAGAAACAAACATCAAACTGTTTTCTTTAAGTCCGGTTTGTACAAAAACACTCCCCAAACCCACTCCAGAATTTCCCATTTGTTACCAAGGTGGGTATTTAAGGGTTGACACGGGAATTTCCGGGGGGGTTGTCTTGTTATTTTGTTCCCAGGGGGAAAGGGGGGGTAAATAACTTACTTTTAAACCTCAGGGTTGAACCACAAAAAAAAGGTAAATGACATATTTTATCAAAACCAACCAACTGTGTATTTTTTTTGCCGGGTTTTTTTTTGTGTGGGAGGGGATTACAACCATAAGGCCCGTACCATTACCAACCCAAAGACAAGCACACAACTTTCCTAAACCAAACAGACTCACGGGTGTTTGGCAACTGTTCTCAAAAATGGTTGGGGCCCAAAGGAACACTTTTATATAAAAATGACCTCTTTTTTTCTTTAAAAAACACCACACCCGACCCCCCCACCACCCGACCCCCTACATGAAACACCTTGGGGGATATGATTGGTTGTTTCTTCTTCTTTAACCACAAACCCACACACCAAAAAAAAAAAAAAAAAAAAAAAGACTCTTTATTCTTTTTTTGTGTGTACACAACTATCAAGAAAACGGCCAAACACTACACACCCACCCATGTAGGCTTTGAGATAGACCCAGCCACCCCCCCAAAAAAAAAAAACCACAACACACACGATGAACTACAAAAAATTTTGGATTATTGCGAATTTAAGCGGACCAGACACCAGACACCCGAGCCCCCCCCCCCCCACAAATAAACCCCAAAACAACAAAAACCCTAAAGAACCGAGTATGGTAACAGAGAACGGCCGGTGGATTGAACAACACAATGAACATAGAAGATTACGGGGCGGTACCCACCCAACAACACACCGGCCGTTGGGATATAATGCGGGCACATCGGGTTGAATGTGGCCCGACGCGGGGACGGGACTGGAAATCCTGCACAATGTATTATGCGGGCTTTTGGGCAGGGGGTATTTTAGGGACCAAAACCATGCCCGTAAGCATACAACAAAATTTAAATTTTTCTTTTTTCTGGCATTAAATTTCGTCGTTGCGGGGTTAGGAGCTGGCGGCCGGGAAAGTATGAAGAATGTGTGGTACAGAGAAACCAGAGCTTGGCAAACGTTCTTTTTTCAAGAGACCCGTGCGGGGGGGGGACGGCAGTGTACGAAAAATTTGTTCCCCCAAAGAAGGGCCCCACCAACCCAACTTAAAACAAAGCAAAAATAATTGTACAAAAACATAGAACAAAAGCGCAACTATTGACAAAATATGGGGGTGGTTTTTTACCGGCCCAGCCCCACAAAACCAGGGTGTGGCATTGTGGTTCAGCGAACACCAATAACTTTCCACATTAAGACCCGTTCTTCCCCCCCCCCCCCCCCAAACCACAAGCGCACACC
>Ga0179591_1385598_pt1 | contig 15733 bp, 22 predicted proteins | sample CZOMad2_1_08_16f_FD_182891 | JGI IMG/M metagenome (GOLD analysis project Ga0179591, IMG submission 182891) | Vadose zone soil fungal communities from Angelo Coast Range Reserve, California, USA - CZOMad2_1_08_16fungal (PacBio error correction) | ecosystem: Environmental > Terrestrial > Soil >...
TCGCTTCAGCTTAGGAGTGAGGGGGTTAATACAAGTGGGAAAATAGAAAATTTAGGAGAAAAAAAAGAAAAAAAATCTGATGTTAGGGGAGAGATGCCGTAAGGGGGGGTCCTCAAATACACAATTCAGAGGGGACAAATTAAGACAGGGGAAGAGGGGAAAAGTTCCTTCAAAGGGGGTTCCGAAGTTTCGGTGGAAAAAAAGAGATAAGGGGGAGCAGTTTCGCAAGAACGATAAGGGGAATAGATGAAGGGGAGAAAAAGGGAGAGGCAGAGTTAGGGTAGTTCTCGGGAAACCTTAGTTTGTCGCGCCTGACAGGTTGGAAAAAAAGAGGAGGGGGAAACGCGGAAAGGGAGGGGGTGAGGGGGGAAAGGGGGGGTAAGGGGGGGGGGGGAGGGAGGGGAGCTAGGGGAAGGGGGAGGTGAGTTGCAGGGAGGGCTAGGGGGTGAGGAGAGAGGGGAGAGAATGGTGGGGGTGGCCGGCGGAGGGGGAGGGGGTTGAATTTGCTTGCTTTCGGAGTTTTGGGGGGGTTGGAATCAGGGAACTGTGGGGGAAAAGACTTGCTGGTTTTCTTCGAAAAAGGGGGGGGGGGGAGAACGACAGTGAATTCGCAAACCAATAAATCAGAAAGGGGGAAGGGACACAACCAAGGGGAAACCGGGGAAGGGGTTGATAATTTGCCAGGAAAAAGGGGAGTGCCTTACTCTCCCCTGGGGGGGGGTTTGGACATGCCTCCGCTGGAAGGAAAAAAGAACCTGAGAAAAGGGACTCGACCCAAATAGGGAAGGGGAGGGATGCGCCAAGTCAAAGGAAAAAAGGAATAAGGACTCCTGGTCGCCTAAAAAAAGGTTTGGAAGAACAAAGAGGAAAAAATGAGGGAGAAAGCGACAGTTTCCAATGGGGGGGAAACTAGCAGGAAGGGGTCACGTTCCCCTTGGAGGAAAAAAAAGAAGTGTTGGAGAGTAAAGGCCTAGGAAAAACGATCTCCTATTCGGGAAGGGAAAGGGCCAGAGTACTTCCAAAAGAGGGGAGAGATTGGGGTTTAAGGGGCCCGGCTCGTTTGACAGGAAAGGAGGCACGGGGGAAGACTTCTCCGACCATCTAGGGAAAAGGGTAAAAAATTGGGGACGGGGAGGAATCCAGAAGGAAGAGGGGTCCGTTGACACTCCCCAGGGGAAGGGGAAAGGAGCCCCTGTGGGAGGGGACCCTACGCAGTTTTGTAGGAGGGAAAGGGTTATTTGAGGGAGCGGAGGGGTAGCGGGGGGGGGGGGAGAGGGGAAGTTTTATTCTATTTGAAAAGGAAGGGTATCCGAGGAATCCTGCCGAAAAAGAAGAATAGAAAGGGGGGCACAGGTGGGAGATCAATCATCTAGGGGGGTGGAGAAGAAGAAAGCGTTCTGGGGAAAGCGTGTTTTGGGAGGCCTATGAAGTCTGGGCAAGAAATGTCCCACTGGAAGGGGGGAAAAAACTCGAGGGAGAATTTCAAGGGGACAAGACCGTCCCACGGTAAGAAAGAAGCCTAGGGGGGGGAGTTGGAGTGAAAACGAAGGGAAAACTCCCCGTAGAGGTCCCCCATCTGAGAGAAAGGCGGCGGAGATATTTTAAAAGAAAAAAAAAGAAGGTAAAAACATTTTAAGAATCCTACATATCAAAGAACACGGAAGTTCGGACAAAGGGGGGGGGGGGGGGGGGGGGAATCATAAGGAAAGAAAAAAAAAAAAAAAATTCCCCAGAAAAAAAAGTGATCTTCTAAAAGGGGGGGGATAAGAGGGAAGGGCAGAAACTATACACCTCGAGAGAGGGGGAAAGAGGGGGGGGGGATGGGTAAAAAAGAAAGGGGGGAAGAGGGGTGGGAAGGAGGCAAAGAGATGTTTTGGGAAAACACGATAAAAGCCTTTAAACGGGAAGCGGTTAGGGGGTCGGCTTGGCAAGGGAAGGGAAAAGGGTCCACATATTTCAAAAAAGAGGGGGTCCAAGGAAAAGCTCATTCGGAGGGGGGGGGAGGATGGATGAGGGGGAAAAACCTTGGAGGAGGGAACTCCTTCCACCCAAAAGGGTACCCGACGTAGGGTCCACGCACTTTGAAAAATGAAAAACCCATGCAAACAAGGGGGGCAGCTAACAGTTAAGGATTCACGCAAAAAAGGACTCGCCAAGGAAAAAAGTGTGAGAATAGGGGGGAGGGTGAGCGGGGACCGCAAGCCAACCTCCTCCAAAAAAGGAACGAACGGCGGGCTCGAAAAAAGGAGAAGACTACAGGCGAAAAAAAAAGAGAAACTTGGTTGAGGCAGGGGAAGCTCAAAAAAAAAACAAACGAATATCCTTCAAGGGGGGGACTTGGAGAACCATCCTCCAGGCAGAAAAAAGGTTTCCCTGACGCGCCAAAACTTTCGAAACTTCCCGGAGGGGGACCAACAGAACGGATTTCCAGGGGGGGAACAGCACCGTTCGCTAAAGGGGAAGAACGGACTCGAAGGGGAATAATTAGAGAGGAGAAAGACGTGGTTTTGGAAAAAGGGAGGTGGTAACTAAAAAACATGATCATTGCTTGGGAAAAAGGGGGGGATATTATTGGGGCGGCCCTCGTATGAGGAAAAGAGGGAAAAGAAAAAAACTTTAAAAGAGTGGAAAAAAAAAATTCTCGAACGGGCCAAAAGGGGACCCCTCAACTCTGTTTAGAAGGTGCCGCACGCAAAAAAACGGTATTCCGAACGAGTCAAAAAAGGAAATGGGGCGCGGGCCCAGGAAAAAAGACCATTAGAAACAGAGGACCCACAGTGGACGCTATTATTTTGGAAAAAGGGAAAAAGAAGTAGACTCGGGCAAGGGAAACTGTGGGGGGGGGGGAACTAATCGTAAAAAAAAAAAAGCGGAAAGAAGGGGGATCGGGTGAAAAGGTTTCAAGTAGTTAAAAAAAAAAGGATCCTCACTCATCAAGAGAAGATTTTAAATCCTTTTGCCAGCCCAAGAGGATTTTAAGAGAAAAAGTTCCTGAAGGAAGGAACCCTGCCCTTTGCCTAAAAGGAGAGGGGTAAAGGAAAAGAACTTACGAACCCAGAAAGACCAGCCAAAAAAGTCTTGGGGAATGGGGGGGGGGGCTGAATAGGTGGAAAAAGGGGTGGTCCTTGGGGGGGAAAAGAGGGTTATAGGAAGTGAGAGAAAACCGACACTGGAATCCACAGGATGAGATTTGGGGGGCAGGGAGAAACGCAAAATAACGAAAGGAGAAAGACTGTGGAAAAAAAAAGCGGGACGACCTGGCGGAAGGAAAGGGGGTTCAAACCAGAGAAAAGGAAAAGAAAAAAAAAAGTTTTCAGGCAAGGGGGGGAAAAGTTCCTTAACCAGGGGGGGGGGGGGTAGAGCGGGGAGGAAAAAAAGTCTCAAATTCACCCAAAAAAGGGAGGGGAGTGAGAAAAAGAAAAGGGGGAAATACTTACCTTGATACTAAAAAGGAAGAGGAGAAAACTTGGCCAAGAAAATAACCATTTTTCTCAAAGGAAGGGAGAAGGTAGAAAACGAAAGTAAGCGCGAGTTGCTCAAGGAAACAAAGGACACGAAACCAGGTTTTGTATTACGCGAAAAGAAAAGAGAGATCAAAAAAAGAGAGAAGATCGGGATTCCACAGGGGAAGGGGGGGGTAAATTAGGAAAAAGGGAGCAAAAATTTTGGGGAAAGTGTCACAGGTATTTTGCCTTTCCGCGTGGGGGGAGAGAAAGAAAGCATTGACGTCTTTCAAGGGGGGAGGGTTGACAAGGGGGGGGACCGATATTCACGTCTAAGGGAGGTCACCGAGAAAAAAGTTTAGAATCATCTTAAGAAAGAAAAAGAGAAGGGGACTTTGGGGGGGTATGTTGCGGAACCCGCGGGGATGACTCCATGGAGAGGAAACATGTAAAACTTCTAAAAAAGTAAGGAAAACGCTAAAACCTGCGAACAAATACTAATGTTTAAAAAAAAGTCTTCAAAGGTGTTCACTTATTGGGGAGGGAGAGTATGGGGGGGGAAACTGGGGGGTAACGAAACGACGGTTTTCATCCGAGGGGTCGGTCGAGGAAGAATACATACCCCGAGAGAAAAAAAAACCCAAAAAAGGAAAAAAAAAAAAAAACAAGAAAAAGAAAAAAAAAGAACAACTCAGCTTTTTTTTTGGGGAAAGGGAAGGAAGACTGGGTTCGGCCGTTGCCCTTCCCCGCAAGACGTGAGAATAAAGGGAATCAGGGCATCAGTGGGGGCGGCAAACGCAGGGGGCCAAAGGACAAAGGAACATCATTATCTTCCCTGGGGGGAGGGAACCAGAAAAAAAAAAGACGACCATCCTTTTGGCGGCCCAAGGAGAAAAGACGCCTTTAGGGGTCTGGCATTGCTGGGAAGGGGAGTTCACACTGAGAAACTAGGGGCCAAAAAAAGAAAAAAAAAAAGCTCAGAGGAAGGGGAGGTACCGGGGTGTCTTAAACGGGAGCGGGGAAAGGGGGCACAGACGAGTTACACTGGAATAATTAAAGGGCTCACGGGAAGAGTTCGGAGGGGTGGACGAAAACCCCACTTGTGCCAGGGAAAAATGGCCAAAACAACCTAGTTGAGGTCTAAGGAAGAGGGGGAACAGGTTCATATGGAAAAAGGGGGGGGTTTTTAGAGGGGGGAAAAAGGACTGTGAATTGCTTTCGAGAAAAGAAGAATTATACGAGGTTGAAAATAATTATCAAGAAAATCATAATGTGACGAAAGGAAACCTTTTCAGGAAAAAAAACCATAGGGAGGGGAGAAAAAAAGTCGCAAATGCCGTGAGGTGGTTCCCTGTATTTGGGAGGGGAAGCCCCAGGGGGGATACCGGCATCAAAAAAGGGGGAGGTGCGTACCAAAGGAAAAAGGAAAAGTAAAAAAGTTAGAAGAACCTGGAGGCGCGAATAAAACGTAAAAAAAAGGCGCTGGGCGGAAAGAGAAAACGAAGTCCGAGGAAAGGGGATATCTTGTATTTGGGGATAGAATGGACCCTCATACACAAAGGGGAAGGTTAATTGCAGGGGTCCTCAATAGAGTTAGGGAGAAGGTTCGCTAGAGGGGGGCGTCCGCGAAACTGACAGGAAGCTACATGTGTTTTCGGAAGGCGGACACCCGGGGACAACAATCTCTGACTGTTAGCGCAAAGGTCATTGGAAAACCGAGAATTAAAGGGCTGGGGGGAACAAAGTACGGTTGGAGACGGGAAGTGGGTGGGGAAAAACGAGGTTCCCCCTATCACAGGAGGGGGAGGGGGGGGGCCTGAGAACAACGGGCCGCTGAAATATCACCCCAGCGAAAAGAGCACGGGGGGGCGGCAATATTGTAACCAAAACAACCCCACCCCGGGGAACATCTCGTTGCCCAAAAAAAAAAAAAAGACAAACAGTTTTAAAGCTCACGGGGGGATGTATCAAACAGAGACTAGAAGAAAATCCCTTACCTGGGGGAGGAACCCCAGACAGAAAATATTTATCGGAAGGAATTGGGGGTCAGGAAAATCCAGAGAAGTAATCTCCAAAGAAAAACAGTATTACGATATCATGTTCATCAAGGGGAGAAATAATGGGGGAGGTTCAAGCTGCTGGGGGAAAAGAAAGTTCCGTGGCGAAGAGATGGATAATCTTGATGGAACATGATGTTTGGAAGCGAAAGGGACGAAACTGACATGCGGGAAGGAAGACCCGCAAAAAGAGGGACGAGAAAATTGAGCCTGAGAAAAAAAAAATGAAAGACACTCTCTCGGGAGGGGGGGGACGGGGCGACAAGGGAGGGAAGTTAAAGTTCCTGCAAAAGGGAAAGAAGTCCTTATCCTCTCAAGGGAGTTCTCCAAAGAGGACCTTTTAAACAACCGTAAAAGGGGAAAGAGGGGGACGAACAGGGGAAAACAGAAAAAGAAAAGAACGCTCCGGGCAAAAAAGGATGCGACCAATCTTAAGTCATTACCGGGGGAACGGCATCTCTTCCAGAAACTAGGGGGTCTCTATAACGGAGGAAAAAAAACTAGAAATACATCCCAAAGGGGAACCGATACCCTTTCAAGAAAGAGGGGGGAAACATCAACACAAAGAAAAATTCTATATCGAAAAGGAAACACAAAAGGTCACTTAAGGAAAATCGCCCTGTGGAAAAACTGGACAGAGAAAAAGGGGGAAAGGAGGGGCACCGGATTTTGTTGGACGGGGGGGTTCAAACGGAAAACTTAAAAGAAGACCTCTGCTTCGCCCCAAAAGGGGGAAGCTCAAAAGATAAGGGATACTCCTTTTTGGGGGTTTTCACACACAAGAGAGAGAGTACATTGGGGAAAAAAAATTTCCCTTACAGAAAAAAAAAAAAAACGTCAACACGGCAAATAAAAAGGCGGGGAAAAAATCGTTTAGGGGGGAAAACTAAAAAACGAGGATAAAATGAAAAGAAAAAAAAAAGGGATCATTATTTAAAGACTGGAAGGGAAAGAGCCCTGGCACTAGGAAGATTCCATGTAAACTGTGGGGAAAGGGGGGTACCGGGACCAGGGGTTCAAAAAAAAAAAAAGAAGGATGGTGGTACAACAGGGGTTGGGGCCTTTTTCGGGGAAACATTGACACTAGAAAAGGGGGAATACCACTAAAAACTTGGGAGGAGACAGCCAAAAGGTCCACCGATTTTTGTAATGACACGCAAAACTTATAGGAAGGGGGGGGTTGCCAGGACAACGGCGTGCCATATGCCGTAACAACACCAACGGGGACGAGTACTGAACATAACCGCCGAAAAAAGACCTGATAGAAAATGAGGGGAAAAAAAAAATGGCCACCAGGAAGGGGGAAAGGGATTTTCTGGATCACATGAAGAGTGAATCAGCGATGGGGGGGGAAAGGAAGTAATCTTAAAAGGTCAGGAAAAAACCAAACAGGGGGAGACCACAAAAAAGGAAGGGGAAAATCGAAAATGAGAAAGAAAGATAAACTTTGTAATCAGGAGAGAAACAAAGGACTAAGGAAGAAAAAAAGTCTATGACAAAGTGAAAGGGAATAGGCAACACCTTCTAAAAGTAGAGAGAGGGGACCTTCAAATAAGGGAAGGGGGAAAAGAAAAAATAAGGGGCCACTTGCAGGAAAACCAAGGGGACAACTTAAACATGTTTGAGGGGGTAGAACTGGAAAAAAATTCTAAAGGTGGGGGGGAGGGAGAGGGGACTGAAAACAAAGGAAGAAGTATCAAAAAAAAAGTTTGGCCACAAAAAAATCCTATTCAGAAAGGAGAAAAAAGCCACGGTTTAGAAGTTCAAAAAAAAAAGGAAAAAAAGAATCGAAGCCTTTTATCTGTGGGGGGGGATACAAAACTCAAAAAAAAGAAATAAGCGCAATACTTCCACAAAAAAAAAAGAGGAGAGTAAATAGAGAGAACACTGCCGAAGGGGGGGAGACATTTAGGGAAAGGGAGCCAAAGATAGGAGGGGGAGGGGGGGATTCTTCTAGAAGAAGAATCTGGAAGGGAGCAAGTTTTGAAAAAGGAGAGTTTTTCGCCAATATCCTCAAATAAAAAAAAAAGGTGGGTAAAGAAAAATGGGGAAAAGGGGGTCCTGGCGGCAGAAATCCTTCCAGGGGGGAAGGGGAAGGGGCAGGAAAAAGGTGCTCCCAGAGAGAAGATTGTTCAGGGGGGACTAGGGGGGGGACTATCTCGACAGGAAAGAAGGTTGTAGCTTTGGGGGGGGGGGAAATAATGTACAAAGACTTCTGTCATCGTTCCCGAGAAATTCGACTAGAACTAAAGTGGAGGAAAGGTTTTGGGGGGGTTTGGAAAAAAAACCGTGCAGCCGGGAAAGACTGGCTGGTTCGTCCCAGGGAAAGGAAAAAGAAACAAAGCTGAAAAGCAAAAAAACCAAGAAAAGAAAGAAGTCAGGGCCCGGGCCAGAAAATTGAAAAAAAAAGGCACCAGGGAATTTTGCCATTTGAGGAAGAAAAAGTGGGGGGTTTTGGTGAAAAGCACCGAGGAAGGGAATCTGGGGAGCCAATTACTAAGGAAAGACTTTTGGGACCCAATCGTATGGGGGGGGGCTGCGCAATTTCGGGGAAAAAAGAAAAGGAAGGCTGGGACCGGATTCCCAAAAATGGTGGGAAAAACTCCCCCCTAATCATCTACCAAGGGAGGAGGGAACCAATTGCAGGGAATGTTCAGATGGGAAAAAAGAAAGGTCCTGGGCACTTGGGGGAATGGGAAGTAGGAGGGAAAGCTTTATTTCCCCGGGGGGGCCGCTAGAAACTATTTCAGGGGGGGAGGGCGCGGCAATTTGAAAAAGGGTAAACTGAAAGGGGAAGGTGAAGGGTCCTAAGTGGAGTCATAATTAGAGAAGAAGATTAAGACATCGACTTTCCATAGGAGAAGGGTGGAAGGGTGGGGTTCCGAGACGGATCAGAAGAGAATTTTACACGCAGTCCCGGGGGCGGGGGGGAAGTAAAGGAGGCCGGGTTCGTCCCAAGAGGGGAAAAAGCATAACGATTAGGTGAAAGGTGTCAAGAGAAGTTTTGACCTTTGGGGGGACCATCGTCATGGAGGGGGTAGTCTCCTTTTTCGGGAGGGGGAAGATCTGAGAAAAATAAAAAACCGGCTGAGACAGCATCTACGGTGCGAAAAAGAGGGAAGGTCTTGAAAAAAAAAAAGGGTTTCGCCGATGCGAAAAAGGAGGGAAGCTAAAAAGAAAAGGGGGGGTTAAATCTTTAGAGGGGGGGGGGGTAAAATTCCTCCCTCCACAAAAGGAAGGGGTGAAAATCGATGGTGAAAGATTGTTTAGGAAGAGAAGGACAAGGCGGGGAGAGGCAGAAGGGGGGAGGGGAAGAATTCCCTTCAGGGGTGGGGGAAAATCTCCCCCCACGGGAAAGTGGGAGCTTCTACAAAAAAGTAAAACGACAAGGAGGGAAATCAGAAGGAATCCCAACCATCATGGGAAAGAAAGGACTTCACACAGGACGGTAAATACTTTTTAGGGAGAAAAAAGAAGGACTCAAAAACGGTTGGGAAAGATGACTATTCTTGGAAGGGGTGGGGAAGTTTCTTTTTATTTTTGAGGGAAGAATTTTTGGGGGGTCATTCACTTCGTAAAAAAAAAAGAACTGGTCCTGGGGTGGGGAAAGGAATTCCACGAGAGAAGAAAAATCGGATTACTCAAAAAATAGGCCCGAAGAGGGGATAATTTCATCCTTCGGAAAAAAAAGGGGCCCCACAGGGATGTTGAGCCTCCTGTCCACCAACCAAAAAAGAGACCATGAAGACAACTTTTATTTTAATTGGGGGGGGCAACGGGAGTGGGGGGGGGGAACATGGTTGACGAGAACCAGTTCAGAGATTGTGGAAAAAAAGGGAGGAAAAGAATCGGTCCCTAACCATGTAGAAGGGGGAGAGGAAAAAACGTCAAGGAAGGGAACTAGGAAGGGAAAAAACTAACCTTGAGGCAGAGGGGGGATCTAGGAAAATCCCCCGCATATACCAGGCAAAAAAAGCGCGAAGGAAAGGGGTTCTGCGGATGCTCTCAAGAAAAGGGGACTTCAGAGAGGCGTGAGGAAGAACAGCCCATCTCCTTCAAAGGCAAAGGGGGAACTCTCTCATCATGGAAGAATTAGAGTAAGTGGGGGGGGGGGGGAAAACTCCTTCCTTACTTGGGCAGTGCACAGGGAAAAAAATTCCATGGAAGAAAAAGACCTTAAAACTGGAGGTCCTGAGTAAGAATGGGGGGGGTCTCCAATTTCGCAGGGGTTGGTAAATGGAAGGGTAGTCTAGTACCCGGGGGGGTAAAAAAGGCCGGCCATGGGAGGTAGGAGGGACAGCGTAGGAAGGGAAGGAACCGTGGTCCCAATTATTCGAAAAAGGAGATGCCGTGGACTCCCCACTCCGGGGGGGGGGGGGTTCCCGGACACTTTGTAAAGGAAAAATGACACTAAAAAAGAGCAAAAAAGTCTTAAAATGAAAAATGAATTTTAAAAAAAAAGAACAAATCATTAAATCATATATCTGCAGAGACGAAAAAAAAGGAAGTGTGAAAGGGAACTCCAAGGCTAAGCAAAATAGAGGGGAACGTTTTTTTGTAAGCAATGGGTAAAGGCAGGAGGATCGGCCGTATTTAGAAGAAAAGGGGGGGTGTGAATTTGAAGTCAGAAAAAAAGGCCGAAAAATAAAGGGGAGGACACTTAACTTGTGGCAGAAAAGGACGTTTTAAGAAAAGTAGTCAAGAAAAACTTCTGGTGCTACTGGACGGGTGTCCTCGGGCAAGAGGTCCTGAAAGAATATAATGCGGCAAAAAAAAACGAGGGTCGCGGAGGAGGAGGGACCTCGGTGGCAAGGTTTGTCTCCTTGGGGAAGGAAGGGGCCGAGGAGACCGTTAGTTTCATTGAAAAGACTGGGGGAAAAGAAAGTCAAGTTGGCCGGTGACAAAAATAATTACAAAAGCGGGAAAAGACTTGGGAAGAGGACTCACCTGTCTGGAGGAAGGAGGAAGGCCTTTGTTCAAAACAGGAACAAATGGGTGCCTTAAACAGATGATGGGGAAGAGGGTCCGAGAAAAGGAAATATTCACAAGGCAGGGAATCTAGGATAAAAGGGACTTACAAACGACTACGACTTCCCCTAGAAAGGGAAAAACTGGCACACGTACGACCCATTTTTGTCGACCAAAAGGTCCTCTTTCCGGAAAAAAATTCCTACTCGCAGGCCAGAGGAAAAAAAGGGGACTCCATGAAAAAAAACCAGGTGATTACGCGTTCAAAAAGGAAACAACAACACGGAAAGGAAAAAAGAGAGGGAAGAGGGAAAGACACTGGGGGGGGTAAAGGTTGTTAATGGAGCACCTTGAAAAGGGAGAAGGGGGGGACCTGACTAGTTAGGTACCGAATAAAAGGGGAGAGTCGGGCAACACGAAGTTTTCAAGGTTCGCAATTCATTCCTTAGGGGAGAAAATGGGGACGTCTTACCCCCCTTGGAGGAAGGAAGACGACACCCAGGGGGGTTCCTAGGTGGGGGAAGGAGGATGTTCTTTTTTAAAAAGAGGGCTAACAGCTAAATTCCTGGGGGGAACGGGGAAACATGTAAGGGAAAAAAAAATCCGGTAAAAAAAGACCGCCAATTCGAAAGAGAAGAAGGTTGAAGATCTTCCGCCGGAAGAGGGAAAGAAAAAAAAGTTTAGGGCGTTTTGGTACGGGGGATTTTGCTTGGGGAAAAATACGGTTCATCCGAGCCGGGGGGGGGGGAAAAGGGGGGGCGTAGACGAAAAAAAAGGGCTCAAGTATACCACAAAAAAAAGGGGAAAAAAATATGAAGCACAAAGAAAACAATCCTAGCACTAAAGGATTTTGGGAGGGGGAAAGGGGGTTAGAGAAGGGGGGGGGAGTGCCCTTTCCCCCTAGACGAGCACATCAGGGCTTTAGGGAGGAATCTGAACAGAATAAAAAAGGAAACTCTCCCTAACATCAGGAATGGGGGAAGAAATGCAGGGGTAAGAACACCTTTTTGCCTGAAAAAGAAGGTCAAAAAAAAGTTTGTAGAAAGGAGTTGAGGAAAGGGTTTCCACACTTTGGAGGGAAGAAAGAGGGAGAGATCATGAATAACAGGGAAACGAAAAAAAAAGCCGACTGAGGGAAGGGGGACGGTTTCCATCGGGGAGGAGGGAGCAACAATAAAAAAAGAGGGGTGTATGGGAATACGGTTACACCAAAAAGGGGACGGCAAAAACACTTCAACCGAGGAAAAGGAAAGGCCGGGAGTTGGGGAAAGGTCCTTTTTGTTAAGGGAAAACGGCTTGTAGGGAGTTCTCAATACGAAGCCAGAGGGGGGGGGGGGGGAAATAAAATTACGAGACCGAGGGAAAACCTGAACCTGGAGGGGAGAAAAAAGCGGATCTGCAGGAGAAAAGAGAGAAAGCGAAGGGGGGTTTTGGGGAGGGAGCGCAGGGTTGCGGTGCACGGGAAAAGAAAGGCCAGTGTAGGGGAGGGTCGATCAAAGAAGGCTGCGCAGAGGTACATAAGTAAGCTGAGGGGGGGAACGATCAAGGATGGAAAGTCATTCCCGGGGGGGGGGTGAGTGTAAGGAAAACCAATCTATCTTTTCAATGGGGAAGCGCCGAGTTCTGGAGTAAGAGAAGAGGAAGGGACTGGAAATTTTATTCCGATTTGAGGGAAAAGAAAAAAAATGGCAAATCAGGTGTGAAAGGGAGGGGGACTTTTAAAGGGGGCGTTAACCTTCACCACTGGAAAGGGGGGCGGTGCAAAGGGCAGGTTCCACTAGGAGACACAGGAAAAAAGGTAAAAAAAGGAGAGGACTACTTCTGTCTCGGGGGGGGCACAAGGGGGAATCACGGTGGGGGGTTTTTGCTATACTCCCGAAAAAGCTTTCATCCCTCCTCACTTTTTGAGAAAGGGTTACCATGCTGTGTTAAAAAAGAGGTGTTCCGAGGGGGGGGACCGAAAGGGGAAGAGAAAAAAGACACCTCTTTTCAAGGGTGACAAAATTTAACGCACGTGGAATTCAGGAAAAAGAACTATCACCACAAGAACCCGAACCTTTTGTGATGAAAGAAAAGAGAGATTGGGAAGATAGGTATATTTTTGAAACAGAGGGGATGAGTAAGAGGGGGAAAGCTCAAAACATTGGGGAGGGAAAGAATGGGGCAGAAAGGTGGGGGGTAATTAAGGGGTGGGGGCCTCTGCCTTCTGTAAAGGGGGGGGAGGTCAAAAAAAAAAGGAGTCGAAGTAAATCTTATTCCGGGGAAAAATATGGGGGGATAATCGAAAGGGGAACTTTCTCTCAATAAGAACTCGAGGAAAAAAGCCTGCGCTCTAGCCTCTAATGAAAAAAAAAGGAAAAAGAGGCTTGACAAAGCATTAAGGCTCGGAAAAAAAACTTCCTTAAGAACAAGGAAGACCCGATGAAATCTCAAAAAGGGGGACCTTGTCCCAGACACCCTCAAAAAACAGCCTTCAAGAACCAAAAAAGGAGAAGAACGCAACCGAAGGGGAACACAAAAAAAGGGAGGATTCGCAAGGAAAAGCTCGTCAGGGAAAGGGAAAACCAACCCTATTTCTCTATAAGGGAGAACGACAAAATAGGAAAAAAAGCAAAAATATAAAAGGGAGAAAGTCCCCCAGCAGTCCATTAAAAAGCTAACTAAAGGAGAAAGTGGGAAAAGCAGACAAAGGGGGGATTTTTCCGCAAAAAGACTTGCCGTTAGGAATAAGAAACGGTGGAAGGGGATTTTTCGCGTCCAGGGTAACCGGGAGAAACCTGGGTGGAGGACCCAGAGCAGAAGTTTTCCGCAACAAGGACTAAAGGAATTTAATTCACATTCAAAAATAAGAGTTGAAAATTGGGCCCAAGCCCCTCTGAAAAAAAGGAAAAATTCTTCCTGATAATGACTACTAAAAGGGGGACAGAAAGAAGAGGGACCTAAAACGGAAGGAAGAAATGACCTTTGCACCCAAAAGATCCCTTGCTAGTGTAAGGGAAATTACCAGAGAAAGGCCGGGGTTTGGGGGTTGGTGACGATCTATAATCAGGAAGGACTCAGTTTTTGGGGACCGTTGCTTCTCCCACGAAAAGACGGAAGGGGTAGCCAAAGGACATTCAGAAAGTGTTAGGGTAGTGGTTAAATTGAACCAACGTAGAGGTTAACAGGATATGGGGGCGGTAAAAGAGAGGCGGGAAAAAAAAACCTTTGCGGAAAAAAGTACGGCAAAAACATCCCCTTCCCCGGGGGAAAGGGGGTGATAGTAAGAACCTCTTTCAAAGGGAAAGAAAGGGATTGGTTTCTTGGAGAAAAAGAACTCGGTTGGAAGTGTATCATCAGAAAAAGAACACAGTTCTTTCAAAAAGGAAAGAACGGGGAATTGTGGAAAACAAAATCCATCAAAAAGAAAGAGAGTCACTCAACTCTACCCAAAAGGGGAACGATACAGAGGAGAAATTTGGTAAGAAAAAAAAGAGAAAACCAACAAAAAAACAAAAGTCGGTGGGATCGCGTCGGGAAAAAACATTATCGGGACTGCTAAAGTCGTATAGGAAGAAGGGAAGCACCGGAAAGTCAAAACAGACTGCAAGGAGTTTCCTCCAAGAATTCGAAGAAAAAAAAAAAACGGAAATTCCTAAAGAAGTTTGAGGATATTGAAAGTAAACTGCCAGAACTTTCTAAAAGAGGGAGGCTATAAGAAGAAAAGGGGACCGGAAAGAAAAAATCAAAGTATCTACAAAAAAATTTCCGAAAAAGAAAAAAGGTAGACGTGCGGAGGAGGCAACAACGGAGAGGAAAAAAAAAGAAGAGACGACCTTCTCTTAGGGGGGAGGAAAAAGGGATGGGGAAGCGGGTCTATAGAAGAAAGGAATAGCCAACCTGAGGGGGGACTAAAGTACTGTGGGAGGGTTTATCCTAATTGACGAGGGTTGGAGTAATGAGGCGCATGTGCGCAAGGAGGGGAAAAAGGGTTAGGGGGGGGGTCAAGAAAAGGAAGGGCCCTTAAGGGGAGGGCCGTTTCAAGTTCGAAAAGATGATCTACGAAATTTTCGCAGTTGAGAAGAAAGAGAAGGTGTTGGGAAGGATCCGGGGGGGGGAGCCAGATTACCACTTTTATCCTCTGGAAACGAATAAGGTCGATTTGGGAATCTTTTGATGCGTGTACCTGTTGGGGGGTTGGAACAAAAATCAGGACAGAAAGGCGGGGTTTCGGAGAGAGGGAAAGACACGAAACCTGATAAGGGGAGGAGCAACAAGAAATCTTCCAGGGCCGTGAAAAGGAGGGAAGGTTGGGGAAGGAGGGGAAGTTACGAAAAAAGAAGGGGGGTTTTGGGAAAAAACGAAGGACGCCCTCTGTATAAAAAAATGAACGGGACGCTGCTAGTGGTTACACCGAGGGAAAAAAAAAAAGGTGAAGGCTAAGAAAAGCAGAAAAAGAAAGGAGAAAAAAAACAAAACAAAGGGAAAAAACTTTGGGGGGTAAAAAAAAAGTTCTCGGGAAAAAAAGAGGACAAAACAGGCTAACCTGTGAAAGGGGAAGTAATGGGGAAAGACGAAAAAAAGAGGGAGGGGGGTCACTGGGGGGAAGAATTTAATGATCCGTTGGGAAGGAGGGGACTCCACAGGAAATATTCTATCTAAAGATTATGGGGGGGACTCCGGAAATCACTTTCACTTTTCAAGAAAGGTGAAGGTAAACTTCTGGGGATTTCAGGAAACAGGGGAAAGATCCGGAGGTAGACCTAATCTATTGATAAAGGGGAAAAATGGGTTAATTAAAAAAGACGGAAAACCTCCTTACCTCTCGAAGCAAATAGGGAGGGACGCGCTTTGGGAAGGAACTCATTGGGGCGGGGGGGGGTACTGTGGGAAGGAAAAAAATGGGCCGTCCGCTCAAAGAGGGGTCGGTGGAAAAAGGTTGTTATTTATAGGGAAGGGGAGACGAGCAGAAAAAGCGGAAAAAGGGGGGAGGGGAATGAAAAAGGGGGGGATCTCAATCAATAGGGAGAGAGAGGGAATTTTTTTAAGAAGGAGAAAAAGGGGGGTCGCCTAGGGGGGGGAAGGGAGAGGTGTTGACAAGGGGGAGAAATCTGTAGCTGTAGGGGAAAAAGGGGCCGCAGAAAAAGGAAGGTTTTCGCGCCTAGGAGGATTGACTAAGAGCAGAAAAAAGGGGATAGGGGGGGAGGGGGGGGGGAGGTCGAGGAAAAGGAAGAAGGGGGATGTGTTAAATCTCCCAAAAAAAAGGGGAAGGGGTTTAAAAGGAAA
>Ga0179591_1278329_pt1 | contig 15728 bp, 25 predicted proteins | sample CZOMad2_1_08_16f_FD_182891 | JGI IMG/M metagenome (GOLD analysis project Ga0179591, IMG submission 182891) | Vadose zone soil fungal communities from Angelo Coast Range Reserve, California, USA - CZOMad2_1_08_16fungal (PacBio error correction) | ecosystem: Environmental > Terrestrial > Soil >...
GGGAATGGGGTCCTAATCACCCTGCATCAGAAATGTTAAAGTGAAAACATCAAAGCTTCCTTGACCCATACACACCAGCTTCGAAGAACCCATGTGGGGCCAGAGGGAGGGACTCGGATTTGAGAAAATCTCCTCCATCTCTGGGGTTTTGACATAGGGGCCAGGGGGGGGGGGATGGGAAGAAAAGAGCCCCAAATTCGGGTATTTGAAAAAAAAACCATGCGAAATAGGGGACAATAATCAAAGCTTTTCACAGACGGGCAGTATGGAGAATGGGGGAGAGAAAGTGCTTAAGTGGTGGCAAAAAGCCTGTAAGCCAAATACTTGAGGCCTTTAAAAGCCAGGAGATGACAAGCGCTGAATGGGTCGGAGGCTAGAAAAAGAAAATGAACGGAATCATCAAAATCGGGGTTAAACATTAAAAATTCACAAGTAGTAAAAGAGGAAAAAAACTGGGACGCACGTCGAAAGAGGAAAAGAAAAGGGAAATTACAACAAAACACTGTCGCCTGGAGGGTAGTGAGGTAAGGACAAAAGGGAAGAAGGGGGGAAGAACCAGTAAGCGGTGTCGCCAAAAACGGGAAAACAGGGGTGACCTTGGGGGCGAGAACAAGGTAGCCCGGAACGAAAAAAAAAAGAAAAAAAAAGAAAAGAAAGAAAACCGAACAGAAAATGAGCTGTGGTTCAAACTCAAAAGGTGCTTTATGAAAAAGAAGCAAGGGGACTGAACTCGAAACGCGCGAACCCAGAAGTGGCACCTACTGGTTGGTCAAAAAAGGGACGTTGTCGGCTGCAGGTGGGGGAGGGAAACGAAAAACAGGGAGGAAAGCCGACAACAAACAGGAAGGTAAATCCCATATGTTTCCGTGGAACACTCCACCAAGGTAGGCCAAGGGGGGTTTTTTGGAGGGGAGTGAAGCGTTTTGTTGCGCAAATAACAGCTTTCGGAAGGAAGTAACGGAGGGGGGGATGCCCTTGAAAGGGGATGGGCGAACAAAATGTGTTTGCACAAGGGAAAGAGCCGTTGGAAAACGCACAGGGACGAGAATTACAATCAGGGGGGGAAAAAAGCGAGGAAAAGGGGGTGTAATTCAGGTTTTGTGGCTGTTTGCTAGGGCCGTGAAACGGGGGAAAATGAGAAAGAAAATCAACCTGGTCGAACGGGAAGATCCACAGCACAGGCACTTTTGGTGAAGGAAGAGGGGCAGGGAGCCATAACGATGGAACGGGAGAACGGAAGAAGGCATGGTCTTAAGCGGGGATACGGAATTTCCTTGGCGGAAAACGGGAAAATGGAAAAGGGAGATGCAAACCGGCCAAGGTGCGCGTGCGGGGGGGAAAAAATCTGACAAGGGGTCGGAAAACGGGGGGTGGGGGTTGTGGGGTTGTTTTGGTTCGGGGGAACATTTTTAAGATCAGCAACGTGAATGGGCGGTGCACTAACCTAAGGTCCGTTCACCAAGGGTTTTTTGGGGGAAATTTTTGGGAACCGGTTTGGGGCCACTCCGAGGGAATCACCACAAAAGAAAAAAAGGTAAGGAAGGAAAGGATAGAAAAGAAAAGGAAAAGGAATCCAAAAACCCACGAAACCTTTAAAACTTGAAAACAGGGAAAATCGGGGGGAGGGGGGGAAGTCACTGAAGTACGGAGGGTATTAGACAGCAATCCTGTGAAAAGAAAAGCATGACTGGCAAGGGGGTAATTGCCATCGACTTCCCGCAGAAGAAGTATTTTGGAAATAGGGAAAACAGGCTAAGCGTATAAAGAAGTGGACACAAAATCAAGAACGGGAAGGAAGATGATGGCTCCACGAACGAACATCACGCCAAGAACAAGGGAAGGGGGGGGAAGTAAGGAAGGAAGGGTAGAAAACAGTGTGGACGCATCGAAACAGAAAAAACCAGGGAAAACAAGGGGACCTGACTGAAACCGATGATGATAGGAAATGGACTGGGAAAAAAGGGGCAGGTTCGGGTCAAGTACCATATTGTTGAAACTGGAGTACTGTGAAATACTACCGCAAGAAAAGGGAAAAGCGGGGAAAGCAAAGCAAAAAAGTTGAGGGGAAAAAAGCAAAAACCTGCCAGACATTGGCCACGGGAAAGCGGGGACTGTAAACGTGGTTCCTGGTTGGAAGGGGGGGCGCAAAGAAACAGATATGGGGGGCAAACCTGGAGGCAAAGGGCTGCACAATGACCCGAAAAAATGAGGAAAGAACGCCACAGGAGGGGGGGGGGGGAGAAAAGCAAAAATTGTGAATTTAAATTTGCGAATTGCTGCGTGTTGGGTTTGTTCAAACCAAAAAAAAAAAAGGGGTTGGTGAACCCGCAGAGAAAGGGGGGGTACCTTGGCCAGTTCACTGGATGCGTCGAGAAAAATGTAAGAACGGAGAAAAAAAAAAAAAGGTGGGGGGGGGGGGGGCATGTTCGTATGAAGGGAGACATGCAAAGGGGTCTCATTTAGTAGTTGTAACATGGGAACATAGGAGATCGGGCAGTGAGAAACAAGTTCATTAAAAAGAGCCGAAAGCAAAAAAGCTGGGGAAAGAAAAAAAAAGGTCAAGGCGAATGGCGAAACCCTGCCAACCAGGTACCCGGGCAACTAAAAGGAAGAACAGGGGACAGGGAATGAAAGGAGGGGGGGAATTGTCATGCCCACGACAGAGGGGGAAAAAGGGGGTCAGGGGAGGCCATACAACTCTGCAGAAAAAATAGGGGAAGAAGGAGGGTCAAGCGTGGAAAAAAGCTTTGAAAATGACAGGGGGAAGGAAGTTTCTTTCCGTTTTCGGGGGAGAGTAATTGGGAGGGGGACGGGGAGTGAAAAAAGAAACATAAAAGGAAGGTACATGGAAAACTTAGAAAGAGTCCGTCTAAAGGAATGTCAACAGGGGGAGAGGGTGGGTGGCTTGAAAAAAGTCTTCCCTTGAACAGTGAACCAAAACCAATAAAAGGTCGCAAGTGGAGGGAACTCGGGCCGAAACAGGACTGGCGCGGTCAGGGGAATGGTTACACAAAAACAAGTGGATACGTGACTAAGGTCAAAGGAAACAGTGGGGCCATGCAGGGTTCCTGCCGCAACAAGAGACGGTAACAAGGCAAAAAAAAAAGACGGGACGGAAAACTCGCGGATGTTGAATAACAACTTTGGGTCCAGGAAAAAAAAAAAACTTGTCCACGAATAAAATGGCAGTAGGTCAACCTCAAAAAGGAAGATGATAACAACCGCAGTAAAAAAGAACGGACCGGCAGCAAAACATGCACAAGACAAAATGACAAGTCTGGGGCACAAGTTGGTGAGCCAGTAAGAACGGGGATGGAACGTCCAAAAAAAAGTCCGGGGGAAAATGAAAAGTTGCAAGTCGGGGTACTGGGGGAAAAACAGACAGTGGTTTCAGGGGCTTGAGGGGGAAAAACGTCCGGCTAAAGTGTTGGTGGGTAAAAACCAACCAGTGTGGGGGAGAAAAACACAAAAAAAAAGGGCAGGAAATCTCAAAAACTGGCAATCAACTGAGGTTGGAGGGCAAAAAAAAGTTGAAAACATGGGGAAGACCTGGGGGGGGTGGGTGAGGGTGTGTTTTTGGGGGGGTTGTTGTGGTTTTTGGGGGGGGGGTTTGGGTGGGGTGTTTGGTGGGGGGTTTGTTTGGTTCAATGTATTGCGTCCGAAAAAGCAAAGTTGGGGACGGTACACAGCACGCCACCACAACACTCGCAAAATTAAAGTGAGCTGGCCGAAATCCGACCACCTCATAAAAAAGGCGAAGGTTGAGGAGCCTAAATGAAAGGGGGGGAAAAAGTTGCATCAAAGAAGCGGGGGTCAGGTAGGTGGGGAAAATCAAACTTTGCTCCACCGGTGACAAAAGTGGGAGAAAGACCAGAGAAAAAGAAGGAACAGACATATAAAAAAGGCTGCTTGGGGTATAAATTTCATCCAGTGTCCGAAATGGGTTTGAAGTGGGGGAGGGAGAAAAGACCAAAACAATGAGAAACAGAGGAAAGAAAGTCCGGGGTAAGTATGGAATAGTCTGAAAACCGGGGAAAAGTTCAAGAGGGTGAAAACAGTTTAAAAAGAATCACATGGGTCGGAAGCATCGGGGGGGAGGCAGAAAAAACTGCCAATCAGGGGACTTGTAAAAGTACTCGACCGCAGGGGGAAGGGGAAAGGGCGAAAATTAGGGAACGCAAGAAAATGGGGGGTTGACCCAAATAATGACAGGGACCCCCTCGAATGAATCTTGTGAACTCACGGAACCTGCCCAAAGAAAGGGGAAATGAAAAAAACAATGCAGAAAAGATCAGAAAAAAAAGAAAAAAAAAAAAAAAAAAAAAAAAAAACAACAAAAACCAAAAAATACCCAGGAGCAAAGAGAAGCGTCAGAAGGGGGGTTAACATAAACGTGACAAAAAGAAAGCAGTGGCAACAAGGGTACCCCACAAAGTCCCAAAAAAGCACTCTACAAAAAGAAACCGCTAAGCAGAAGAAGAGGGGGAAAAAAAAAAAGGTTAGAAAAAAAATAACAAAAAAAACATAAAAACATAATAGAAAGAAAGGAAAGCTGGGGCGGAGGAGTTCTCCATCGGAATCAATTTAGAGAAGGGAAGCTCACTTCGCAGCTGCAGGGGGTAAGAAAATGCGTGAGGAAAGATGGAATAAAAAGGACGAAAAACGAAAACGAGGGGGGGCATAACCAGTACCAAACGCGTTTGACGGTATCGCCTGTCTGTGAAGGTCCCTTGTTTTCGAATAGGAAGGAGAACAAAATAAAACACACGGGTGAAGTAAGATATAAAAAAATGGAGAGCACAGAAAGTGAAAAAATTGGTCCGTACCAAATGGGGGGAAAAGGTGAAGTGAAAAAAAAAACCAAAACGTTAAAAGAAAGGGGTCCCCCGAGTAAATGAGTGAAAATCTTACGCACAGCATCGCAAGATGGAAAGGAAAAAAAGACAGTTCGAGGGAACCACTGGGAACTGCTCCTGCCATTTTCTCATTATAGAGGGAGGGTGTTCTGAAATGTGCAGGGGGGGAGGGAAAATTTGGGTTGCGGGGGTAAGGGGGGAAAATAACGGCCAGCGAGGGAATAGTGCTGGGGGTTCTTGTGGCTTGAACCGGATTGGAAAAAAAAAGAAAAGGTGAACGGGTGTTCAAAAAGGTGGGGGACGCGCGGAGTCATGTTTGAGGGGTAAACAAAATCAAGGGGTTCACCATATACTGGAAGTGGGGGGTACTTCGGTTTAGGGGCTGGGAAGGCGTGAAATGTGGGGTGTTTGGGGTTGGGGGGGGTTGGGGGGGGGTGGGGGGGGGGGTTTTGTTGTTTGGGGGGGGGTGGGTGGTTTTGGGGGGGTGTTTTTGGGTTTTTTCTTTTTTCAATGGTTCTATGCATGGAAAGGTCAAAAATGGCTTGGGGGGGGAAACATGAAAAAGGAAACCAAAATAAAGGGGGCAGGGGGCAAGTGGCGAATAGTTTAAGAAGGGGCATTCTCCTTTGGGCAAGGGGGAAGAAAAAGGGGAAAAAATTCTGTTCGGAAAAATGGAGAATAAGGTGCAAGAAGGACGCCCAAGGTGTTCGGGTGGTCCCGAAGGGGAGGAAGGGAGGGGTTCACGCAGAGGCGTCGGTCAAACGCTGTGAGTGTTTGTTTTTTTTGCCGAAAAATGTGGTTAACATCGCAAAAGGAGACGGGAGTGTCAAAGATGTCTTCCTCGGGCCCAAGAACGTGGGAATTTCCCAAAAGCGAATCAATGGATGGGGGAAAAAAAAAAAACACAATAAAGGGCGAATCTGAACAACAAGGAATGTCAAAAAAGATTTATTTTGAGGGGGGGGAAAAAGCAGGAAAACGCTGCGTCTTTTGTGTCAACAATCTTGTTGGGGGGACAAGGGGGAAAAGTTCGAGGGGTGGGTGGAGCAGCCATGGGGTAAAACGATCTGCAGAAAAAGCGGGGGGAGCAAACGTTGGGAACTGACAAACGGGGAAGGGAGGGGGGAGATACAAACGCACTTTCCGGGAAGGTGAATTAAGGAAAAAAGGAAAGAGGGAAACTTTTATTGGGGGACGGGTGCCTGTAAAAACTGGGTGTGAAAAAAAAAAAAAAAAAAAAAAAAAAAAAAGCGAAAAAAAAAAGTGACACCTGGCCGCAAAAAAGCGTGTAGCAACCGGCAAAACAGGGGGGGTGGATGGGACACAATTTTTTGCGTGGGGGAAAAAGACTGGGTGGTAGAAAACAAAAGGGACAAAAAAAAAAATTGGGGAAAAAAAAAAACAAACGCAGTATGAATTTCGATAATAAAAAAAAAAAACACTGAAAGGTTTGGCCAACGTAAAAACTTTGGGAACAAGGGGCGGGGGGGGAGAAAATGGGTCGGTCCGATGTTCGCGAGCCTTCAAAAATCTATTTTCAAAACGACTGCACCGTTTGTGGGGAAGGACCCATAAGCAGGGGGGACACCAGTGCAAAAAGGGGGTGGGGAAAGTGGTTTTGAACGAAGAAAAGCACGTGTGTTTACACATTTTTAGGGGAAAGGACGGCGTTTGAAGAAGAAAAGAACAAGGGGGTAAAGAACGGCTGGACAACTATTCAAACACATTTCCCTTCAGAAAAGGGGGGAAAATGAGAAGAGAAGTGGGGGGTTTGGGGGGGGGAAATCCGCCCGTTTTGCTTGGGCTTGTAGATCATCGGAAAGCTGGAGAAAAAAGGAAAGGGGAATGTGGGGAAGACGTTAAGGTGGGGGCAAGTAACAAGGGAAAAGTAATGGAAGACTTACCAAAAGGGAAACGGTACGACCTGGGAGTCGAAAAGTGGGGAAAGAAAGAAAAAGTTGCGTCTTCTTCTGCCTTGTTGCAGGGTTGTGGGCAATACGTGCGCCAAGAAACGAAAAAAAAGGACAGGAGGCAAAGTCTACAATTGGGCAAGCTCTTGAGCAGCTCGGGGGAGTGATATCACAGAGAAAACAACATGTTAACGATAAAAAAAATTAAGTAAAAGTGAAGAGTAGCGGGCAATTCAGAAGGGGAAGGTGGACAAGGATAATCAAAAGAGATTGTCTGGGAGGACGCAGGGGTTCGTTTGAAAGATTGGGTGTTCGACGGGAAAAAAGAAGTCATGGTATGGTAACGGGAACGAACCAAGTGAGAAATTAGGAGCAAGAAAAAGAGACAAAGAAAAAAGTGTCTCTTGCAATGACACCCCAATTGAAACGGGATAAATGGAGAGGGCTTGAAATGGATGGGGGTTGCAGCCGGGCGGAAGAGGTTGGGAAAAAGGGAGAGTTGCAAAGGGGGCGAACAGGTCTGGATCAACGTAAAAGGGTGGGGGGGATCGGAGCGGGAACGGGGAGAAAATGTCGCAGATCGCCGATGGTTTGATGAAAACGGTAAAAAATAAACAAGGAAAATAAGCACTGTGCCGAAGGAGTAGAAAAAAAAATGAAAAAGAAAAAAAGAGGGCGCGGCCATTTCAGTGTTCGTAAAAAAAAACAGCACAAAGCGTAGCCAAGGAGGTCGGGCAGAAAGGGGACCCAGGAAAAGGTTACGGGGCCGGGGAAAAACGAAAAAAAAAAAAAATCTAAAGCAAAAAAAATCAGGGGTTTCAAACTCACATTGGTTTGAAAAGTAGGGGAATTGCACCGGCCACATAACCGCAACCGGGCGACGAAATTGGGGCCCCGATGCGGCCGCAGAACAGGGGACGGGGACTGGCTTACAAAAAAAAAGGGGGCCGTAAAAAGGGGTAACCGGAGACGGCAAGAAGGGTTGAACACAATTAGGCACAGGGAAAGTGTTTTTTGAAAAAAAAGGGTTGTCAAGAAAGTGCCTTTGCTTGCAAAGAGGAAAGCGGGGGAACCTGTAGGAAACTGAGAGGGTTTTCAAATGAACCGTTGTGGTTCATAACTAGGTGAACTAGTACGATGGGGGGAAAAACGACATAAGAGATTGGTGCAAGAGAAGAACAACTCGTTCAGCATTTTTTATATGGGATAAAAGGGGGGGCTGGGTTACCTCAAAGCTCCTAGGGTAAGAAATACCAGCGGGTGAGACTGACTAATCAAACCATTTAGACCGAAAAGGCAAAAAGAAAACTTTAAAAAAGAGCTGGGAAGTGTCGAAATAGATGACGCCGGGAAGGCTTCGCTTTGGTGCGCAAAAGGTAGCGCTTCAGGATCTCGGGGGAAGGGGGCAAAAAGTAAAAGGGATTACTTCGTCCATTCGTTGTAGGGCATGGGAAGTCTGAAAACAGGGGAAACGGGTTGGGGTTTTTTTTGAAGGTCCAAATTATGCATGAAACCAGAACAGGGGGAGGGAGACTTATCGGGGCATGTCCCCGGAGAGGGTGGGGGGAGTTGTTGGGTCGACCGGCGTTTTTGGAGGATAAAAACGCTTATCAAAAACGGGAGGGAGAAAAAGAGAGTGAAGAAGGAAAAAAAGGAAAAAAAAAAAAAGGGGAACGACAAAAGGGGAAACAGAAATCTTTGTCGAAAAAGAAGTGCTGAACAGTGTGATTCACGGTTTCAAACACAATAATGGGACCAAAAACACGCGGTGTCAGATTCAACCAATTGGGAAGTAAACGGGAACATAAGTGGCAGGCCGTACGGAAAAAAAAAACCCGGTGGAAACTATAAAGTCCACAGGGGAACCCCGAGCAACGTCAAAGGGCACAAGAGGGAAAGAGGCTAAAAAAGCTGCAAAAAACTTTAGTGACACGCATTATGTCAGGGGGGGGTAAGGGGATAAAATGGATCACAGCGCGGGGAAAGAGAACAGACCACGGTAACACTAATACAACTGAAAGATCTAAACGAATTGGGGGGGGGTGGGGGGGGGGGTGGTAAGGGAGAACTGATGGGACCAAAGGGCGATTAAATTGCTGTATAAAACTTGGGGGGGGAAGTCCTCGAAATTTACTTCTAAAAGAAAAAGAATGACGAAAAGCCAGGTGATGAAAAGAAAAAAAAAGACAAGGAAAAGAAAACACTTGCAGACGACAATGTTAAAAAAAGGGGGCAAACGAACCTGGGTGAAAGGTTGTCTGAGGGGTGGGGGAGGGGGTCATCAGAAATCCTTCCCAACAAGTTAAAGTCTGGCCATTATCGGGTGTCCAATACTTGCGCCGGAAAAAAGGGAGAAGAAAACAAAAAGGGGCCGTGGCAAAATAAAAGACACAGTGGGGAAAGGGGGGGGGGGGGAAATGGAGGTTTCTGAAGCGGGGGGTTTGTAAAGTTTTTTTGTGAGTGGGGTACGCCAGCAGTTGGGGGGCCGGGGGGAAGAAAAGGGGGCGATTTTGCACGCACGCGCGGTCTCCTACATGAGGCAGGAAGAAAGCGCCGACAAGTTGGGGTTGTGGGGGAGGGCGGAAAAGTACCCAGTCGGACAGAGTGGACTCGGGGATAGAGGGCGGGGTTTTTGTGTACACGGAACGGGGAACAAAACCGACGTTCTGATGGAAAAAGTGGGGACATTAAGAAGGGGGACGAGAAGAAAGTCAAGAGGGCTTAATCAGCCAAAGTACACTTCCAGAGCACTTTTCGAACCAGGGAAACCACACGCCAATAAAGGCAAAACGCGCCCAAGGAGAAAAGGAAAAAAAACTTGAGAAAAAAAAGGTTAAAGACGGAACAAGGCTTGATGAGTGAGGGGAGAAAAAGAAATGGCAAAAACGATGGGGAAAGGAAGTCATACCAAAATACAGGGTTAACACATACAAAACAGTGGAAAACGGGAACATTTATGCGCAGGGGTACAAAGAAAGGTGAGGGGGGGTTAACGACTATGTGTGTTTTTCGTGTCCTGAAAAGAAAGGGGGGGGTCTCTTCATTGGGAAATGGCGGGGGGAGGGGATCACGGCTCCGCTTACCAACGGCATTGCGGCAAAGGTTAAGACGTAAAACTGACCCTGGGAAGGAAATGGAGGGGGGGTCAGTTTTCGTTGCGAAAGGAAAGTCCAGGGACAATGTGGCATGCAAAAAAGAGAAAAAAGAAGAACTGAACCAAGGGAGGCTGAAAACCGAAAGAAGAAACGGAATGTTCCGGCGGTCACGGGCTAAAAAGGTCCAATACCTGAAGTCAACACTTTGCACAAAAGGGGGTGGGGAGGCCAAAAGGGGTCCACTGGGATATAAAGAGGCAAAGAAAAGCGAAAAAAAAAAAATATCGTATTTCAAGGGACCTACATCGTAGGCTGAATATTGCCAGAACGCGATAAAAGGGGGGAGATGTAAAAAACGCGAAATAAAAGGAAGGAACAACAAGGGGCAAAGCACCATTGTGAAGAATGGGAAAAGGCCTGCCGCGCCCATCAATTGTTGGTTGTGGAAAAGGGATGGGGAAAGAGGGGGGACAAGACGCGGACGAAAAAATGAGAGAAGGAAAAGGTGAATCTAATTCTTACGGTCCTAGAAAAAAAACTGAAAAGGGGGCAGCAGTCTTTATATCGAAATCTTGCGTCAGGTGGGGGGGGGGGTGCAAAGGTTGAAGGAAAAAAGGAAAAAGTGGGGGCACGAAGGCTTTCCAAAACTGCGTCCCAACCGAAAAAAAAAGGTTGCACACAGGTGGGGCAAATTCCCCTGGCCGAGTTGTTGGGGGGGGTGGGGTTGTTAGTTTTGGGGTTGTTTACGGTTGCGGAAAAAGGGAAACAAAAGGGTGCGTTGGACGGGAAAAATCACACCTCCTAAAGTTTTGGCTCAGGCGTTACATAATCCAGTCAATGGAATGAACAGGAAAAGGTGGGGGCGGGAGATCAGAAAGGGGGTGTTTCCAAGGCTCAAAGCCATCGATAAACTGAGTGAATACAACAACAAAAACCAACAAGGGGGAACAGGGGGAAACGTAGGAAAAAAAACCAAAGACAAGTCAGACGCGCAACACGAAAAAAATTTTAGGAACAATTTCGCAGCCGTCGGGGGGCTCAAAAAAAAAACATTGCTGGGGGGGCGGAAAAGAATCCAGGGTGCCGCACGGACGGAACAATCCACCATTGGCAGAGAAACGAAAAGCGAAAAAAGAAAAAACACGGACTCATATGGGGGACGGAAAAAAAGGGGGGCGGATCAATCCGGACGTCTCATTGGGAAAAACAGAACGGGGTAGGAACGTGGACACCGACAACCTGGAAAAAAGAAAAAGAAAGGAGGCAAACCAAAAGAAGCATTGGTTTGAACCAAATTGAAAAAAAAGAAGAAAATCAAAAAAGAAAAGCTGTGATCCGGACCAAGGCCCACCATTTGGATGCATTGGAGTGGCCATGCAGGAAAACAAGAAAAAAAAAGAAAAAAAAAAAAAACAAAAAGCCCCGCAAATAATGGAAAGAAGAAAGAAGCAAAACAGAAGAATTAAACCGTTTAAATCAAACGTGTAACGAATTACAACAAGCGCGTGGAAACAGGGGAGGGAAAAACTGGAAAAGAAACAAAAAGAGCAAAAAGACACGACTACAACCAAAAAGGGAACCACGCATATGAAAGCAGATTGACACAATGCAAAGGAAAAAAAAAAAAAGAAGGACAAAAACAAAAAAAAAATAGACTACGAACGAGGGACCAGGAAGAATGGCAAGTCGCCAGTGGGCCGAGCAACCCTGTAGACCAAAAGCCTTAATAGCACTCCGGCTATTGCGCTTGGCCGAGTTAAAAAGGAAAAGTGGGGGTCGAGGAGAAAAAACGAAACGACGAGGGGGGTGTAAAAGAATCCCCTCACCTGCCGCTCTTTGCGGGATCGGCCAAAAAAGGGTGACGGGGGGTGTCCTTGTTGAGACAAAGGTAAGGGAGGAGAAGGAAAAAAAACAACAACGAGGAGGAGGAAAGAGAAGGTGGATGGCAGAAAAACAAGGGAAAGTACAATGGATACTTGAAAAAAGGACGCAAACGCGTGGGGGACGTGAGAGCTGTTCGGTGGGTGGGAAGGTGGGGGGGGGGAAGGCATCGAGGGGGGGGCCAATCAGAAAGGGGGCCCGGCAGAAGAAGCGAGGGCCTAGCACTCATGGGTTGGGAAGGGGAAGAGCAAGTAAAGGGCAAAGTGTTGAACAGGTCAGTGTAGGTAGTGGCGGAGGAGGGGGGGGGCGGTGTAGGGAATTTTTTTTTGAAAATGTAATGGGGCCTTGTAAAAACAGCGTGTGGGAGAGGAGACGGATGATGGGGGAGGGGGGGGGGGAGAACGTGTCAGAGCGGGGGGGGGCGGAATGGGTGGGAAAAAAGGGGGGTGTCAGGAAGAAGTGTGTGACTCGCGTGACGTTCCGTACAATCGGGGGTTTCAAAAAAAGCTAATTCTTAGGGGAGGGGGGGGGTTTTTGGGGTGGCTTGTCGTTATTTGGGCGGGGGGTCATTCCGTGAAGGGTGCCTTTTGTTTTTTGTGGGGGGGGGTTTTTGGGGTGGGGTTGGGGGGGGGGGGGGGTTGTTTGTTGGGGGTGGGTTTTGGGTTTTGTTTGTTGTCTTTTTTTTTTTGTTGTCACTGTTGAATAGGGGTTGGGGGGTGAGAACTAAGGGAAGGCGCAGGGGGGCCAAAGTGAAGGGGGACCCGTGGGGACGAATCAGCTTTACTTTCCGGTGGGGTTCGGACAATTAGGGTCAGTTCATTCTCTGCAGGGCGAGCAGGGGGGGGCCATCTAAAAATGCCGAAACGCCCCCATTTGTTGGGGTGGTTTGGGGGAAAAGTTGCCGAGGGGACGGGGGGGCACCCAGTGTCAAGAGACGGAAAAATGTGTAGGGTGTGTGGAACGTGTGTGACGGGGGAAAAAGGGAAAGAAAAAAAAATGGAATACGGGACGTGGGAAAACCGGGGAACCGGTCCGGACCCAAAGGGGCCGAAAAAAAAGGGATTGGGAAACGGCCAGGGGAGGGGGGGGGAAATGCCCTGGGGTTAGGGCGCTCACAAAAACCGAAAATTGCGGAATCTTCGGAAAAGGATCCCAAACAGTTTTGATCAGGGGTGGGGAGAAGGGGGGGGGGGGGGGAAGACCGGGATCTCCGTCGGGGGTGGGCCATTTTTGGGTCCAGGACCGCTTTGGGGTGGAGCAGCAATTGTGTAGAGGAAGGCAAAAAAAACCAACAAGTAGGGCTGGTGCGGTGGTGGGAAACCCAGGGATTGCGCCCAACGACAAGGTGAACTAAGTGAATTGCCCTGGGAAACTTCCGAGGGAGGGGGGAAAAATTTGAATCAGTTTGCTTGCGGAAAACGGAAAAAAACAGGCAAAAAAAGGGGTCGTAAGGGACAAAAAGGAAAAAAAAAACAAAAAAAAAAAAAAAAAAAAAACGGGCCATTGGAAAACCTGCGCCAGGCAAAAAAACAGGTTTTGGTAGTGGGAAAGGGCGCAGTCGTTTTGCCTCCGTCAAATGTTGTGCGGGGGAAAAAGGGGGGAAAACAGTGGAAAAAATGCAAAAGTTAGAACGAAAGAAGAAGTGGAGGGGATAATCGCCGGGGGTTTTTCTTTCCAACCAGGTTGGGAAAACAGTCAATGTGGACCTGGCTCCAGGGGGGGAGTCGAAAAAAAAAAAAACAGAGCGTCAATAAAAGAAAAGAGGCACTACAGGGCTAAGTGGAGTGGGGAGGGTCAAACGCGGCCATGCAAAGTGGGGGGAAAAAGGGTGGGGAGGGTTGGGGGGGGGGAAAAGTCGCAAGTAAGGGTGGTTAAGAAAAAGGACGGGAAGGTTTGTATTCATTAGTAAGGATGGGTTGGGGGTCGAATCTATCGTTTGAAAAAAAACAACAAGCGGCACCGTGAACTGAAATATGCAAAGGCAAATTATAAAAAACTGGGGACTGAAGGAACCGTCTTTTTTTGGTTTGAAAGAAAAAAGGGTGCTTGGTAAATCGCTTGGGGGGGGGGGAGAAAAGAGGGAAGGGAAAGACCTTGGGCCCCCAAAAAGAAGAAAAACTTGTGTGGGTAAGAAGTTAGGTTCAAAGAGTATTTGGAAAAAGGGACAGGGCAGGGGGGGGGGACCGCGTGAAAAAAGCACGACGCAAGGAAGCAGGTGGAGCGAGACCTACTAGGTGAGGAAGGGGTCGCATGCAGGACCACCGGGTCAATGTGGGGAAAGTTGCGCCAAAAGAAAAAAAAAAAAACAAAAAACAAAATAAGAAAAGCCCAAGGTCCCCTGAACCGGGTTGAAGGAAATAACAAAAGTGAACGTCAGGTACGCCAGGAGGACAAGGATATAGTTGCCCTACACAAACCGACAGAAAAATGAAAAAAAAGGGAGAAAGCAAAAAAGTCGTGGGTACCCGACGCCGCTAGGCTGGCGGGGGTTCAGATGGCCTTTTATGTGGAGACTGTTCAACCCATGTTCTTTTGTGAAATTACGACCAGCGGAGGGGGACGCCACAACAGAGCAGGGGGGAGGGATTCAACATGAAAACCGGCCGTTACCGTTTTAAAATTTGCCAAAGGGGAACCGGGCGTTAAACGGTGGGGGTGGGGTGCAGCCTGGGGGGGCGCAAGTGGAAGTTGCGCGGCCCGGGGGGGAAAGGAGAAATAACAGCATGATGGGCTCGGGGGGGAAAGACTGCATCGGGAGACAGGGAACTGGATCAATAGAAACGGAGTTGGGGGGGTGAACTCCTTAAAATAAAGGAAAAAATGAAAAACGTGTCGGAAGGGGGGGTGAAAACAACACGGGAGCGGGCGGGTGAAATTGAGGGGGACAAATAACGTGGCGCGTAGACAAAGAGGACGGGTCGGCAAAAATTCAGGTGCGAAGGTTAAAAGGGAAATTGAAAAAAAAAGAAAAAAGTAAGAAAGAAAAAAAAAAAGCAAGAAAATCACGTTGGGGCAACATCACAAGGTGCAACTGTTTTGGGTATGATTTGGAAAGGACCAAGACCGGAAAAAAAGCAGACGAGGAGGGCCCGAAGAAAAAAAGGGGGGGGGGGGGACCTTACTTGCACAGGCAACGCAGAAACTGGACAGTGGGTCGGCTGGCGGGGTGGTCTAAAAAACCTCCAAAAAACCTCAGACCCAAAGGGTAAAAAAAAGAAAAGGAAGAAGAGGGTTTCCCAGTGCCCAAACCGGGGTTGGGTGACTCCAATGTCATGGGGCACAGTGTTGTTTTGGGCTTTTAAGAATTGGGGGCAGGTTTTTTTCTTGCATCAAAAGAATGGAGCGCACAAGGGAGTCAAAAGGAAGGTTTAGAAAGGAACCGTGCCATCGAGGCGAATAACGTGTTTGATGAGCAAAGGGACTGAAAGGGAATGGGTTGGACGAAGGGTAAGAGAAAGTTAAAAAATTCAAGAATAAATTGTCTGTACCGGGACACCAAAAACGGGGGGGGGCGGGGGTGTAAAACTCTCGACGACAGGCGAAAATCAAAAGAGACTTGTGGTTGAGACCCAAAACAAATTGGACGGGGAAAATATTTGGACGGGCTGGCGGGAGGAAACAAAGGAGGGGGTCCAACACGATGACGTGCAGAGAGGCGGGGGGGCAGTGGGGGGTGCAAACAGGCCGCAAGCAGTATCTCATTAGTCAAAGGGGGGAGTTTGCCAAAGAAAAAGTAAGAATTATGCAACTGGGGGGGGGGGGGGGTAGTCTTTCCCTTTACTGAAAGGGAGACGCGTGTGTTTTTTTGTGGGGGTTGGGGGGTTTTGGGGGAGTTTTTTTTGTTTTGCTGGTTCACCCATTATGGGGTTTCTAGACTAATCAACAAAACACCACGGATAGAATCTTGAGAAAAAGAAGGGGGGCCTTGGTCGTGGGGGGGGAAGGGGAAAAAACCGAAGGGGGGCGTCGTTGGGGGTGGAGGAGTA
>Ga0179591_1295078_pt1 | contig 15723 bp, 14 predicted proteins | sample CZOMad2_1_08_16f_FD_182891 | JGI IMG/M metagenome (GOLD analysis project Ga0179591, IMG submission 182891) | Vadose zone soil fungal communities from Angelo Coast Range Reserve, California, USA - CZOMad2_1_08_16fungal (PacBio error correction) | ecosystem: Environmental > Terrestrial > Soil >...
AAATGACCTCCTAGAAGAAGGGTGGTCCTCAACCAGGCTGTCCAAGCGAGGGAAACCTAACCGTGTGTCCGACTGCCTGGGGGGGGGTCGACAAGAGCTCAACAAACAACTAGGGGGAAAGAGAGAAGGCTACCAGTGAAGAGGGACCCGTACGTATTATCACGAAGGGAAAAGGGAAAGTGAGGCAAACGCTGCTCCGAGTGAGTGTGCGCGGAGAGAGGGGAGATATCTCGCCCGTGTTTGGGGGTTCCGATCGGAGGAGGGGGGGAACTTGAGGATGCTTCCAAGCTATCCTTTTCAGCGCGGGGAACTGCGGTGGAAGAAGATCTATCGCAGGATCAGAGAGCGGTATCGGGTGTCAAAAACGCCGGGAGAAAGAGGAATTCCGCAGATACTCCGACTTTTGACCGAAAATCGGGCAAGTGAAATACTATGGCTTGAAGTAGGGATGGTTCATAGTTCGCGAAAACAAGGAAAAGGGCGCTTATAGAAAAGGAAATTCGAGTCGGCGGATGAGTCGGAACGGGCTAGGGGACAGGGAGGGCGCCGAAAATCCGCCTGCCGGAGAGTAAAATGAAAGCCTTTCGCCCACGGACGCAAGAAGAGCGAAGAGGAGATGCTGCGGGATCTTGTAATAGGAGAGCCAAGGGGACAAGGTTGAAATGGGGCGCCCGCGCGGGGCACGCGCAACGGCGCAGGGGGTCATAATACGCGCTCGAAACCTCACGGGTCGGTGTCGCGAGGAGCTCGCTAGAAAAATCTTAAAACGGTAGGGTTCGGGCCACCTGTCTCCCCCAAAAAACCCCCGTTCCAACAAAAAACTGATAGGTCCAAGGCTCTTTGAGCTGAAAGGGACAGTGCCCTAACAGCTCTTGTCGTAACCCGGAGAGGCGCTTAAAAAAATTCTGGAGGCCTTTAATCGGGGGAGTTCCTAGGGGGGAAGAAAAGAGCTGCTTTGGAGCAATCTTTCCAAGAGAAGGTCCGCGAATTCGACAAAGCTCAGTCGGAGCGAGAGATCTGTAGTAATTACAAGACGTGTCGAGGTACCGGAGTCTTACCAAAAACAGCATAGGGGGGGGAATGACAGGAGGCGTAGGGGGTATCCTGGTTGGGAATCGATTCTCCTTCTTGGACGGGAACGGGATTGGAGGTTCTCTCATCGGGCGTTACCCCTCTGGAAGAAGGCTTCCCAAAAAGAGCGTGGGAAGTGTAGGCCACTCGATAGGCACCCGGGAAACCGCCGAACCGGTAGTAGAGGGAGGTTGACAACCAAGAATAAGCAACGGTTAAATGGAAAGAGCATAAAAAAAAAAGTAGAAAAGCGAAAACATAACGATAACACCAAACCATCGGCATGGAAGTACGGGGAATCCTGTATTTATCAAAAAAAGAGCCTCAAAGCCGGAAATCGCGGGGTTCCCGATCACCCATCCGGATGAAAAAAGGGTGAGAAGCCCCAAGCACGGAGACGCTTCGAAACCAGGGAGTCGGGCTATCCCTCAGCTGGGGTGATCAAAAATGGGGCGGACGAAAGCTCGCCGGAGCCGAGGAGATAAATATCAAAAAATCTTGTGGTGGCGGAAGGATCGTACAAGGAAAGAGACACACGGTTGTAGCAAATTCCGAACAGAAATCTGACTACGGGAGAAGAGGGAAGCCGGACGTCTACAGGAAGCGTTACTCAAAAGGGAGTTTGGCAGACCGACATAACTGGTAGACGAACTCGCTCAAGAAATACCTCAAGAAGTAAGGGGCTACATGGCGAGAGAGTGCGCACCCGGGAAAGCAGAAAGGGCGGGAATTCCCCCTGCGGAAAAAGGAAAAGCTCGAAAAGGAGGCACTGAAGGCTCTGACGGCGCGACGATTAGCTATGCGGCGTCGAGGCTAACAGCATCTTTGTATGGAAAAAAGGGCGGATTAAAAAACGGAAAGAAAATCCCGGCGCCAGCTCAAGTGTAACGGAGGAGGCAGAGAGTACGTTCCGCTACAGTGGCCGAGAGAAATAACTGTGGAAGTACTCGGAGAGGAGGGGCACGAGGCAAAAAGGCTTCAACGAGAGATGCTCGGCCATTGGGACTTGGGGCGAAAAGAAGCCGCTTAGCGACTCGTGCAGAAGTTTGAAAAGAGGGGGGAGGTATAAACTCCCATTCGACGAAGAGCTTTTCAGCTGATACCTGGAGCTCTGGGACCCATGATCCACGTATTTCGGAGGAAATAAGTAACGTCGCGAAGAAGTACTGCAGGAAGAGAGTAAGAGGAGTTTCGAAGGGGAGGGTAAGTTAAACTCGCGAAAAGAAAAGTAGGAAAATGGCCTCAGTTCCAATGGGTCGCATTCAGTGAATGAACCGGAGACGTACCTCGCGTTGGGTCGCTTCTTGATCGCAGTAGCTAGTTTCTGAGGAGAGGCAAGTGAAAGAAAGGGCCGAAAAACCGCCGCGAAGAGAGCTGCTTGAAAAAATCGAGTGTCGGGCCTGTACCGGGGAATAAAGCGAGAAAGTGATTACCACTCACATTAGGAACTGGTTGGGACAGGCCAAAGCAAAAGGTCTCAAGAATGTTAGGGAGACGATACATCGACCGGTACTAAGGTGAAAAAAGCTTATACGCACGATCAGTCGAAATCGTCTTCTGAAAGAGAGTGCGGGGTCTTCCATTCACTGCTTTGGGGGGAGGGCCAACCAACGACATCGACCTATTGAAGGACCTACTCAGAGGGGTGCCAGATGTCGGGTCTTTGAAGGATCGGGATCTATTCGGATTCCAGCGGAGAACTACTCTCCTGAGGCTGACGCGCCGAGAACAGACCTCAACAAACGTACTGGGGAAAAGGATATCGGGAGCGCAGCCGCGTTGCGGTTACTTTCACCGAGGAAAAAAAAGGCCCTACAGGGGTGCCCGCGAGAAAAGGGGGAAGGAAGTGGGCTAAACAAAGAGGCGTAACTGAGATCATGTAATGCGCTTGCGCAAACACTACAGCACCAGGAAAAAAAGAAAAAATAGTACGGGCAAACCCTACTCTAATACGAGAGATCGGAGGGGGGAGAAATTCTTTTTACCTTCTTGAACCGAGTAGATTGGGGATCGCAAACGACAGGACTGCGAAGTTCTTGAATGGAACACAGTTAAGCGAACAAGAATAATAGGGCGACCCGGACAGGGACAGAACGAACAAAGACTGAGTTGGTTCAGCACGCAGCTCTTCCCGGATTGGGTCGGCCGATGAACGAGGTCCGTGAAGACAAAAATAGCTGAATTGCTAGCAAAAAGCAAAACAGAACACATCTTTAGTCGTGCGTAATGAAACTGCTGGCCGATGGGGCAGGATGACCATTAATTCGCATGGTCATCCTGACCAAAAAATGGAGCAAGCGGAGAGGCCAGATCTCACTGAAGGGAAAGATAGGGGGGATCAAATGAAGAAGGGTCGTCATCCGAAGTGGAAATAATGTCTAAGCTCCGAAGGAAGGATTTCCTGCAAAGGGAAGGGCAGTCGGGATATTTAGAAAAAAAGTAACGTCAACTGGGATACGGATCTCACAAGAATGATAGGTGGCCGGAAATTTCCCAAGACCGAGGGATCAGATGGTGTGAAGACTTAAGGAACAGAATGCAATGCCATGGAACAGAGGAACGCAAAGGCTTGAGCATAGCAATCTCAGAGGGAAAAAAGAAGCGACTAGAGTTCACACCGGATTGATACCTCGGGAAGTAATGGGGTCAGGTCCTAGAGATAGAAACGGCGGTCGAGGAGACCTCCTACACCGAAGGGGGGGGACCGGGGTTCTCGAAGAGAATGTCTTCAAGAAAGAATCGACGCTTCATGTTCAGAAAGGGCAGGAGAGAGTTTATCTCAGGGGTGGCGCATCTATCTCCATTCTGAGAGAACGAGTTCGGGTGGTGAAACACAGTGATTCTCGAGGAAAGTTAAACAAAGAGATTACGGGGGACTGGGGGCCCAAGAATTTTTCTGAATACCGGTCCGAAAGAGGACGTTCCTTAAAACGAAATCAAAAAGACGGAAGGCGGACCTCTGCACTGGCTAGAGAGAAGGTTCTACAAGTCGTGATTCACATTCCTCGGGGACCCACATAAGCTCTGGCTATCAACTGGGGGGGCGGAAAAACTACGGTTTTAAACAAGATGCGCTGGCTCCATAAATCCTTGTTTACGACGGCCTGGCTCTTAATGTGGGGGGGTGTCCGAATTCAGGGAATAGCGAAGTGGGGACTCGCGAAGAAAAAGGTCTCGGGAATCGCTAAATGATAAAGAGAGCTGGGGCAGGGTCCAGAGATGTTCCACCAATGGCGGCGAGTTCTAGATCACTAGTACGAGAGAATGGGTTGGCAATCACAAGGGATCAGGAGGACTTTTTGTAACCGCACGTGTACCTGGAGGATCGGGGCTTCGCTCTAGTGAAACTAGAGTTTGTACGACAGAAGATCATGGACGGTCCGAATTCTGGTACACTTGAGAAGAAAAGCTGGAGCGAAACCCTGGAAGAAATAGAGAGGGAGAGGGAGGCTCACACTCATCGCGCCATCTAGGGCTTGAGGTGAATGTTCAGGGTTGGTAAGAATCTCTAGGGCCAGTATGGAACGACTCGAGAAGCTAGTCGAGCTCTGAAGACTAGCTAGCCTTTAGCTAGGTACCAAATGGTAGTTGTTCCCCTGGACTCCCAAGCTGTTTCGCTTCCCCCACTTGAAAGTGGACCTATACCTAAGACCAGAATGGGACCGAGAATAGATGGGTCTGTAAACGTAGTCATCCCTGAAAAGGTACTCGAAGCGCGTACTAAAAAGGGTGCGAGTAATCTTTTGTCGACGAAGAGCTCGAGGGGAAACATCGATAGAGCGCGTAAAGCCAGAAAAAGAAAAGTGCTGGCTACGGAGGTCATAGCTAAGGGTCAGAACCTTGAGTTGACTGCTCCGAAGACATCGGAACTTCCAACTCGATGCCGCAGAAGAAGGTTATAATCGGCGCAGATTCTCTTCGACTGAGGGCGAGGGCGGAAGCATGGATGGGAAGAGATCGAGGTACCCGGGGTCAGACAGTGCTCTTCATAGCCGAATAGCGGTATTTTCTGATCGCGAATGATCTTGGAGGCGAAAAACAAGAGAACCCACCAACGGACAAAGCCAGGACTTAGAAGTGGCACCCCTTGATACAAAAAGAGGAGTGTCGAAGGGATGAATGACGGAAGGGCGCACGGAGGGCTTAGACGACGAAAATAGAATCGTCAGATAGAGACTGGTCCTACATAATTCAAGGTTCACCGCCCGGACACCGTAACTCTGGAGGTCATCAGGAACCGGACCAAGCACGAACGATCTTCACCACACGAAGCGATCGGGCCTTCGAAATCACTCCGGCGTAAATCAGGTGGAACACGCGGCAATTCCCTTGACCAAGGTCGCGGATCACCCTTCCGTGTAAAGCGAAATGAAAGAAGAAGCTTCTCAAAACAAAAAAAAAATAGGAGAGGGGGGTAGGATCTTGTGTAGTCAGGCTTGGCCAAAGATCGCGAAAAGGGAACTTGACGGCTAAAACACTGTATCGAAGTAAATGGAAGTTCCACGCTGGAGGGGAGGGCCTGTTGTGGGGTCAAGATCGGGAAGCTGGTTCCTTCTGAGACCAAGGGGAATTTCCGAGAAAAAATCAGGGGAAGGAAGATCTCTATTCCGAATCGGAAGCGGAAGAGGGAATCTTTTGCACCGAGGCTGCTGTAGAATGCAAAAATCCCGTAAGAGCAACGGGGGGTAGGCCGAGGACAGGGTGGCAAGTAGAAATCGGGCTTTTGGAAGGGGGGGAAAGGGCTCTTTAGACTAACCAGAGAACGCCGGTATGAACGTAGACGTCGTAGGAGCGGCCATGAGTAGTAGACCAGATGGAAAGAGGATCGTCGACTCATAAGACGGCATGCCCCAGAGTGTTCGCCGATCATCGACGCCATCGCGAAGGACCCTTCTTCTAGGGGGGGAGAAAAAGGGGGAAGGGGTGCGACACCCTGAGGGAAAATAGGACGCAGATCGCAAGTCGACTTATCCTATTGGAGTAAAAAGAAGATCTCCATACTAGGAGAGGTGTCAAAACGACGCATCTGAGAGGCCATGGCTCGAGTCTGCACACACTTTCTCTCCCGCCCAAAGAACAGATGACGTTACAGTCTCTTGACGTCGAAATTTCAGTGAAAGAGCATCTCTGATCTAAGGATATGGCTCCTAACAGTCTGCGGACAGGGTAATCGGGGCAATCTCTGTAAAGTCGGGTCGAACCGCGTCAGGGATTCTTAAGGAAAACGATCAAGACGGTCAAGAGAACCCGCGCTTCTTGCTATAGCGGAGAAAGCGTATCCTAAGCGGACAGCTGGACCGGGGAGAAGGGTACGTACCAACAGGAAGCCTACTGCGGGAGCGCGAGCCGGGGACAGCTTCGCAGTCGATGTCCTCAACCTTATGAGCAAAAAGGAAACGGGGTGTGGGACCCAGTGTCTTAAAAGAGAAGTCCCCACCCTCTGCTGGGTCTGGCCGATCAGATGGATTTGAAACGCGCAAACAGTACTGATGGACGACAGTTGGCGGCGGTGCCACGGTAAGGGATGACTGAGTCCTTGACCTTCAGGTACTGGGGTGGTGTGTAGGAAAACGGAACTCTCAAGACATCGACCGAGGGAGAGACCCAGTATATCTCATGAATAGAGCGAGAAAAGAGAAAGTGGTGTAAACGAGAATGTCATCTGGAGGAACTGCTATAAAATGGAAGGCATCGGAAGAGGGCCCATTATATTGAAGCGATCAACCGTATTGTTTTTGTGTGGATTTTGGGCCCGAATGAGGTCAAAATGCCGTCGATGGACACGGTCTGGAGGCGAGAAAGCAAGCCGTGTCGATCCGAGGGCTCTCCTAGAAAGGAGCGTGAAGCGAGTCGGAGGTTTACCGAGATTTAACAAGAAAGCGGTGTAGCCCTAGAAAAATAGAGGAAGGAATCTTCGTGGCAGGCGTGTGTTTCCTGAAAACGTCGACGATGGATCCGGAAAACATGATTTGGGTCAAGTTACAACGAATTTAGGGTAGAATCAAAAAAAGGGCGGAGCGGACCAATTCCGCATCGGTATCGAGATGGCGCGAGGGAAGACGAAAACAGAAGCTAAAATGACGAAAAAAAAGGGCAGAGGCAAAAATTAACGAGCGACTACTTTCTCAGGAGGACGCGAGGAAGATGAGGGGTCGCGGGGCTCCGCGCAAGCGTGGCTTCATAAGGCGGGATGTAACCCACTTCAAGAACCAGGTCTCCCTCATCGTGAAAGAGGGAGAGGGTATTTCCGGATAGGCGCGAGACCTCCTTTTTAGTACGCGGGGATCGAAAGATGCGAAAGATCTTCACACCGTATCTGCTCGGCTTAACCGAAGGAAAAAGGGAAGATAATGCAATCGGTGAGCGGGCCGCTAACTGTTAGAAGCGGGATTCTCCCCTGTAGTACTGAGGCAGCGGGACAAGTTCTCCTGAGTTCAGGTCGGGGGGGCTCAAAATTCAAGAATGAAAGAGGAGATGGGAGAGGACGACGTCCGCGGAGAAATGGGAGGGGACTCTTTTCGAAAAGGGAGAAGTGAAAATCTCTGAGGAAAACTGGTCAGCCGGTGAACAGGCCAGCGGCAAAGGAAAAATCCTATGAGAGCTGTAGGGGGGTCCGCCCAGAGAGCTCAGATTTGGCGGAGCAAGAAGTGACATACATGCCGACACAAACGGAGGGAGGCGGTGGAGAAAGAACTCGGGGGGAGGGCAACGTCGCCTGGGTCCAGAGAGAGTGAGAACTCCTGACGTCACATCAGCCACAGAGAGGAGCAGGGGGGTATTTCTTGAGCGGATCAGCTCGAATCGTTACATACAGCCTTGGAACGACGATCATACGGGAATCTTGGGTGGGAGCTCGGCTTTCGGGGGAGGTCCAAAGTCGGTGAGTGCCCAAATGGCCGCGACATCGCCAGGCATGAAAGGAGACTTGTGGGAGGCAACGATGTCGTTTCCTGCGTTCAAAGAAAAGGGGAGAGGGATGTCGTCCTTGGTACTCGTGACGCAGGAAACGGAGGTCGCTCCCGGAGACTCACACACAACACTTAGGGAGATGAAAGAAAGAAAAAATCTGGGAGGAACATAACGGGGGGCAAAAAAAAAAGCATGGCGAAGCCGATCCGTAACTCGAGCCCGAGCTAAAAACCGAACCGACTCTGGAGAAGTCGCGTCTGTCAACGGAGAAAATGGTAGACAGTGGGACGACAAACACAACCCGAAACCTAGGACAGTCCTGCGCACCGACTAGAGTCGATACCCGTTCGCTCACAGGGTGTACCTTCTTTACGGAGTCGAGCTAGACTAAACTGGAAGGCGGAATTTTTCTTACGGCATGAAAAAAAATTGTGAAAAAAGAAATCTAGACACCTTCGCAGGGAAAAGAAAAAGGTGGTGACGGAAATGGGTCTCTTCTGCGCCTTGACGGATGATTTGAGCTGCCCAGGCTAGAGGAGTACCTCGACGGCTAACGACCTAAAGCGAGGAGGAGGCGTTTCAGAGACGCTGGGAAATGTCACCTTTGCTAAAGAACATTTGGCGCTGCACAGGGTAATCTCTCACAAACAGTCTCAAGAGGATCTCAGAAGAGTCGGAAATGCAGGGAAGAGGTGGCGGTCATCTAGGCAGAAGTTTCGACAAGCGAGACAGAAGGAGAACAGCCTGGGCGCGAGACTGAGGGCGAGACGTAAAATAACCGGGGGCCAGACGGCGCGAAACCTATGGAATGAGATGAGGGAAGGGGACCAATAACCGGCAGATCTCCTATGGTGAATATCTCGGAAAATGAGCCAATCATTCACGGTGCTTCCACCTGCTGGAGAGTTAGAATGCGACGGGCTGACCCAGAAGGCAGAGTTAAAGATGATCGACGGATCTGTTCAGTTGGACAATCCTTGAAGAAAACAGAAGGCTCACTCAGAGTCATCAGTGAGCCTTCTACTCGGCGCCTGTATTAAGTCGCGGGGAATTAAGTGGGTTCCCCATGGGACAAGATCTTGTGAAATCAAGTGGTCGGACGAAATCCAGGCGAGCTCCGACTGCGGACGGGGTATAGTACGAGAGGACTTTCTCCACCGGAGACCGGGAAGGTGACCAAGGTTGGCAGTAGCAACGCTCGAGAAGTTTTCCGGAACTAGACGCGGTTCCGATTCCAGAATCCTGTAGACAAGAGGGGGGGGAAGGGACATCGGAACTCAACGCACTGAGGCTGTTTCTAGCCATGAAGATGAGCACCACAGACAGGGGCTAGGGGCTTCAAGCCGTGTGTGCAGACCTTCTAAAGAGCCGGAGGCCTGCGGACCCGGAATGTATGGGTACGGATTGGGGCAGCTTGACAAAAAGGAAAGGAAAGGAAGAACGAAACAGGCCTGTTCCCAGGAAAGCGCGAGCAAAAGGGTAATTTTTCCAACAAGGGATTAGACGGTGGGGATCCTCGATAAAGCTATAAGGATACTACGCGGGCATGCGAGAAAAACGGGGCACATCACCCCCACAGAAAAAACGCCAACCGACACAGCCCACCGCTCCAGAAGGTACCTGTAGCGAGCGCCGGAATCCAACTCATCGAGGAGCGACAGAGTTGTGGGGTGACTTAAGAGAGTAGACCGATCTGGTTCATAGGCCAGAGGGGAGAGACTACTACTGGCAGAACTCTCGCTACGATGAATGAAACAGACTCGAATGGGTTAATGTCCAGGAGGGTTGTGTACAGCCGGTCCTTCAACAATGCGCCGACTTCAGGGGAAGATCTCGATCGCGAAGCTACGCTCTGGTACGCTCTCTTATAGGGGGGGAACGAGAGAGGTTGCTGAAAACCTAGACGAGCTGCGGGGATAGTAAAGGAAGGGAATGGGGGCCAGTATCCTGATTCTTCCGGGCACCGGTCTGCCGGTCGATAGAATCTACGTGTTAAGTGCTGTGTTGGTTTGCGATAACTTTTTGGGGGCGCGACGCAGAGACTCTCCTCCCAGCTAGTCGAAGCTAAAACGTAGCTCGGACGAAGAGGAGGGCTCCTCAAGGAGTCTAATTGCGCGCGCCAGTTTATGACGCGGAACCACCTGCTCCGGACAGCTTCACCTTAAACATCCGGTTTTAAGACTATGGCGGGCATGGGCTGAAACTTGCGCTGAATGCCGCGGAAGGCGGTGTCTGGCGCCGAGACAGGGTAGAAGCTAAGCCGGGGGGCTCGCCAGAAGGACGGGAGGGAATTACTCGCGCTCCGCTGGGAAAATAGCAGAACCGAACTCCAAGACCTCGTCAAAGGAACACCCCGACGGAGAGGCCTAAACGTGGTTGGATCATGACGGGCCTACAATCCGCGGAGCGAGAGCTTCGCCGAGGAAAAAAAAAAAAAAAAAAAGGAAAAAAAAAAAACCAAAAAAAAACAAACGAGAAGACCAACCCCACCACCGAAAACATCATCTCTAATCTGCTCTTGTCCGGAAAACTTCTGTTCGCGCCAAATATAACGTAAGGCATCATAGAAAGTACCACGACTACTATAGACCCAAAAAAGGGGAACTTTGAAAAAGAAGAGCCAGGGGACGCGCACGATAAAGAAGTTCGCTCCTCCAGGGGGGGGGCTTCCCAGAAGGATCATAACTTCCCTTCCGCGGCCCTTCCGAAGGGAAGATCTACAAAAAAACGTTAGTAGGAGAGAGAGGATGATGCGGTCCTCTTTACCGGGGAAGGAGGAAGGTCTCTCTCATGCTGCAAGGGGGAGTGAGTGAGGGATCTAGCGTGGACGGAGCTGAACAGGTGTTGGGGGGGGCCAGGAATCTTAGCTGTGTTATTTTCGCTTCTAAATACACAAAAGGTCCGGTTGCAGCAAATAACGATGGTAGAACACGAAGCTCTATTGACGTAGGGCACTTAGGGTCTTCGAGCAAAAGGCTCTTTTATTCACGGAAAAGCAGGTCACAGAACTGGGGTAGCCGTCTGTTGGGTTGGCTGTGGAAAGGAGGGGTCTTTTTGCTCAAGAACGCGACAACGATAAACTAGAGTAGGCGGGGAAAACGGATAGAAAAAAGCTGAAGGTAGGAGGCTTCGGAGAGTAGACCCTTACGTCTCGAGCGCGTCGAAGTCAGACTGCTCGGCTCAAGGATTGCGATATCATCCGGCCGAAGGAAGGAACCGGAGGCTGCAATGATCGGTAACGGTTTAGACCGGGGTGTGACTTGAATTAGATTCCAGCCGGAGGACAAGGAGGCCTAAGGGGGAGCTCCGATCGCTATCCAATGAGCGTGGCGGGCGCGGTAGAGGGGTCCGGGGATTCCATTCGGGTCAGTGTTTACAAAGGTCTCGAGTCCCCACACTCGAAAGAGATTAGAGATAGGGGTCAGCGCTTTTCCCGAGCAGCTCGTGAACAACCAAAAAGAGAAAGGATCTAACAGGCTTGAGTTTACTAGGTGACCAAATCGTAACCGGCGGGGAGAAAAAAGAGACGTTCAGTCGAAAACAGGGAGACTTCAAGAGGGCCCTCTCGTCCGTAGGGAGAGAAGCGAGAAAAAACATACGTCGCGCGATTGGTGACTAGTTGGAATGGATCGACAACCGAAAGGAGAATACCTCTAGGGAGAGGGGGGGGCCTCTCTCGCTTCAGATGTAATCAAGTACTAGGGGTAGCCTCGCTGTAAACGCCCAGTAGTATCAGAAAGGGAGTCGGGAAAAAGGAGGGGTCGGTCTTCATTGAGGTGCACTAGGCGAATCCCAGAGCCGACACGAGAAGTGCCGGGGAAACAGAAAGGGGGACCTAGGTCCTCTTGCTCTGCAGCCATAGAAAGGCGCTGATCGATCTAGGAAGGTGGAAGCATCGCTTCTTGAGAGCATATCAGAAGAGCTTCTGGTCACCGGATCGGTCGAGAAAACACAAGACTTATGAAAGATCAGGGCGAGACGCCCCCACGTCAAAGCCAGTAACACCTCGTGCAGGGTGCGAAAGCGAGTGGAGAGACTTCGCTCCTCTCTCTTCGGAAAGAGGAAAGGAAAGACGCTAAATTGGTGTCTCCTCTGGACCGAGATTAAGTAAAGATTATTGGAAGCCCATAATCTTCCGTGCAATTTCTGTCGCAATATTGACGGAAACCGATAGAGGGGAAAAAGCACCGCACAGTATTGGGGGGGACCCTGACCCTTCTCCGACGGGGTGGAAGAAGTCAAGCGCATCATACCCCTCCGCATGATTATCGGTGGAGATCGACTCGAAAACTCACTCAAAAAGAGCGAAATTCCCTAGCGGAAAACACGAAGACTACGGTTAGGGTATAAAGTGAAGATCTCCTTACTAGATGAAGGAGAATGCTGGTATCTGGGGCATCTCGGAATTGCTTGCAGTCTAGTCGCGCACGTGCGACAGACCCTATCACAAATCAGGAGGGTTAACGGTCGTAGGAGAGGGATTCGGAGAAAAATCCTGAGCGCCATCCCTTTGGGAAGTACGAGGAGCCTTTTCGGAGGTTGGAAGTACAAAAGCTGCAATGCCTCGGGCTTGCCCATTGCGGCAGACGAGTCATGCAAAGGGACAAGCCGCGGAGATTGCTCTTACGTTCACGGGAAAATCGGGAAGCGTCGGGGAGAGGCCGTCAGAGGGGTCTCTCAAAAAGTCGAAGTCAGGCCTTCCAATGCAAATAAAGTGCGACTGACGGCATGGACTATCTGGAAGGGACCGATTTGGGGCAGGAACGCTGGGGAGGAATGAGTGAGTACACAGTACAGAAACGGTCCCTCGCCTTCAGAAATCCATAGGACTCGCTGTGGGTCAATAGATCGCGGGGGGAAATCGAAAAATTCAATGGCGGGTTGCTTTAAGAAAGCTCAGCCGGAACCCGCGGCAGCGCGGGGGTGGGAGGAAACCCCGACGCGTTCGCAACTATGGGGAAATAAACTTTTTTAAGTGGAGTAAACACCCAGCTGACTGTTTGTTAAAGGAGAAGCAAAATTCTCAGGTCATTTCGGAGACATCGCGAACTCGGTAAACCGGTCCAAGCTGAGGGCGGAAAGGAGTGGAAAAATCGATCTAGGACGATTTGTACAAAGAGTCGTTTCCATGACGTCGGGTGGGTGGGAGGACCGACCTGAGCGACATCGACTCTTCCGGGAACCACGTGGTAAGGACCGTCGGGCTTGCGGTTCATCTCAGGGAGAGAGGGACGGACCTGGGGGGGAACGAGACCCGAGGAGCTGCGCGCCGACCGACGCACCAAACGGATGAGGGAAAGACGAGGGAGGGGGACTTAATCCTGGCGATGCAGGGAACCGAGACCCCTCACGGCCCGAGCTTAAAGAAACAAATCCTTGGATAAAAAGTAAGCTTGGAAACGGAGGGGGCAGATGTGGTAGAGTGGACCCAATGGGACTGGGCCCTGGCGACAATTAAGATCTACAAGGGGGAGATAGGGAGAGCGGTAGGCCTCAGGTAACCGTACTGAAAACCTATTTCTCAGATAGACCTGAAAAAGGGATAGAAGGGGAGGTGGCACACACAGTGTTAAGCGATGTAAATCACTCTTCTACAAAGCACATTGGGTACGCCCGACAGCCCGAGGGGGTCAGCAATAGAGGGGCGCTCCCAGTAGTTCGGCCCGTGGAGAGGTCCCTAGACGCAACTAGCTGGGGGGTGCGATGCGTCGAGGAACAATACCACGTGCTCACGTGCAAACTGCTGGGGCCTGTGACCAGGGAGAGAAAAGAGATTTCAAGCAACCGGGACCATCAGTCGTGAACAGGGCATGAATCTCTAACTTACTCAGATGGGCAGGGGCAGACACGAAGTGGTAATGGAAAACTCTCCTAGAACGCGAATGCACCGGACGCTCGAAAGTTGCTAACGGAAAAGCCTTGATTACTCTAGCTCACGTTCAACGAATGGAAGGGGGCCGGGGGGGGGGAAACAAGCCGATAGCGAAGAGGTTTTGAAGAAAGAAAGAGGTCGGCCAATCAGTAAAAGCAATCGAATAGTAGTGACCCAAGGTATGCGTCGCAGAAAACATCCGGCTTCGACGTTCAAACAGTGGTGAGACTCTGGCGTGGGGTACATGGATAATCTGAAGAACCGTGCTTATCCATCAGGGGGGGCGGGGACCGCGAGCTCTCGCGGTAGACGTGAGAGCCTTTAATTCAAATACGTCACGCGAGAGTGGTTGCCCGAAAGGGATCCGCGGGGGATAAGGGGTTCTACCAAGGTATAGAGAAAAAGAAAGGAAGACGTGGGGCGGGCGGGGGGGCGCTCGGAAGGGCACTACCACAAATATTAAAGAAGGTGAACACATCCTGTCAAGATCACTAACGTGATACTTTGGGGAACGAAAACTTGCGCCTAAGCCGTACGTACTGTCTTATAGCCGGGGGGACTGAATCTTATTGAATGGGGGGCGCCTCAACCTAAGACTGCAGCGTTCAGCCGCTGCGGCGGGCTGAGGAGGCGGTAGCTCATTCTCAGGCCTGGCCGCACGGTGGTTCTAAGTAACGGCATTCATTGGGGGGGCTCCGCCGCAGGAAGTAGGGTGATAGCGAAAAAGTCAGCCTGTCCATGCGCGGATGGAAAAGACAAGCGGAACACCATTTTGTCCCACTTAAGGCAGCGAGGACCGCGCTCTACGGTCTGAGCGCAGGAGCGCATGACTGGGCAAAGAGGGAACTTTAGTTCCTGCTCCCCTATAGAGGGACAGGGGGAGTAAGGGACGGGGTTTGGGGACGGTCGGGGTACTTCTACTGTTTCACTCCAGCGGATAGCGCGTGAAGGGAAAGTACATAGCATTCGAGAGAAATCTGGCCCGAGGCTCCTTTCCCATGGCGGGGGGGTGTGTTACGAATCCACTAAGATTGAGAGAACTTCGTACACTAGCTCGTTCAAGAGGGGAGAATCTAAGAAGTTGGGACCTTTGCCGCAAAAGGGGGGAAGCGGTTCTCTGGGGAAAAAAACATACTACTGAGGTCCAGGTAAAGGGGGCCCTCGGTCGCAGATCATGCGATTGACGATCACGACATGTTAGGGGTCAATCCCTAAAGGCAGTCTTCTCAGGGGAGCTAACATCTTTTTTGGGGGTAAATGGTGGTCGAGAGCGGGGAATCTCTAAACGAGAGACGCTCTACAAACGGGCTCTTTTAACTGGCATACGCAAAATTATTGGGGAAGAAGTGCACTTAAGCCTGATGGACTCTCCCGCAGACCTCTCTCCAGGGAACGGGCTCACCGACGATCAAATCTGAGCAGATTCTTACTTACGCGAACAAGATCGACAGGGGAAGAAAGAGGGTATGTGAGTACGCTAGAACGGTGAATGGCTCCTGACGGTCCGATCTCCTCCGAAGTCGACTGTAGGGGTCCTCTCCAAGCGCAAGTGATCGGCCGAGGAGAAAACCAGACGGAACTGACCTCAAAAGCTAGGTCACACCGAAGGGGCCCACTTTTCTGGAATAACCCTTCGAATCCTATGAGAAGGACGGAGAAGAACATCTTGAAGCAAAGGCATCGAGAGCAGCTGCCCTACCAAATGATGTTCCTCGGGACGTGGAAGGAGGGACATCCAAAAAAACCCCCTCACGAAACCCAAACTCAAGGGACTCTATAGCCCGGAGCAGCAGAAGCAAGAAGTGCGAAAAGTGGGTTCTCGGACGGCGTTACAGATCGGACTCATCCTGGGAAAAAGGGTCCCGGCACCG
>Ga0179591_1342711_pt1 | contig 15723 bp, 10 predicted proteins | sample CZOMad2_1_08_16f_FD_182891 | JGI IMG/M metagenome (GOLD analysis project Ga0179591, IMG submission 182891) | Vadose zone soil fungal communities from Angelo Coast Range Reserve, California, USA - CZOMad2_1_08_16fungal (PacBio error correction) | ecosystem: Environmental > Terrestrial > Soil >...
CAGTTTGCAGCACAAAAACAATGTCGGGCTGAGGCCGTCGGACAAAACACTGGTGATGATCATAAGAGAGAAAGAGTTGGGAAAACAACGCTTTTAACCGCCCCAAACCAAGGACCTTGGCAGTAAAAGCTTGGAATTAATCTCAGCTCAAACCTGCCAGACGAAGATCCGGAATTCGCAAAGTCTGGAGACTGACCTGATTAACTATTGAGGAGCAAAGAGGGTTCAGCTGCATACCACCGGGTCCTTCCTTATGGGGAAGACTCTCGATCTCCTGGACGCAAAGGGCCTTCGGGAGTTTCTACTTACCAGGTGCACTGTGTCAAAAAACGGTTGGAAGACGCTCCACACTGAAATGACCTGCGGGATCTTGAAGGGTGTGGAGTATTCCGAAGGAAAACCCAGAAATTTCTTCAAATCTTTTTTCTATGAGGGGGGGTAGACGAGGCTTACTGGTGGACCGCAAGTCAAATGAATCTTCCTTGTCGTAGAGCCGACCTCGGAAAATGCGGAATCATTTCATAGGCCTTCAAAAGAACTTGAAATCGAAAAGGGGGGGAGGAAACGCCGACCTCCATGGGCCAGGGGGGGAAAAAGATCGTTGTACAAACAGAAGTACTTGGTGGTGGTGTGTCAGGCGCAGCAAAAAAAATTGCACCTCAAAGAAAGAAAGAGGTATTCCCTGGGTGGACAAAAGGGTACCTGGCAAGAAACGAGAGGGGGGCCGAAGCAGGTCGAAGGAGGAGCGAATCAGATCGGGGAGTCCACTTTGAAAAAATGTCCGATCTAAATAGCTGGAATAAATTCTGGGGAAAGAGCTTAATCGAGGAGAAAATGTCTTCATTGGGTGGCAGACAAGTTTCTTCGCTGGAAAATCTTGAAGACTGATAGCAAACAATAAAAGATCACGGTGGTTTTTACGACTGGGAGGGGACCCGGCGGGGGGCGCAAGGAAGGGGGAGAGAGAAGGATGCCACACACCTTAAGCTTTGCAATCCAGGTCTTTCGCGCGAGCTTGGAAACAGCACAAAGTTAAGTCATCAGTAAAAAACTCGATACTGCGGGCCGGAAAGGGCGCGGATGTAGCAGAGGGGGGTTTTGTGGCCAATGAAACGACGCTGTCGGCATGTCTTGAAGAGGGGGGAAAATATGGATAGAGATTACATGGGGGAAAGGGGGACGATATCGCACGGAGGCTACGAAAAAATTGAAAAAACGCAGGGATCGAGGTAACTCCCTTTTGGGGGGCGAGGAGGACTGAGGGGGAATGAAAGAAATCCTTCGTGGAGTGTGAAGAAGAGCGGTTTGCTTGAGGTCAGGACTATCCGCTGGCGGGAGGTCTAATAAGGCTCTGTCGGGGAAAACATTCTACTCGGCTCCAATGGAGTAGGAAAAGGAGTCAAGAGGCGAAAAGGGGAAAAGAGACTCCGGGAAGGGATTGAAGCATCCTATAGACACACAAAAACGAGGGAGAGAGGAGATCTGCAATCCTCGGGTGAGTTGAACGTCAGCGTCTTGCAGCAGGGAAAACTAATCAGACTTTAAAGCAAGCTGGAAAAATTAGAAGACAAGAAGTCAATCGGGAAGCAAAACGCCCCCGCCGGTCAAAGCGATCCCGAACTTATTTCCTTATTCACACCAAAGTCATCAGGAGGGGGGATAAAGATAGGAAGGCCTCGCGGCTCTTGGAGGGATACGCCGATTGATTGACCTCACTGGAAAAAATAACTAGAATCGAAAAGGCTGAGGGGAATATATCTAAAGATCCGCGGATAGTATTGTCCAAAGCTAGCTGTATAAATCCCCATAGTTTTAACTTTGAGGCGGAGTACAGTAGAAATGATTCGGAGCGCAGAAGAAGCCGGAATAAAGATTATGGATAGGACGCGCGGAATGTCATACGGACTGCGGGGGAAGTCCTTGGAAAAAATCCCTAACTTGATGAAAGGAGGAGCCAGTGCGTTCTGCTCTGCGGGGGCGTCTTAACGACGGGAGAGGAAAAGGAAGTACGGTTTAAAAACCTTCCCAAGAATTTTGGGCCAGCTCGAAAAAAGAATAAAAACCATCCGTCGAAACTGGGAGAAAGTGTCCCCCCCCCACGGCAAGTTAACCCGCGAAGTCTCCAGTCTAAGTAAAAGGTGGTGCAATGGGGAAAGGGGGGGGAAACATCTGGCAAACGGAGGAAAATACCTGATTTCTAACACGAGGGGCCAAACGATACGAAGAAAAACGGGTAAACTTGAAGAAAAACCAAGTACGTGAAAAAAACGTCCCAGCAGGGCGGCGGAGACGCCTTCAGGTGTCCAAGGGACCCGATCCTGAAAGGAGGGGCCGAGCATAGAATCTGTCATGCTCCCAATCGGGGGGTAAAGGGAGGAGAGACTACAAGAAATGGGAGGCCTGCCACGTACACAAGACCGCCTCCTCACCCAACTGTGATAAAAAGGGCTTTCACAGGGATAGCGCTTCGAATTCAGTGAACACGTTGGACAAAAAAAACTGCAAACTGACTAAGACCTGTGCAGGGGAGGAAGGGGGGGGAAGGACTAACACGCGTGTAGGGGGGGGGACGGGCTCAAAGACCCGACCAAGACCTGTTGTTCAAAAAGTCAACAAAACCGGTTTTTGGTGGACAGAAGCTAGGAGCAAGAAAAACAACTTTGGAGGAATGGGTGGGACGAGGCGGAAGATGGTGGAGCTCTCAAAAAATTAGCAAAGAATCACGCATGGTTTACGGGTACGAGAAAAAGGATCCGGAAGGCGCGTGTCGGAATACCTTGTGAGCAGGAGAGGGGTAAGAAATCGAAAAGATACTGGAGGGTGCTATGACGTTCATTTTATCTGGAAGGGCTAGTCTAATGCCGAAGCGAGGGCTGACGACGACATGTGCGTGGAGAACTCAAAAAAAAAAAAATTTTTGAAGAATACAATGATCTCCAAAAATTATGGGGGGGAAAAGAGAGAGAGAATTGGGCCCCAAAAAATGTCGTGCGTTGGTCCGTCCAGACAGTAAAGACAAATGTCTCTCATGAAGCCTCCGTGGGGTCGATGTAGGGCAATATGTGGGAGCCGCTGCAACCTAAACATCGGGTCTAGGAACAATCTCTGCAATAGACCTACAATCTTACATCAAATTTCCGAGGAAGAGAGGTAACCACCAGTCGATGAACTACATGAGGCACACGAATAGAGGTCTCACACTGAGGGACAAGCTTCCGAAAGAGAAAGAATTGAAGGAAAAATGTACTTCTCCAAAAGCTTGAAGCTATAAAAGGATCAAGGGGAAACAGGGAATAAGCAAAGTGAGGTAGATCTTACTCGGCAGGAAAAAGGTAGTGGGCGGTAGCTTTGGGAGGGGAAGAATATCAAATTTGTTTCTCTTCAAAGAAACCAAGTATGAGGGGGGAGGTTATTGAACGTGGTGAGTGTCGCACCAGCATTTCATCTCTCAAAGGATAATTAATCCATGTTCGAGTTTTTGGTCACAATACTACTTACATGGGGAAGGGACCGGCAAGAATAAAGATGCCGTTTACGAAGACGAAAGTGGGAATCAAATGAGGGGCTTAGTCACTATGGCATTGATAGGGAGAAAATGACACCGCCAGGATACACCTGAAATATAACGAAAGGGGGAGGAAGGAAGAACGACAGGTGCCTTGAAGAAGGGTGTGGCATGACCGTGGGGGGGTGCTAACCGGTCGCGCCAGCAAGGTCTGTCCACATCGTTATTGTCAAACGTCGGGGACCAGATGGGGGCCCAAATGCAAAGGGAAATCATTCTGCTGCCGGGAATACATGGCGAAGGAAGGCTAGGACGGGCATCTAGGGCTGAACGGGAAAAAAATGTGCTCTTGTGTCGAAAGAGGAGTGAAAAAATTCTTCGGGTTCACAGAGAAGCTGGGGGTCTTGTAACAGGCAAAGAAAAGAAAAAAGCAACACACAAAACAAAAAAAAAAAAAAACAACGACCCCCCCAACCCCCCACAAAGAAACACACAAGGGGGGGGCATAAACCCACAAAACCACCAAACAACACCAAAAAAAAAAAACCCCGAGAGAAAGAAAAAAAAACACAATTTTCATCTTCCCGGAAGAATATCTGGGAAATTATAGAATCTACATCACAGAAGAGAGGGGAGTCACTGTGAAGAATTTCTCCTGAAAGTCTTAAAAGGGACTTTTCCTTGAATCGATGAAGTAATCTACAAAATCCTTAGAAAGGTGTTCTTATCTCTCGAAGCAATTAAAACAAAGGAGTAACGCTGGAGGCAACATAAACTAGATCCAAGGAACCGTTTCAAAAATGCAACTCGTGTTGATCGAGAGGGGGAGGGGAATCGACGGGGAAAAATGATCAGGGAATTGATGGAGATTCATGGGGGAAGTGGGACAGAAGGAGACTGCGATCATGCTCAGTCTAATAACTGTATGAGGGAGCAGGGGGATCTCTGGCATTACGGACTTAAGAAGCGACGTAGAGGGGAGTCAGAGTAGGAGACCAGGGGGGAAGTCCTTCTGCCTCCGCTTGAGGATCTTGTTTTTTGAGGGGATATCCGCCTTCAGCGAGCCTGAATTAAGATTGCACCATGCCCTGATAGAGGGAAAAAGGGGCCCTTCATATGCCGCATCCTCGAAAAAAAAAAGGAATGAGGAGGAAGAGGGGCTGAAAGAAAAAGATATTATTGAAGAGGCGATCTTCCAAGCATTTGACAGAAGATGAAAGAGCTGCAGGCGCTAGGGAAAGGGGTTGAAACCGCAGGGACCAAGTCCAAAATCCCCAAGAGGAAGATGCAAAAGGGGAAAGGAAAAAAGCCTGTCTCTAGAAAGGATAACGTGATTGGCATTGTCGCTATACAGCAGCAGAATCAAGGGCGTGAATATCAGGCCGAAAAAGGGGCAGCCTGGATAGAAGAAGGAAGGATATCCTGCAATGGTCCAGCAAAATGGTAAAGGGGAGTCATAACTATATCAACTCAATAAAAGAAGATCGTTGGGGGGACCACACAACGATGATACATAAGCGAAAGGGCACAAAAATGACAGAGTTTCGGGGCAAGTCTACTAGTTGGGGGGGGGAAAAGTAGAAAGGCTGTAATGGGAGCAAGAACGCTAGGAGAGAAAACGGATGGAAGGGATGGGAGGACTACGTACAGAGAGGGTATCAAAAATGTAACGCAGGGGGAAAAAACATGATCCCTCACAAGTAACGGGGGAATAGGGGAGAAAGGGGTCTGCTAAAACGGAGGGTTTGCGCTTAATTGGAGAAGATTAAACGACGTCAGAAGGAAGGGAAACCTTGTTCTGGGCCAAGAGTTACAGATGAAGCTTTCCAGGGAAGGCCTGAAGGACTAAAAAGTCAGTCCGACACTGGTCTGAAGTGGTACACAACGTTTCCGCACGGTGGAATTCTCAGAGACGCCGTAAAGAAAACTGCTAAGGTAAGCGAGGGGGCCAGGCAAGTTTGGGAAGGAACATTCGGGAAAAAATAAGAGGATTGTGAGGAACAATGAGGGGAAAAAGATAAAGAGGAAGGCTGGCCCGGCGAAAGTAAAGGAGCCTCGCACCAACAAGTACCGGAAAGCTCTGTCAATAGGTTGAGGAGGGGCGGACTCCCTGCGGGGTCCGGTAAGGCCGAGTCCTGCAAGGGTGCCGAGCACGTAAATATTAAAAGGACGGCCGAATGGATCGAAGTTCAAAGAAGAAACTAAAGTGAAGGGGAGCTGGCACACGTCACAATCGTCAGAAGGGTAAAAGCTATAAAGACTGCTGGTCCGAATTGATGGTCTAAAGAGATGAGGAAAGAAGTGATACCGGTCCTAAACCCCCCGCAAACTGAAAAAAAGACGCCGGCGAATATCACGGAAAATTCCTTGATTAGAAGGAGGGGCTAACCCGCTGATTGCTAGATGCACGACCACGATTTGTGCCTCCGGCAAATCAGAGATCCTCAAGGCTGGCTGGGAGGAGAATATCGGGGAGGCAATAACCTCCAAAGTTTTGGCGCGGCAATTTGGAGGCAGCGGCAAAGGAGTGTGCGATCCGCAGGGATTGTTCTCGTTCCTAGGAGAAGGGGGGGGTTCAGGGAAGGAAGTATCTTCCAAGGGCGGGAGGGAGGAGAGGGGTAGAAGGGGAAACGTTTGGCTGGGAATCTTTTCCGCCCGAAACAAACTTCCCTTAGGGTACAGAGAATTGGTGAAGGAGAGTTTAAAGGGAGAGAGAAAGGAGCGCAAAGAGATGAGCTCCGAAATGGCGGAGTGCGAACAAGTGCTGCAATCAGAAGTGGTTCTCGCACAATCTCAAAACAAAAAAAAGGGAAGGAAGGAAAATAGGGATGGAAGGGGGTTAAATCAAAAACATGTAGTGCTTGAGGAAGTTCGACATAAAAAAAAAACTGGGCTCATACTGGCCCTTCTACCACTCGGGAGGGACTGCTGTTGACCGACTTACTACAGCGGTCAGAGGACGGCACCCCGAACAAGGGCAAATTGGCTAAAAAAAAACTACATCAGAAAAGAGGGATCGAAGAACAAAGATGCTGGAGAAGGACATGCTGCGAAAAAGGAGGAATAGCGAAAACCAAGTGGAAAAGCTACAACCTGCCGCGTTCAAGCTGTATGGGGGAGCCGCGATCAAAAATCTACCTGACCAACGAACCGAGAAACCGGCAAAGTGAGGGTGAGAGAAAGGAACAACATGGGAGTTTCCTTGGTTGCAGCAACCGCTGGGGAGGAAAAGAAGGAAGGCCAAAAAACGAATTCTAGGGGAAGGCTTAGGGGGGCTTGGGGAGGGTAGGAACAGGGGAACACTAAATGTTCTCTAAAAGGGAATTAACCTACATCCGGGCGTTTGGGGAAAAAGAGGGTGGCGAGGTAACTCATTAAGAAACCTTCCTTTGAGAGACCTACCGTATATCACAAATTCTTTGCAGGCGTAGGCACGTTTTCTACCTAATTCAGGTTATCTTGGGAAATAGTCCCGGGGGGGCGGACGAAAGGTAAGAGGTTAGAGGTTGTAACCCACGCAAGGTACAAAAGTGGTTGGGGGGGAGGGGAATATCTCTTACAGAGGTAGCGGGTTGCCCAGCGTCTATGTTGGAAAGAAATTCCGTGCCAGAGGGGGGTGGGTCACCACAATTGAAAACTGACAATCACCTTCTCTAAGGCCGGGCAGAAAGGGGTCGAAAGGGGAGTCGCTAATCAAGAAAAAGACTGCCGTCCATGGAGGACGTAAAAGATAGGAAGGGAGGGTATAAACAAAATAGCTTGATCTCTTGAAATCGAGAGGAGTGGGGAAAAAAAATCAGGGGATGCTCTGAAAGGAGTGTAGTCGAACCGTAAACGCCGAAGAAAATCGTACGTCGTTCGGCCTGAAGACAGGAAACCAGGGAGGAATAAGTCTTGTGAACGAGGAGGCTCCCTCTTTATTCGGGGAGAAGTCGAAGACCAGGACAGAGGTAACTCGTGCCAGCGGTCAAAAGAAAAACGGAGCTATGACGGTCAACATTTTAGATGTAGCCGGGGGGGGACATTAGGGAGGGGGGATCGGGAGGGAAGAACCTGAAGGATATATATGCAGGCCCTGAAAGGGCAGAGATCCTGAGGAGGGAGGGTATCCAAAAAGGCAGGGCCGCGAGAGGTTCCCCTCCCGAGCTTATCTCAGGAAGGAGCGAAGCCAGAAAGGGATGGGAGAAGTCAGGGAACGATTCTTTAAATGTTCGGCTCTCCGATGGAAGGGGATTTCTAAAGGGGGGGACCGGCAGGTTTTGGAAAAATCATGACGGCATGCTCCCATTATTGAGAGAATGCTCCGGGAGGGGGAAAACAGGTGGTGCAGAACCGCAACAAACCACGTAGGAGGAGGAAAAAATAGGCAGGAAAATCATCGAGGGAAGGGGGAACAGTATAGAAAGGGAGAGATTGCTCAGGTGATAATAATTCAAGAGCTCCTGGCATCAAAAAAAAAAAACCAAAAAGGAAAAGGAAAGGAGGGGGAGAGAAAATGAAAAACGATGATGACAGAGTCCCGGGACAGGGGAAAGGACAAAGGACCGAAGTCCGATCGCGATAATCATTCATTTCGCAACGCAGGAACGCTCTCTGTGATCGAAAACAAATGGGTCAGACAACGTCCGTCACCCGGGGAGATATAACCGCAGTGGCTACTGAAAAATCCTCCTATCAAGAAGAGGATTGGACACAGAACGGACAAAGACAGGTGACAAAGACAAGGGTATCGGAGTGAGGGGGGTTTATCCGTCGATCCATAGGACGCGGAAAGAGGGGAAAGAAAAAAAACTTGGGTAGTACAGAAGAAGGGACCATAAAGTACTTGCGTCCGCAAGTTGTCGAAAGGGAAAAGGGCTAACCTTCAGCGATCGTGGGAAGGAGGTGGGTGGATGTAGGTGAGCAAGGGTGATATCTTCCACCCTAAAAACGGAAACTGGGTCACAGACTATTGACCGCGGAGGAGGGACAGGAATTAAAATCAACCTAAGACGGATGTCTACGGCTACCATAAGGGAAGAACAGTCGGAAAGGCCTCAGCCTCCTGGCTAGATGACGTCGTGCAGCAAAAGTGGATGGAATTGGGGAAAGCTGGAAGACAATTCGAAATAACGACCCATGGGGAAAGGCTAAACCGCAGTGAACGATACTCCTTCTTCACGTTCGCACCAAACAGGCCTATGTGAAACACAATCGAATTCAAGAACGCATTTTCGGGGTTCGGCGGACGACCTGCAGGGCCAGTTGGGGAAAGTCGGTGGGAAGGTCGATCACATCGTGTGAAACCAGAGGACCAAGCATTTGTAGGAAGGAATTGCGGAGAGCCCACTGAATAGGGCTGGAATGGCGTCCAAGGGCAACTGTAACGGGGGGAGGGGAACGCTTGGTGCCGAAAAGGATTCAGGGCTAAGTGTAGGATCGACCTGAGCAGTGGGAATGACGAAACCGAACAAGTCAAAGTAAGATCGCAAGGGAAGGGATGGGGGAGAATCTACGAAAAAACTGTAGGAGGGCAGCACAAAAAAGAGGCAAAAACCCCAGACAGGGGGTTGCACTAAAAGAAGCGCCGGGGGAAGAGTGACGTCTGGGAGAAAAAAGAGAACACTTGAGAAATCAAAAGGTTTGTAGGTAATTAAGGGGAAGTTGTCTTGTTGAGGTCGGGGCTCGTTTTCGAAGGAGGGGTGGACTTAAAGAAATAAAAAAATGGGGGTATCACGTACTTAAGCGTACAAACTGGGGGAAGAACGGCCCGCTCGTCTAATGGTTAGGGAAAGGGGTTCAATGCTAAAACAAAACTGAGGGGAGAGAAAAGGGGGGGCAAAAAAGTTTTGGACGAACGCCTAGAAGAGGGGTTTCAAGGAATTTCGTGCGGTGGGTCGAAGCATCATCACCATTGCGAAAGGATTCTCTCTCACACAAAACTTATTATTATTAAAGGAATGATCAGTGGGGGGAAACCCACAACTTCCAAGTGGGAATAACATCCGAAAAGGGCTGAAGAAAAGAGGAGGCCTTTGAGAATTCTCTCGAGAGAATGATTGCAAAAACAGTCGATTACCGTTTTTAGGAAAAAAAGACCAGCTCATAAAAAAAAAAGAAAAAGGTTCCTCATTCGGAATCTGCACGAAAAACCTTAACCACAAAAGGAAGGGGTCGAAAGTCGGACGCCACTCATGGGGAAAGCGCGCCCAAGCGTACCGTAGTACCGAAAAAGGTACGTTTCCTCCAAGCTGCGGGGGAAGGGTCGAGAAGACCAAAGGGGAAACTTCGGAGGGATAGGTGTTGCCCGAGGAGGGGAGAAACAACCGTTGCGCCTCAAGGTATCCAGAAAAGCGTTGAGTCAGTGAGGAATCAAATTCGATATCGCCGGAAGGCGGTCTTGACGGCGGGGGGGGGCGTCGTCACTGTAGAGACACGCAGGGGATGTTGTCTTAAAGCAGTTTTAGAGGGGGTTGGGGAAGAGAAGGCTGACCCTTAGCAAATTACTTTTCGGATAGAGCCTTGACGGGGAAGGGGGAAGTTGTGAATAGGGCCGAAAGGGGAATAGTGCTCGGAAAACATCATTAAAAAATTATCGGCCTTAATCGTGGAGTATCAATGGCCACCTGGGAGTGGTCCAAAGAGCATTGGGGGGGAATATACGGGCCAGGAAAGTAGAGTTGGCCCAGGGACTAAAAGGAGAGGTTCGGGAGATTTAGAAATGTTGATTCACCCGAGGAAAAAAACCGCGCATTGGGGAAATTCTGAGAAGAGAGCGGGGAAAAAAGGGGGGGCCGACAAAGTAGACACTGGGTTCGGAAGGGAAAATCGGCGGTAGGAGGGGGATGGAGCTTCTCATCGGCTGGGGGACCCATGTGAAGGGGAGGATATTGTAGATCGAACCAAAGAAGGAAAATCACGCACCTAAGGGGGAAAATCAAATAGCCAGATAGAGGGTGAAGGTTGCGCCGAATCACGGATGAGCGGACACAGGAAGATAAATGATACTATGACTCACAGGGAGACGTGGGGGTTAATTCCGGCAGCTTAGGAAAAAAAAATCCACGGGAGGATGTAGCCGCGTCCTCGATGCACTCGGCAGCCCAGGGAAGGGTACGAGGTTGGGCCAACATCATGGGAGGGGATGCGGGATCAGAGGAAGGACATCGGAATTTACCTAAAGGAAAGTATGTGTTCCTATATCTTCGTGGACTCCACGGGGAAGCAAGACAGAGGAATATATTCAACTACAGTGGAGTCTCTTTGATCTAGCAGATGGGGGAAAAGGCTTACTAGAAAGAAGACCTTATGACTATTTTCTAAAGGGGGGGGGGGATTTTCAGGCTGAAAACTAGCAAAGGGGCGGATTTGCGGAATTCAATACTACTGCGGGGCCCTAGGGGAAAGAGAACTAACTAAAGGGACGCTCCCTTAATTATGGATTCCACAGAAGGACAAGAGGAGAAAGGGTCAACTGCCCGAGGGATTTCCCAGCTCTCACAGTTGGAGTCATGGGAGAATCGGTCATTGAACGGAGAAGGGCCTTCTCCGGGTCAAGAAGTTCATAATTCCGGAGGGCGGCTCAAAAATGGCAAGATGTAGGAAAAAGACCAACTCGGACAAGGAAGCAATCACAAGGCATAAACTCCCCCGATCAGATAGGAAGAGAAAGGGATGAGTCAAAGAAAAGAATCTGAAAAGGAGCTCATCAAGGGGGGAGTGTAAGAGACACGCTTACCTGCATCTTGTGAGATATCCTTCCAGGAAGAAACCATCCGGGACCAGGAAAAATCTCTATCTGTACCGTCAGTAGGGGAAGAAGATGCGAATTCACAGTTCTTGGGGGCCCCAACAAAGACAAAGAACAGCAAGGGGGCCTCGGGAAGTTTATAGTTTGAGAGGGAGGCCTACGAAGTCTAATCCCGTCGGGAGCGCGCGAAGAAAAATTCTTACCGCCGGAAAGGAAAAATATCGGTCAAAATAAAAGGAAATAGAGTCTAAACAGACGTAACAAAGGGGGAGCTCTATTGGAAAATCTTTCGGGGTTGAGGTCGAGGCAATACGGTCTCTGGGGAAACACGACTGGGAGGCCGGAAAACGTTCGAGGAAACAACCACGCCGAGATTTGAAGCGAGATGATTCCCAGAACTCCAGCATTCGACGGGAAGGAAAAAGCAAGTAAAACCGTGTCGGCAATCCACCAGAGGAGGAGTAGAGTCATCGAGGGGAGAGTTCGACATGCTTCGTCCATCTCTTGAGTTCATGTGGGAAAGGCGTTAAAAAACAACCGACGAAATGATGAATACGTGTTGGCTAAGATGGGGGGAAAAGAGACTGAATCTTACTGCAACTTCCCGCACCACCACTTGTTGACCAAGACATCCACCGCACCAAGGAGGTAAGAGGACTCAAAGGCCAGGGTTGCCGAATAAGGAATTCAGGGGGTGCCTAGCACAAGAAAGAGCCAAGAAGGGGGAAAGGGGGGAAAAGGGTGTTCATGAGCCTCAGAAAATGCGGGAGGCACGATAACGTCAGGGAAAAAAGAACTAGATAAACGCAACTGCGGGGGGGGAAAGACTGGTCGGCTACATGTAGCATTGGGGGAGAATACCCACGAAAAATCCAATAAGGGGACCGGGGATCCTTTAGAAGAACCCTCGGGGCTGGTTTCTCGACTCTTCCCCAAAGACCATGTGGTTCACTGGCCGCAACATCAAAGGGGACTAATGCTCTGGGTGTGATATGAGCGAGGGAATCAAAGACCGGTGTGGCGTTCTGAAACAAGGGGGGGGGGCGGCAAGACGGACACGCTGGTTCGCAGAAGACCGAATGGAGGGGGGGGGGCGTCACATGAGGGAAGAAAATCCGCAGTCTTCCGTGGGGGAAGGCCTCGAAGGGGGTTGTAGAATTGTTCGGGATGGGGGAAGTTAACTCCAGAGGAAGCTGGGGAAGTTCATAATTTGGCAGACACTCATGGTCAGGGGGGTACCATCGATGCAGGTCCCTAATCTTGCTCGGAAAAAAGTGGTTTACGGATGTCGTCGGGGGAAAATCCGATTGTGTGCTCTCAGGCAAAACAAAAACACGGAAGGGGGAAAACGAGATCATTTTGTTTAGATACCAGAGCACCACAATGAGTGCCTTTCTGCCTCGCCATCAAAAAAGGATTCATGTCATGAGAAGGGGGGGGGGGTCAAGAAAGAAATCTTGAAATTTTAGAACTCAATATGCACCGCATAAGGGGCGATGGTAGACCAGTCAAAGCGGGAGGGGGGAACTGCAGACATCGGAAACTTCAATGAAAGTTAAAGGCTGAACGTCGTACTGATACATCGTCCCATGAAAAATTTCTCGGCACCAAGAGAAAAAGATTCCCGAAACCGTCCGGAAAGGGAAAAACAGACAATAGATTTAGCCTCGCGAAGATCGCAATTGGGACAAACACGCTACAACCTGCGTACTGGGAGCCCGAACAGGTCTTGGAGGAGCAGTTTTAGAGGAAGGAATCACCTGCTGGGGGGAGTCACGAATCCAAACCGATCGGAAGCTCGTAATGGACGTGGGCTTGGGGGTAGGACGGGGTCTCATTCAGTTCATCGACACTTGCAAGACAAAAGTTTCGGGCCCAAGCCGTGGGTTAAAGAGGCTGTGGGCAAAACGGCGGGCATTGAAAGTCAGAGCAAGCTCCTTGTAGTCGAGCCGCCTGAATCAATGATGGGGCGGCGGAAGCTGGAAAGAGGGGGCTGCTCGTGTAAAACGGAGGGAAGGGAACCCTTAATCTGTAAGACTGCAGCGTTAAGCAGGAAATACGACCTGGGGTCCGGGTGCCAGTCGGGGGGGGCCCACATAGGATTTGTGGGGTGGCATTAATCACGACCCATCTTAGAGGATAGGGGGGCAAAAGGACGAAAGTAAGGTAGGATGGGGACGAAATGAAGAAACGTTGATGGTGACTGCAATACAGACCAAGAAGGACGCAGTTTCTAGGGAGGCTATAAAGGAGAGAGGGAGTCCTGGGAGATACACTACCCGGTGAGCTTCTAATAAGCTGGGAGGAGAAATTTTAATTCATCTTCGAGGGGCGTGAGGCGAAAAAAAATGATTCGAAGGAGAAGGGTAATCTAAAAAGGGAGAAAAATCCAGAAAAGCACTCCTCCGAAAGGACAATAAAGATAAAAGTACGTACGGTGTCATCCTAGAAAGAGGAGAATTCGGGGGATTAAATCGAGACGAATTAACACACATCCTTCTATTGAAACTGCTTCGTGACGCGTCCAAGACTCAATTACGGGAGGCTAACAAAAGGAACTCTTGGGCCGAAAGAGAGGAATTGCCGCGGTTGGGGGGGGGGGTGGCCATCGACATAATCTGTATTCTTTCTGGTCGGCCAGAGGGAAAGGTTTGGATATTAAGTTGGGAGGGGGCAGTGTCAGGAAGGAGGGGTTGGCGTCCCGCAGACCTCCTAAGAGGGAGAGTAGATTTAAAAAACGCCTTTAGGCGATCGCTGCGTTACTTAATCCCTCCACGGGAGGCGGGGAAAGAGAAGCGGAGGGGCGTTCAGTGAGGATCCGCGTGGCGGGGGGAGGGAATCTTATCGAAGGGGCGTATCGATCCGCTGCCTCGAAGGAGGAGGCAGATGAGAAGCCCGGGTGCTGGTTCAAAACCCTTCGATGTCGACAAGAAAAAAAAAAAGTGAAGGGGAGGGAGGGGGGAAAATAGAGTAGATGCTGGAATCCATCGAAGGGATTAACGAGATCAGTGGAAGAAGAAATCATCATGACTCAGGATTGACTAGGACCTGTGCACAAAACGGGAAAGGAAACACCTAAGGAACTCACTCAATCGGATCAACATGCGAAAACATCCTTGAAAAGAATAGAACCCATCCCGGGAGGAATTCAGCATAGAGAACGGGGGGGGGCAGGGCATACTCCTCGGCCAAAGTCTCGGGGGAGAACGGCGAAAAATTAGCAGTACATGGAAACATTAATACTCTAGAAAAGCCCAGGGGACGATGCGCGAGATCTACCGCAAAAATCCTTTAATCCCAACCCTTGGAAAAAAGAGCACATGGTGAACACGGCCAAAGAAGGTTAGCGATTTTCTGTTGAAGGATTACCCGGTAAAATGAGGGGACTTGTGACAGCGGCCGAAGAAGGGGGGGGGAAGAAAAAAGCATAAGGGGGGGGGTAGACTGACAATGCTCGCCTTCTCCAGCATTGAAAGGGAAAAAAAAACACCCAGTGATAACTAGTCGTCTTCGTGGGAGGGGCTGTCGCTGAGCGATTGATCGGAACCGACGTTGAGACCTGGAAACCAGATCGATGTCACTAGGAGATGAAAACAGATGGAAATGAACTAAACCGGAGGTCATCTGAAAAGAGGTCGACAGGGGGGGAAAATTTCCGCTCTGAAATCAATAGTGTGAAAAGAAGAGGGGGGGGATGACCTTCGGTGTAGAAAAGGTAACGTTCAAAGGGAAAAAAAATCCTACAAGGATGGAGGGGGACCGGCGGGGAAAATCTGCCGGATGCCAAAAAAAAACGACCTGATGGAAGTCGATTGACACGGCACCATGGGGGGAATAGGACAGGCCCGCTTAGGATGCCAGATGTTTGCCCAACACGAGAAGATTAACTAATTACTCAGCTGGAAGGGTCCTAAAGGTAGGCTCGACCGAAGTAAAGTGCTGAAGTGTGGAGGCCCCTGGAGCAACCAAAAAAGGAGAAAAACTTGGTGGCAAGGGGTATAGGGCTATTGAGAGATCAGGGGAAAATGAAAGGCAGTGAGACACGGGCCTACCAACCGAAATAAGACCGACGCGGATATCATTCACTTTTGGGGAGAAGAACCAGCGGGGAATATTTCGAAAAAAAGCCGAAAACAAGACAAGGTTGTTTGACCTAACAATCCAAGAAAGGCTTGGGGAAGGGGGGAGCGATAAAGACATCAAACCTGCTGTCGGAAAAGAATTTGGGTCATTAACTTCCGCGTGGGGACCCAGTTCTCCTCGGGGGGGAGGTCGCATGGGGAAGGGAAAGACGGTGAAGGTCGTCCGGGAAAGAGCTGTCGAGAAAGTTGGGCTGGGAAGGACTTGGGGGTCCATCATTCTGTGAAGGGATTGAAGGTCGAAAAAATGGTTTGTTAAAGAAAAAGGGTAATAAAAGAAGTTATGCCAGGCCTAAGCGGAGGAGGTCGGAGAAAGGGGATGGATTCTCAGGTGGGGGGAGAGGGCAATG
>Ga0179591_1302486_pt1 | contig 15722 bp, 13 predicted proteins | sample CZOMad2_1_08_16f_FD_182891 | JGI IMG/M metagenome (GOLD analysis project Ga0179591, IMG submission 182891) | Vadose zone soil fungal communities from Angelo Coast Range Reserve, California, USA - CZOMad2_1_08_16fungal (PacBio error correction) | ecosystem: Environmental > Terrestrial > Soil >...
CCATGGAAAAGAGAAATCGGGATTTGGCTGTTAAAAAAGGCCGCGATAGTGCCAACCGAGTAGGGTCCCTCTCTCAGGGGAAAAGAAGAGAGAGAAACATAGGGAGCTTCCGACCTAAAAAAGAAAAAGATCTAAAGAGATGGAAAATTCAAGGCTAAAACGGAACCTTCGCAAAGAGCTCGAAGAGAGAGACGAAGGTTTCAGGAGCGGGCGAATTAACTGGATGAGGTCTAGAGGGCGTCGGACCTTTCAACGAACCCCCAAGACGTAAGGATCTTCGCAAACATCGAATGGGGTCAGGAACAGAAGGCAGGGGGGGGAACACGTAAGGATCTCGAACGGAGTAGAGAGCTAGAAAAGATCACAGCTCTCTTTGCCTCGGATACTATTGCGAGGAACGGGGAGAACTGGAATAGAGTCGTCGACAAACGTCTTACGGAGAAAAAGTCCCGGAAGACATTTCCTAAGGGAAGAGGAAAACGAATTACGAGGACGGCACCTAAAAACTCGGGGCCGAAGGTGCGATTCTCAAGATGCTAAACGTGGGGGCTGGCGAACTCAGGATGAACTCCCATCCCAAGCGCAAGGAATAATGGTTATGGCCTACAGTTCGGCAGAAAAACAGGGGACACGTATTCGGCTGGAAAGGAAAGGCGCGAAGCATCCACTGGTGGGTGTCAGGAGAACACGGCCTCGAAGCAAAAGTTCGAGCCTAGGCGTGCATTAAGATGAGAAAATGAACTAAAAAATGTGAGGGGCGTTCAGCGATAGCTCGGAAGGAAAAGGAAGCCAGGCCTCGCCGCGCCTGAGGATACATCAATGAAGAATCTGGTAGGAGGAGGGATCCCAGGGGCCGGGGGCGTTGACTCGAGACTGAACGCGGAGGGGGCCACAGCGATCGTGTCCGGTGGGAGGAAAAAAGAAGCACGAGAGACGTCTAGGTAAAAAAAAGAACGGAGGGAATCCCGGGAGAAAGCTCTGATATCTCAACGGGGAAAAAATCAATGGTAGGGAGGAAGGGTCCGCCTTGGCAACGATGTGAAATGAAGGATCGGGGGGTCCTGGGGGGGGAAAGGGATACCGGTTTGAGTTCTTAGGAACTGAGAACTGAAGAAGTGGTCAACGGAGAGCGGGGGAAAGAAAGGTTACGTCCGAAGGGGATCAAAAAAACGAGGGGTGCTCGAAAATAGAAAGTGTTTGCAGAGTTGAAAGGTAAATGTTCATCGGAAAGGGGGGCGTACACTTAGAAAGAAGGGGAGAATCAGAATCTCCACGACCCCACCGAGGGAAACTACCCAAGTAGTGGGGGGGGGGGGAGTGCGACGATACTAGGGTGGGGAGGACGGAGGTGGAGGGAGGAGGGGCTTCGAGCTCAAAACGGAGAGGAGGATCTCGAGTGTGACCGTCGGCAGAAGGAAACGCTTCATTGATCAGAGGCCGGTACTTGGACTGGGGGAAGAGTTCCAAACGGCAGGGTGAAAAGAAAGCCTCAGAGATGAGGAGAATAGCGTACGGGAAAGCTTAGTCAAGTCCAGGACAACACGAATTAGAGGAAGACTCTTTTCAGAAAGTAGTGGGGACAGAAAGGACCTCGAGGAGGGCGCCTACTAGGCTCACACAGGTAAAATAGAGTGGAGATGGCTGGGGGTCGAAGGAGGCCTCCGGGACGTTCTACCGAACTTGGCACTAGGAAGATCTAGAAAGGTCTCAGGGCGCGAAAGGAACCACACGTGCGCCAAGTCTGAGGACCGTAGGGGAACGTAGGCGATTCTCAAAACTCTTAAGACGACTCCTCGAGAAGGGTGAAGTTCTTGAGCAGGTTCACGAGGAGTCCAGGCAAAGAGAAACCTGATAAATCGCCGATGGGCGGGAGCTCAACTAGAGAGGTTAGAAAAGAAACGAGAAAGCTCTACGGCTCTTAGGAAGGAAGGCTATACAGTCGACTGCAGGCGAGCTCAGGTAAGCAAGGATAACCAGGGGTTCAAGCTAATGGTAGCTGGAAACGCCGTGGAGGATAAGACTTTGGCGGCTGGGACTGAGGTGATGAAAGGAAAGTAATCGAGATCCTCTAAAAAAAAACAAAGTCGTCAAAGGGGAAAGAGAGAGAGAAACAAAAGGGATAAATTTGAAAGAGAGGAAGGACAACGTGTATCGAGAAAAAAAAGTATCGAGACTGCAAGAAGCTCCCAGGGGAGACCGACTTGTAGAATGTCGTACGGAGCGCCGCGCGAGGTAAAAGCGAGTCGGGGGGTCGCAGGCTCTCGATCATTATGATCAAAAAAGGAATAGTGGTAATCACAAAGGGCTAGAGACTACGGCAGGGAGACTGATCCGGGGTGGGGGTCAATTCGGAGAAAGGGTGAACCTGAATAACTTCCTCGTCAAAAAAAACGCGATACTGTTAATCACTCGGACGAGAAAGCCTTAAATCGAGTTTGAGAACGCTTTTTGGGCCTGTTGATGAGGGAAGAAGCGACGATTACTCATAAACTGGGGTAAGAAATACAGAGGTAAAAAAAAAGCACAATGGGCGAAAATGACGGAAGAAGTGAGGAGTAACCTATAAGGGAGAATGTTGTCCGTTCTTGCAACTTCCGAGGGGAGAACGGCGGGCGACCCGACTCAAAAAAGAAGGGGGACCACAGAGGGGAAAAGGGTCGGGAGCCAGGGAAGCTAAGTTGACAAGTGAAATTCAAGAGGGGAAAAAGTTGTACACATGAGAATGATTCGTCATTGCCCAGACGTCCGGAGAGCGGGGAAAAGAAGGGCTTCGGAAAGGGGGAATCGGTCGAGAAGTCACGAGTGCAACAAATCTACGGAAAAGAGAAAATATCCTATCGAACTCAAGAAAGTTGACCAAATCGAGGGAAGACAGAAACAACCTGAGGAGGGAGGAGAACTTCGGGCTCGGGATGGATCGTCTGGGGATATGCCGTATAGAGGAGAGCGCACCTGGAGTAAGTCGAGAAAATGATAAGGGAGAATCACAGAGGAGGCGAGCTACTTCAGTCTCCGGGGGGGGGAAGGCAACCATCCTGGTAACCAAGAAAGCAGGTCTCGTTCGCCGGAAAAAACGTGACGTTAGGGACTTACCCGAAAAACCCATGTTGGTGGCCTGCCGAACCTAGAAAAAAAAAAGGACTCGGAGGAAAGGGGAGTAGCCGAAGAGGGGGGGAGCACTCCTCACTGACTCGAAATTTAGACGGCTTCTGTAGCAAAAGAGCCTGACCGATCGCGTGCCTGCGAGTCGGGAAAAGTATGAGAAACGAAGAAAACGATCCGTACACAGCACGTAGCCGAGATTCGGCAGGAAGGAGCACCGGCTTAAAAGGCGAAGGAGAGAGAGCGTTCCAATGAAACCGCCCCATCACCGTGGGCCAAAATGCTCCTCGAGAAAGCTTAAGTGGGGCACGCCGGGAAGGATCTACTGGCTCTCGGGAGGGGAGAAAAGTTAGGTCTAAAGGACCAAAAAGAGATGAATGACAGCACTTTAACCTCAAGGAAGGAGGGGGGCATTTCATCACTGGGGTTGAACGAAATCGGAAACGCCGTGAAGGAAAAGGGGGCGCAGAAAAAAGGTCTGGAAGAAGGTTGGAGTGTCTGAGAGGGGGGAGGAAAAAAATGAGGACAGGTCAATGAAGTTGGAGAAATCATAAAGCAGCAACGACGCAAAGGAAGGCGGCACGGCCGGGGGGAGAACTTTACTTGAGAAGAGATTGGGTGGGACGAAGGAGCCCCGGAAATTGTTCAAAAGAGAGGTCTTACGGGCTCGTCCAGGAGAGGGGGAAAAAAATACAGGATACTCGTCGCCGAGAGGATGTCTCAAGAAGACCCGGCTATATCATGGGGGTAGATTATGGGAGGAAAATGGGAACTGAGATAAGGAGAAGAAGAACTCAGACTTTCGTGTTTAGGGTTTTCACGTTAAAGGAAAACTAAGGACTCCCGTCAACAGAAAAACTGGATAGCTTCTATAGAGAGGGGACGAGAAGGAAGAGTAGTACTGAGGGGGAGGGGGGAATGCGAAAGAAGTGTCGCACGTCGTAAACCAAAAAAAGGACTTGGTCTATCGCTACACATTCAAAAACTTTCAAGTATCTCCCTTCCTCCCAAACTCATCATGGGAAAAGGGTCAGGAGCGCCAGATCTCTCGAAAAAAACACAAACTGACAAGGAGAAGATAGAAGAACTTCCCTTCTTCCAATTGGTCTGGTAAGGAAGTAAAGAGAGGCCCCGATCGTGGAAGGGCTTGCAGAGAGGGAGGGAAACGGCTAGGAATGAACTTTCGGTGAAAAGGGGGAAAATGCGGACACTGACACCAAGGATAGCAATCGAGATCTACTACGTCATGAGAGTACCTATCGAGAGGAGAGAATCTAGATACGACGGGTGCGTACTCGGTCTATGATTGAAGGAGGTGACTAGGTACCCATCTCGCGACGATAAACCGGGGGAAAGACAGAGCACTTCTCAGGGGAGGGGGCGAAATGAGAGTCTGGTGAAGGAAAAGCATTCCCGCTTAAGGCAAGAAAGAAAAAAAAAGGAATCTTCTCTTCAAGGGATCTCTCGTGGCATCGCGAAGAAGGGACTGGAAAAGGGAACCAGCTGTGTCTACAAGGAAAAAGGGGAGGACTACAATCCTGTAGCCGACGTGACCGGAGTAAGAGGGTCAGCGGCTGCTGAAGAACACGACCTTTAAGGAAAGGAAAAAGAAAAAGGTTTAGCAAGGGCTAAACTTTAGGATCTTGAGCTCGGGGCTCGACAACTCTAACCGAGGTTGGACACGGCGGAAAGACGGTAGGTCACTTTGAAGGGCCGTACACGTCGTTCTGCCAGGGCAGTCTGGAAAAGAGACTTTGGAAAGGGGGAGAGAAACTGTGGCAAATTTCGGAGAAAAGGCGCGGGTCGATGAGTAGGCCACGAGGGGGAAAAAAGTGAGGACGAAGCTCTATCTCGGAATGATTAGACACAACCTTTAGGCCGAAAAGATCTTCGAATAGGAGGGGCGCGTGCTTGCTTCGGGGGCAGAAATTCAGGGGGGGGGGGGAGGTGCTGGGTGGGAGCGAGGGAAGTTTGGGGGGTAACGCGCTCGGAGGAAAATGCGTCTCGAAGTTCTCGAAAAAAATCGCCAGATCCGAAATCGAGGGGGTAAGGGACGAAGGTTAACGTCCACGCTCGGGAGTACGCACGGTTAAGCCTTCTGTGCTTGAGAAAAGGTTCACCGATGGGGGAAAGGGGAATGACATTGGCCAGGTCAGAAAGTCTTCCGGAAAAAAATGGAACAGAACCATGCCTCCTGGGACGGAAGGGATTTAGTGAGACCGAAATACGGGCTTGAGAATAGCACTCTGGGGGAATACTCTGAGTCATAGGAGAAAGATACCTTTGGGAGAGTTCCCTACCGGATAATCCGGGGGGAGACAAAGTCAAGGACATATCGGGTAGAAAGGTGCTTCAACTATCACACACATTGCCGCAAGAAATCTGTCGTGTAAAAGGATACAATCAAAGATGGGTCGGTGGGGGGGTTCTTCGTTTGATGGTGACTGGAGGTATGCTCCTGTTGCGGGAGTTGATGCCGGAGGGCACGGAAATGATACTCAAAAAAATCTTCAAAGGGGGGGGGGACGAAGTAATGCCGTTTCGTGTCCCCTTAAGGGAAGGGGTCAATTGGGCACAGGGGGATCTTACGAGTGGAATCGGGAAAATCAAGCTGCAAAAGCTCTTAGTCTCAACGCTCTAGTCAAAGGGGATACGCGGAGAGGCGGAGTCTAAGGAAGAATAAAGGACGAGTCTCCAGAAAAGAATAAAAAACTATTCTTCGAATGAAGTCACGGGGAAACAGCATGGGGAAAGGGGTTTATAAAATCCAGAGACTGTAAGAAAGAGACTCATTAAAGACTGCTCAGGAGACCAGAACAGAGCGTAGACTCTATAAGGGAATAAGGGCAAAGGAGAGAAAAGCTTTCCCCTGGCTGAGAAATGATTCAAAACCCAACGGAGCACGCCACGGCAGGAGATAAAAATAAGAGTTGTCAAAAGCCCGAGCGAAAGAGTGGAAAAAGGATAAATCTCTCCGGAGAGTCTATCGGAGCTTGATCTGTCGGAGGAGAGGTTCGACAGGCCGGAGGGAGCTGTGGCCATTGGGCAGAAGGGTCTGATACGAGTGCATTCTTGAAACAACTCTGGAAAGGGGTGGGAAGTTGAAAAAAGACCTTTTGAATCAAATTAAAAAAACCAAATCTGAAGGAAAAGAAAAAAAAAAGGACACTTCTCGGGGAAATCCGCCGGCACCAAGCTCCTAAGGGAGAAGGACTATTATCGCCGGCTGCCGAGCAAGGCAAATCCGAAGGTTCGAGTTCAGCATCGCAGAGGGAATCTGAGAGAGGTCGCGGGGACTCAAGTATCCCTCGGAGGGCGGAGAGTGAATGGTTACCGGCAGCTAAAAAAAGAGCGACGCGGAAGTTAAATATTTGCTGATGCTGCGTGCCTTAAGACGCGCAAGGGAAAAAAAAAGCTGGAACCAACTAAAAGGAGGCTCCGCGAAGGGGGAAATCATCTCTAGGGGATCACGCGTGGTCAGGAATCTTGGGGGGGATCTCGGAGTAATACTCGGATATTAGGAGTAGAGTGATAAAGGGTCAATGTCACCACTCAGGGAGGGAACCCGGGGAAAAGTCTGACAAGGAATAGAAGAGATTGTTTCCGAGTCGGCTGAAGGAAAAAAAAAGCAGGCGGCTAGCCGGACCCCGTAAAAAGCGGGAACTAGAGTCGAACAGTCCGTCCGGGGAGGGAAGGGGGTCGGTAAACGATTAAATCGCCTCAATCTCAAAAGGAGGTCTGGGGGCACTCAGACACGTGGCAAGCGGGGACATAAAGGAAGGATTCTGGGGAACCGCGAGCCGGGAAGGGGAGGACAAAGACGATCAAAAGAAAAGAGCCCACCCTTCTAGAGAGCAACTCAAACACCTGATCCTTCAGAAAAATAAAAAAGAGGGTCTGAGAAAGGATTTCTCGTGGAAAAACAGGAACTGACTTTCGATGAAACGTATGGAGGTCTTAAAGAGACCCTGTCGAGGGAATCTAGATATTAATGAAGTCTTCCTCATAAAACGTAAATCCTTGGGAAAAAGGGATTCGCAATGCCCCTCGAACAGGGACCCTTAATGCCCTAGGAACTGCATCATCCGAAAGCGTTACGTAAACCTGACTTCCACTGACTTAACTTCTTAGCCCGATCTTGCTCCCGGGAATTCAGCAAGTAAGGGACATAGCTTTCGGCGCGCGGAAAGGGGCCCCGGGCCTCCCTGGTAGAAGGACTGAACCGTAAAGAAGGACACGGAAGAAAAAAAAGATTGTGGAGAAAACCGGGAACCTCGTCGAACCTCGAGGTCCTTATTCTGTAGAGAAATGGGAACAGTACTCTTCACTCGAGAGTAAGAAGGAGACCATCCTGGTACTATTTCGACAGACTGGTTAAATTCCCGACGAAAGGAGATAACTTCAGCTGCAGAGGAAATCAAGTTCCTGATTACACAGGCTGTATTTGGGGTAGGAAAGGCAATGGTCCATGACCTAAGGGCGCACTTGGGTAAGAAGGTCGTGTAGAGGGAAAATCCTTTTCAGTGCTAAAAAAAAAAGTTAGTCAAGAAAAAGTCTAGGTTATCAAAGCAACAAGGAGGTCTGGCAAGTAGGTGAATTCAAAGGAAAAAACCTTCCTATGAAGGGGGGTAATTTTGTGTTGGGCCGGGTGTCTGAACCCGGGGTCTCCTAATAGGTGCCCGTACTCAAAGAGAGGTCGGAGGGAGGGAAGCCGAAAGGAAAAGGCGAAATAAATTCTTAGGGGAGAATTGGAGCATTCGACTAAGCGGACTGAGGAAAAGATATGTCTAAAGAAAACGTCGCACAGCAAATAGAGGGGGGGAGTTGCAGGTAGCGTAAGCGAATCTTGGGAGACGAAGATACTCGGCACATAGGAAAAGAAAAACTCCATAGAGAAAAAGTGCTTCGTGCCAGAAGGAACGAGTTAGTCTATCAGAGAGGGGAGGTCAGTCGCAGGGGAAAAGTCTAAAAGAACAAGAGGAAGTCTGGTTCAGCCGGCAGACTAGAACTTCCCGGACTAAACGGCAGCCCAGACCGGTCAGGGGAGGGAAATAGCTCTAAAACCCAACTGCGGAGTACGAAAAAAAAAAGAAGGGTAGTCCCGGAAGGCCCTAGAAAAACTCTGGGACTTAAAGTCAAGAGCGGATAGTCGGGGAGAACGTCAGAAAAACTATGAAAAAAAAAAGCTTGCTGTCCAACCGCGGGCGGCTAACGCTCAAAACGGATGGAAAAAAGAGTAAAAGTCAATCGCGAGAGAGACGCGCGAGAATCGGGTTTCTTCTCTTGCGTTCTCTGAGGGGGGGGGGAGGGGGGGGAGGGGGAGCTCTAGAAAACGAGGAGCGAAAACCGCAGGACCCAAGAAAGGCTTTTCGGGGCGAAGGGCGGGGGAAGGACCCGCCGGAAGGATCTCCTTCAAGGTCGACTCTGTCGGGGAAGAGGAGGAGGAAGCTCAGGGCTATCCGTCTCTGGGGGGGGGATAGGGGAGGAGGGGAAGAGGAAGAAGGGAACAGAGCGGCTAAGGACAAAGATTGATATCAGTCTACAGTCTGCACGCGGGTTGTAGAAAACCAGGGTGTGACGTTCGTCGGGGATAAACACCTCAGGACTGGCCACCGATTGGAAAGGGGAGGCTCCAAAGAACGGAAAGGAAGGATTAGGGAAAGGGGAAGAACATGATACCGCGCGGAGTCTTTGCGCTGATACTTCAGGAGAAACAAAGGGCTGTACCATTTGGGAACCACTTAGGGAGGGGGGGCGTTAACTTTCATCTCCTCGCCTGGTAGGGGAGAAGGAGGGACCTTCGCCAGCCCATTTAAAGATGAGAGGGGACATTTATATGGCTCTGGCTCAAGGTAAAGAGGTATGGTTCTTTGACGGGAGAATAATTCATCTTCAGCAAGGGGGGGGCGACTGGGAGAACTAATCTCGTGGCAGGTGAGAGGTCGGGTCGGGTCAGTTTCGCCCATAAAAAGGGGAGTGGGGAGAGGATAGGGGTCTGATGACTGCGACCTCTCGTAAGGGCAGAACAGGGACTTCGAAGTAAAGGAATCGTCGGCCACCTCACGTATCTTAAGAAGGGGAGACTGAGGCGTTTGCGCAGAAAAGGGGGATCTGACATGGGGGGTTCCGAGGGGGATTGACACGAAGTCGTCCGCATTCCGAAGTGTCAACGTTCTAAAGAAGGGGAGTTCGGGATTCTCAGAGAACTCACTGAAAGAACGATTTCCAAAAGTGTTTGAGCAGAATGACAGGGGAAAAAGCAATTTCGATAACGCTAAGGGAAGGAGAGAAATCTGGGCTCCATACCATCATGAAAACGTACGAATCTTGCTGCTTACTTGTTGGAGGTCGGAGTTGGGAGGCTGAAAAAGTCTTTGGGGAGATAAGGACTATTCTAGATGCCTCACGGCAGTCTCATTTCAAGTTGGCAAGGAAGGGGGGTGAGGGAATAGAAAGGGAAACCCGGAACGGAAGGGGGCAATGTGGAAAAAAGAAGGAAAACTATGTGTGTACCCGGTACAGCGTCCTGGAAGGGGCGGGGGGAAAGAGAATCCAAAGCTGGAAAGATCGAGTCAGATGCTCGGGGAAAAATAGGGAAGATTTGAGCAGGTACCTCGGGATGTCTGAGATCATAAGAAAAGAAGGGGAATCCTTAGCCAGGTCGAGCTAGAGGCTAGGAGAAACGAAGAGGAGTGTCTCCTAAAAGAGAAGAGCTAGAGGGCCTCGCATCTGAGACAAAAAGAGATGAATGAGTCAGCGGACAAAGTCAGGGAAAAAAAGCGTATATCTCTCTAACGGCGGAGGGGAGTGCCTTCAAAGATCATCCGGCCGCTCGAAGGAGAAGTCGGTCGAAAGTAAACGAAGGTAGGGGGAGTAGGGCTAGTCTGCAGGTCCAACTCAACTAGGGCGGAGATAAAGAAGACGCTAGAGGGGAGCGCGAAGTCAGGAAGTAAAGAGAACACGAGGTCTTTCAACCTCTTATTTCCTCCGGCGCTCCAGGCATAAGAGGAGGCATGTTTTGATGCGAATTCCAGGTTAAGAGAGAGAAAAAAAAAAAACTTCAGATAGATATAGGAAAACGGTTAAAAGCTATCCGAAGTATTGTACAATGCAGGATCGCAAGGGACGACGAAAACATAAGGGAAAGCCGGGTATGTTTCCGACGGCCGCAGCGATCTAGGGGGGGGGGGAGCCTGCGATATCAACTCGGAGGAAAGAATGAGTCTCGGGGGGGGGGGCCGCTGAGGAATCACGAGAAGGAGAAAGGACAAGTGAGGAGGAATCTCTCAGAGAAAAGGCCAAGGAAAGAATGGATCATCTGCTCATCGATCGGCTGGGGACAGAAAAAATTAGCAGTATCGCGTGGACTAAAGAGGGGTTGTGTAACTTAATATTCGGTATTACTGAAGGCAGAAAGGCGGGGGGGGGACTTCAAAAGCCTGGGCGGGAAGAAGGGGTCAGACCTTAGGACGAAAGGGTGTTCCAGATACGCCATTGACTCGAAATCAGAACGACAGAGAGGGACTCGGACGCGGGGGCGAGTAGTTCTCGCGCTGTAGAAGAAGGAGTTCCACTACGCATTAAGGCTGAGGACAAATTAAAAGGACGGGAAATCTCTTGAAAAAAGAAAGAAGTACTTTTAATCGGGGAGACGCGCACCAACTCGAGGATCAATTCCTCGCCACGCACTGTAGAATGAAACTGCTCAGGACTGAATTGAAAAAGCAGGTTGGGCGCTGGGTGTCGGTGCTTTTTCGGGGGGGGGGGGGGTTTGTGTTTATATGTCTCACGAATCAGGGACCGTCACGGGAACCTAAAAGGGGGGGTGTCGTGCGAGGAGAGCGATTAATCATCTAAGAAGGCTTAGCGCACAGATAAAGGGCGAATGCAGCATCTTACGCGCGGCCTAGGAAAGTTTCACATACTAAACCGTGAACAAGGGGAGGTCATGGGGGGAGAACGTTTTAACCCTGGAAAAAGGGAGACCCGCTGAAAAAACAAAAAAAACAAAAAATCAGGGGGGGAAAGGTCAACAGCGCGTTACGGGGAGCTTTTTAGGGGGAAATCGATCAGTCGGTCCGTGGCGTCGGTCGGGTGGGGGGGGGAAACTATCCGTGACGGAATTATGAATTGTCACTCTTGCGGTACGGACACTTATGTACACTCAGACTCTTATGGGGTCCACTAAAAGGCACGACCGAGAGCAGATTTCAGGGTCGGACGAAATAAGGCTTGGATATCTCTCCATCCCTGGAGTAAAGAGTAGAGACCTACGACAAGGGAGATGCATCGTCATGAAGAAGGAAGGGGAGAGAGGGAAAGAACTTTCTAGCACCATGCGACGTCAGAATCCTTGGTCAAGGAATATTGAGCCGGGACGAGCAAAAACAACGCGGTCGGAGGAAAGTAGGGTGGAACAATGTCGCCTGGAAGGGGTAAAGGTTCTTCTTTCACGGTAGGTGGAGGAGATAAATCGACGGACGGCCAAGGCCGGGGGAAAAAACAGGTACTTGGAGAAGAAATAAAAACGGTGGTAGAAGCCGGGGTATGGAGTTTAGTGCTTGTCCGTAAAAGAACTTCTCGTCTTAAGGAGAAGAGGATAGTCAAAAGAGAATGGTGTTTGGGTGATCTTATGGCGGCAGGATTTCAAAAAAACCTATCGGGGAAAGCTTTTGTTCTAGTGGAGAAAGGAAACTCGAAAACCTTGAGGAAAAGAAAGCCCGCCTCACGACGCAGTCAGAAAAAAAGGCTAAGCCGAGCCTTCTGGATAGAGCCTTCAAGGTTCTATTCTCGATAACGAAAGGTCTCGATGAAAAAGACTAGGGCCGAAAGCGGGGGGGAGATCAGGCTCAAGAATCGGATACCTTAGAGAGAGTTGGTTGGGGAAAATTTTTAGCCAGCTCACAACATCAGAATGTTCAAGTCCAGAATTCTACAAAAAAACAAAGGAGGATTAAGGGAAGCGATCAAGGCGGAAGAGGATTCGGGGGACTACTTTGAAATTAGGGATTTAATTATACTGGAGATGAAGAGGGGAGGAAGACAGAGCATGCTAACAAGACGTCAGAGGGGGGAGTCATCCGGACTTACTTCACTCTAAAAAAAGTCTAGAAACAAGGAGGGGGCAGAGTATATTGGCTGGTCGATCGGGTAAGCGTAGCAAGGGAAGCGGCCAATCAAAGAGAACGGCTCTAGACCTGGGTCTGCAATGAACACCAGGGAATCCTTCAAACGAAAGAGAAGGAAGAATCAAGACTCGACGAACGCAACGAGCCTGTCCGAAGGGGGTAAAAGTATCGCGAGAAGAAAAAGAGGGAGACGGGCGAAAATCGCTTCGGTACAGGACCGGTTCAGGACACCACCACAATGCGGGGAGGAGGCAGGATCTACACGAAGAGAGCAAGCAAAGGGGTCGAGACCGAAAAGAAGGCAACTTCACCTCATGCTAGAGAAAATTTCGAGCAAGGAACAGGCCTACACTTTGAAACAGTTCCCGAGGCGCTGAGGCATGGGAAGAGACTCAATGTGGAAAAAATCCTACACTTTCTATTCCTCTAGTAGGATCGAGTAAGAGAAGCTGGACAAACGGGGTGGGCGTGTAAGGTAGAGGAGACTATTCAATTCGCCAGCAGGCGGGGTGAGAAAAACCTTCAGGGGATGACGGTGCGCGGTAGGAGAGGTCGCCTGACCAAAACTAAAATAAGGGCCTCTCCAAACTCTATAGGAAGGTAGAAAAGAAACCGATCACTCAAGAAAGGAAGATCCAGTACACCTCGTTTCCAGAGATAACCGAGAAATAAGGAAGAATTTCTTCTACTTACACAAGAGGGGTAAAGATTCATTTGAAATTGACTACCGGAAAGTCACAGGGGGGGGAGGTTATTAAAGGAAGACGTCGAGCCCCGGGAGGGGTTTGTAAGGGGAAAGGTCTTTGAGTGCTAAAACGGGAACTCCGGATCTAGTATGCTGAGTACCGCAGTCATGAATAAAAAAGTTCAGACCGAACTATAGAAAAGATCATGGAGAATGTATCTCACCAAATCATAGGACCTTCCCTCGGGACGGGGTGCGGGGCGGGCGCTAGAGGGGGGGGGGTCGGCTTTCGTCGTCGAAGAAGTGTGGGGTTCTTCAGCGAGAGCGGAAAGGGCGAGAACAGACTTCAAAGTTGACTAAGTCCTGTCTTTGAAGGGGGGGGGAGGGATTCCGCATTAGGTTCATAAGCATCGATTTAGACGGTGGTCCCGGAAAAAAGAGGGTCTTAATTAAAACGGGGTAGTCCCGGGACTATGACAAGAAAGTTTCAAAGGAAGGCGTCGGCTGCTCAGAGGACCTAATCCGGCCGACAATAAAAGCTACAAAATTATGACAAATCAAGGCTCGCGCTGAAAGGGGACGTTAGAAAAAGATACTCGACGAGGGGGGAAGGGGCTCGGCCGAAAATCTTCCTCTCCGAACACCGAATATCCCACGCCTCTTGAAGTACAGAGTCGGAGAGAAGGAGCTCCTAGGAGAGTCGCGTAATAAGGTAATTGTCACTCGAGACCTACAGGGTTATTTCATTCTCCCGAGAGGCCTGGAAAAGGAAATAAGCAGAGAGCACGAAGGGTCAGTAGTCATTGATCAGGGGGAGGTCGCGCGGCTAGAGATTTCTACCTAAAAGGAAGGTAGCTTCTTGACGAGGGGATCGAGATCCTAGGACTCAATATGATTGTGGACGGGGGAGGGGGAACAGGGGATAGGAGTTGAAATATCCTAAGAGGAATATAAATATCACAAGTAATAGGGAAGGGGCCGCAAACCCCATCCAATGTAAGCAGCACCGTATCCAACAAAAAGGCAAGAAACGGCGAATGTCAGCCGGCAGAGCTAAACCCGCGTCGGCGGCTCTACCCATCGTTCGGTGGGCCGAAGAGAGACTGATAAAGGAAAAGGATGTAATGATAAACCGTTAGGGCCTAGGGAGTCACGATGGTATCAGGGACGAAGAGAGGACTCACGAGAATGTCTCGACTCTTTAAAAGGCCTCATTAAGAAAAATCTGGGGACTCACGGCTGTGTTCAGGGCGCAGGGACAAAGCTAGTCTAGTAGAAAGGAGTCGAGGAAAGTAGAGTTAGGTACAATCCGATGTAGTAATAATGGCGGGAAATACAGGCCTATGGGGAGGGAGATACTTAGGGACCATACGAAGAGTATCCTACAAAGAGTGAATCGTTTCAGAAAAAATTCCTCGAAAGGTGAAAAGCAGATTTCTTAAATCAGCCGTCCATCAGTGGGTCACCTTGGGTCCGATCCGGGAAAAAGATAGGCCAACGAGGGCTTAGCAACTGGAATCTTGCAAGACCTTCATAGGAACAAAAGTATACTCGACCAACTGCCGGTAGCAAATCCTGGGCTAAAAAACGCAAGCCAAACAAGGAGGGCGGGTCTGCAGGCAGAAGAAATGCAAATCAAAGTGAGAGATTCGGGTATCTCGACAAAATGAGTTAGGAGGAACGTGATGAAAGCTGAAACCTGAGTCCTAGAGAACTCGGCCGTCTTGTTCACTCATAACAAAAACTTCGAAGGAAAAATGGCGGGACAGAGAGGGGGTGCAGCGGGAGACATTACGGGAATACTTCAAGACAGGCTGATGCTCCCCATCGTGTTCCAGGGGGTCGGAAATAGGGGAAAAGAACAGGAATGAGTAAAGAGGGGCCTATCGGGAAAGACTCCTAAGAGGGATTAAGTGGGGGGGGGGGGGTGAAAAAATACACTATTAGTCTCTTGGGAGGGGGTTCCCGTAGACCGGGAAAAAAGAGGACTTTGCCGGGGGGATGACTTAAGTCACTAGAAAAAAACTGCAGCCTCAGGGAGCACATCACGTCGCACCGAAGATAGAGAGGTCGGGGGTAGAGGGGGCATGATCTTGCTGCTAAGAAAAAATTAATAGATAGACGCTAGAACGAACCCTACCAGTTGTATCTTCAAGTTCAAAAAAAAAATGAACCTATCAGGGGCTCTCAGGAAAGGTTCTAAGGATCATAAAATGAGGCAAAGGGAAAGCTCCGGGTGGGAAGTTTCAGAAAAGGGGTAGGAAGAATTCCATGCCCGGTCGATCTCTTCTTCCATACAGTTCTCGTCGTGGACAAAAATTTCGGGGAGGACCGTCTGTCCACTAATGGGGGGGGTAAAGAACATCTCTTCAGTAAATCCCTTAAGGGGGGGGAGACCCTTCCTGAAGGAATTTTGAGAAAAAGAGTGCAAATGGAGAAACAAGGGGGTGGGGAAAAATACTCTAGTCTAAAGAAAGCTCCGTCGGTAGGAAAAAGAGATTAGGTATTAGACTCAAGGAGTCTTACTTGGCTGCGTTGTGCAATTCCAGAAGGATCAGACATGATATCAAGGAAGAAAGTGCTAGGTGAAAAAGGGGTGCCGGGTAAGTCCGTCTCGAGGGGAGGGAATAAGGCTAAAAGCAGCCCTCAGAGAACGAAAAAATGATAGCGAGCCTATAAGATCAAACGGAAGAACGGATAAGAGGACGGAAGGATCAGGTCGCAAAGTGGACGAAAAGAAAAGAAAGCTAATATAGGGGTGACGCCTAGGATCGAACCCTTGGGGTCAGACTGAAAGCAAGAAAATT
>Ga0179591_1346319_pt1 | contig 15720 bp, 12 predicted proteins | sample CZOMad2_1_08_16f_FD_182891 | JGI IMG/M metagenome (GOLD analysis project Ga0179591, IMG submission 182891) | Vadose zone soil fungal communities from Angelo Coast Range Reserve, California, USA - CZOMad2_1_08_16fungal (PacBio error correction) | ecosystem: Environmental > Terrestrial > Soil >...
GTGGGAGGGGGAAAGACCAGAGAGGTTGAGGGGAGGGGTGATCGCGGACTCTTGCAAGGAGCAAAGGGAAGGAGGACGAAAATAATTTTCGGGGAAAAGGGCTTATAGTAGGGATGGAGGGACAAGCTCAAAGGTCGTACGGCGCTAGGGGGGGGAAAAAGAGGGGCGGAAAGCTGCAAAAGAAGCCTGTAGCAAGAGACGCAAAAAAAAGCAGCCTAATTTGAAGAACTCCTTTCGTTGAACATCCATGCAGGGGAGGGACACTCTCAACTTTTGGGGAAAGGGAGGGAGTGGAACGAGCGGGATGAGAACGCGCGGAGCGGCACCGGATGCATCACCCTCTCATTTTAGGTGGGAAGAGCCTATGTACAGAATCGAAAAGAAGGGAAGACACCATCTTCAGACCATTCGGGCTGGTAGCTAAATGAGGCGAGTACCAACCGCTCGGAAGAGGAACCAGTGCGGAGAGGGAAATCATCGAATACCGCAAAGCGCGTGCAATTCGCTTAGTAGAGGAGTGCTGCAATAATGGAGAGATCATGGTCTTCAGAGGAGGCCATTTGGAGGAGAATGACAATAAAAAGGGGTGACTTGTACTAGATTGCTATTGGCGCGATAAAGACCACCTCAGTAAAAACAAAGGAAAATACGAAGAGACTAGGGAAGACGGAAATTCTCGGAGGGGGGGCCGGTCGAACAGACCTTGGCAAGTTTGGACCTGTAGAAAAATTTTCGGATAGAATAGAGCTTCGATGGAAAATTTCTTAGGATCTATTATGGCTAATAGCGACTTCTGCTGTGAGAAACAAAGAGGTTATTCGCGGGAGCCAAAGAGTGAGCTTCCATCTACGTTTCCTCCACGTTCGATACTTCTAAAGAAAAGTGCACTAGAAGGAAAGGAAACAGGTACTTGGGATACCAGAGCGAAGCGGATCGTGGTTCGGAAGAGGCTTTCCGGGAGTGCAGGAGGGAACCGTGGCTTGCAGGCGCACCAGGAAAAAGGAGGCCGCAAGAAAAGGTTCTACGCGAGAGGAGGCAAAAAAGGGACCTCACGCGGTGCCGTTCACTCTCGCGTGTCGCCAAGGGAAATTGCCGTGCCGAGAGGGAGGAAAGCAGAAGGAAGAGAGCCCTGCCTAGAAGGGGAAGGAAGAAGAAATGAAACTTCCGTCCGATGCCGCCTCTATCTGGAGCCTGGCGAGTCCCTCTTTAAACTAAGTCACGCTGTAGACGGGAGATACACTCCAGAAGAAGAAGACTCTTGCCAGGAAACCCTTCGCCCCACACGCATTGGATGGTCAAAAAAAGGGGAGGGAGAGGGAGCAGAGGCGCTACTGAATGAGAGACGAGGAAAAATACAAGGGAAATCAACTCGTGTTCATCTCTCTGTGGGAAGGAGGAACATACCTCTATGCGAGCTCGGGAGGGGGGGAATCGGTGTGTACCAGGGAAGTTCATCCATAAAAGAGAGGGAAAACGCAAAAAAGGAGAAGCCTTCTTTAATAAGAGCTGGGAACCGCAGCGCTGGCGAGTAAGGAAACAAGAGGAAACTGTCCGCTACCCGCTGCTTGGTAAAGTATTCCTGTGGCCGCGGGGCCGGGCAAGGAGGGAGGATCCTGAGCTAAACTCGGGGCCTTTAAAGGAGGAGGCTCTCTATACTAGAAAAGATCGTCAGAGGTAACTCGTGCGCCGATGCCGGGTTGGCGGGTGTCTGGCAGCGGAAACCGTCCTCGACTCGAGAGCTTAGGAAAGGAGACACCGAAGCAAAAAAAACGTTTGTTAGATTCCTGCCGAGAGCGAAGGGCAGTGATGAGAGTCATCCTCGAGTAGGTGAATGGTAAAAAAGCCGCGACGCCTCCTCCTGGTATAGAATCGCCTGTAGACCCTAGCGTGTGACCTTTCTAACGCACTTGAAGGTAGGAGGCGCGGAAAGTGAAGCGGGGGAACTGGGGCAGGGTGCAAACTATGGCTCGATGTCCTCATCGCTAGAAAAACGAACTCTGAGGGAAGGTCAGTAGGGGGACACGGAAGAGGTCGGCCCCTCCCTATCTCCCAGAAACCAAGGACAGTAGACCTAACGCAAAAAAAGAGATGGACGCCATGACCCGCGGCCCGAGTAGAGCGCGCGCTCTGACACTTCCCTCATCAGGGAGGGTCAATCTGCACTAAAGCTGCGAGGTGGCACGGGCAGCGGTGCCGCATCTCAGTAACGAAACCGGAGTACGGAAATTCTCCAGGGCACACGTGGCAAGCGTCCAGAGCCGTGCGGGGTTTGCGCTTTAGGAGCTTCGTAAGAGTGACGCGTACAAGAAATGTTGGACTGTCTCGCAGCGTGGCACATTGGAAAGCTCTCACAAACGGATGGGGGAGATTTCTTCCAAAAAAGTGTCTGGAGAAAGTGTTTGCCGAGCGCCACGTGCGTGGATGGGGAGCGTTCACAGACGGGGTCTACTACATCTCTCTCGCATCTACCTGGGGCCTGGGACTAGGGCATAGAGGTTCACTAACGTTTATCCTCGAGAGCTGCAGGAGAAGCTTGAAGGTGACCCACGACGCCGGAAGGCGGCGTTTACGCAACGCTCTGTGGTAAAACGGGAGAGCCTTCGGCAAGATCCTGGAAAACCTTTCGTTACATCTCTTCTGAGGAGTCGTAACGTCGATGTACGTTAGGCGCGGCAAGAAGGCGCCGATCGAGCCGCTGTCCTCGAGGCCCGAATAAAAGCGCCTATCGGCTCCGAGCAGCGAGTCGATAGGCGGCCTCGTGTTTATGACATCAAAGGTACGACAGGCGCAAGCAAGGCCTCGGTTGCGTTCGGGATTCTGTCCTCCTGGGCGGAGCCAGGCGAGTGCGCTCTGTTGCTTGGACTTCACCGGGTATGCCGGCCGGGGCCACTCACTGAGATGGGGCGGACCTCCTCTGTAAACGTTAGGGGAGGGGCTGGGGTGCAGCCTTCCTGGTGGCGTCCGAGCCCGGGACGCTCCGCTGCTCTAACCGACGAGCCCGAACACGGGGGAGACGAACAAGGGCTCTCCCACGAGCGGCGCGGGAGCGGGGTGGCAAGCTTGCTACATAGGGAGAGTCGGCCCCGCGCGTCTGAGAGCATGGGACTGGATCAAAACAGGAGGAGGTCAGAGCGTTCCAAGGTGCGCTAAGTGGCCGCGGCCCTCTCCGTGAGACGATCGAGCCCTCGAACATCAGAGCGCGAAAGGGGTCGAGCCGTCCCTTCCATCTGTCTCGGAGGGGCGGATATTAACAGATCCCAAAGATCAACCAAGCCCGCGCGCATCAACGCGGGCTCCTCGGACGTTTCATCTGATAGAGGGATCGGGCCCCATCGAGCGATTGCTTATCGGCGGCTCAAGACGATGCGGCGGCGAGCGCCCATGTGGTATACGAGCTTGGGTTTCTCCGAACACGTGGTACTTGTACTTTGCGTGGAGTGAAATGGGGTAGCGCGAGCTGGAAAGGGTTGAAGCGCAACGTTGTTACATCCCGGCGTGGTCTCGTAAAGAGCCTTGCGACCTTCGTCGCTGGGAGGGCGGGCTCTGGCCACCGCTCAGAGAAAAAGGAAGAGCGCCCTTGGCCGCCACTAGCCCGCGGCGACCGTGCCGGAGCGTTAGGTGAGGTGCTACTTATCGCGATAGCATACTATAGGCAGTGTGGCGTGGGCTCCTCGAAGCTGCAATCCCTGTAGAAAAGCGCGAGATAGAAGTCCACTAGGGAGACGTCCCTCTGGTAAGTTGTGCGTCTGTTAGAAGGGATGTTGAGGTACGCCGTGGGCGTGTGTCCAGGCTGACGTGCAGAAGAGCCACGTCGGATGGCAGCGGTAAATGCGTGCTAGTCGAAAAAAGTGGCTGAGGAGTCTAGTCAACATCCAAGGCCCGAGCAGCTCGCCGGGGCAGCCCGCTCTAACCGGCAGGCCCATTTCCTGCCAACAGAAAGTTGGTTTGGCGCCCAATCCTGCCTGCAGGAGTCGTGGGTGATGGAAAGCGCCTTGTGTTGAAAGACAAGGTGAAGATTGCACCTCTACTCGCGAAACCGGGACAGAATCTCTGGGCTAAAGCGACGAGCGAGTCGATCAGTCGTTGCAGGCGCCTCCCCTAAGCGCATCGTCACAGCCGGACTAAGTGGTAGGCGAGAGCTCAAAGGGGGGCAGCGCTAAGGAGGCGAGACTTCTCTCAAGGTCACCTACGCGCGAACCAACAGGACGATGGCTTGCCGCGCACTCGATGGTCGACTGGCGGTAGGGAATGAGCCACGCCGAACGTCGAATCGTTGTCCCTGTCAAGGACGTCAAGCGTCGCGCGAATACGGCCGTCTAACGGGGGCTGGGGTTGTGGAAAATAGGGGAGGTGGGAAGGAGGAGGGGGGGGGGGGGGTCAGCTACGCAGGCCCGTGCATCTGGGCGGAAGGACTTTTGGTGGGAACGCCCCGGACGAGGCATCGAGCTGTCAGGGCGTTAAGGCAGATCGAGGGCAAGGCTCGTTTGGGTCACTCTATGTCAGGAGAGCTACACTGGGATTTCAGCTGACTGGGAAGGCACACTAATCAAAAGGCAATGCGGGGGGGTCCGATCGGCGTTACGACGCAAAGCCTGCCACGGCCGCTTTCTGCACAGACCGCAAACTACGACTGGCTGCCGCCAGGCTTCCTAAAAAACGGGAATTATTCAAGATATTTCGGCCACGGTAGGTGAGGCGCACTCATCGAGCGCAGGCCGTCCGGGACGCCTGGTAGAAGGTGGTTCTCCCTTTCCGGGGAGAGTGCGCGGGCCCATACTTCTCAACTTAGGGTAGCGCTCGTTACGATCGCGGCATGCGCCAACCAAACCTTTAGGCCACTCATCGGCGCTCCAGACATCTCAAGGGTAATCGCAAACGCAAGTGCAAATCTACCGTCGCACGGAACCGGCAAGAATGGTGCAAGATGGCGTCGGGAAGGCCTTTTGCGCGCCAGATCGCATTCCGGTCAAGCTCCCTCTTGATTTGGCGCCGGTGTCTGCACCGCCAGCAACGCGCCCTCGAGTCCTCTGACCCATGCGCTCGAGAGTGCCGAAGACTGGTCGGCGCGTCTTATTCGGGACAAAGCGCGAGCACGAGGGAGACCTGGGTCGGCTAGCGAGGCCGACGCTCCGGCGCTGGCAACAGATTAACGCTCGGGGAAAGGAGATGACACTCTTCTCTATCTCGGCGATTCCTGGCTTGAGAACGTTGTCGGGGGGAGTATCAAGGCGGTTCTCATTTTGAAGGCGAGTACGATAGACTGGACGGGAAAAGCGCGACTCGTCGCATCACGGCAAAAAAAAGTCTAATTGCCGGCGAACGGCGGGCCTGGGCTAACAGATGATGAGCACACACTCTACGTGTAAGGGCGCGACTCGCGGGGCTGGGGATGTTTGCCGGAGGAATGGGAAGCGTCTTGATAAAAGGAGGTTGATACGAGCCCGATGAGAAAAAGAAACAAAAAAAAAAAAGAGAAGAAAAGGAGAAAAAAAAAAAAAAAAAAAATAAACAACCTAAAACAAAAAAAAGGAAACACATAAGAAATAAATGGGGCTGGAGGTCGCAACTCGGGGCCGAAGCAGCCTCTACCCGGGAGGGGGGGAGGTGGGGTCAAGGGACGCTGCACGGAGTCGAGCTCGGAAGGGGGGTGGGGGGGGGGACGGGGGGGGGGGGGGGGGTGCGGGCGCATGTCGGGGGGCTATCACGCTGGGTCTCCGTGACCCGTGCGGGTAATGAGTCGTGGGGGGGGGGGAGATGGGTAGGGGGGGGGACAGGAACAAGTGGGTGATGGAGCGAGAGGTGGAGTGGGATGTGAGGGTCTGGGAAAATCGGGCGGGGGGAGACAGGGTGGTCGGGTGCGTTACCGGAGAGGGGGAGGGGGGAAGGGGTTGGAAGGGGCGGGGCGGGCGTCGGTAGGAGGGGGGGGGTTCGACAACGGGATGGGGGGTGGTAGTTGTAGGGTGGGGGTTGGGTTGGGGTGGCGGCACGGTGGGGCGCGGGGGGAATTACGAGAAAGGGGGGGGGTAGAGGGGGGAGACGCTAAAACGTGAGGGCAGTCGAGAGGACTAAACATTCTCCCCTAGGGCCTACAAGTACGAGCTCGTCAGCCAAGGCAGACTGCGACGCAAGGACTCTTACGCTCGGGCGCCCTGCAACATGGTGGGGGGGGGGGGGGGGGGGTGTTGAGGGGGGGGGGGGGTGGGTGGTTGGGGGGGGGTGGGGGGGGTGTGGGGTGGGGGGTGGGGTGTTTGGTTGTTTGGGGGGGTTTTGGGGGGGGGGGGTGGAGGTGGGTTGTTGTTTTTGGGGGGGATGTTTTAGGTGGTTGGTCGGGTTTGGTGGGTTGGGGTGGTTGTTTTGTTGGGTGTTGGGGGGTTTGTGGGTGTTGTTGGTGATCTTTTTGGTGCTTATTTGGGGGATCGGTGGTTTGTTGGTGTGTGGTTGGGGTTTGGGGAGGTTTTGGGTCGTTTTTTGTAAATTGGGTTCGTTTGGTTGTGTTGGTGTGGTGTGTGGTTTGGTTTGGTGGGTGGTTGTGTGATTGTGTGAGGGGGTGGGTCGTTAGTGATTGTGTCATCATTTGGCCTTCTGTGACCGGTATAGAGAGTCGATCACTCGGGCCGTCCTAGAAGGAATCTTAAGAAGCCCTGTACAAGGATTAAGACACGCAGTCTTAGAAAAAAGTGAGGCTCAGCCAGACGCTGAGCGTTCGGGTCACTCGGGGCGTAGGCTAGCAAATAATAGAAAGTGCACCGATAGCAGTGATTTGAGCCAAGCTCTTCAGCTTTATCTCTTCGCAAGGACCGCAGAAGAAAGAATAAAAGAGAGGCTACCAGTCGGGCTCGCAGGGCCCGTGTGCGCGATAAAATAATCCCGAGGAGACATGCTGGGGGAGAGATTTCAAGGGTCGTCTTTTTAACCAGGGAGGGGTTTTCTCCGACTGAGGAACCTATCGGCATCGTGCGGACGGCGCTCTGCTGTGCTTGCGGGATCGGAGAGGGTGGCTAGGGACCTGGCGACACTGCCGACCACAGCAGCAAACGGGTGGCCGCGCTCAGGAAAGATGATGGTTTTCAGGGGCCGTGGGACGACGGGTGGGGGGGCCCAATGGCGCGGAGTCCAGAGTGCTCACGCTGGCGGTACCCAATCTCTCTCTGAGGGAGATCGGTGTTTAACTCTTTCTCTCCGGTTGGTGGAGGACGTAGGATATGCAGGGATAACCAGAGGCGCACATCGAGAGCGCAGCTATGCCAAACCAGACGCCTATCCGAACTTTGGTCTCTTCGCACAACTTCATTATCTCTCGAGGGGGCATGGCGGCTTGGGATCCGCGGCGTGTGATTAAGAACGCTGCGACCCGCCAGCGAAATAGAGGGGCAGCGATTTCAAGAAGCACGGACTATCGGGCTAACAAGAGGAGGCCGGGTTAATTAAGAAAAAAAAAAAAAGAATCGTGAGGTTAGAGCATCGAAATCTGGCCGAAACTATAGGCCTTGCGGTATAGGACGCGTACAATCTTAGCTAGGAAGGTCAAGGGACCTCCTCAAGATCGGCACGATCCAGGAGTACCATGACGACGAATAGGACGCTTTGACCCTGGACAACAGGCCACGCCATTCACTTCTCCTCGAAGGTTGCCGGGTCTCTAACTTTGCGGTCTTGCATAAAAGACTGGCAGCCGTGGAACACGCGGGGCAGCCACGCGGGCTTACAGTCGGATGGAGCAAGGGACTCTCTGTACCTTGGCCACTCTTCCGAGCAGCAGAGGGACGCGGTGTAGCGGATTCTTTTGCCCTCGCTAGGGGTGGCCGTGCTAACCAAGAGGGGGACCAAATTGAAGAAGACTCTCACCTGCAAGGTATGGGAAATGAGGGGGATCCCTTCGAGGATTGGGTCAGGGAACGAAACATTCGTTAGGAAAACTCTTCTACGGAGGATCCTTCAAATCGTCGCAACGTATGATCACAGAAGGAAGTTCAGCGCGACGTCTCGACAAAAAACGGGGGCTGTCCGACTAACACCTCATCACGTTTGAAACGAGCCGCCTCCGGTGAAGCCGCGAACAGCAAATTAAGAAAAGGGTTGTTATCCAAGCTTCAGGGCGCAAAAAGGGCCGGAGTGCCTCTTGGATCGGGGAAATCTGCTGAGATCCGGAGGATGACGAGGGATACATGAATGGACCTCCCAGCAGAGCAAGGATAGAAGTGAGTTCCCTCTTTCTATATATCTCTAGGGATTGGTGACTCTGTTAAGGACAGAACAGGGTAAAGGACGAGAATAGGGAACACATGTCTCTTCCCGTTGCTGGGGGAGCCGCATGTAGTATTTCTAGCCTGCGGTTGCGCTTGTATTCGTGCGAAAGGTATTCTCCTGCGTCGGCGACCACTTCTTTTCTACTGCTGCCGGGAGGGAGGTAGATAACTTGAAGGAGTCGGGTTAAAAGAGAGAAAGCCCATCGAATGGTCGTCCTAGTCGCGCTTGGCACGCCTGCAGAAGAAAAGAACGACGCAGTAGGACGAGTTCGACAGGGGCAAGATCAGTCCCCTCAGCGGAGAGGGAGTCTTAGTCCATCTTGGTAGGACGGCAAGCGGCGGTGTGGCTCCAATGGCCCACTATCGCAAAGAATCCGCCTTTTCTGAGCGAAAACCCGGAAAGGGGGGTTTTGCGAGTTGTATCGAAACAACGTGAGTGCCATGGCGACCGAGGATGGAACTAACGCAATATACGGGTGATAACGATTCACACGGGAGCACATAAGGGAGAGGTAAATCTTGATTGATGAAACCCATTCAGTTACAACGATAGACTCCACACACGGGCCGTACCGGACGAAGGCTTACTCAAAAGTCCGGTGTCATCAAGATCTGTAGAGAAGGTAATCCTTTCGATAGGCGCGAAAGACAACGGTGGTTGGTTTCTGGGTCTCTGAGCTTCGGCGCTACCAGGGCTCGAGCACATCGGGGTTGTAACTCCATCATCTATCACGGAAGGTGCACCGCTGGTATGAGGAGTTCGTGAAGATGGAAGCGTGGAAAAGTGGGATAGGGGACCGCGTTCACGGAGGTTCACGGGAAGGGAGTAATGCCTCCATCGCGAGATCGGTCTCGGAAGAACTCTTAAACAACAGTCTCCATTGCCGAAAAAAACAGATAGCGCTGATAAGCGTTCTAGAGGGGGAGAAGGTGATCTCGAGGATAAGAAGTGGGCCTCGTGACGATGTGGCCTCATCCCTGTCCCCAGGAAACCTTTCTAACTCACCCGGAAGCCTCGGCCGAGTAGTCCACGAGAGTTCCCGGTGGACAGGTTTGAGTGAGTAAGGTGATGAGGTATGGGAATGTCGGCGAAGACGCGGCCCCCTGAATGAAAAAAAAGCGACACTTCAGGGACTTATTAATCACGTTTCTAACAGAGAAGTCGAAGACGTCGGAAACCTCCGTCCAGTCGACGCGCTCGGACGCAGTCCGTAAACACTTTCGACCGCGGTCGCGGTCCCCATTCAAAAGCTAGGTGAGGTTGGTGAGGAGATTCAGACTCTAGATGGCGGAGCAGTCTGGTGCCGTTTCGGGACAAGTCGGGGTTCCGGAGCTAGTCGTAGGGGAGGAAGTAAGAACTTCAGAAATCTCCGACAACTTTAAATCTACTAAACACGAAGAAAAATCAAAGAGTGAGTGTCACAGCGCGATGTCAAGCGTACACGACGTCGAAAAGGGGGAATCTCCTGGCTAGCTCGAGAACTACCAGCGCCGCAGATGGCTAGGTTTTCTACTACTAAACCGACCAGAAGAAATGAGAAAGAGCTCGTATGGGCATGGTGGGGCCCGAATAGAGGTCGAGTGTTGGGCGACAGCTCCAGGGAAATCACGATGGGGGGTGAAAATGGATAAGGAAGCCTCTCGAAGCTGGGTCTCTGTGGGTATCACGGTCCAGAAAATAAAAGCCAAGCGGCAGCAACAAAGGGCATATCTGGTTAGATGTGGGAAGAGGACCACTCAGGAGGTATGCTCCAAGGCGAGTAAGCTAATTCTTATGATCAGGCTTTGCGTGGGGAAGAGATAACAGAGGAGACCCTACGTAGAAGAGATGGGTCCGACACGTACTTGGCGGGCGGCGGTGGGGGGCAAGCCTTATAAGACGTACCGACGGGCAAGGGCCGGGCAACAGCGTCGCGGAGACTGGCACAACGCAGGAGAAGAAGGGCCGACACAGAACCAACAAGATTGGAAGGAAAAGTAGAGATGTGGTTCCCAGCCGGCGGGTAGGTGCAGGAGGAGTCTACGCTCCCGCTCTACGTCAGGCCTTGAGGACGGAAGATGGTAAGTGGGAGGCAGACTTGGGATATAAGGAGGGTGCTTACTAAAATCTCTAGAACCGTCGTCCGGTAGCGAGAAAAGGGAAAAGATAAGTGGACGAGCGCTTTCCGCGGTACTGGCGCCCTCCAGAGCGATGATATAGATAAATCAGTGAGTACAAAGAGGGGAACAAGGACGCGTACAGCGCCCATATGAAAGGTTGCAACCCATATCTTGGAAAAGATAGCGAAGGCCCGGATACGACTAAGAGGAGGAACGGCAACGGCCATGACTGCGGGAAGAAGGATATTTTATTCGTGACAGAAGGGGCCAAAACGTCATCCAGCTAGTGCCTCGGCAAAGAATGGATCTCAGGGGCGGCATCGAGTCCGGCTTCGTTGAAGTGAGGAACAAAAGGCTCGGACTTCGCCGAGGAACCGGAGACTCGAATCCTCCGAACGGGTGGGACAAGAGGAGAGATCGTGGTGGCTGCCACTCAAGGCGGGATGGATTGAAAAGGGATGATTGTGCACGACGGGTGCGCGTACTGATGCGTAGAGGTATCTTGAGTACTGTGCAAAGATCTAGTCCCACTGCCTCACGAGTGCAGGGAACGCGGGAGGGACCATTGAGGAGACGATTGGTTCTAAACGGACGACTGATTGCGAACGTGTACTGGCTGGAGGTTAGAGGAGCAGGAAGGCGGGGGGGGGAGAGAGTTTACACGGCACTTACACGCCTGGGGTAGAAGAGAAGTTGATTCCTGGTCTTCTAGGGGCCGCGCGTAGTAGACTAAGGAAAGACCTAAACCTCAGTAAATACTGGCCCAAAGTGCAACATAGGAATTTCTGAGAATAAGTAGGCCGGCGCTTGAGGTTACTGAGGTCGCGGTGGCGTGTGTCTATAAGACTGGCACCGTAGGAAAAGGACGTACTAAACCTCTGTCTTCAGAGTAACTCGCCTAAAAACTCAGACGGCCTCGTCCTCAGCGGTATAGTTGATGGAAGGGAGGACTGTGGCTTGGATGCGGTGGAGGCAGAGCACTCTCTCCCGAAGGAGAAAGGGTGTCCTGACATCCGGGACGAGACCACGCGATTAGAGCAGCTAGGCGGTCTTCACACAGGAGCATCGTGCATCAACTCACAGGGCCGGGAAACGAAACTCCGACGCCTTAATCGAGCGCATGGGAAACCCCGAGAGGTTCTCGAATGCTCTCGCCGACAGAAGCTAGTAAAAAAAGCTCCTCCTCTTGTTTTCAGAAGAACGCTCAAAAAGGGAACGTTCACTCTAGACGCGAAAAAAGATGGAGAGGGGAGGCGTTCGTCTGTCTCTGGCCTGGGGGTTGGAGGAGGGGGGGGTCAAGGGGTTCTCCTACAACGGTCACACCCTGAGAAGAACCGTAATCGGATCTAGCTCAGAGGTTGCGGGGGCACCTGTAACCACGTTTGGGCAAGCCAAGGCAACTTGTCCGCGCGCGCCGAGCGTAGAAGGTCACGTGCGACGGCGGGCCTGCCATATGCCAGAGAAAGGACGGTCCTTGAGAAATGTGCTTTAAGTCTCTCGAGGCTAGGTGAATAGTAGTGACTGACTCCAAAGTTGTCAGGGCTCTCGAGAAATCTGGGGCGAGAACGCGGGCCTAGGGAATCCAAAACATCTTATATCTATGGAGGGCTCCCACAAAGAACGCCGAAAGGAGACTTAAGAGCCGCCTGCCTCGGAGATCGGAGCACCAGTGATATTGGCCCAATATCACTCGAGGAAGGGTGAAGTCCTTGCGGAACGCCGAAGAAGGAGGGCTATATCGTGCCACTCCATCGACATTAAGGTCGCAAGCCGACTTTACGTTGAATTATACGATTCCTACCGGCTCTAGTATCAAACTCTTCAGCAAACTCGAAGGCGCTCTTGAGGGTAGGAAGGAGATCGGATCACTCCTCCGGGGGCGTGGGGGCTCGAAACAGGGACTACCGGTGCCTAAGACAAAAAATATCAAAGTCACTCTTAGAACGGATCACTCGCCTCGTGCTCTAAGTTGAAGGTAGGTCCGCGGGCAGCCGGACCGAGGAGAAGGGGAAAAGACGTAATCGACCTGATCAAGATCTTCTTAAAGCGAAGAAGGCGCTGGGGGAAACCCACTGAAGGAGAAGAAGCGGAGGTGCTCCTCGGGGGATCTATTCGTGTCAGTCCAACGAAGAGGTGGACAGGGCTCTACCAAGCGTTCGGAAATCAACCGGTATCCCAAGCGAAAAAAAAAAAACAACAGAAGGATTGGGAGGATGAAATCTTGGTGATGAAGGGGGGGGAACGGCTGGGGGCGTGGAAAAGTTCACAACAAAAGGGATAGACAGATTAGCGAAACAGGGGAGAACTGCTCTCGGGAGTGGGCATCGGGGCAAGACGCAAGGGGCCTCAGTAACGAGCCGCCGAATGTCCTTGTGCACGTAGCCAGGGACCGACCCTTTTTCCGAAAAGGGGGGGAATAGAGTTGGATATAACGCGCGATGATACAGCGGCCGCTTTGAAGTGAGAGAGCGTGTTCTACGGTCTCTGTCGGGTACGGCTCGTCCGGGGGTCTGCGGGGGGAGGCGTTATGAGGCCAGCACGAAGGAATCCTCCAGTCTAAAGAGAATGGCCTTCTCCTATCGCTTTCAGGCCTGGGACTGGGAGCTATACTCCGGGTCGGTTTGATGCTGAGCCTTCACCGTGGAAAGGAAGGCGAAGAGGAAGGTTTATCTCAAAGATTACTGTACTAGAAAAGGGAGGGCGATGCATTCAGTCGGCGTCTTTCGCAGGGTCGTTACGTAAACAACGCCACTCAGGAAAAAGACGAGGAAGGTCAATGGGTTCAGCCGTTCTCCGGCGTTTGGGTCTCTCGAAATTACCTCGGGATGGAGGTAACTAGATACGAGCTAGAAGAGCAAACCACCCCGAGGAAACTGCACACCGAGGTCCGATCCTCCTAGACCGTCGAGAGGTGAATCCCAGTAGCCTCTAGACGGGGTCACGATCGGACGGCGCCATCCCCGCCGTCGCACCGGCCAGAGACCCACGTGCGAGCGCGTGAGAATTCAGTCTAGGGGACGGAAAAAAGTAGGAGTTTCTCAGAGAAGCGCGAATACCTACCAGACTGGCGTTCAATCAAAGGGGGGGACGGGAAACTCAGTTTAGGCGGACGCTTTAACCTCCATGCCCGGTAACGAAAGGACCACGGAGGCAAGAACATGCCGCGGCGCCTCGGCGGGCCGGCTCGAGCAGGGAAGTGCAAAGAGAATAGTGCTGGATCGAGGTTGGGAGTAGAAGGCGCGGGATAGAGTAGGTCAGCGGCCTCCCGACAAACAGGGCAATCTGGGTAACTCGCTGCAGGAGATGCGGAGCACGTACAAGCAGGGGTCGGTGGAGGGGTGCAAGGATGCGGAGCGGGGTGGACTGCGACGGCGAGGCGGATCATAGCGAAAAGGAAAGGAGCGGCAGGTCGAAAGGGCGAGGATGGAGAGACGTGTTCTCCGGGTGACCGGCTCAAGAAGGGAAAGGGCCAAAATCTGGGCCTCGAAGAGAGGCAGTAGTTGAAAAAGAAGAGGGAGGGGAGGAGTTGAGGGTGCGGGGGCCTAACGTCGGGGGGGGTACTGGTACTTCCGGAGGCGTGGGGGGAAAAGAATGAGCGACACCTTAACAACGGAGAAATGTCATCGACTGGAGGGGGAGGTCCTCTATGAATGGCGTGAAAGAACGCGGTAGACTACGGGGCCAAAAAAAGCTGGGATTTAAGAGATTAGGGCCGTATTACTTAACAAGAGTCTGTATGAAAGGAGACTCCGGCCGACGGTAGAGCACAAGCGTCTTCGAACCAGCGGGAAAAACGATTCTGAAGAGGTGAGAGATCACTCCGGAAAGTCGGCATAGGCTAATCCGATAAATACACTCCCGCAGGGTCGCGTGGGGAGCCCATGGTGTTTTCGCAATGGCCAAGCAGAGGAGCCGGCACGTACGTGAACGCGGGTTGTGCAGTTACGAACGCTTTTTTAAGAAAAGGAAAATCGAGGCACAGACTCTACCGCGGGAACAGTGTAGATCTTTTATCGCCGCCAACTGCGAGACGAAGACTAGATAGGGAGACGTGGGAGGGAGTGTATACGTCTTAGTCCTCGCCTGGCGAGGCAATATTTCGGCTCCGTGGGATGGGGTTAGGAATCGATCTAAAGCCAAACGTGGGGGAGAAAAGGCCAGATTCGCGGTTTCAAACTTAGACCGGGCGCGAAGAAAAACCAGCTCCCGGACGGAGCATGGCAGCGGCATCAGAAGGTGGGGATCCGTTGGGGGGCGTACATCTTCTCGCGCCTCAAGAGAACGACTGCCGCCTGGGCAAGTGCCAATCGATATTCCTGCGCAAAGGGGCGGGCACGGCTACCGACCCCTCTCGAACATGGGGGTCGCAACAGGGACCGGACGGTGTTTGTTGAAAGGCGAGGCCTGTGGTTGGGTGGAACATCCCCGGAGGTTCGAGGGGCCTTCGCTCTTGCGGGGGATACGGGGGGGAGGGTCTGGGCGTCTGGGGAAGTCTAAGGCTCGTTTTTCAGTACAGTGCAGGTAGTAAAGAGGCGCGAAAACGCGGTGAGGGATGTTGCCGCAGAGGTAGAATCAGAATTCGGGAAGGCACCTCGTACCAAGGCTAACGGAGGAAGGACGCCCTCTCGCGAAGAGAAAAAGAGAAGCCAAACCTAATCAATGGATTTACTACCAAAAGCTCTAGAAAAAACAAGGACTTCTTGGTTCATCGATGCGGCCAAGCCAGAAGATAGGTGCTAGATTCGGCTGCGCCGCTGAGCGGGCAAGTCCTTGGTCGGTAACCTTGTAGGCGGGCCAAAGCCTTGGCGAATAAAAAAAAAAGCAGCGCCGCGGGGGTACTCCGTGACGAGGAAGAGGGAATGCTCCACGAAAGGGAGGGGAAAAGCGAGGATCTTGCTGAAAACGCCGATACGCGCCGCCGGTAGGGAAGAAATAGAGAACCTGCATTTAGGGGCTCCGCTGCCCTGTTCTGGTACCTTTCTCAGAGGTAGAGGAATTCCATCCATCTTGAAAGGGGGGTTAAACCGTCTCAATGCGAAGAAAAGAGTTGGCGTACCGTATTGGGGGCCCAACCACGGTCGACGCTTGAGCTTTCAACCTCAAGAAGCTCCGCCGTGAGGACACGTAGGATAGAACTCACAGGGAAAGAAATAATTCTCAACGCTTTACTAGCTCTCGCTCCTCTTCAGCATGAGTTGAGGGGGCGCGGGACAGTGAAGCAGATTCTGCCGAGTACTGGGCGATCCTGAGAGAGTCGGACTCTTTGAGACTATCGCGACGGTGCGCGTAGAGATGTAGCGGGAGGGGAGTTAGACTCGAGCTGGACGAAAAGGCCTGGGAGTCCAGCACGGAGCGACAGGAGAAGCTAAAGATT
>Ga0179591_1330982_pt1 | contig 15718 bp, 30 predicted proteins | sample CZOMad2_1_08_16f_FD_182891 | JGI IMG/M metagenome (GOLD analysis project Ga0179591, IMG submission 182891) | Vadose zone soil fungal communities from Angelo Coast Range Reserve, California, USA - CZOMad2_1_08_16fungal (PacBio error correction) | ecosystem: Environmental > Terrestrial > Soil >...
ATGGTTGGGGGGCAAAAAGTGCCAAAAAAAAAAAAACATAAACGAGAAAGGGACAGAAACTTGTCAAAAAAAAAAGCTGGGGGAAAAAAAACGGCGATTCGTACAGAAGCCCCTCAGGGAAGGGGGGAAAAATGAAAAAAAATCACACTCGTCATTGGACACATTGGGGGGGTTTCACTAAAAAGAGAAAGTCAAGGGCCAAACAACGGGGGGCGTCCCGGACCCAAGAAAATAAAAAAAAAATGGGGCCAACGAAAACAATCTTAACATGGGGGCGCAAAGGAGAAACTCCAAGTGTACCAACACCACCGGGGGAAAACGAAAACATCAAAAAAAAAGAGATCGCACGCAAGGAAACGTGTTGGGGAAAAAAAGGGGGAAAGGTGAACAAAGGGAAAAACGCGAAAAGGGGCCAACCAGTTTCAAGTAGGGCGGGAACAAAAGGGTAAAAAGCAAAAGGGGTTGAAAATTTTTTTTTTTTTTGTGGTTGTTGGGGGGGGGGGGGTTTTTTTTTTGACCACAAAAAAAGACAAAAAAAAAACCCGTTCGGGGGGGGCTTGTGAAACTCTACCTGGCATCGGAAATGGGGAACAGCCCGAAAAAAACAATGGACAACTAGTACGGGAAAGGAAAAAAAAAAAGGGGTGTCACGAACACTGGAGGAGCGGGGTACCCCAAAAAGTGGGGTGCCACTTCTTGAAAGGAACCGGGGGCTTCCCAAAAGGGGTTCCGAATCGGATGCAAGGGGAGAAAGCGGGGAAAGAACCAGGGTGAGCGGGCCAACCAAAACAAATGATAGCCCACATGAAAAAACAAAGTTTAACAAAGCGGGGGTCGTCACCTCGAGTAAAAGCCTGGGGGGGGAGTTTTGGGGGGACGGAACCAAACTACAAACTTGGGGGTCAAAAAACAGTGTGTTTCGGAAAGGGGGTTGTTTCAACTAGGAGCACCAACCCCCGAAAGACTCAAAAAACTTGCTGGGTGGGGGAAGTGACACTGATCAGGGGACAAAAAACTTTGGCACTCTCTGCCGTAGGGGGTTAAACCGGGGGACGAACCCAACGCAAGAAAGAAGGTTGCACGAGGGGTAAAAGACGTTCAAAAATACACCGCATCCATCACAGACCCAAAGAAGAAAAAAGCCGGGGGAAAGCCTACAAAAAAAAAAAAAACGAGGAGCCACGGTTTGTTCAAAAGGGGACTTGGGGGGGGACGGGTCGGCCCAAAAAGGTTTTGGGACAAGGGTGGGAGAAAGAATAGCCTGCCCAGCAGTAAACAACCGCAGTAAACAACTGAATTGTCCAAGAACAAAAAAAAAACGCCGGTCCGGGGGACAAAGGACGAATCAGATGCAGAACAAAAAAAAAAAACACGGGGGCAGGCCTCTCAGTGAATACAACCCCTCCACACAAGGGGGGGGGGGGGAAGATTGGCAACACAGGGACTTGGGGGGGGGGGGGGGGCAAAAACAGGTTTGAAAGAACCAGTTAAAAAACAATCCTAACGCAACTGGGTAGTCCAAAGTGGGGGGAACAAGCCCAACTGGTGAGGGGGAGGGGGCCAAAAGGAAAAAACCGAACGGAAAGTGCCGGCAATTCAAAACAGGTGTCAGAACCGGAGGCCTTTTCACACTCACACAATCCCAGGACGCCAAAAAAAAAAAAAAAAGAAGGCGATGACAGGGAAGGCGAAATGGGGAAAAAAAAAAAATGCTTGGGTCAAAAAAAAAAATCAAAAAAAAAAAACTGCATGCAGAAAAACGAAAAACTTTCGAAAAAAACCGGCAACCACAAACAGGAAAAATCCAGAACACAAAAAAAAAAGACTACCACAAAAAAAAAAAGGAAAAAACAAACGTTCTCCAGGAAGAACCACATCACCCAAAAGGGCACCGAAAAAAAAAAGAGTGCAACCAAAGCAAGAGGCTTCAACAAGGGGGAAACGAAAAAAACTCCGCACAAAAAAGACGAATCCCGAAAGGGTGTCCATAAACTTGGCCACGCCTAACAAACAAAAAACTGAAAGGATTCACCTGGGCAGACGCCCCCAGACGACAACGTCGGGCAGGGTGGTTGGGGAAACCAAAAAAAAAAAAAGGGTTGGGTTGGAAACGGGAAAAAAAGTTCAGGGGCCAACCGGAGGGGGGAAAAACCGGGTCAGCCACAAAAGACAGGTTGTTGAAAAAAATAGGGAGACCACACTGTGTTCGCACAAGTTGAAAAAAAAAAAAAAAAAAAAAGACAAAAAAAAAAACGTTCCGTGGGGCCAAAAAAAGGGGGGGGCGGCAGGAACGGCAAGGATGGGGGAGGTGTAGAAAAAGTGGGGGAAAAAGGTGGGGCAGCCCCACGACGAGACGAAAAACGCGAAACCGCGGGGACCGGAAACACAGATGTATATTCGGCAAACGCTCCCAAAAACCAAAACAGACTGGAAAAACCCACAAGCCAAAAAAGTGTTTCAAACACAAGGGGAAAAGCTGCACGGGGGGGACCGGAAAAAAAACAACCAAGTAGGGACAGGGAGGGCCCTTACCGACATGTTAAATGGGGGGGGGGGGGGACGACAGAAAAACAACGTTGTTTTACGTTAAAAAAAAAAAAAAAAAAGGGGGGGACACGGGGTGGGGGAAAAAAAAAAAAAAAAAAAAAAAACCCTGATAAAAACAACGGGGGGGCAACAAAGAAAAGATCAAACAAGCAAGAATGAAGGAGGGGAAACGCAAAAGGACCACATATTTCCGTAAAAAAAAAACACCGAACAGGACACAACTGGGGGTACAAAAAAAACTGGGAAGGGGAAAAAGGCCCGTGGGGCAAAGAAGGGGGGCACTCAAAAGTAACGGAGACAAAGGCAAAGGGGATTGGGGGAAAAAAACAAAGAACCAAAAAAAAGCATGCCTTTCAAGACCCTCCAGAAAGAGTGGTGGCACAACTCGGATGAAACAGGTGAATGAAAACCCAAAATTCGAAGGCCCTGGGCCAAAAAAAAAAAAACGGGGGGGTGGTGTCAAGGAACTGGAGGTCGATGGGAACCCACTGGGGGGGGGGGAAAAGACAACAACTGCAAAAATGAATTACCGTGTGGGGCTCTGGACGGGGGGGAAGGCAAAAACAACAGGGGGAAAAACAACCAAAACGCAAGGCACCCTTGCACACAAAACGCATGAATTAAAAGGGGAGAATGGAAAAAACAGACACAAAAACAGGAGTGGAAAAAGAGAAAAGAGATAAAAGGTGGAAAAAAAGTGCACAGTGGGGGCCAAAAGGGCAGACTCCGGGTTGGGAGGGTTGGGTTCGGAAAAACGGGAAAACAACGCCCACAACATCATTGCCAAAAGAAACGTCCAAAAAAAACATCGTCCAGCCCAAAGGAGAATGGGGGGGGAACCAACGTGGTTGGGACGAAAGCAAAGGAAGGGAAGGAACTAGAACAAATTTGTGGGGGGAAAACTCCGGTGGTACACACTCCGAGCAAAAGGTAGGGGGGGAAAAAGTTGTTCATGCACACTGCACTCACGGAAAGGTCCCTGCCAAACAAAGTCAACACAAAACACAAAAAATGTTTTTCAGTGACAGGGGAAAAAGGGGAAAAACGGTGGGGCGCCAGACATGAAGGCAGGGGAAAGGGGAATCTTTCGTGGCAGGGTATTGTCACAATGGGGACGGACAAACAAAGCAGCCGAAAAAACCAAGAAAAAACGGGGGTGGAGGGGGGACACACATGAATCAGCAAAAAACCACCGTAGAGACCACACCAAAAAACGTCCTCCACCAGAGGGGGAGGACAAAAAACATCAGCAAACGAAAATTTGAAAATACTGATGAGGGCCCGCCAACAAAACAAAAAAGTTAGGGAGGGAATAACAAAAAAAAACGAATCGACGTCGCCCCCCAAAGGACCACAAACAGCCGGGGGGTCAAAAGAAGACACCCGAAAGAGGGCCACCAAACCAAAACGAAAAGGCTGCAACACGAAAAACACCCGGGCAGCGCCGCAAAAAAAAAAGGGCCACGCCCCAGGGGGGGGCAAAACAGGTAAAAAAAAAAAAAAAAAAAAAAAAAAAAAAATTTTGGGGCAAAGAAACTGGAAACAAGAGGGGTCAAAAAAAAAAGGTGAAACAGTAGCCGGATTAGCATGACCCCAAAAGAAACACACGGAAAACCCGTAAACCCTGTGTAAGGTTGGGGGGTTTGTGTGTCACAAAGGGGAACAAGGGGAAGTGCGAACAGGGGGAGCTTACAAAAATCCGCAGGAGATCGACCCCAGTGACAAAAATAAAAAAAAAAGGTTCTGTATTTCTAGAGGGTGGTTGCAAGCAGGGCCTAGTTTTGGGGGAGAACCTACGCACGTTAAACTGCAAAAAAAAAAGGGGTGTAATGGCCTTCCAAACTTGGGACGAAAACCCCACCACCAACCAAGGGGGGGAACGACCGTGGATGGTTCTGGCGACCTCATTCAAGGTGGTGTTCCGGGGGGGGGGGGTCAAACGTACAAAGGTTGAAAAAAAAATTGTGTCGGGGGGTAGCCCCAAAACTGCCACAAAAAAAAAAAAAAAAAATCTCTGCAAAAAAAACACACCAAGATGAAGAAAAATCCGGCACATCAAGGAACCAACCTGCACGGGACAAAACCGGAATCAAGGGTAGGGAAAAATTGGACATGAATGGGGGTGTTCTTGAACCATGACTGGGGGGGGGGGGGGTTTGAAAAGAGAAAGGGAGCCGCGCAAGGAGTAAGGAAAAATCACACTATCAGGCGTGGAAAAAAAAAAGTGGGTCGGAAAAAGACCCCACGGCAAAATCGGAGGGGGGGACAAAGTTGGGGGGGAAACCTGATTGGGGGGGGGGGAAGGCCAAAAAGGTTTGGGGTGTGGGGGACAAAAAACTTTATCTAGGGGGACGAAAAACGACGAGAAAAAAAAGTCATGATCACAGCATGGTAATTGGTGAAAAAAGCAGGCAGACTTGGGGTGAACCAAAGAAAAAAAAAACAAACTCTAATAAGAAAAAAAAAAAGAAAAGGGGAAGCTTTAAAACAAGAAAAAGAAACGGTCCGGAGGGGCGTACCCACGAAAAAAAAGTTCAGGGGGCAATTGGGGGGGGGGTTCCAAAAACGCGCAAAAAAGAAATGCACTGGGACAAAAAATTCTTCGACATCGAAAAAAAAAAGGAAGGTGCGGAAGAAAAGGGTAATCCCCCTTTCGTATTTCAACGCCAGAACGGGGGGGCAAACCGCGGATAAAAAAAAAAAGTGACCGCAAGAACCTGAACGAAAAGAAAGCGGTGGTTTTGTGGGGGCTAAAACCTGAACTGGGGGAAAAACCGGAAATAAAAAAAAAAAACAAAGGGGGGGGGGAAAACAGGTAGAAAACGAAACGGGGCCCAACCAAAAGACCCGAGCACCCAAGGCCAAAAAAAAAAACCTAAATGTGGGGGGGTTGTGGGGGAGAATGGGGGCAGGGGAGCTCCTAAAACAGAAAATTGGAAAAATCCGCGAAAAGCACCAAAAAAAGAAAAAACACCTTTTGTGGGTGGACGTAGCAAAAAAAAAAACCCACGAGAAACGAAAGACCGAAGCAAGGAACCTCAGTAAACCAGTAAAAGGAAAACAAAAACTGAAAAAAAAAAATTGGGGGGGACGGTTTCAGTTCAGGGATGAAGAAAAGGCAGGGGCGAGGGGAGCATATGAAAAAAAAAAAAAAAATGTCAAAGGGGGTTCAAAAAAAAAAAAAGAACCACGGCAGGGTTAATTGAAAAACACGAAACTATTACAGGTGGTCCCAATTGGAAAGGTTGTAGCCAAAAGAAAAAAAAACGCAGATGCATAGCACGGAAGAAAAGCGAAAACGCAGGGTTGATTTTAAAAAAAAAGGTGTCAAACAAAAAAAAAGGAACAAAAAGGGGGTTTGCAGGAAAGCCGATGGCTCGTCAGTTCAACTGGGGGGAATGCACAAAGGGGGGGAAGGGAAGAAAGGAGTGGCACAAAAAAGTGGGGGGCAAAAAAAAAATGTGAAAATCGGAAAGAAATGGGGCGAAAAAAAGCAATTCTCCCGGAAAAGGTTTCGAACAACAAGGTGACCCCCCCCCAACCCCAAACCCCGGGGGAAAAAATACCGAAAAAAAAATTAAAAAAAAAAATGGGGGGGGTCAAAAAAAAAAAACCCACACATCGGGAGTCATAGTCCGAAAATGGGGGCAAGGCCCGAAAAAAAAAAAAACCAAAAGGGTTTTCCCGCACACAAAAAACAAAAGAAAAAAAAAAACACAGGGGCCTTCCCCCGGGACACAGATCGAGAGAAGAAAGGGGGGAAAAGAAGTGGGTTCGTAATCGATGTACCAAAGAGGGGTTGAAAACAAAACTGTAAAAAAACTATACTGAGAGAAAAAAAAAAACCGGAGAGGGTGAGGGAAAAAAAAGAAAAAGAAGTGGGGTAATCGTGGGTGGCCAAGAAACCGGGGACACAAAACAAAACCACAAAGAAGCAACCTGAACTGCCCCACAAAACCCCAAACAACAAAAACCCCAAAAACAAACTTGGGAGGGCGATCTGGGGAAAAAGTCCTCGATAAGAAAAGCCAAAAAAAAACAAAAAAAAACTCAAATGAAGGTTTTGGCCAAAAAAAAACAACCCCCCCCCCCAGGAAATAACCCACAACCTGGGGGGGACATTTTCGACGCGATCGTAAAAACCAAAGCAAGCACGGGGTTCAAAAAGGCTGGGAACGAAATCGAGGGGGGGGGGGACAACGAACAAAAACCAGAAAGAAAGGTGCAACGCCTGCCAAAAGGCTAGACAAGTGGAAACTGCAGAAAAAAAGCTCAAAAGGGGAAACAAAAACAACAAAGAAAAAAATCAACGCAATCAAAGAAAAAGAGAAAAAACAATTGGGGGTAAAAGAAGTCAAACCCGCAACCGTTCCAAAACATCACAAGGGGTAAAGAAAGCAGGCGAAACAGGGATTTTGAGACAGAGGAATCTGGAATTCTGGGAAACTGATCGTGCCGAGAAAAGGTGTGCATGCAACCACACACCGGGGGAAAAAAAATACTCTGATGGACCGGGAACGGGAAATGGGGGGAAAGAACTTTGGGGGAGGGAAAACGACAAAAACCAAAGTGGTTTGGGGCCTACCGGCTTGGGTGACAAATTGTGTGGGCGGGTGCCCAGGGGGGACGGCCAAAGAAGAGAGACACGGTGTTCAAAAACAAAGCTGGGGGGGGGGGGGGCGAAAACTTTGATCAACGGCCACCTGGTGGGAAGACGCACCCCCATGATCAGGAACCAGCAGGAAGCAAAAAACCAAACGGTAAGCGTTGGGGGTGGTGGGGGGGGTCTTCGGGGATCAAAAAAAGGGGCGCAACCTCGTGGGTAAAGGAAAATTGTAAAAAAAAAAAAAAAAGGGGGGGGTAGGGGGGGGGGAATCACAAAAAAAAAAAAAAACGCGTGCCCCTTGCCACACAACCAAAAAAAGGGGGGCTGCACAGGGGGGGAAAACGTTCCCACAGAGACAAAAAGAAAACAAAAAGGAAAAAAAAAAAAAAAGATGGTGGGTAACCGGGGGGGGACCCCCCAAAAAAAAGAACATCGGACCGCACGGGGAAAAAGGGTCGAAAAAGGAATGAGGGCCGATAGCAGGAGGACGCCGAAACGGGGTGCCCCACCCCCCAACGAGGGTTAATCCTGGTAGGGGTCTCACGGTCGGTAGGCGGGAATTCCAGGGTGAAACAAAAACTGCCAAAAAAAAAGAAACGGCTGCAAAGGCAAAAAAAAAAAAGACTGCACAACAAAAAAAATTCCGGCGACACAAGGCCTTTGGGGGGGGGGGAGGAAACAACGGATCCAAGCAATTCTTCAAACAACAAAAAAACTTGGCCAGAAAAAAAACACTCAGTTGAAGGGGCACACACAAAAAAGGGTGGCAGATGGCGGGGCGGGACGTGCAGAACTTTCGGAAAACCACGCAAAAAAAACACAGCGGGGGGTAAGGCCCGGGGGGCGATCGCCGGTAAATCACTATTCTCAGACAAAACGAAAAAAAAAACAGCCCGGCAATCCGGGGGAAAAGGAAAAAGAAGGAAAAAGGGTGCGCAATCCTGCTACATCAGGAAAAATTAAAAAAAGGGCTGAGGGGGGGTGCGGGGGGCTGGGGACCAACGGGCGGACGCAGAGGAAACACCTAAACAAAAACCAAAAAGGGGTCCCCCAACACGAGCGGCAACTCGCAAATACACATCAAAAAGCCAAAAAAAAAACCGCCAGACCAGGAAGCAGAAAAAAAAAAAAAAGGGACAAAAAAAAACCTACTAAAAACGGGGGAGTGGCATGAAGAAAAAAACCCGAAAATCACCGACCCCAAAATTTCGAGAAAATAACTACGGGGAAGCCAAAAAAAAACTGGTCAGGAGAGGGAGGGGAAAAGAAGGAACTCAAGCCAATGAAATCGCTCCCCAATCCGGAAAAAACAGTCCGGTAGGGGAACAAAAAAAAAACAAAAAAAGGGTGGTACGCGATCAGGGGGTTGGGCAAACGGTCAAGCAAATGCTGGACGTAAAACCACCTGGGGGACGTTTAACAGGTGTTTTTTGAAGTGGGGTGAAAAAAAACAAAAAAGGGACCGGCACACAAGGGGGTCTGGGCAAAACGGGGGAGGGCAGGAAAAAAAACGGGGGTTTCAGGGTTGCGAACAAAAAAGTCTTCCAGGCAAGAACAAAAAACACGCTGGGGGACGTCAAAGGAAAACGGGTCAAGGTGGTGACACACTACAAGAAACCTACAAAAACCATCCGGGGGCCTGATCCCATATGAAAAACAAAAAAAGAGCGGCGGAGGTCGGAGCCAGGGGAGAAACGGGGGGGACTCAAAAGGGACGACACTTTGCCAAAGGGGATCAAAGGGCCATACCCCTCACAATTGGTACGCCTTTCCATTAGGGGGGGGGGGAAAAAAAAAACGCACCAAAGAATAACCTAGGGAAGAAGAAAACAACAAAACAAAACAAACCGAAGAACCTGGCAAAATCAAAAGCAGAAGGTTTCCCCGTAAAACAACGGCTGTGAGGGGTCAGGGGGACCAAAAAAAGGTGGGGGGCAAAACAAAATGACCACTACAGAAAAACGTTTCGAGGAACAAAGTGGCCCGCCAGGGGGGGCCAAAACTTGTCCTTATAAAGGTGCTACACATCGGCAAAAAAACGTTGCCAGCGGGAATGGATCACTGTGTCGGAAAAAAAACCAAGTGGGGTGTCACAACAAAAATCGATGGGGCAGGATGGGGGACTTGGGGGGGGGGGGGGAAAACCCCTCCCAATATTGGGTCTTGTGGGTGCAACTGGCCGTTTGCAAAACCAAAATGGGGCCAGTTTCCATACCCACAATGGGAACGCAAAAAAACGGGCACCACACGAAAGGGCATCAGGTACAACATGGTTTTTTTTTCGGGTAAAACTCGGCACACAAAAACAAAAGGGGAGAGAGAGGATACAAAATGGGAAAGGACAAAAAATTCCGTTGGGGGAAGAGGGCCAACCAACCGTCAAAAACCCCCCACCACCAAAAAAAAAAACCCCGGATCTTGGTTATGGAAAATTGGGGTGGAAAAAAAAAGGTGAACCCACCAAACGGGGCAAAAAGCCAACCCCAGAAAAATCACCATAGGAAAAAACAACGTAAAAAGGGAACACATCTCCCTAAAAAAAACCCAAGCAGGGGGGGATTGGGTGGTTGGGGAAAAAAAAAGACCTGCCGGACGGAAACGGTGTGTGGGGGGTGTTGGAGTTGACGCAGGGGGGGAAGACACATCAAAAAAAAAAAAAAAACAGGGGCAAAAAAAAAAATAGGGGGGACCAGTGGGGTGTGGAAAAAATGCAGAACGAAAGGGGGGCAAAACCGGTAATCAAAAAAGGCCAGAAATTTTTCAACACGACCAGACACACCCCAGCAGGGTCGGGGGGGGTAAAAGGGGGGGAATAAGCTGTGCAGGCAGCAAGGGAAAAAAAATTTAAAGAAAAAACCCGGGGACAAAAAACACAGGTGAACGGAGGTGGGGTACGATGGGTCAAAAAACGGACCAAAAAAACGGACAATCACCCCGACACAGAAGTATGGGGCCAATGGGGGGGGGGGGAAAGAAGAAACCCTTGAAAAGAAACGAAGCCGACCTAATCAACCGCAAATAACAACCCGGGGGAAGGGGGGTGCAAACATGGGAAAAAAAAGACATGGATCAACCGAAAGAAAAGGGGGGGCAAACTGGGGGGGGGTATTGAGTTTCCCTTGGTGACCCACGAAAATCACGTATCAAACAGGGCTAATGTGGTGGGGGTCAAAAAGCGGACTGCAAAAAAGGAGAATTGCCAAACCAAAAAAAAAAAAACCCAACTCAAAAAGATGCAAACTCTTGACGGGGCCCTCAGGGAAGGGGGAAAACCAGGCGAACCTGGCAAGAATTTCCCAGTTTGGTCCAAGGGGACCATCACGTCAACCAAAAAAACCTGACGTCACCGCAAAAAACAAAAACAAAAAAAAACAAAGACGGGTAACCACCTGGTGTTGCACCAGAAACCAAGGGGGCACGGACGTAAAGGCGAAAAAGGGAGAACCATCATACCGGGGGGGGGAAAAACCCCAAATTTGGCAAAAAAAAAGGGGGAACCTGGTCCGGGGGAGGGTCGAACGGGGGGGTGCGAAAGGTTCGCGGTGGGTAGCAAGCAGCCAGTGGGGGGGGGGGAGGGGGAAGGTGATGGCTCCACTGGCGGCCCGACCAGGGCCCGGAAGGGGTCTGTGCAAACCCGGGAGGGACAAAAAAAAAACGCTTCAAGAACGGGTGGGGAAAAAAAAAAAAAAATTGTTGTCCCGGAAGGTGAAAATGGTCTAAGCAAAAACCGCAAAACCAAAGAAATACGCGCAGAGGGAGGAGGGGATCTTGCAGCAGGGGGAAACCAAACTTGGGGGGTTCCCACGAGTCAAAAAAAAAAAAACCCAGAAAAAAAAAAAAAAAAGGGGACAAAAAAACGGGGACTTAGGTACTTTTCGGACGAGTCCGACACAAATGGCGAAAGCGCAACGGCAAAAAAAAAAAAGTCCCCACACGCTAAAAGGCGGAAAACGAAGTTCGGGCAAACGGAAGCACACCACAAAGTTCTGCACCAAAAAAAAAAAAAAGGTGACCACTTGGGGGGGGGGGTGGATGACTGAAGGGGGGAAAAAAAAAAAAAGGGGCGGGCCCAGAAGTGGTGGGTGACGAACTGAAAAAAAAGAAAAAGGGGGGTGGGGGGGTGCACAACACACGCCAAAAAACGACTGGGGAATGCATCTTGGTACACAGGTGTACGTGCATGGGGAAGGGCAAAAAAGGTGGGTGTGACCAAGAAACAAAAAAGCAGAAGAAGATAGGAAAACCGAAAGGAAACCAAAGCGAACTGACCACAAAAAACGGGAAAAAAAAAAAAAAAAAATACAGAGAGGGAACAATGGCACGCTTGGGGGGGGACACTCGCCGGAGATGTCGGGGAGAAAAAAAAAAAAAAAAAACCTTTCCCACAGACAAACAGTGCGGCCGAAGGGGGGGGACTTACTTAGTGCACAGGTATCCAAAAGTGGGGAAAAACGAAATCACAAAATGCCCCCCCCCCCCCACCAAAAAGACAAAAAAAACAATGCGATCCCCGCGGTGGGGGTTTGTGGCACGATGGAACCTTTGCCGGGAAAAAAACAACGTCGGACGACAGAGGACGGGAAAAAAGCCCACAACGAAAACAAAAAATGCCGACGAATGTGGGGGGGTTCCACAGGGGGCCAAAAAGGGGGGACCGCCCACCTCCCTCTGCCGCAAAGGGGGACAAACGAACTGGGGACGAAACCAAAAAAGCGTTTTGGTGGGGGAAACGTAAAGCCAGGAACGCAAACCAACGAAACAAGCAAGACCGTGGGGGCAACCACAACGGGGTCTTAGAAGCAGGAGCAGGGTCCAAGTTCGATTCGTCAGAAAGGGGTCCTGGGGGGGGGTAAAAAAAAACCACACCCGGCAATGGCAAAAGGTTAGGCGGAAAAAAAACGAGAAGGGGAGGGGAAAGAAGTAGACGGACAAAAACGCAATTGGACGACGGATAAGGGTCTTTACAGTGTGGGGGTCCCGGACACGTGGCAAAGAGCAACGGGGGAAATGCCGTCAAAAGGTCACAAAGGGGGGAAAAAAAAAAAAAGGGGAAGAAATCGCGTGCAGGGCAACAGGGGGAGGGAAAAACAACGGCCTACTGGGACACAACAGGGACCGCCCGGGGAAATTGTGGGCCAAACCCTGATGTTGGGTCAGGCAGGGAGAAAACCAAAACCTGGGGGGGGTGCACCCTTGAAAAGAGGACGTGGGCCAGGCACCCGAGGAACCCACAAAAAAAGACAAATCCAACCTGAAAGGGGGGGCGTAAACCCCCGAGAAAACTAATCGATCGAATAGGACAATTTCGGGAACCGGAGGGTGCAAAAAAAAAAAAAAAAAACCACACGTTTTGTGGGGGAAACAACGGTGAAGATCTCGTCGGGGAACAAAAAACCAACGGAAGGAAAAAGGAAAAAAAAAAAAGGGGGAAAAAGGTGGGGGTGTGTTCACCCCGGGGGTGTTTTTGGGGGGGGGGGACCAAACAAAAAAAAAAAAGGTGCCGACAAAACGAAAAAACTGCGTGGAAACATCCTAAAACGATCGAGGAAAACCGGACCCCCATCAGGGTGGGAAAAAAAAAAAAGAAAAGTAAATTTGCCAAAAGGGTCCTGGGGGGGGGGACGGCCCTGACAAAGGGTAGTCGAGTAAAAAAAGGCCCCCAACGAGGGGTCGGTGAAACACCCAGAGTCAAAAGAACCCGCAGGAAAACCGTAACCAGAAAAAAAGCCAAAAAAAAGGGGGGGTGACCACGCCTGACCAGTAGAAAAAAAACCCAGTTATCAGAAAAAAAACAAAACCACAGACACAGCACAACAACAAGGGGGGCGCAACGGAGACCCCCTTTTTGACTAAGGGAACACATGCGCCCTCCAAAAAAACACGGTGCTCGGGGGCAAAAAGAAAAAAAGACACACTGTGAAAAAGGGGACACGTCGGCCAACGCAAAAACAAGGGTATGACATCCAAAAAAAACGGACGCTTTACACTGGACAGGCAGACCGTGATCACGGACAGAGAATTACACAGGGCCAAAGGAACACTCGACAACGATCGACTGACCGGAAATTTGGGGGAAAACGTAAAAGACCGAAATGTCCACCAGGGGGGGGGGGGCAAACGACATCGGACAAAAAACCAAACAACAAAAACACCAACTTACGGGGGGCACAGGGCTTGGGACCGTGAAAAAGTCTAGTGGGCAAAGAGACAAACGAAAAAGCTGTGAGTCGGGGCCAGAAAGAAGGCGGGGGAAACGGGGGGAAACAAAAAAAAATGAACAACGCAAAACGTCGGGACCAAACCGAAAACGTCAGGGGGGGGGGGAAAACCCGTGGGTGGGAAAAAAAAAGCAAAAAAAAGGAAACCATCGGAGACCAAAGAGGGTGTTTTTTCTTAGACAACGTAAAGGGGGGGGGGGGAAGGGGGGGAGCAAAAAAAACCACCAAAAGCGGGATCAAACCCATTTACAACAAAGTGCAGGGTTGGGGGGGGGGCAAGATCGGAGAAAAGGTGACCCAAAATCAGCGACTACATTTAACCGTAAAAAACTACACCTCGAACGCAACGCATAGGGGGAAACGGAAGGACAAAAAATCATCGCGGACCAAAAAAACAAAAAAAACAAAAAAGGGTACGCCTAAAAACGTGAAAAAAAGGGCAACAAACAAGTGAATTTCGAAAGAAAAAAAACACTCAGAAAAGGTCCAACAGGGGGGAACGTGTTCAGGGCAAACCCAAAAAAAAAGGGGGTCACGGGTGTCTCGACAAGGCAAACAAAAAAAAAAGCAAAAAAAAATTTGCAAAAAGGGGGCAAAAAAGAATGAAGCACAAAAAATTGACAGGGTACACCGCTGGTTCAAAAGGGGAAAAAAGGTTTTTTGGTCCGGTAACAAAAAAAAAACTGACGGGGGAACCCAACGAAAAAGGGTGTAAAACCCAAGGGCCCAAAACCCCCCAAACAACCAACCCCCCAAACAATTGGGGGGGGGTTGCAGGGGAAGGGGTTAATTGGGGAGGGGGGGGTCAGAACTTAGGACACCTCAAAAAAAAAAACAAAACAAAACAAAAAAACCCCAGGTGGGGGGGGGTTGGGGGGGGGGGGGAATTAAAAAAAAAGACAAAAAAAAACACTTGGGATCAAACAGTGTAAAAAAAAAAAAAAACCTGAACGTAGGGGGGGCAAACCACAAGAAAAAACCACAATTGACAGCAAAAAAGGGACGGGCAAAACTTGACTGGGGGGCGACGATCAATTGTGGAAAAACCGCCGCCAAAGCCTTCATGGGACCTAAACATCTATAAAGGAGGGGGGTTGGGGGGGGCTGCCAAGAAACCACGGAACGGGGAGCCAAAAGGTTGGGTGTTTTTGAAAAAAAGTTTCAAATGAAACCACCAAAAAAAAAAACCCTGGGGGGGGGTGGAACTAAAACCAGTCAAAAAAACCCCAACGCTGAAGGAAAACAAACGACCACAAAAAACGGCACCCTGTTCCGGAAAAAACCAGAAAAAAACACACAGGCAAAAAAAATGGGAAAAACTAAAAAAAAAAAACACAAAACAAAAAGGGGGGGGGGCGGGGACCAAATAAACGGACAGCTCAAAAAAAAAAAAAGGGGTACACAGAGAACCGAACCAAAAAAGGTTTCATCAACACCTGGTACCAAACTGAAGAAAAAAGGGGTGGGGGGGGAGGGGTACATCAAATCGAGGACAAACAACGCCAACCTGGGGAAACGTAATTGTTGGAAAAAAACACAAAAAACAGTTACTCTATCACTTGTTGGGGGTGGGAATGGAAGGGGGCGAACCGTCAAAGCGGTTTACCAACGAGCTTGGTAACCATTTGAAAAAAAAGTCAAAAAAAAAAACACGGGTGAACAAAACCGTTCCCACGGCGGGAAAGGTCGAACGATGGAAGGGGAAAAAAAAGTAGACAAAGAACAAAAGCGGTGTTTCAGGGGGGGTGGCGATTCACCGCTAAACAAACAGCAAAAATGGGCCAGAACGAAAAGGAGGCACGGAGCCCAATGAGCAAGAAACAAACTACACAAAAACTGGCAAAGCACCTGGGGAAAATTACAAGTGGGGGGAAAACATGGCAAGAAAAGACTGAAAAAACAAACGCCCCGTCCCGGGGGGGGGGTGAGCAGCAGCGGGGACAAAAAAATCACTGTACGAAAGAAACATGAAAAAAAACCTAAACCACGACCGGCCGCGCCTGAGGGACCGCACACCAAAAAATCGGGGGGAAATAAATCCAACACCACGCGAAATTAAAAAGCACAAAACGGGCCGCAAAAAACTGTGGGGTTCAACCCAAAAACACCACCGACCGGGCGGGGGGGGTTTGGGGGGACTAAAAAGGGGGGAAACGGGGGCCACATGGCAATCGGAGCCGGGTGAACTGCATGAAAAACTTCCAAATGTCAATTGAGATGTGCCAAGAACGTGGCTCGGACGGCAAACAACAAGGGGGGGGGCTCGGCCCACGGAAAAAAAAGGGTTGCCAAACACTGGAAAAAAGGGGAAGAAAAAAAAAAAAGCAGTGGAAAGGTAGGGCAAAAA
>Ga0179591_1196144_pt1 | contig 15717 bp, 12 predicted proteins | sample CZOMad2_1_08_16f_FD_182891 | JGI IMG/M metagenome (GOLD analysis project Ga0179591, IMG submission 182891) | Vadose zone soil fungal communities from Angelo Coast Range Reserve, California, USA - CZOMad2_1_08_16fungal (PacBio error correction) | ecosystem: Environmental > Terrestrial > Soil >...
CGCTCGTGGCACCTGAATTGGAAAGGGGGAAGAAAGTGAAGTGTTTTGAATCTCCATCGTGTAAAGAGGGGGAAGGAAAGGATGGTATTTAGAAAAGCCCATCTGCGGTAAGAACAGTGGGGGAATGAAAATTCAGCTTTGGTTTGATAAGGATTGGATCGCCATAAGGGGGATATAGCCATCATAGCACCAAACACGGGGCGGGAAGGGGGGGGTTTCATCTTGTTTCTTGAAACTGCAATCGAAAACGATGCCGCTAAGAAAATCTCTGACGAATTGAGTCAATCCCCTGAGAGAGTAACAACGAATCAAACACCGGCACGGCAGGCGCGACGGCATGTGGGAAGATGGGGATAGGAAGGAGGGCATTTTATTGATCACCCCGACGAAGTTCTGAAGTTTCTCACGTTTCACTCGAGTAGCAAAAGGGAGCGCTGAATCCTGAGCCGGACGCAAGGCTAAGACCCATGTGGTTGGCGTGCCATCAGCCTGCAGTTTCTTGGGGGGGGGGGACCGATATTAGCGGCATTTGGAACAGTTGCTCATGTGAAACTTATCTCATCATCATCGAAAAAACAGATGAGGGTGGTTCTTGGGAAATGAAAAATTAAATCGCTCTGTCTCAGGGAAGGAGTAAAGTTTCGAAATTGGGGGAGGGGAGGGGGTGATACTTATCAAATAGAGGATCAATTCTTAGGGGGTGTCCTCAAAAAGGAGCTGATTCAAAGAGCAGCGTAAAGAGCCGAGAATAAGTCAGGTTGGGGGGTCCGAGACCAAATGGGGGGGGGGGGGGGGGCTTGCGGGCAGAATATTAGAGGGAGTTGTCTCGGCAGCAATTATATGTGAAAGCATTGCGCGAACCGTTTTCAGAGTCTCAGATGATGGGAAGCAGCGAAGACGAGGAACCTGGCTGAGGGCTCAAAGGGAGTTCCCGGTCAACGAAAGAAAAGAAAGGCCATAAGCGCGAACACTCCCGACCCTCAGTCGGTTGCCCTGAATTCAAAATAGCCGCAAAGATATCTCAAGGCTATGGAAAAAAGGAAAGATGTTGACAGCTAAAAAGCGGGTAAGCGGGAGGCGGAGCCCTAAAGAGGATGGGCAAACGGACTCAGAACTCCCAGGGAAAGACTAGACATCGGCTGAAGCAAGGGTGGGTGGGTGTTTTTGGTTTGTGTTGGTTGTTGGTGGGTGTTTTTGGGGGGTTGGGGGTTTTTTTGGGGGGGGTGGGGTTGTTTTGTTTTTTTTTGTTGGTTTTTTGGTGGGTGTGGGGTTGTTTTGGTTTGTTTTTTTCGGGGGTGTTTTTTTTTTTTTTGTTTTTGGTTAGAGAGGGGGAAAGGTGGTTCGGCCGTTGCTTCACGTTGAGGTAGGCTTAACACTCTGCTGTAAGGATGGGGGGGTCATCTCCTCAAGGTAAAGGACGCATAATGACAAGGGCTTGCGATAGGAACTGACTTCTGAAAAGGAAAGGGGCAACGGAAACGAACTTTATAGTGGACGGTAGAATAGTCTCAGTTCGCCATTAAAAAGGAATAGGGAATATCCCAGGACCGTCAACTCGTATCTCTCTGTTCGAACCATAAAAAAAAGCTGATCCGTTTAACAGGCAGAGTTAATGGGAGGGGAAAGAAACAAAAAAAGTCCATCGAATGTACGCATCATGGGTAAGGAAGGAGATAAAGTTTGATAGACTACATCCGCATTGAAAGCAGGGAGAGGAAGAGAGCCTTGTCATCGGATGTTAGCACAGCATGCAATCGGAGGGCGGAAGTGTAGGATGGTCACTACGGTATCGCATGAACCTTCTCCAGGATTTCGAAAAGACGGGCTGTCAATTCCTAATTTTCACGCCAAGGGAAATTTCTGAAAGGGAAGAGGGGGGAGTGAAAACTGGTTGAAAAGAAGCGCCGGGTGAAGATGAGGGCCGAGGGTAAGAATATCCGCCGCAAGTCTTGCGAAAAAGGGAACATATTTGAGTACTGCCGAAAGAGAGGAGGGAAAAAAGTCTTTCAAACAGGGCAACTAAAAGAAAGTTGTCTAGGGGGACGTAGAAGAAATAGGGAATCTCCAGTCCCTTCAAGAGGAAAACTTAAAGCTTCGAATCGTGTGGATGCAGGGAGGGAGTCATGGATCGGACCACTCTCGAAGGGGGGGATGGATGTTAGCGTTCCGGGTAAATCAGGAGGCATACACTGGAGCACAAAGAGCGCAGTCAAGAACCAAAAGAAACAGACTTAGGCTAAGAATCCAGGCGACAGGGGGGAACGTTTTCAACTCAAACGCCATGCAAGCGCAAGGACTCTGCTGCCTGTAAGCCAACAACGTAGAAGGTGCTTTCTTCAAGGTGGGGCCATGACGGCTCAATGAAATTTCGTAAAATTAATCCATCTGCTTGCGTCGCTGGGGAAGGGGCAATGAGAACTGGCAGCGGAAACTCGTGTCGAAAAAGAGAACAACTAAGACAGTAAAGTCTTGTTTCTGAGGGGGAAAAGCCAATTGCTAAAAAGAGGGCCAGGGGGCTTTTCGAGCTGATCTTCAGGAGGTGGGGGCGGCGTATGATTCCCGGGAAACGAAACGGGAACACGAGAATAACCCGCGTTTTTCGGGGGGAGGCCAAGGAGACAATTAACGAAGGGAATCGTAAAAGTCTGTCTTTTCGTGGGATTTAAAGGAATGAATTCCTTAAAACAGGGTCATACAGCTTATATGTACTTTAGGAATTTACGGTCAAAGAGGAAAAGAGATCTAAAGACGACAAGAGATTACCCGTCGGCATCAGGAGCTAGGGGGGGAAATTGCGCTAAATGTCGAAAAAAAAACCGCCAGTCGAGGTGGTCAAGGGTCGCTTGGGATCACTCACGCTTAATCGCGGGGGGAAGGTGTTCGTTCAGAATGACCGCAAGACTAACTACATTTTGTCAGGGACCATCTAGAGCCGGGTTATTTTGAGCAACCTCTCGTTGAGAAAAGTTTGGAAAAGAGGGCACGCGCCAAACTTAGAAGGCATGCGGAGGACTAAAGGAAAGCAGCGTTCAAATCCAAAGGGGTAAACATACGCTTTCGAATGAGGGAGGAGTGGGAAGATTTATCTGCAAGACGGGAGATTTGTCTCGCCAGAATGTGAAGAGAAAAGCATCGACTAAAGAGACGAACAATGTGGGGGGGGGGATCGCAACGGCCTACGGGTCTTAAAGTACTGACGGATAAAAAGAGTACAATACAAACTGAAAAACGCAGCACACAAAGACAGTACTTCTTTGTACGACAGGACTGAAAGATACAGAAAGAAAAAAAAAAAAAAAAAAAGTATTATGAGGAAAAGAAAGATGGTGTCCAGAGGGAGATGGCGGACAAAATAAATTGACTACTTTTGGGGCAAGCTCTTAGAAAGAAGGTACCTTCCAAGAAAAGGACTCTGAGGTGGCGAAGATTACTGGGAACAGTCTCCTTGCGAGCAAAAAAAGGGGGAGAGTCTCCAGAGAATTTCGCTTCGTTTTGAGAGCGACGGGGGGAGTAGGCGCGGGGCCGAGGGGAATATAAAATTCGGTAACGAAGCATTAGAGGCGTCAGGGGGGGATACCGAGGGGGGAGAGAAGAGAAAGGTCTGTACCCGATCGAAAAAGAAGCCAGAGAGGTGAGCTTTCCCTGTAAAGCTGAAGAGCAATTAAACAACTCAACCCGAGGGGGCGAAAAGGCACGGTCACCTTACTTCTTCGGAGGGGTACTTTCTTCTATTGAGCAGGAAAAAAAAGTAAGCGACTAACTCTTGGAGGGAGACAATCTCCTCGAGGGACTGGGAAGGGGGAAGGGGGCTGGGGAAAAACATTTGCAGATTCACATCGCGCGGAGGAAAATACGGAACCATCTTCGGGGTCTTGAGGGAAGAGCGGAGCGTTCCTTCACTTAAAGAAAAGAATGAGTTTAAAAATGCACGCGGCCTGGTAGAGGTCGAATGCAAGACAGAAAGCCCTAAGTAGTTGGAGGAAAAGGGTCATCCTTAGAACAGGCTGATCGGGGGGCGCAAGTTCGTTAATGGAGAAGGACGAAGAGCAACAAGAGGTCCGTAGCAGCTCGAAAGGAGTCCAGAGGGGAGGGAACGTGCCGGGTTAAACTCATCCCACGAAGTTAACTTGCCGAGGCGTCTTTCACGCGGAGTAAAACTAAGAAGAATTGGAACAGTTTCTGGAGTCAAAGATTCAACAGACCTCTACGGGGCGCTGGAAGAGCGACGCCAGGCAATTTCGGCCTATCATGGGGCCACCTGAAAAAAGAAATTTCCAGTTCTACGGGGGGGAGGAAGGGAAATCTGGCCAGGAGGGCGATCCTTCTGGGGGGGGGCATCAATGGCTAGAAAATCTGCCTGGGAGGGATGCACGATTTTTCTCCTGAACGGGCTCTATTGGGTTGGGGATCTGTGTTCTTCAGCTTTAAAGGGGACGAAAGTAGAATCCATTAAACAAGGGCGAGCGTAAGGATCAACTTATGCATCAACGTAAGAACTAAAATTTCGAGAGGGCGTAAAACTGGGTTCTCTTAGTCGAAAGAAGAGTTGGGGGAGATCATGACCTCTACCCGGCATAATCGAGTTCCTTCTTCAAAGAAAAAGCCTTTGGTGAAACGACTGATAGGACGAACGGGGCATGCAATCTTTAACTTGGTTGGGAAGGAAAGGAAGGGGAACGATCTTCAGAAAAAGAGATGATGAGCAACAGACGAGGTTCGCTCCAAAAGAAATCTCTCGATAAATTCCGCAATACGGAACGGGAACATTCAGTGACAGATAACACCCTTCGGGGGGGCCGGGAGATTTAGGGTAAATGCGGGAAAAGAGAGAATAACCAATCTATCCGAAGAAAAAATTCAGGATGTTGAGAGGTACGCTAAGGGGTGGAAGAAGGGCAATCACGCCATGGTTCCATGTAGGATCTGGGACCAAATGCAAAGGAGGAGTTATCGGTTACCAGACTTACCGCGGTTTTTTTTACTTTGGGGGGGTGGGGGGGGAAAGGGGTCAACGGAGTATTGAAAATCCAGACGGAGTGAAACTTCAGGTTTAAACAACGGGGGAGAGGAGGGGGGGGGTTATCAGGGGGGATAACGGGGATAATGTTAGCCGACAATGCTAGAATTTTCCAAAAGGGAAAAACAGGATTATTTCTTGCAAGAAGGGCGACTGCAAAGACTTAAAGGGGAAAAAAAAAATCAGACTAACGTGCTTATCGAGCCATGGAGAAAAATAATTACGGGCGGAGCCAAACAATCAGCATCTAAGAGATGTGGGGGACAGACGAATACAGGGATTCAAAAGGAGAACAAAACCTCTTAATTCGCCGACGTCGAGGGGCAGGGAAGTGTATTATCAAAGGGGAACCTAAGCGTTATGGCTCAAGCACGCCCGTCTTACCCGAAAGGGTGTGGTCGCTTCCAACAATCGTGCTGGGCTATTCCAAAATAGATAGGAAGGGGAGCGTCATTCTGGGCTATGGGGAAAAAAAAAAGAATTAGCTTTAGGGGGGATTTTTTTCGCGATTTTGGGAGAAAGGTGAGTCGCTGGTTGAGTTTGGAAGGAAAAAGGGATCTAGATCCAATTTCTAAGGAAAGTGAAGGAGGGAATTGACTTCCCCACTCTGAGAACGAGAATAACTTTCGCTCCAATGATATACTTTTCTGCTCCATAAGATAAATATAGTCTCGGAAGAATCACCATTCATATATCAGAGGAGTTCATCCCATTCCTTCTAAAGAAAGGGAATTATCTTCTAACATGAATGGAGAAAAAACTGATTTGGGAGAAACACCTCAATGCATTTATGAAGCAGCGATGGGGAATTCTCAAAGAACCGCCACAAACCGCGAATACTAAAAAAAGAGGGGAAGAAAGAGGTAAGGCAGGGAAAAAAAAAAAAGGGGTACCAGAGGTTGCCCGAGAGACTAGAGTAGGGAGGACCAGACGAGTACAAGGGAACGAATCTCTGTGAAAAAAATAATAAATGTTCACGGTGTTGCTGTCACGGACACAATTTGTGGAGGTCGGGCGGAGTACGGTCAGACGTCTTTCGCGAAAAGGAATATATCATGCCGGGGCCAACTAGGAAGAAAAATACCACTTGAGGAGGGTTTGAAAGCCTGATACGCTATCAAGGCTTAATTCGTCGGGGGAACTATCAAGGGGGGAAGGGGGGTTTTTGATGGAAAGTTGTGGACGTATAGAAGGTGATTGCACGAAAAGGAAGGCCGAGATTGTCGGTGGACCATCGGATTGAGGGGGGGGGCTTTGGGATTGGGGGAAAGAAACAAAGAGGAAAACCCCGTGGACGACCTTTTTTGTTAACAGAGGGAGAAATGTGGGTTGAAGATAAGCAGAACAAAACATCGGAATTGGGGAGGGAGAAAGGGAGAAGTTAACGCGATTGGCTTGGTCAAGGGAATAAAAAAGAACTTCACATTCGATACAAGAGGGCGTAAAAATCAACGTGTCTAAAGGGTCAAAAAAGGAAAGTGTGCGCCACGCATAGAGCGAGTCTCAAAAAAACAAAAAAAAAAACTTCTTCGCAGGAAAGCGCGATAGAGGGGAGAGTGAGGTCCCTTTAATGGGGAAAGTGGGTGCATTGGGGGACCATAAGCCATAGGTCGCTGAAGTACTATTAGGGTATGCGAACCGCTTTTTCATTTAAGGGGGGGAGGAAAAGGAGCGTTTGGGTTTCTGAATGAGGGAGAGGCAACAAGCAAAAACATTTAAGAGGGGTGGTCCTTTTGTTTGAGGGGAAAATGCACTCTGCAGCGACGGCCGCAAAAACAATGACTAAAATGCGCAATCAATTGAGAAAAGCACCAGGAAGGAGTAACAAGAATCAAACCCCGGCAAGAATAGTCAGCTAAAGAAAAAGGGGACAGCTTGATATTGGGAAATTATCAGGGGTGAGTTAGCACCGCCAAGGTTTCGGGAGGTAGAAACGGGTACTACTTCGCGGGGCTAAGTGTCTTAAGAGATCCTTATAAGGAGAAGGCTACTCCAACCATGGTGGGGGGTGCTAGAATTGTCTTATTGGTGTTTGGAAAGTAGAGGCTCGGGGTCACGGGGGGAACGTATGTAGAGTTTTAATGATGAAGAGGCGCGCCTTTCCCCATCAGGGAGAGGGGGTGATGGGCTGCAACTTTAACTCAATCGCCTCTGTATCTTATATTTCGCGGGGGGGAGGGAAGGATAAAAAAATAGAGGTGAATGGCATTGGGGTGTTCTCACCCTAATGAAGGAGTGGGGATTAAGAAGGGACGATAGCTACAATTTTGGAATTGAAGAAAGAACTAGTATAGTGAATTGGGTGGAGGGCGGTCATCTTTAGAGGGGGGGGAAGCTATTCTTCAAGCAATGATAGTGTGCCTCATTGGGAGAGGGGGGACATCGTCTCTAGGGGAAAGGTGGGGGAAAGCTTCGGAACATACCGGGCAATCGACTTGGAGATAGTATCCACTGGGAAGGGAGGGAAATCGTACCGAAAAAGAAAATGAAAAAAGCTCTGAACAAGCCAGACACAAGATTTTTCCAAGGAGTGTGGACCTGAGAAAAATCGCGCTCCGGCGGGATAACTAAACGGTTCCTCTAAAAATGGTCACAATTTCTGGAAGAGGAGGCGGAGAAGAAGGGACAAGTCGAACATCACTCAAATAAAAAAAGCGCCTATACCTAGGACGGAAGGAAGAGGGTTTGTTCAGGAAAGGTGACCTTAAGGTTTGTCTGATGGCGTGAACAAGAATACTGCTTCGGGGTTGAGTTCCCACTTCAAATAAAGAGGAACATGCTTGAGTAAAGGGGCGGCAATGCGACAGTCATAAGGGGAATGGCGAAATTTGATAGGGATCGCAAAAGGGAAGAATGTTCGCCATGGGGGATGAGGAAGTTTACAAGGCATGAACGCTGGATCCTAGGGTCGCTCCCACTTATACAAACACATGAGGCCGGAGAAGTGAGACTGAACAACCCCCATTAAAGAAAATGAAGGGAGGAATACTCTCGAGACTGAACAAGTAAAGATGAGTCAAAATGGAGTGTGAACGCGAAAGAATTATATCAAGTTGCATAAGGAACTACTCCTCATTTAAAAACTGGGAGGGATTCATTCAGGACCAAAGTGGACAGCGGATCATTTATAACACAGACATGGAGGGAGGAGGGTTCATCAGATTGTGTCGGATGGGACACATCGGATGAAGTTAAATCAATATCGCATAATTACTCCACTAGGGCTTGGAAAGTGTCGAATTGTCACTACGAAACGGGACTTACTTTAAGATTTCTTGTTGAAGAAGAGATGGAAAGAAGACCGAGTTCATAATAAGAGCAACAGAGTGCTCACTTTGACATAGTGCATGAAAAGAGAAGTAAGGTCTGTGAAATCTGTTCTCCTTCGGAAAAAGCAGGAGAAAGAGTCAATGGAATTGTCGAGGGGGATGAGAGCATAGGGCTTTAGTCATAAACCTGAAAACCGGGGGAGGAAGATGATTTATAAGTGGATGAGAAGGGATCGGAACTCCATGGTGAAGGGAGTTAATTTAGCGGAACTTGGAGGAAGAATCTCCACTCTACCCAAAATAGAGCCGTAAGACAAACTTCCTAAAACGGGGAAGAAACGGCAGGTTATAGAAAGGGGACTAAAAGCTAGGGGGTCCTGCTCAGGGAATTTAAGAAACCACTTCTCAGAAGGATTGCTTCAGGTCCAAGGAAAAGGAGCTCAAGTGGGGCGTAGCTTATCCTCTCCTCTGGCTGTCTCGGGGGAAAAGGGTTTATTTTGGCAAAGTAGAACATCTCTGGACGTAGAGCCAGAGAAATCCGTAGAAGCTGAAAGTCCGGAGGGGTGCGCTTTTCACCCTTCAAAGGACGATTAAAGCGAACGTCTGTGGGGAGCTGAGAGATCGTTTGAAGTTCGGAGGTGACAATGGGCGCACAAAAGAGAAACCTCTGTCTCGGGAGTCAGGGGGGGCCAGCTTACGTAAGCCGAAAGAGGAGCTGGCGTTTCTTCCGGGGACAAGCAAAAAAGCGGCCGTGCATGGAGAAACGGAAAATTGTATGATGGGGAGGCAAATTGAGCCAAGAGATAACAGAAGCGGGCATGCGAAAAGTCTTTCAAGAAGAAGAGAGTGCCGCTTTCGCTCAAGGTCGACGAAAACCACATGCCCAGTATCGGTGAGGAGGTGGAATAAAAAGCCGCGTAATCGATTGAATTTTTGGAGGGAGAGAACGAGACGACGCCAAGGAACAGGGAAGGCCTCCTCATAATTCCGTGGTGAGGGGGCCCGGCGCGTTGCTGCCAGATTTAAAGGCGAGTGGATGCTGCTGTATCTTGGAGAAATTCTTTCAAAGAAAGAAAAGTTGTATCAAACAATGACTGGGAGATTCTGAGGGAAGTTAAACGCCTTTATCTGCACAGCGCGCGAGGGAAAAAAAATGTCCACCTAGAAAAGGCCTAGAAAGAGCATGCAAAAACAGGTGGGTGTTTTGGAGAGAACGGGAATAAGAGGCGAAATTACTAAAGAGAAAAGAGAGGACACGTCCTTGAGGACCTCAGAGAGAAAAAACAGGAGCACTTGTCGGGTGAGGCTTCAGATACAAAAAAACCCAAAGGAAAAAAACACGGATTAGGAATGAAATAAGAAAGAGGGGGTTAAAAGGACGTACAACAAATTTAAAAGAAAAAGGGTGTGATAGCAGAGAAGGGGAAAATTCCGTTCTTCTGGTCTAAGGAGGCTTGAAGAAAGATGAAGGGCAGATCCAACCCACCTGTGAAAACGGCGCCAGGAGCTTGCTAAGGAAGGGGCGGATGAGTCTAGTAAAACCACATCCAGAAGAAATAGAAAAGGGGTACTCCCTACCGTCAAGACGCGAATTGTTGATAAAGTTTCAGGAGAAAGAGGCAGTAACTATGCTACAGAAAGAATGAAGAGGTTTCACTTTTAACAAGATTGGGGAAATGACTATCCGGATTAAAAGACAAATAAGCGCTCGAAGGGAAGGCAATGCTCGTCGGGTGGGGAGGGCCTATCGCACTCAACAACACTGACAAAATGATAAAAAGTCTTGGTCAATCGCCGCTCAGAGAGGCAGGTTTCTGAGATAAGGTAGAGGAAAGGCAAAGCGCGTCCTTATGACGAACCTTCAAAAACGGAGGGGGAAAAAAATGGAGAGCTTTTTCGCAAGGGGAGGGAAAAGAAAGAAAGGAGCTTTAATCACTGCAAGAGACAGAGTCGGAGACTGAAAGTGAAAAGAACTCACAGCCTAACTAGGGGGAGGAGTTGATGTTCCAGCTTTTCGGTACTTAGAAACTCTGAATGGGCTGCTCCCCTCGGGAAAATTTCAATAAACGGAAACCTGCCTCAGAGCTGAACAGAAGAGGTCTTTGGGGGAAGGGGAATTAACAAAGGTCAGAAAAGAGATTACTTTACGGAGAGGGAGGGAGGAGCGTGAGACTAAGCAAGATTTGTGGGCCAAGTTGCTGGGGGGGAAGGAAAGGGGGAAAGAAGACACGAGAACCGACCGAGGGAAAAAAAAATGTGATTAATATTCATTTGGAAAACGAGAATTGAATTCATAAAAGGTGTTGTCTTAAGGGAAGGAGGCGAGGGCATTCGTTGGGTGCGCAAAACTGTCTAGAACGGAGTGTATCTTGAGACGAGGGGAAGCTCAGTTGGGATGGAATTCTCGAGTTTTTGGGCAGAGCGGGGGATGTCAGCGGTGCAAAGCACAAAGTACCTTCAAATTCAAAAAGGAGGATCAGGGACTGAAAGAAAGGCTCCCTAAGAAAGAATATGAAGCTCTTACCGGGGGAGGAAGGACTACATAAAGAGGGTGTTAGAAGAAACGACCCGGCCTGATCACTCTTGATTAGGCTGTCGTCCCTGAAGGGGGAGGAAGAACTTTGTGAAACAGGGCCAAGCGGGAGGACGGTCCAGGAAATATTAAATGGAAAAGAATCTTCGGAAAGAGTGAGGGAGATTCTGAAAAAAACATAAATAGACACGAAGAGGACACAGCCAGACTTTGGGGAGGGGGAACTTAGGGGAAGATATTTAAAAAAAGCATCTTTTATAACAGTGAAGGGGGGGGAGCGATAAGATGGGGAAAATAACAATCGAAAGAAACGAAATCCTCGTTCCATTCTGGGGATTAATGGAAAGTGAACGTACAGGGAGAAAATCACGATTTTCAAAGGCGGAGGGAATGCAACTTTCTATACCCCTTGAGGGGCGGGCAGATGGGCTGCTACCTCTCATGTAATTGTTTTCAGTTAAGAGCGAGAAAGAAGTAAAACGCCCTTAAGCGGGACTAGTACTTGACAAGCTCAGGCGATTGGGTGGGGAAGGGGAGACCAGGGACGGGAGGATGTTAGGGGGCGAATCAATTTCCCATTCTAACCTTGAAAGATTTCTTATAAAAAGGAAAGGGGCCATGCCCGGATGATTGGAGCAAGAAGATCTGGAGAAGCCAGTAAAGATAGTATGAAGGGGAGGACGAGACCTACATAAGAGAGCATCCGAGGGGGGGGGAAGCCTAAAGAAGGTAAAGGTCAAAGACTAAAACAGATGAGGGAGCCGCTGCGCTACTCGGTTAAGTGATGATAATTCCGATTGACCTCTAAGTAGAGGTCCGACGAACTCAGAGGAAAAGATGGGTTCTCTTCCTAACCCAGAGGCTGTCTAGGAACCATAGAAGGAAAAAGAGATTCGTCTAAGGGGGGGTCATCGGGGGGAAAAAACGAAGGTGTTTCAAGTGTTGTTGAATTATTTCAATGGAGGGGGGGATTGAAAGGGGAGGAAGCAGACAGGGAGTCTCGGCAAATGTCAGGAGAGGAGCTCGGTTCCATGGACAGCACTCGGAGATATCGAGGGCGCGCCAAGGGATGAAAATATAGGGGGATTACGATACGAGACAATCTTAGAGAGCTCTTCCCAGCATCAAAAAGTTAATTAAATCAGGAGGAGAGGCCCAGGATCTCAAATTTATATATGAGAAGGTCCGATTTGATCCACGGCGTAATTAATGGTGTGATACACCAAAGTCAATTCCCTTTATCCTCTGGGGAAAAGGGAAAAAGGAAGAAAACGATACTGCTGGGGAAGAATTAGATTTAAAGCAGTTGCAATCAAAAGATCCCTTAGGAAGGAGGAGAGAATTCCCGGAGAAAGATGGAACCAGGACCGCAGGAGGGACAAAAATAACAGGGACAATCGGGAAAACGAAACAACCCGGGGGGGTGTCTGCCCGGCAGGGTCCGTGCCTAAGGAGTAAAATAAAAGTAGCGAAATAGTCCTCTTATCACGCACAACAAGGGGAGGAGGGGGTGGCTCACGACAAAGGGGAAAGAAGGGAAGATCAAAAAGGAGAACCTAGAGAAAAGAAGGTTGGGGTTCGTTTTTTACTTATGCATAGGGGGGTTGAGAAGGCTCAGGCCGAGGATTGACGTAAGTTGGAGCAGTTCACGCGCAGGGCAACTTCATTTTGTTGCAAAAACAAAGATAAAGGGTTCCAGATGGGAGATGATTCTGAAATTATTGATCATCAACAGACTTCATCAAAAGAACGGATTTTCAAATTAACACGGGAAGAAGGACGATGGTCTTTTTGTGGCGAAAAGACCTAGGAAATGGAAGGCGTAGGACACTAAACGTTTCGGAAAAATTTCAAATAAGGGGAGACACGCGAGATAAAAGAGAAAAAAACGGGAGAGAAAGAGAGATATCGCTAGAAGAAAAAAGGGGAAATTTGTAAGAAAAAGGAGGGGGGGGAATACTCTGGGCATCGAAAGGAGAGTAGGGGGGCCTAAAAAGCAAGATAGTAATTCTCCAAGGGTACTATTAACATTCAGCGGGGGAGGGAAGGGTATCCAATAAGTTTTAATAGGAAAAGAAAAACAGTAGAGAGGGGTTAAAGACTTTTTGATAAGGCAAGACAGGGGAATGCCGCCACTGAAAACTCTCGCGAGCCTGATCGAAAGAAGAAAAAATAATTAAAAACACTAATAAAACGACATAGTCTCGAAGAAGGTTTACAAGCTTGAGAAGGAAGTATTCGTTGGGGAGAAACACTCCAAGGGGGTGCTCGGTACATGAAGTCCACGAAGGATAATGATATCTAATTTCCGCAACTTATTCCGGACTTGGCGAAGAACACAAAAAAGGGTGGGTTCGGACAAATAAAGGATTTTGTGGGTAGACAGCGTCCCCGGGGAAAAAGGGGTACTAAAAGGTTACTTCATGAAAGTCATAGACGTTCCACAGATGGAATCATTTGTTGGGGGGAGTGGGGGGCAATGAGGAAATCTCATCTTCGCAGTGGAGGGTAGTTACGGGTTTGATTCGAAACATAGAGGGATAAAGGTCAGTTATTGGGGTGGTCAATGAAAGGGTTTGGGCTTGGTATTCAAAAGGAATAGCCTATAATCGAAAGGGTATAATTTATTAAAGAAGCTAATTGGGTCGGGGAGGAATAAATTTATCTGGGAAAGCTATGGAGAGGGCCGAAAGGATATGGTAAACAAATTTAGCTAAAAAAGGTAGAGACTACCTGAGTTACTTTGACACGAAGAGAAAACGCAAAAAAGGGCCAATCGCCATGTAGAAGATTGGACGGCAATTCAAACAGAGTTCAAGAAAAAAGACACTGCCAATACTAGAAAATCAGCCCACTCCTTGACTCGGGTCAAACAAAAAGGAGGTCGCCGAAGATATCGCAAGAGCCGAATTGTCAAAGAGCCCTCAATAGGTGAACTAACAATTTCGTTAAGCGCGGGGACCCACGTAAAGCTGATGGGTCAATCTGAAGAATCGCTCACATAGGGACCGATAAGAGGAGAATGCAAGTCTGGTTGTTTGAAGAAGGGGGACGAGGATTTCTTACTTGATAAAAAGCGCTTAGGCTGCTGATTGGGAGAGGCTCCTCACGTCCTAAGAAGGCTGCGACTAATAAGAAGGCGTCAGGTGATCGGCAAATAAGGGCAGTGACGAAGGGGAGGGGCAACCGTCATCAATATGTTCCTCAAGGCCGGAGAATTATCGAATTGTCAAGAGGGTCGTTTGTCAGTCCCCCGGAAGCAAAACAAGAGTGGAAGAAAGCAAGTGGGGAAGAAATTCATACATAGTCATTGGGGATAACTCAGAGTAACGAACAAGCCAGAGCGGTAAGAGGGCTCGAACTGTATGTAGGAGGAATATGAACAAAAAGCAGTTACCCTCTGATGGCGGGAGAGAACAGGTAATCTTATCATTGAAACAAGAAGGCATCGAATTTCGGAGCAGGGGTCTGATTTTACCCATCGGTATAGACCTCCGGCTCAAGGACGGTAGACACGACGGGCTGGGGGTCCTCTTTAAAGGGGTCACGGTCCCTGAAAAAGGGGGGGAAGGATTGTTGAAGAACGAATCGCCTTTAGAAAAATCAATTAGAAAAGCAACGGCTTGCTCAACTTTTTCAAAAGAGGGGAAGAAGGGAGTCAAAAAAGTAGGACTCCTTCGGTACTTAAAAAAAAGAGAAGGTTCGAGTGAAGTAGGACACCAAAACGAAATGTGTCTTCATTCCCTTCAAGAGTGAAGAAGCGATCGAATCGTGGGATTGAATGATAAGGACTGTACTCGAGGCCTGGGTAAGGGGGTAAGGGAAATTTAGTCGTCTGTAAAGACTCGCATCCACCGAGAAGAGCCAGTCAAACTAAGAACATCGATCAACGCAAGGCCACAGGGGGAGAGCCCGTTGCGACAAAAAGCCGCATGCCAACATCGCCGCTCTGTCCTTTAAGTCAAAAAAAGGATGAGCAGGGAGGAAACTTCAAGTGCCAATAGGGAGAAGGGACGCGGACCAGCTAATGATGAGGTCAGTATAGGGGTGGTTTGGGGAACCAGGTAGAATTCAACTTTCAAAAAATCTCGAACGTCTGCCGAGAAAGCCGATATCGGAAGCAGGAAAAAGGACCCCGTCAAAGGGAGACTAACATTCCCGTCCGTCGACTGCACAGTGGGGTTGGCAACGTACTGAGGGGCCAAGGAACGACGGGGGCAAACGGAAGAAAGAGTTGACAATCAAGTATAAAGGGGGAAGGCCACAGGAAAAAACTAAGACCAGGGTAGGCGTTGGAGGGAAAATTTACCGATACACTCAAGGCAGGGCGTCAGGTCATGACTTAGGAGTTCTTTAGGGGACTTTGACGCAAAGCAAAGGAGCTCCCTCAAGCAAGCAATACTTCGAGGTCGTGACATAAGACGCATACAGGAGATGGACTGTCGCGCATCCAAACAGGAAAAGTATCGCGAAACGGCTCACTAACGCTGATCATTCGGAATTGGGTGGGAAAGGGTAAGAAAAAAGAAAACGAACTAATCATGTGAAACATGGAATCGAAGTAGTACTTAGGGTGAGGGTGAGCCAGAGAGTGTTCTCCATTTGCACATCTAAACCTAGAAAAAATGGAGCAGGCTGTCCGGGAGGGATCTGGGAAGGGGCTTGACACTTCCCCCGGGGTCAAAAGACGCTTTTCGAATAAGGTACCTCCTTTAATGCAACATGGAGGGGAATGAGGTGAACAGGTGCAAAACCCCGGCCCGAAACAGCGCATGTAGACTCTCACAATTTGGGGGGGGGGAGACGCACTGGGGCTTACCGTATCTTCGCCACAAAGCTGAAGTAGGAAACCAAGTCCACACCATTCGTCACTGGAGGGGGACGAAGGGCAGACAAAC
>Ga0179591_1310988_pt1 | contig 15717 bp, 20 predicted proteins | sample CZOMad2_1_08_16f_FD_182891 | JGI IMG/M metagenome (GOLD analysis project Ga0179591, IMG submission 182891) | Vadose zone soil fungal communities from Angelo Coast Range Reserve, California, USA - CZOMad2_1_08_16fungal (PacBio error correction) | ecosystem: Environmental > Terrestrial > Soil >...
GGATACTTCGATGTCTACTGGGCAAGTTCGATGCGATCAGGGGGAGGGACAATTGGGGTGATCAGGAGGGGAAAGAACAATCGCCTTAGGGAAGAGGCATTAAAAGGCCGAGTGTCCCAGCCCTTGGACCGACCCACCTCGGGAATATTCGGACTCGGGGGAACTCGAGAAAACAACCGCGAATAGCGATTAGGAATTGACAAAGGCGTGAAACTCCGCACAATCAAGAGGAAAAGGAAAGGGTCATTAGAAGGGGGAACGCGGAACGAGGGATGAACGTCTTGAGGTTTATTGCCGAGGGGAAAAAAGAAGAGGAGAAAAGGCGCGAGCTCCGAGCCCGAAGGCGTCATTTGGGGAATCAGAGCGAGTTGGCGAAGCGTTGCGCCAGGATACACGAGCCTCCTCCCAAAAAATGGAGGGAGGAGTCAACTGCGAAGTAAACTGCTAAGAAAAGAAAGCGGACTCACTAGGCGCCAAAAAATTGTCGACAGGAGGTCGGCATGAGGACTTGGGAAGAAGAGGGTTGAGGAGAGAATAAGAAACGGTCGCTGCGGTAAATTTAGAGCACAAAGGGAATGGTGAGTACCACGGTAGTGGTCATCTCAGAGAAAAGGGGTTCGGGGAAGGAGGGCCAAGGACAACTGTCAAAACGCTCGAACGCAGGAACAAGCACAGAAACTACATAGCAAGGCAGAGCGAACTACCTCACCTAGGCACAGGAGGGAGTACCATAAAGAAAGGGGAGCTGCGTCAGTGGGCGAGGGCTCCGACATGAGAAAAAGGGTCGGGGCAGACGGGGGGCCGTTGCGGAGCAGCCGTTGGGCTCCCATCGTAAGAGACGCAAGGAGACCAAGTCCACGGGAAAAAAAACGGGGAAACAAAGTGGCGGATTCCTATCCGTTTGGGGGATGAGAGATGTAACGCAACCGTCACAATGCTTCAGCTGGAGAGATCGAAGATTCTGAATCAGAGGGTTTAAGGTGGTCAGATGGGTGCTTTGTGCGAGAACGATCGAGCGCCAGAAAGAGACACACCCCGAAGCGGAGTGGAGTTTGGTTCCGCTGAAAAATTAATCAAAAGTTTTTCAACTGGCGGCCTGTAGGACGTAAATGTGTCCGGGGCGTGCATGCGATGACGTTCACGTCGGAGCCTTGCTGGTGTGAAAACACGAACGGTAAAGAGGGTCAGGGGTTGGAAAGACAGACCACATAGGAGCTCTCGGGGCAGAAAATAATCAATGGAGGAACAAGAGAAAATAGGCCACAAAAAACAGCAACAACTGAATAAGGGGAAGAGCATACGGTTTACGTCGGTACTTGAACTCACGCTAACGGAGATATGAAAGAAAGCACCTTTTGGACGCGCAAATGGCTTCCACGACATCACCACCTGGGCCGCGACACAACCAGAATCAACGTCAAAAGGTAATCGTGGAGGAAGGAGGAAAGGCAGCACAAGGGCGAAAGCTTCCGTTAGTACCCGAAAAAGGACAGGAAATTAGAAAAACGCGAATACAGAAATGGGAGAGGTCATGTTGAATCGCGAAAACAAAGGGCAGCAGACAAGACCACACAAGAACAAAAACGCAAGTAACCAAAAAATCGGCCTCAATTGAAGGCCCGGGGAAAAAAACGTGCCTAACAAATGAGGGAATAGGGGATGAAGTGGCAGGCCTCCTCCAGCGGGGGGAAGCCTATGGTTGGGTGAAAAATGGGGTCCCGAGGATAAAAATGCAATGTGAAAATTCTGTCACTACCGGAAGAGAGGGGGAAAAGGGAACGGGACTGGAAGGATAAGTCAGTATACCCTTTCTAAGGTTCAAGAAAGCTAACAAAGTTAAACGGGAAAGGCGGCTTCGGCATGGAAAGGGGCGGAAGGATCTGGTAAAAGGGGCTGTAAAAAAACCTCAGGAAATCATAAATCGAGGAGAGAGTGGATCTGGACAAAGGAAGGTAGGGGAGACTCTTTACTGCGCGGGGAAAAAGAAGGAGGGTAAGATGAACTGTAGGTTCAGGGACAGATTACTACGTACTCTTTGAATTAAAAAGGAAGTGGGGAAAAAGAGTATGATCGCAACAAAACACAAGTAGCAAGCTCGGGGTCAGGGTTCCGCTCTGTCGATCAAACAGAACTAAGATAACCCTTATCAAGATATATAGGGCTTTGGGTCGCAAAGAAGGGTTAAGAGTGGGGAGATACTCAACTATCCTGGACGGGATATTAAGGAAGGTCACTATACTGAAGACTGTGCAAAGAAAAAGAGGGAGGGAGAGAAGGGGAGGGGGGGGGTACTCTTAGCCGATAGTGTCCCAAGCAAAGATAGGCCGTGGTGCTCCGAACGAAAAGCGTCAATCAGTAGGGGGATGGGCTTAAGGGGGAAGCATGAAGAATACTCATTAATATAACAATCCTATCTAATCATGGCGGAAGGGAGAGGTTGGCTGCATATAGCCAACGGTACATTGAAGGGCGAGAAGAAGCAGATCACTGAGGCTCTACTTTTTCAGCCGGGGTGGAAGAAGAAAAGCATGGGTGCGTCAGAAATAACATGGGCCGTTATGAGGTGAGAGGGGGGGGAGGGGAGGGAACGGGAGCGATTAAAAAAGAAAATGGGCTACCCGTCTTTCTGCAATTTTAGTACGCCATGAAGGAAAGTTTTCAGATTCGTCGCTTTAAAGCGGTGAAAAACTGATACTAAGAAAAGGCGGAGAAAGGGGGAACGTGAATTGCAAGTGGGGGGGGAATGCAATCGGGAAACTCCTCTCGTGTTGGTTCCAGCGGATTCGATGGGGTCTCGTTTGAGAGAGGGATTTGTCGCCGAAGTCTGCAGACTAAACAAAAAGGGAGGGGGGGGAAAGACGTAAAAAAGAGGAGAGGGGAGCGCGGCTGGCTCCATCGGCGCGTTCGGTAGCCAACTCGTAGTCGGAGTGATAGAGGCTGGAAGGGGTCATTCCTCACAGCTCGAAAGGATGAAAAAGGAAGAAGGGGTGGAGAGGGGAAGGGGGATAACTTGAGATGTAAAAACCCGTCTTTACATGAGGCTCACTATGACAACGAAAGTAGTTCAGACAATGCGATCCTCGGTGGGAGAGATTTCTACATGGGACGAAGGATACAAAAGGGGGAGTGAAGTGAAATCAAAGGGGAAGGAGGAACCTCGTGAACGCTCCTTCTCTCTGGGAAGTTGGGTGAATGGGGGCAGTGATAGGAAAAATAAGGAGAGCATGAGCGGAACGAAAGCAATGGTCCCACTACAGAAGAGGAGAAAAAAAAAGGGGGGAGGAAAGGAGGAGAAAGGTCCATGGGGATCCAAGGGGGGATGGATCTCAGAGGTGTCTACGTCTTTTACAGTTCAGCCAATCAAATCAACATCACTTCAGACGCTGGCGACCGAGAGCCAGGGAAGGAAGTAAAGAAATGGAAGGGGGGGAAAGAAATAAAGAACGCTTAAGGGGAAGGGGGATGTTAGGAATGAGTCCAGCATCGCCTCGGAAAATACTGCGAAAGACGGTGGTCATAGTAGCTGTGTAGAGCAGGGGAGGAAGGAGACAGACAAGAGAAGAGGGGGAAAATGAAAGGTTAAAAAAAGAAGTAGCTGGCGGATTGCTAACCGGCAGCTCTACACGCAAGACGAGGTTTCCAAGGAAGGGAGCTGCAATCGGAGCCGCGAAAGGGGAAAGGGGATAAATTGAAAGAAAAAAAACAGTTTTAATCACATTGGAGGGGATGGACTCTAGGCGCACAAATCGACTGATCAACGCTAACCAGGTGGGACCTGAAGGGGCCAAAAGAAGAAAGGGAATTCGAGGAGAAATTCATATCGTGTCAAAGAACTGTTCTCGATTGAAAGGTAGTCCAATCCTAACATTAAAAGGAAATCATATACATCGCCTGTTGAAAAGTGCGGAAGGAGGAGGAAGGGAAGTTGGGCCAAAAAGAGGTTTAGAATCGCTGGTTGCGAAAGCCGAGCAATGAGATCGAGCACCATATTCTTCAACCACCAGGAGAGGACAGGCTGACAGAGGGGGTCGAAAGGGCCATTACTGCCTACGTTCTGGTTAAACTGGCCGCAGAGATCATAAACGTGAAGGGACCGAAATGAGAAGGAAAAGAAAGAGAGGGATCTTCTCGTCAGGTTAGTATCTTCGACGAAAAAGGACAAACGCCCAATGCTAGTGGAAAGGTACCTCCGATGGGACGGCAAAAGCGAGAAAGTAGTAAAATGAGAAAAAGTTCGTTCGACTCCCAATACGATACAAGGGAACGAACGAGATTTTGAGTTGAGAGTGATGCGGCAGGGGCATCAAATAAAAAGGCGGAACCAAAGACGGGAAAGAGTTTCCCTTCAAATAAAGTATTGAACAACTCCGATAATGCAAAAAATTAGGAGAGGTAGGGATCTCTCAGGTGATCGGGGACCCAAAAGGGGGGAAAAAGCTGTCTCCGATACGAGCCTGGAGAAAGGGGGGAGTGAAAGACTAAGGAAGAAAGAAACTCTTAGAGAGGAACTAGCGAAAGATAAAAAAAAAAGCCTCGTACCCCTCGGGGGAACCGCGCACAAGTAGAGCCTACAACCTGAAATAAAAAACGAACGTTGTACTAGAACTTAAGATAGGAGAGGTCGGGGCAGTTTTGACGGCACCCCAGAAGAGCTCGGAACTTCGAGCCAACTTGCAAGATAAGGCAAACCTTATATGTCGGTTCGTCGAGGGAAAAAAGATGCCAGGGTCTAAGAGACGGGCTAAAAAGCCTTCAGTTTCATGAGCATCGAAGCTGTGTTCTGGCCAGAAGGGTGCCGTGGGGGTGAAGAAGGGAAAAGGTCAAGATTGGGAGTAAACTAAGAAAGGGGGAGGGTGGGGAAAAAAGCAATTCAATATGTACATGAATTGCACGTGGATGGAAAGTCTAAAGGGGCGAAATGACCCTGAGAGAACGTTTGGGGAAGGTGGTGGGTTGAGGGGGGGAGGGACTGCCGATGTTTGTAAACCGGTGCAGGGACCCGGGAAAGGCAAGATAATCTGATGTGTAATGGTATGGAAAAATTGGAAGCCAACGGCGGAGGCACGGGTTAAAGTGCTCAACTGAAGCTAAACGCGGCATAGTAGGAGGAAGGGAATAGGGAATGTCTCGGGCAAAGAGGCAAACGGAGAACATGGGGGGTCAAAAAAAAATCGGGGGTCAGGTATCTAAATAAAATGTCTGTCAGAGAAAGCTATTCGAGGTAAACGTCTAAAAGTCGGAGGACGACGAAAAGGCCGGATTCAGGACGTATTCAAGGTCTAGGAAGGCTTTATGACAGGGGGATTCATTCTGCTAAGAATGAAGACTAGCAGCCGAGAAAAAAGGGGGGAGGGGCAACCTGACAAAAAGGGGGGGTCTGTAAACCAAAAAGAAAATTGAAAAAGAGAAAAGTCATCTAACTCGAAAGGGAAACGAAAATCTCTGACCATGTGAAACGGGCTTGAACTGAAAAAGGAAAGCAGACAGCACCAGACAACGTCAAAGATTACAAAAGAAAACCGTAAACCAAGGAAAAAGTAATCTAGATCATGAAAACACAAAGTGGGGAGAGAGGTGCGGCTTGTAAAAGTCGGACTCTCCCAGCGTGAGAACACTCTTAGCGTGAGAGAGGTCAGAGTTAAGATTTCGTATCGAGGAATGCAAAACAGCACATTGCTGCGGGGAGAAAGCCACGATATCATAAAAAACATTAGGCATAAGAGGCAAGAACTCTTTGGATCGATCGCAGGACGGGCGAAGGGGGGCTCGGAAGGAGGGCGCGGCGATGGAAGGAAACTGAAGTTTAGTAAGGTGATTGAATGTCTATTCAAAGGGAGGGAAAAGGCATCCAGGCTATGAGGTCTGTACTCAAAGTCCCTTTCAAAGGAGTATATAGGGAAGCGTCAGGGAAAATGGGGACTATACAAAGCCCAGATGGTGCGTCAAGTGAATCCAGTGGAGGTTGGGAGTGGAGGGGACGAAGCGAGGAGCGTATAGGAAGGACACAATGGACCGAATCAAACGTGGTTGTGAAAGACCTTCAATAAGAGGATGGGCATGTCTACAGGCGGGGGGTCGGTAGTTCGGGGGAAAAAAATTGAAGTAACTAAGGATGAAGACATTAGGGAAGTGTGTCCTACCGACAAGGGAAGGAATGCTCAGGTGTCTAAATCGAACCGACTTGAGAACCTACGTAACATTGGGTCCCGCGTGCACGCAAAAGGCAGCCTTATAAAAAGAGGATGTAGGCGATTTTACCAGAACTTATTCGCCATGACCCTGCTGAGGATGGAGATGCTTGGGGGTGCACGAGGTCGAACGCATGAGACTTATGGGACTAAAAGTGCGGAGGGGACCTTCAAGTCGAGACGACCAAAACAACACTTATGATGATGAAAAGATTTCACGGGGGATGTCCGCATGAGCCGTCTCGGCAGGTTGTTTGGACTTCCACTAAGATCGAAACAGAGCGAAGGCTCTCATGGGGGGGAAAGCCGCATTTCGGGAATCGCATTTACCCCAGATTGGGCAAGGCGCGTATGACAGCTTAAAAAACACCAAGGCCTACCATCAGGAGTATAGATGCGCAAATCTCATGAGAAGAAGCAAAATATCCGGGTCTAGCTGTAGAAGAACAAGGAAGAGGCGGGGAGGGAAGAAAGAGACTTAACTCAGGGATTCAAGTTCTAAATAAGAAAAAAAAGGGAGAAGTCGAAGGGCAGGCTAGCAGCACAAAAGATTACCCGTTATCACGCGAAATGCCTTCTTTCGATTCGGCCAAAAAAAAAAAATTCAAGAACGAAACAACAGCATTCTGGGACCTGAGCAACCAGAGTCTGTGTGACGCAATGCAACCGAACGCGAAAAACGCACGGCAAATCGCAGACCAGGCTTTGTACGACATCACTATGCCTGCTGCATCAAGGTAGGGGAGGTAATGACCAGAAAGAAGAGGGGACAGAAGAACATGGTAGCCGTTTAGTCGCCGGGTGAACATACGTGATTGCGATTGTTGCCATTAACTCGGGAAGATGAAGCAACGAGAAAGACTGGAGATGGGTTGAATCTGTGAACTCAAAAGAGCTGTGTGCGTCGGATAATCGAAGTCTTCGAAAGCCGGTTTGGCACGGGGCAGACAAGGTTTCTCAAAGCTTTGTCTGGAGTATAGTCTCAAAGAGCTAACAAAGCACGGAGTTGGGGGCAACGAAGGGGGCTGGGACCGTGGGGGGTCCTGGGGAAATTACTTCGGGGGAAAGGTAAAGAGAGAGACTTAAATGGGTCAGAAGTGGAATGAGTGTTATGCGTTGTAGGGGGGGGTCCGAGTTGAGGGGGGGAACGAAAAACGCAGGTGCCCGCCAATCATTGGGTGCAGCTTGCGAGCTCAGCGACGCAAAGGCGAGAACTTTAAGCCTACAATACATTGGAAAAAAAATCCCCCTTGGACTATTCCCAGAATAACGGGGGGGTTGGAGGACATAGCATGGCTGCGAAAGCGACACATGAAACCTTCCCGACCAACAGAAAAAAGGGAAATAAAGCTGGCAAACTCGCGTGGAATTAGCAAAAAATTGCAGGGAATAAAAGGGGGGGGAAAAAAACATAAAAAGAGTGCAAAAGGAACGTGGCTAAAAAAAACAAAAATAACACATATAGGGGGCTGGTGCGCCATAGGCACAGGCACACACGCAGGATGAACAAAACACCCAAAAAGAACAAAAATGGAACAAGGAGAGAAAAATGGGCGCACATTTTAGATCCAAACGTTTGGAAAGACAGAATGTAACATATGGGATCGTAGGCAACTGCACGGAGTTTAAGCCGTTTGTGGCAAGGGGAGCCCGGAGACAAAAAAGAAAGGGGAAACCTTAGGGATCAAAGAGTCCGAATGCTCCTGAAACGGCGGAGTTCGCAAGGGTGTGAGGACCGGCAGCAGCGAAAGCTACGCTGGATCAATGCAGTTTCTGCTGCATGGGAAAGCAAGGGAAACGAAAAAGGGCTGGGCGCTAACTCACAAAGGACGAAACACCTCACTCGATTTCAGATGCGTACAAGCCGCTTCTGTAGAAGGAACGCATACTGGAGCAAGGGGAAATTTGGGCCGCGAGAAAACACTATCTTGTACATGTATTGAGGCAAAATAGAAAAAGGACTAGGGTGAGCGATTAGGGTTTCGGATCGAAAAAGAAAGACCCTGTAGGGGGGGGATAAGTACAGGGGGTGGGAGCGCCTGTTTGTAAACCAATCGGACAGGAGCGAGCAAGACTTGTAGGCCGGGGTGCAAAAAAAATGGGGGGAAAAAAGGGGGTGCCGCCCCGCTATCGAGGTCTGGCAATTGACATGGGCGGAGGAAGTCCTCAGAACAACTCGATCGGGCATCGATGGATGTGGCAGGGAGGGAAGGCTACTGTGGTCAAAACTAAAACAGGCCGCGCTCTCGAGGCAAAGCCTCGGAGCGGAGGGGCTACCCTCGGAACACTAGCTTTGGCCGGGGGAGTAGGGGGGCGAGGGAGGCAAAGCGACATACAGGAGGAAGCTACAGGCATTCTCGGGGCCTCTCATGGGCAGTCGCGGTGGGCGATCGCCGCGCGAAACTTTGGGATATGTAACGGATCGGGAAGGAAGAAGAATGGGGAAGGATATAGGAGGTAGAACCTCCTGGGCATCTGAATGGGTCGCAGTCGGACGGAAGAAGGGGCTCAATTGCAGATCGGTTCGAGGAGAACAGGTAGGAAGGAGGACAGAAAGTATGAAGCTGGGGGGATTGTCTAGGATGACGCGAACAAATTAGAAAACATCAAAGGGTGGGTACAAACTCAGCATGTGGTGTGCGGCTCACACACGGGAAAAAAACGTGGGAAAGGGAAAAAAAAGTAAGAAAGGCCTATCGACTTCTTACTCAAGGAATCTCGACTGCCAATTTGGTCAGACAGTTGCCTTTCGTGTAAAAAAGCGTCGGGGGAATATGTTCAGGGGGGGGGAGGATTACTGGTAGGTCGAAAAACGGAGGATCCTGGGCCCTGTTCGGACATATAACGTTCCAGGCGGCGACATGAAGAGGGGGAAATTCTCGAAGACTTCGAGAAGGAGCGGAAGGTTCCAGGGCATGACAGGGAAAAAAAGCTCGGAAACTGAAGGTACGTTTCGAATAGTTGGCCAGTCAAGATCCGATGGGAAAAGGAGTGACAGAGACGAGAAACCCTCGGCCCGAAGGCAGCGGAAAAGCGAAGGTGACATGGGGTCGGGCGAGGGACTATATCCGCATCAATCGAGGCTTCAACTATGGCGGAGCTATCAAAGCCCACGGTGTGCAGCCGGAGCTCCTCCAGACTGTAGGGTGAGGGCTTGGATCGTGGGCATCGAGACGTCAAAAAAGGCTTAAGAGGAAACATCAGGGGAGGGAGGTGCCAAAGGTCGTAGACTCTCACAAAAACAAGGATATAAGAAAAGGAGAGGGGGAAGTAAAGAATGGCTGCGAAACTAAAAGCTAGGTTCTTGAGTTGGGCGAGGCCCCGATTTCAGGATCACACCAGTCACTTAAAAACAGGAAGAGGAAAATCTGAAAAACGGGGGGGGGGCCATACGAACAAATGTCTATCAGAACTACCCAAAACAAGTTCTGAGAGGCCATAACTCTCCAGACAGCGGAATGAGCGGAGGGGTAAAAGACTAGGAAAGGTCATAGTTGGACCGGGCTCTGCAGGCTCCTCGAATCACTAGCGTTGAAATCAAATCAAACGTGTTAACGTCGCGCGAATTGTGGAACCCCGGCATAAAGCAAGAAAGTGTAGGGGTGAATCAGCTTGGGTACCTCGACATTAACCTTCTCGGGGATGAGCGGACAGGCCGTGGAAAGCAGAATCAGGGGGGTACCCTCCTGAACAACTCTGATAGACCGAGGGATGAATTTGAATTGAAAAAAGGATGGGGGCGAAGAGAGAAGAGGGGGTCGGGACCCATCTTAAACGTCCCGTAAAAAAAGTGACCAGGGTCTGGCGCAGAAGACGCGTCGCAGAAAAGTGTTGTAGACGTTCCACGGTGAGAGAACACATGGAAGCAAGGACTGTAAAAAACAGAAAAAGCGACTTGGATAATTGCTATCGGTCTGTCCAGAGTAGAAGAACGAGAAAAGGATACGAAAAAAGAGACTGTCGCAGAGGAAAAAGTCAGACTACTTGCCACCCAACAAAGCGAACCATCTCCTGGCGAAGAAGGGAGGGCGAGAAAGGAGCGATTTTCAACGTTAGGCGATCACAAAAGCAACCGCGGCGAACGCAGAAAATGGGCTATCGGGGGAATTAATGAGAGACTAATCTGTATGATACTGCTCGGCAGAAAAACCTACACGCCAATGTTTGGTCCGATGCCGATGGAGGGGGAAAGGAAAATAAAAAGATGGCTTGGACCGGGAAAAAGGTCGAAAAAGGTCTTCAACGCCCCATAAGTGATCAAAATACTTCACGAATCTGGGGGAAGTGGGAGCAGCGATCAAATCACCGGCGCTATAGGGGTTCGCAAGCATCGCAAAAAAGAAAGGGGAAGAATAAGAGGGAAAGGGGGACGTTCATTGTTGATGCGTAACTGAACAACCGTGCAACAAGGGAGCGATCAAGAGAAAAAGGGGGAGAATTTTGGTAAGACCTCTTAGGAAAGTACCGATTACGTTGAAAACGTCGTAGCCGAAAACTCTCGGACGCTGGGGGGGAGAGGCGAACAGTCAAAAGGGCGAGGAGAAAACAGGGATTCTCGATCAGGACGGATGGTGAATACGAAAAAGAGGTAATCGAGGATGGTCGAAGGTCGTTTGACGTAAAAAGCAAGAAGGGAGAAAAAGACGGTCCAGGACGAAGGCGAGGCACAAAGCAAATCAACAGGGGTGTTTGCGGCTTCACAGAATTGCGCAAACAGGAAGAGCCAGAGTTTCAGGAAGTTCGACGAAGGTGGAGATATACTTCACAATAAATTGGAGGGGGTGCCTGGAGAACGCCGGGCTTAACTGGAGAGGAAGAGGAATGAAGGGAAAATTACAGGTGGCACGGTGATTGGTTTGCACGTGAAGAAAAAAAGGAGAACAGCTAGGCTCTACGCAGTTTGGAAGAGGTTGGTGGGGGGGCGGAGGAAAGCGAATGTTTGTCCGCGTGGGAATGCAGAGTTGCTAACCCGTGAGCTGTGTTATTTCGAGGGGGGGGGGGCGAAAAACGTTCGCTTAACTAACGAGTGATAAGGGCAAACTGCACTGAGGAAGAAGGAAAGAAGGGAACCGACGGGATCTTTCTCGGGGCACAAATTTCATTCAGATCAACCTGGTGGTGTCGCGGCGGGCTGTTCAGGGTCGTGCGCACCTTCTAGGGTCCTCATCATCTCTGCGGGAAGAGCAGGAAGGAGGAGGGGGGGGTCTAGGAACTGGAATGGGATGTCACAAAAGGCTAGCCCAGGTTGGAAGTGGCTTTAGCTTGCTGGAGACGGGACGGGGAAGCAGGGAAAAGACGCATGGGAGGGGGGCTTTGACCCGAAAAGGAGGGAGTGAAACAACTTCAGAATGGGAAAAAAAAAAAGACAAGCGGCATCAGACAGCGAAAATGCACCCCCACTCGTACACCCTTTTGAGAAAAGTGGGAACGGAGCCTGGCCAGTCGCTGGGCATACAACGAAAAGGGAGCAGAATCCACCAAGGAAAGGAAGTCGGGTGAGGTCGTTTGACGGGGAGAAGATCGTATGCGGGGAAAGACAAGGAACAAGGTGCAGGCAGAGATGGTACAGAAGGGTAAAAGTTGGAGCTCGATGAGTGCGCACAACAGGCATGCTTAAGATTGAGAAATCAAAAAAGAGGGAGAGGACCGCTGGAAGTGGGGAGTCTTTTCACGACTAAGCAAAGCGAAGCGCAAAAAGACGAGGAGACTAAAGGCTCACGGAAAAAAATGTAAAAAAGGAGAAAAGTGGGGGGGGGGAGGGGTCGCTTAAATAGAGATCAAATACGGGCAGCCAGCGGGAGCGACAAAAACGCAAAACAGCTCCAAGGGATCGGTCGCATGGGGAGAGCTGAAGGGTCGAGTCCCAGACACTTGTTCGGCGAATCAAAAAGACGCTGTTTTTTGGTAGCAGCTTGCGACATAGGTTGTCCGGGCGGGTAAAGGAATAGAGCCAGAAGGAGTTGCCGCACCAACCAGATGTTGTGCTAAAAAAACGACAGCCGGAACGTGGGAGGTCTGAGTCTTACATAAAAGAAGGAGGGGGAAGGAGAAAAATTCTCCTGAATAGAGAAATCTCTTCCTTGGACCCTAACAGCCGGAAAGGGATAGACTCTCGGGGGGGAGGGAAGGACAGGGGGAAGAGTGCGATAAAAATCTGGCGGGGAGGGAAGGGGGGGGTGTCAACCAAGGGAAAAGCACGTGGACGCCTTATACACCTAGAGATAGATGTTCGTATGGAGGGTTCCCAGCAGGGAAAAACCTATATCGAGAGGCTTCGGATCGGGCTCGAGGGCTACAAAAAGAGAACTGGGATGCAGATTACCATGGGCGGCAGGGGAAGGAAAATGATCATCAAAAAAATGAGGAAGGAAAGAAGTTTAAAGGGTGAAATGGGACAGCGATCGATCGCGGGATTGGGCCTAGAACAAGAGGGGGGAAAGGAAAGCTGAAAAGGAAAAGAGCGCTATTAAAAAAAGGGGCGAAAAAACAGGTGCGGAAGAACATAATAAGGATTGGCGAAGAGGGAAGGTACACAATAGCCTCTATCAGCATGACGCTAAGGGGAAGCCAGGAAGAGAAAAAGGAGCAACCTGTAGGAAGCCAAGGAGAGGGGGTCTTCATGGTCGTCAGGATCGGTCGGAGGAAAGTATGATCGGGGAAGGTCGAAGAGAGAAGAAAAGGGACTTGGGCAGGGGTCAAGCCCACCACATCGTAGCCCAGGAGGGGGGATTAGAGAAGAGAAGCGGGCAAAGAACAATGTCGTCAACAGAAAAACGTCTGAGGGAGCGCACATCCTGGGGTGAGGCAGACGGAATGGAGAAAGGAAGAAGAAGCGAAGGGAGGGCGATTGGGGGTCGAAAAGAACTAGGGACTGGGGGGAAAGTGGCACACGAGGGTCAGACGAAAAACGGCGCGCATACAGGGGTTGACGGGTCGCAGATGAGAGAAGAAAAGAGGGAGAGCGCCTACTGAACTACCGGTTGCACGTCGTTAAATAGCGCCAGAATAAACTCAGAGAAGGCCGGAGGGGGGGAACAGGTAACACACATGACCTCAATCAGAGATCTGCAAATCACAAAGAGGAAGGGGGGGGCGGGACAGGGGGGGAAAAAACGGGGTTACTAAGCGGGGGACTGAGGCTCTTCATCCCCAGCAACGCGCTAAAACCGAAGAGGAGAAGCAGTTTGTACGGATCGCTAGGTGGGAAGAGGGGGGGGACGGGTGTTGTGAGAAGAGGACTTAGGTAAAATCGCTGAATCAAAGCGAACGTGGTACCAACCAGGGGTGGTTGCAGAGTTCGCGTGGTCGGGGATCTGGCCGAGGGGGGGGGGGTAAAAACGAGGCAGGGGGGAACGAAGTAAGGGTTTTGCGAGGGTCCGCAAAAGGCGAAAGAGAATGCGCTTCAAACTCAAAAAGATAATAAAGAACGAATCCTAAGAGGGTTGACATCAAGACAGTGGGGGGGAGAGAAAGGGGGGGGAGGAGGCAAGCAGCATCGATGGTAACGCAGAAAAGCGGAAAAACCCCAACGGCAGTCAAACAAAAAGGGAAACAATTTGGGAAACAACATGTAAGCCTGACAGCTGCAAAAGAAGGGCAAAAAAATCAAAAGGGAAGGGAGATGAGAGGGAAACCCATGAATAGTCTTTTTATCCCTTATCCCAAGCCGACGGGGCGCAAAAAGCGAATACAGAAAAAATATAACGGTAGGGGTGAGAACTGCACAACCGGCAGGCAAGAAAAAAAACAAAAACGGGGCAAAGCAGTAATCCCAAAACCCTAGGGGGCCTTTTTCTCAAAAAATTTTAGAAAAATTGCCAAGGCAAAGAAAAAAAGAGAATGGACCAGTGACTTAAAACAAGGGGTGAGCGGGGGAAATGGGGAAGGGGGGGGTGGGAACTGGGGTAAGGAAACGGGGGATCTCCAATTCAGTCTTCTGGGGGAAAAGATAAGAAAAGCGTCAGGATGAAACTGTCCGGGGGGGCTTTACGCTCAGGGGGGGTTGGTGGAAGGGTATGGGGACGCATTTCAAAACAGTGATTCGATGGGGGAAAGAGAGGCCTGGAAGGAGCACGGAAAAGGGAACAAGGTCTACAATGGGGAAGACGAGTCACAAAGAACAACATCTCAACTCGAATTACCGGGGGTAGGGGGGGAAACCTGCTACTGGAGGAAGGAAAGGGTCGCTGAGAGGGTTGGTCAAGTGAGAAAAAACGGAGGGTAGGGAGGGTGGGCAACGTAGGGCGGAGCCCTTGAGGACGTGAACGAGAAAGTAGGGAAAACACCCAATTCGAACTCTCATTGAAGAAAAATGTGGAACCAAGGGGCACGATCAAAGGACGACCCGAACGCAAGTATCGGCGTGCGAAAGCAGGGGGGATAGACATGTTGGCCGGGAGGCTAGTCTGATTTCTTGATAACGTTTATTGAAGGGGGAGCAGAAGGACCTCAATTTGTCCCTCGCATTTGGCTCATGGGATGGGCTCAGCCGCGCTCGAAGGTGGGAGAAAAGACAAGGCGAAGGAGGGAAAGGGAAACATAGGGAATAAGCGTAACTAACGATATTGGGGAGGGGGAAAAAAAGGAGGGGTGTTGTCGAACGAGCAGTTCCATACATAAGGCGAACGGCGGAAGAGTAACTGAGGCGGCGTCCGTAGAGGTTGGCTGCGGATCGAACGTTACATCGAGAGTTAGCGGCAGCAAGAGCTCCAGAGGGAGGGAAGAGGGTATTTTTTGGCCGGGGGGTGGGCACGTCTAACTGGTGCTGGGAGGCGAGAGCCTGGGTGCTCGCTTACTTCGAAACGGGGATAGAGGGAAGAGACGCAGGCGGGAAAAAGAAGGAGGTATCGTCACCTAATTATGCCGTGGGATAGTGTCAAAAAAAGCGAACAGACGAAAAAAAGGGGAAGAGAAGTCGCTTGGACGTGGTTACACACGAACTGGGGAAACAGGCGCGACGCTACGGCTTCGACCACCCTGGTCCCGGCCTGACGAAGAAAATAAAGGAAAAGGAACAGCGAACCACGGATTGGAACTATTGGCCCAGGGAGAAAAAGGGGGAGGAGGGGGAAGAAGAAGTCTTTCGGAGGCCATGGGGGTTCGGTGCTTCCAGGGCGAAAAAAGGAAGGAGGGAAGCATCTTGATCGGCATTCAGACACTAAAGATGACCTGCGGGCGAATGACCACAGAGGGAGGGAAGGGGAACTCTTGAAGGGAGTGCAGTTCCAAAGAGAGACGACTTAACTGAAAATTGTTTGGACGGGATATGGCCGGCGCCGGCAGAAGAAAAGAGGGGATCAAAAGGGGAAAAAGGAGGCCGCGGGGGAAAAAGAGAAGAAGGAATGAGCTGGGGATTCGGGACTAGATCAGAACAAAGAGGGAGGGATCCTAGACAGACGACGCTACGGGCGCCTCGCGCTCGAGAAAAAAAAGGGATGGAAGTACGCGTGATTGGAGTGGAGAGAAGGAGAAACTCCAGGAACCGCAGACTGAAAGGGGCCCATCCATTTCTCGAAAAGGGATAACAGGA